>Ga0105045_10004505_pt1 | contig 12108 bp, 7 predicted proteins | sample MAT02_FD_78089 | JGI IMG/M metagenome (GOLD analysis project Ga0105045, IMG submission 78089) | Freshwater microbial communities from Lake Fryxell liftoff mats and glacier meltwater in Antarctica - MAT-02 (megahit assembly) | ecosystem: Environmental > Aquatic > Freshwater > Ice > Liftoff... | reverse complement strand
TGTTGGCCATCAACAAATTGAGGGATTCTATTATTGCAAATTCCTACAAGGGTATTAAAGAGAAAGTGTTTGCTGAAAACTACAATGATGCCCGTTGGCGATCCATGAAATTGCCCGGAAAATGGAATGATTACGGGTTGAAAAAATTTTACGGCTATTGCTGGTTTAGAAAATCCATTGAGCTGCCGGCCGCCTATACCGGTAAAGATTATATACTTAGTTTAGGAAATATCTGTTGCGAAAATATTTGCTATGTAAATGGCGAACAAATTAAACTTGAAAACACTCATGTTGCTGTACTATACCGCATTCCGGCAAAACTTCTAAAACCCGGAAACAACAATATTACCCTACGTGTTTTAGGTAGATGGGCAGTGGGTGCATTTAATGGCCCTGCTGATATGTTATATGCTGAGGCAACAGATAAATCATTCAAAATATCCCTCGCCAATAGCTGGAAATTTAATGAAACAATTGAACCAGCAACTGCCGAGTGGAATGAGTATTATAATTATCCCACGTTTATTTACAATACAAAAATTGCTCCGCTGATACCTTATTCATTAAAAGGAATTATTTGGTATCAGGGCGAAAACAATGCAAAAAGACCTAAGGGTTATGATACTTTATTTTCTATGCTAATCAATGATTGGCGTACAAGGTGGGGACAAGGTTATATGCCTTTTATATTCGGTCAGTTGGGTAATTACGGCATTAAAAACAACAAGCCTGTCGGGATAAATTATATTGCTGAACTAAGAGAAGCGCAGGCAAAGACACTCAATTTGATTAATACGGCCATGGTAGTAAATATAGATTTAGGTACCGATGGCGATGTTCATTTTCGTAACAAACAAGCCAACGGAAAAAGATTTGCATTAGCTGCATTGGGATTGGCCTATATGGAGCCGATTGTTTATTCGGGTCCATTATATGCCGGTAGTGAGATTGATGCAGATACCATTCGTATTAAATTTACACATGCGGCAAATGGTTTACTATCAAAAAATAATGAGCCACTAAAAGCGTTCGCCATTGCCGGAAAAGATAAGAAATGGGAATGGGCTCAGGCTATCATTGTAGGCAATGAAGTACAGGTATGGTCGCCCGAAGTAAAAACGCCTTTGTACGTTCGCTATGGCTGGGCCGATAACCCCGATTGTAATTTGTACAATAAGGATGGACTGCCTGCAGCACCATTTAGAACGGATGGAGAGGAATGATTTTATTGAAGATACGACCGGCCATTACAAAAATGATTAGCATGGCTGGCACCCAGGCACAGGACTTTGTGCGTCTTTTTATGCTCTTTTGTTCAACGGGGTCGGGGAAGATGCTAAAATGATCAATCACATTTAAAAAGGCGGTTTCTTCAAAAAAACCAATTAACAATATAAGCCTCCAACATATTTTAATCCATCGATGTGGATAAGCCTGATTTTTTAATACCTCTGCCCTGTTGACACCCGCCTATCAGGCATCAGCTATATAACCCGATGCTGTTGGCCACCAATCCGGCGATGATGACCACCCCATTAAATATTCAATTTTGGCAGTATTTTTTCCGTATTAATTTGAAGAACTGGTATGAAAAATATTTAATTTTATTTATATCTTAAAGAATCTCCCTTTAATTCTGTCTTATGAGCTGTATGTAACATTCTGTCGGGTATCGCCTCAGCCACTGTACTTTCCTTAATTACTTCATGCCCTTTGGCATGGGAGCTTCATAACGGAACTTAGCAAGTCTTAAATGTCTGCTATTCTTTTTTGTTTTCCCGTACTTACCATTCCGACTGAATCAGGATATTGATTAATTTGTCATGAGTCATGTCGTTATGCTGATTGCTTTCATACATGGCCTGCTAATTCCGTAACATGCCATGTAACTTCATGTGAGACATTTTGTTGAGTACTGTACTGTTCATTGTGATGTAAGTTTGAGGTGAATAAGAAAAGGACTATTTTAATGTTTTGCTCCCCGGATATTTTCATGGAAGATACGTGTCATTTGGGCTGCTATACCAAATCCAAACGCTATCTGATCAAGCCCGGCCTTAAGGATTTTTTTGATGATAGTATGCTTAAATGTACCGTAAAAGGTGGCTCTTTATTTAGCCTTTATCAACTGTTCTTTACCAACCTGTTTTTCCTGGCTCAGGATGGCTACGCAACTTCGGTAAGCCTGCTTAGGGTATTCGAATTTATCAATAATTTGAGTAACATAATCTTTAACTACGGGATAGTTCCTGCCCAGTTGATAAATTTACCCGGGTTCCAGTCACTTACAAACTGATGGTTTGAGGATAAATGATCTTTAACGGTAGTAAAGCGATATTTGACTATGCTCCTGCGGTGATAAGCGGTTCTTTATTGTAAATTAGAGATACATGGGAGGCTGAATAAATCTTTTTAATCATTTGCCCAATAAAGCGATAGGGTACACTACGGTAATACTTATACTCATGTATTTGCACAAGGCCATTCTTCATAACCGTTACTTCTTCAAAAATCTTGATCTCGTACCTTTCTTTATGAAGTGCGGTAAGCTGGTGCTTTTCACGATCGTTAAACAATTGCCTCCGACTTAGGGGTACTGTTGAAAGGACTCGTTATTGTGTAACACCAATAGGTCACTGATAACTTTATTGAGCGATCCTAGACTGTAAAAACACCTGATTACGAAGCGGAGCAAATATGCGGGTGTATGTTATACTCACCCCTTTTTCAACCAATGATATATCACGAGGCGCTTATAATTTCTTGTGGCTGGCACTGCGGTACCTTAATGGTTAGCGAAATCCTGAAATGCAACGTTCTTTACCGCCTCATTTAGATCTGCTTTATTTATCGCGCTTTTTAGGTTATCTGGTACGAGTACACGATGAACACCTCCAAAGACACGAAGGGCATTTTTAGTAGTCTCGATGAAATCCTCCTTTCTTTGGGTAAATACAGCTTGTACAAAAGTGAGTTGACTATAACTCAGTATAGCCACATAAGCTTCAACTTTGGTAAGATCGCCAGTCTGAGAAGCTATAATGGATAGTTTGAGGGGGTAAACATCATCAGATTGGTGGTAAGTATCAACACAATGGTTGGTCAACATGGATCGGAATATACAATCAGCCTCCTTTACTATTTTTGAATTACCTTCATTCTTAATATTTTGTAACATTGTCTGCTTATCAATCATTAACCGATGCGGAGCTTTTGCTATTGTTGTCACAGAATAGCGAGGAAGCTTTTGAAGTCTTATATCATCGGCATTGGGAAAATATCTATAAAGTAGCCTTTTTACTCCTCAAGGATTCCAGCGCTTCTAAGGACGTTGTTCAGGACATATTTATTTGGTTGTGGCAAAAAAGAAATCAATTGGAGATACAAACCTTGCCTGCATATTTAAAGACTGCTGTGAAATTTAAAGTAGCGAACTACATCCGGTCGGACAATATCAGGGAAAGTTTTTTTGAAACGCTCGGCAAGCTTACTATTACCGAAAATGCGCCTGAAGCAGCGGAGATAACCGAGATGAAGGAGTTGAAAGCAATTATTACAAATGCCGTTGAATTACTTCCCGATAAATGCCGCACTATCTACAAATTAAGCAGGAATGAACAACTAACCAATCAGCAAATAGCTGATAAATTAGGCCTGTCGGTTAAAACAGTTGAGAGCCAAATGACAATTGCCCTTCGTCGTATCAGAGGTGCTATAGATCCATACTTTTTGTCATTGCTTCTTCTCGTTGCCGGTCATCGTTTTTAATCCCTAACTCCGCAAGTTTTACCCCTTTTCTGGACTTAATCAAAATATTTTCTTGATTTTCATGTAATTGTGATCAAAAATTAATTACTTTTAGACTACCTAATTAAGTAGTCTATTTCAATTCCATCATGGGTAACTCTATTTAAAGAGCCGAAAACGGAGATAAAACTGATAAGGCGGATACTACAAGTACCAGATTACCAACCACTAAAGAAGGCAAATTTCAAACAAAACTTACTTTATTTTATTTACCAGGAAACGATAATTTGGTACTATAAGTATCGCAATGAAAACGATGAACTCATTAAATTTTCAGATGAAGGGCTTAGAGCCAGAGAGGAAGCAGATTATGTGGCTCGTTTAGCAACTATGCCGGAACAATACACCAAAGAAAAGTTCGCAGAAAAACTCAATGGATTTGGTACCCTGACCTTTACCAGTGATATAAACCCCACCAAAACCTGCGAGCAAATCTATCAGGCTTATAAGGAGCACAATGAGATAGAAACCATTTTTGACGCCTATAAAAACTTCCTGAAAGCAGACCTGACCTATATATAGAACCGATATGTGATGGAAGGATGGCTTGCAGCCAACTTTATTGCCATGATTGCCAATCATAAATTATATACCAGGCTTAAAGAGCTTAAAAAACCAGGCAAGTACTCTCCAAAAGACATAATTGAGCTGAGCAAATCTATTTACAAACTTAAAATGGACGATTTCTGGATATTATCACAAATTACAAAGAAAAACACAGACTTATTCAAGTCATTCAAAATAGACTACCTAAAATAGCGGAGTTAGGTTTTAATTATTTATTAAATTTTTTAAAATTGTTTTAGGGGTATGTGCCTTTTCATGTGCCTATACAACACAGCGCTTTCTATATGAACAAAAATGATATTGAAAAACTATCGGACAAGATCACATCTGGGATAGCCAACGATGAAGAAATCCTGCTGTACAATCGCCTGTGCAATTCGTTTGATAACAATAATTGGGAATGGGACGATAATGTTCATGGAACGAAGGCTTCAATCGAGGCCTCCATAAAGAAAACGATCTGGTCAAAAATAAAATTCCGTCAAAAACCAGCTTCTATTATTTCCATTTCAAGACGCTTTGCCGCCGCCGCCGCAGTTTTACTGGTATTTCTTTCCGTTTATTTTATTTACAAAAGTACCAGTAAGCAACCTGATTTAGCTAAAATCGTTACGCAAAAGCAACGATTTAAAAATGATGTGCCCCCCGGAACCGATAAGGCAATTCTAACATTGGCAGATGGTTCAACGATCGTACTTGATGACGAAGATAACGGCACCCTTACTACCCAAGGCAGTACTAAAGTTCTAAAGTTCAATGGGAAGGTTTCTTACCAAACCTTACAACAATCCTCACAGGAGATTTTATTTAATACTATTTCAACTCCACGGGGCGGCCAATATCAGGTTGTATTACCAGATGGCAGTACCGTATGGCTGAATGCCGCTTCTTCTATTCGCTTTCCAACAGTATTTCAAGGCAATGACAGAAAGGTTGAGGTAGCCGGGGAAGTTTACTTTGAAATCATAAAAGACAAATTAAAGCCATTTATTGTATCGGTAAATAAATCTGAAATTGAAGTACTCGGAACGCATTTTAATGTGATGGCTTACGAAGAGGAAGGATTGCTTAAGACGACATTGCTCGAAGGATCAGTAAAATTTGTAAATGGGCGTACAACAAAAATATTGGTACCGGGGCAGCAGGCACAACTTATTAAAGATGGTCTGGTAGCTGTTGCAAGTGGTGTAAATGTAGAAAATGTGATGGCCTGGAAGAATGGCGTCTTTCAGTTTGAAGGAGAAGACATAGGTACCGTTACAAGACAATTGTCAAGATGGTATGATGTAGAGGTAGAATACAGCAGGAAAGTAGGTGATTTATTCTATGCTGAGATGCCCCGGAATACAAAGCTCTCCGATGCATTAAAGGCACTTGAGCTTACGGGCAAAGTTCATTTCGAAATTGACGGCAGAAAAATTATTGTTCATCCTTAAAGCATGAATTTTTAGCAACGTTTGGCTGAAATGGGTGTGTAACGACATAGCTATAATTTATAAATTAAAAACCGGATTAACATATTCCATTATCTCAAAATAAGTGATTGACCTAAATAAACCACCCTGCTTGCAGGCAGGGCGGTTAAAAATTCAGGTCAATACAAAAAAAGTGTTCGAGTCTATTTATTGTTTCACCTAAAAAATCAAAATTATGCAATTTTTTGCTTGCTGCAAACACCTCTATGCAAGAGGAGGTGTTTTCAAAACATTATTGATCATGAAATTAACTTCCATTTTTTTGATTGTACTCTGCCTGAATGCCAGTGCGGGCGGCTACTCTCAAAAAGTAAACATTGATCAAAGGAACGTTCCGTTAAACAAGGTTTTTAAAGAAATTAAAAAACAAACGGGATTTACATTCGTTTACACCGAGGGCTTATTGCGTCAGGCAACCCGGGTGACTATTACTATTTCTAATGCCTCGCTTGAACAAGCGTTGGAAGCTTGTTTCCAGAATCAGCCTTTAAGTTATTCCATTTTTAATAAAATGGTCGTTATAAAGGAAAAAGACCCAATTATTGTTACGGAAATCCCCCTAACTTCCCCCATCTCAATTCTGATAAAAGGGGAGGTTGTCAATGAGAAAGGCGAGGCACTGTCTGGGGCAACCGTTACTGAAAAAGGTACTGATAATGCTACTACGACAAAAGAAGATGGCAGTTTTGTAATCAACGTTGCCAACGAGAAATCAATCTTGATTTTTTCATTTATAGGGTACGAGCAGGAAGTGCTTACCGTAGGGAATCAAGCTTTAATAAGAGTTCAATTGGTGCAGCAAGGAAGAACGATGGATGAAGTAGTGGTAACAGGTTATCAAACCCAAAGGAAAGCCGATTTAACAGGAGCAGTATCAGTAGTGAAAATGGATGATATACGAACTTCTCCAAATGCTAATGTTATGCAGTCCCTTCAGGGCCGCATTCCGGGAGTGAAAATTGGGGCTGATGGCACACCGGGATCGGGCGGTGTCTCTATCCGCATCCGGGGATTTGGTTCTTTAGGTAATAATGATCCTCTTTATATTATTGATGGTCTGCCAACGAACAATCCATCTGATGTTACTACCCTTTCTCAAAGTGAAATAGAATCAATCCAGGTATTAAAAGATGCTTCATCAGCTAGTATATACGGTTCACGTGCTGCTAATGGTGTTATCATCATTACAACCAAAAAGGGTAAAGGTGGAAATAAGGTTTTATTGGAAAGCAGGGTAGGCATTCAAACTTTAGCCAGAAGAATAGAAACGTTGAATGCACAACAATATGGTGATATGCTTTGGCAGGCTTTGAAAAATGATGGGTTAGCTTTAAGACATCCGCAGTATGGTACTGGTCCTGATGCAGTTATTCCGCAATTCTTAGATAATAATCCAAACGTACCCGCTGCTGATACCGATTGGTTGAAGGAAATCTTTCAAAATGCAATTACACAAACACATACCGTTACAATATCTAATGGTGGGGAAAGAGGTTCTTCATTACTGTCACTAAACTATTTAAATCAGGATGGTTTAATGAATACAACTAATTATAACAGGTACTCTCTTCGTTTAAATTCAGAATACAAAGTAACTAAAGCCTTTAAAATAGGACAAAACCTTTCTTTATCAAGAGCAAAAACAAATATGTATTCATCTTCAGGCGCTTTTCAAAGTTCTGGATCTATGTTTGGGGAAGCACTTGCTCAACAGCCCTTGTTGCCGGTTTATAATGCCGATGGAACCTATGCAGGTCCAATGTCCCAAATGGGAGATGCCCGTAACCCTGTTGCCCGCCTGAATCAAACAAAGGATAATTACACCTATGACTCAAGGGCATTTGGTAACATATATGCCGATCTGAATCTGTCGAAGAATTTTACTTTTCGTAGTAATCTTGCCGTAGACTACAGAACCACAAACAGCTATAGGTATGAGCCAAAATGGTCTGAAGGACAAAGGGCTAATGCTCTTAACAGTCTTACATTGGGCGATGAGCTCTACACTTCATGGGTATGGAATAATGTATTGAATTATAAACTGCGGATCAAAGACATTCATCAAATTGATGCCTTGGTTGGAACTGAAGCAGCAAAATTCTCAACAGATTTTAAAAACACTTCCCGGCAAAATTTTGCCTCAGATGCCCGGGATTACCGATATTTAAGTGCAGGTGAAGGAACACAAATTGCCAGTGGGGCAGCCTCTGTTAATACACTTCTTTCTTTCTTCGGAAAAGTAAATTATTCTTTAATGGATAAATATTTGTTTTCCGCAACCCTCAGACATGACGGGTCTTCAAAACTTGGAGCTATAGACAATTCAGGGGTATTCCCCGCTTTTTCTTTAGGGTGGAGGGTTAGCGAAGAAAACTTTTTAAAAAATTCTGAATTTGTAAGCGATTTAAAACTCAGATATGGCTGGGGAAGAACAGGTAATCAGGAAATAGCAAATTATGCCACTTTTAATACCTGGAGTCCATCTGTAGAGTATGCAAGCTATGATATTAACGGTACCAATACTTCTGCTATTCCAGGATATATGAGGGTACAGATGGGCAATCCAAAACTTAGGTGGGAAACAACGATGCAGCATAATTTGGGTATTGATATTTCATTGTTCAATAACCGTATCCAGGTAAGTATGGACTACTTTTATAAAAAATCTACGGATATGTTGATTCAACCTCCCGTAGCGGCGGTTGTTGGGGAAGGAGCATTCCCTTATATCAATGGTGCAGATATGGAGAATAAAGGTTTTGAATTTGTTATTGGCCTAAAAGAAAGGCAGGGTTCTGCGTTCAGATATAATGTGGACTTTAATTTTGATATCATCCGCAACAAAGTCACCAGGGTAAATGGTGTAAGCTTTTTTGAGTCAGGTAGAATGGCCCGAACACTTGTAGGCTATCCGGTATCATCCTTCTATGGGTTTGTAACTGATGGTCTTTTTCAAAATGATGCTGAAGTTGCTTCCCATGCAAGGCAACCCGGGGCTAAACCAGGATTGATCAGATTTAAAGACATAAATAAAGATGGGATGATCAATGCTTTGGACAGGGATTTTATAGGTAATCCTCATCCTAAGTTTTCATATGGCTTTAACCTTGGTTCAGGCTATAAAAACTTCGATATTAGTATGTTTTTTAATGGAGTGCAAGGCAACGACATTTATACAAGAAGCGTTAGACAGCGTCTTGATTTTTATAACAATAACTTCGGACGCTCTACAAGGGCTTTAAATGCATGGACTCCGGCAAATACAAATACTAATATTCCCATGCTTAGTACCCGTAATCCCAGCGATGGAACGCGTCATTCGGATTATTTTGTAGAGGATGGATCTTATCTAAAACTGAAAGCCCTGAACTTGGGTTATACGTTTAATAAATCTTTGATGAAACAATTTAAGGTTGAGAATCTCTATGTTTTTTTGCAAATTCAGGACGTGTTTACTATTACAAGGTATGAGGGAACTGACCCTGAGCTAAGGAGCAGTGTAAACCCTTTATCTATTGGGCTGGATAACAACCTTTATCCAATGCCAAGAACCTTCACTTTTGGATGTAACGTAGGTTTTTAATTATTCATCAGCTTCAATTTATTAATATGAAAAATATACAAACAGTTTTAATAACAATAGTGATTTTTGCGGGATTCTCCTCTTGCAATAAAGATTTTCTTACAGAAAATCCGAAAGGTGTTTTATTCGAAGAACAGCTTAATACCCCTACAATAGCAGAAGCCTTTGCCATAGCTGCCTACTCATCTCTTGACGGATATTTTACCGGTGGTGTTGCTGAACCTAGAAATCCCAGATTTGGTGATTGGGGATTTAATGCAGGTTTAAGCAATTGGAATTTTAGTGATGTGCGATCCGACGATGCCTACAAAGGAGGTGGTGGCACTGGAGATCAAGGTGATATACATAGTATGGAAATTATGACTGATATATTTCCAACCTGTATAAATGCTTCAAGAAGATGGAAAGTTCTTTATGCAGCGATTAAACGTTGTAATGATGCGATCAAAATCATCAGCAAAATGGAAGAGAGGGATTATCCGGTCAAGAATGTACGGATTGCAGAAATGAAGTTTTTGCGTGGTCATTTTTACTTCCAGTTAAAAATTGTCTATAATAAAGTGCCATGGATAGATGAAACCTTGACTGCAGACGAAGTTATAAAAGTAAAAAACGATCTGAGTTCTGAAGCTTTATGGGCAAAAATAGAAGGTGACTTTGCCACTGCCAAGGCAGTTTTGCCGGTAACACAACGGGAAAAAGGAAGGGCTACGAAGTATGCCGCTTCCACTTATCTTGCCAAAACCTATCTGTATCAGAAGAAATTTGATAAGGCGTTAATCGAAGCAGATGAAGTGATCAATTCAGGTAAATTTGGCCTTTTAAATGATTACACTAAACTGTGGCAAGTGGAATTTGAAAACTCACAGGAATCAATCTTTGCAATACAATATTCTATAAAGGACGGATCATTTTATGGTAATGTAAATTGGGCAAACCTTTTAAATGTACCGAGGAAGCCTACAATTGGCACTGGTTACGATGGCGGAGATGGATTTTTTCAGTCAAGTCAGAATGCAGGCAATGTTTACAAAACGGACGTTAACGGACTACCATTATTTGATACGTATAATAATAGCGATGTCACCAACATGACCAATACCAGTATTGATGTATCAACTACCGTTCCTGTTGATCCACGCCTTGACCATAATATTGGTCGTCCCGGTATTATGTGGCTTGATATGGATGTTTATAACAGAACCTGGGTTCGTGATGTAACCACTTACGGTCAAAATTATGTAAAAAAAGGACTTATATCTGTTAAGTCACCTTTTATTGTACAAGGTTTTCCCTGGGCGGCTTCTGCGTTGAATACCTATATTCTTCGTTATGCAGATTTACTTTTAATAAAAGCGGAATGTCTTATTGAAATGGGTGGTGACATAAATGAAGCAAGAATCCTGATCAATCAGGTAAGAAACAGAGCTAAGAATAGTATTTATGTTATGAAGAAAGACATGTCGGGCCCTGCTGCTAATTACAAGATCGAAGCTTACCCGGCTGCTAATTGGGATCAGGTATATGCCAGAAAAGCTCTTCAATTCGAAAGGCGTCTTGAATTTATGTATGAAGGTCAGCGATTTTTTGATCTTGTTAGATGGGATATGGTGTCACAAACCATGAATGAATATTTTAGGGTTGAGAAGACAAAAAGAAATTATTTAGTTTCGGCACAATTTACCAGAGGAGTTCATGAGTACATGCCAATACCTCAGGATGAAATGGATCTTGTACCAGGTATCTATACACAGAATCCTGGTTATTAATTGGCGCTATTTTTTTCCTTTCAAAAATCAGTATTCGATTACGAAACTTCTGTGTGTGGCTGAATGTATTATATAATAAATTAGCTGCATACGGAAGTTTCCTTTATAAGTATTCATGTCAATAAAAATATTTTTTTATTAGTACTGTTTGTTCGTAGCAAGCACTGGAATGTGACGTTAAAATGTCTCGTAGATTTAAAGAATATACGCTGCAAAAAGATTACAACCAAATGGCGGTGGCACTCAAAGAAAAAATTGAGACAGAGTTCTGGAGTGAGAAGGAATCAATAAAATTATTTTCTACTAACTGGAAATGAATTATGAAAAGGCTTGCAACTTCTAAAATTTTAATAGCGGTGTTTGTAATTGTCATCGCTGTTCAAAGTGCCGCGGCGCAAAAAAAAGATCCGTATTCAGTTAACATCATGAACGGCATTTCCAACAACGGTCAAAACAGGGACAAACGCTATCTTACTCCGGGAGACAGGACTTACATAGTAGGAACGCAAGATGGTAGTTTTCCTGATTTGGGTTCTCATGTAAAAGGAGAAATGGGTGGTTTGTGGATGCATCCTATCAAACTGATGGATGGTTTTTGGGTGAAACTAACTGATGCTGGAAGTGGGTCAGAAACATGGCTAAAGGATGCCAAAGAATTTATCAACTATCCGTTTGGGAATAAATTTGTTTATGCTCCTGTTCTTAATGGAATACAGGTAGAACGGTTTCAGTATTGTCCGCAGGGTAAGGAGGGGATTGTAGTTAAGTACAGTATTAAAAATACTACTGATAAATTGCTCAGGTTGAAGATGGATTTTGTGGTTAAGACAGACGTCAGTCCGGTTTGGTTCTCAAAAGAGAATAATATTATTGATGCTGCTGATACACTTTTCTGGGTTGATGACCA
>Ga0105045_10004504_pt1 | contig 12109 bp, 11 predicted proteins | sample MAT02_FD_78089 | JGI IMG/M metagenome (GOLD analysis project Ga0105045, IMG submission 78089) | Freshwater microbial communities from Lake Fryxell liftoff mats and glacier meltwater in Antarctica - MAT-02 (megahit assembly) | ecosystem: Environmental > Aquatic > Freshwater > Ice > Liftoff... | reverse complement strand
TTTCCGAAACAATTATCGAAGATCAAAAGTGAATATACCGTTGTTGTATTTGGCGCCAGTTGGTGTCCTAAATGCACGGAAGAACTTCCGGAAATAGTGAAATTGTATGCAAAATGGAAAACACAAGGTGTTGAGGTAGTATTTGTTTCCCTCGATGAGGACAAAGAAGTTTACAAAAGTTTTGTCGAAATTTTTCCGTTCATTTCCACCTGCGATTATAAGAAGTGGGACAGCAAAATCGTGAAAGATTATTACGTATTCGGCACACCAACAATGTATCTGTTAGACAGTAAAAGGGAAATAATTTTGCGACCAAATTCCGTAAAACAAATGGATAGCTGGGTGGATTGGTATTTGATCCAGGGAAATAAATAAAGAAGACCTAAAATCAGTGCTATTAACCTAACGGTGATTAACGAATCGATCTCAAGCTGCATTATACGCCTTGTTATGGACTACAATTATATTGCTCAGCCCCTTGTTTTTTATCGATTTTGAGCAGTTCAAATACCTTTACGGAAGTTACTTAGGTCTGCTCGCAAATGACCATGATATTTCTTACGGATATTCCGTAATGGGTTGGTTGCATACTTGGTTTTCTTTTGATATTGGAAAAAACGTTGTTGTTGGAATTGGCGCACTACTTTTCTTAATTCCATTTATTCGAATAAAGTTGTTCAAGAATTACCTTTTCAGATTTTTAGTACTTGCTTCCATTTTAATTTGGATAGTTATTTTTAATCATAAAGCAGAATCTCCAACATTTATAATAGCCATGTCTGGTGTTGCTTTGTGGTTTATTGGGAGTAAAAAAAGTAAAATCAATATCGCTCTTTTTGCGCTTGCTTTTATTTTTACTTCGCTTTCGCCAACAGATCTCTTTCCGAAATTTCTCCGCGAAAGTTTTGTAGAGCCCTATATGCTCAAAGCATTTCCTTGTATATTGATTTGGTTTAAAATTAGTTACGACCTTCTGATGATGAAAAGTGAAACGCTAGCAATACCGGAATTGATTTGATTGGTATGCTATTTGAACAATAAAAAATCCGACCTTCACACTAGAAAGTCGGATTTTTAAATCTATTTTAACGTTATTTTATAGGGGATTAATGTTCGTGCCCTTCATGTCCATGACCATCGTGATCATGTCCTTCATGTGAATCCTGCGGCGGCCCAACTTGTAAATCAAGCATTTCCAAATCAAACACTAAATCAGAGTAGGGAGGAATTGCTCCCGGTCTTCCAGCTGCGCCGTAAGCTTGGTAATAAGGAATGAAAATTAAAGCTCTTCCACCTTTACCTAGCATCGCTAGGCCTTCTTCGAATCCTGGAATCATTCGCTGAATTTTATAAGTAAACGCCATGGGCTGATTTTTATCTCTGGAAGAATCAAATTTATCGCCAGAAGTTCTAAATGTTCCCGTATAATGAACGGATAATTTATCATTCTCAACTGGTTTTTTGCCTTCGCCTTCTTTTTGAATCACGTAAACCAAACCACTTTCAGACATTTTTGCATCTGGGTGCTTTTTCTTTACTTCTTCAAACATATATTTTTTGTAATCTTCTTCTGACATTGAGGTGATGCGCTCCATTTCCTCAGCTCGTTTTTTGTATTCAACCTCAATTGCCTCATAAGAATCATTAAAAACTTTTGTTGCATTCCATTTTTTAGCTGTTTTTCCTTTACGGATAATTGTGATCTTTTGAATCACATCATCTTGCGTAATTGAATTCACAACATCTTGACCTTTCATTACTTGACCAAAAATGGTGTGTTTTCCATCCAGCCAAGAAGTTTCTTTGTGAGTGATGAAAAATTGACTTCCGTTCGTTGCTGCTCCTGAATTAGCCATTGACAAAATCCCAGGACCCGTATGTTTTAAATCCGAACGAAACTCATCGTAGAATTTATATCCTGGACCACCACTTCCATTTCCAGCTGGATCACCACCTTGAACCATGAAATCTGGAATCACTCTGTGAAATTTTAATCCATCATAAAATGGTTTTGTAAACGGCAGACTATCTCTGAAATTAAATTTTCCTTCCGCCAAACCAACAAAGTTTGCAACCGTCATCGGTGTTTTTTGGTACTCCAACGCAAGCAAAATTGTTCCTTTCGTTGTTAAAATTTGAGCATACATTCCGTCTGCCAATTTTTCTTTCTTCGCTTTCTTCGCTTTTTTCGTTTTCTCTTGCGCCATTGCGTTCGTTGCAAAACTCAACGTTAATAGCATTAAACCAACTAATTGTATTTTTTTCATTTTTCTATTTTATATTAAGACTATTAGACAATAGACAATGGACAATGGGTCAAAGACCATAAATTGATTATTTTTCATAATTCCTTACTCATTATTCATTATCAGTTTCTTTTATCAATTCCCCACGACATTTTATTTCGAATCGTATCTAAGAAGTTATTGTCTTCAAATTTAACGACCTTAATCATATATTCTGCTTTTTTTATAACAATTTCTTCTCCTTGACGCATATTTTTTGATGTTCCATCCAAACTAACCAAAAAGCGACGTTCACGACCTTCAACCGTAAGTTTAATTGGCATGTGGTCAGGCACTACCATCGGTCGAACGTTTAAGTTATGTGGTGCAATTGGCGTTAAAATATGCACCTGACAACCAGGCGTGATAATCGGTCCGCCGCAACTTAAATTATAAGCCGTTGACCCAGTTGGAGTTGCAACAATCAAACCATCCGCCCAATATGAGTTCAAGTATTTGCCTTCCAAAGATGCATGCACAGTAATCATGGAAGAAGTATCCTTTTTTTGCAAAGTAACTTCGTTCAATGCCACATTGTTTTCCCCAAAAAGATCATTTGTTGTTTCAACCCGAATTAGCGAACGTGGTTGAAAAGTAAATTTCTTTTGTTGAATCATTTCTAGCGCAACGGGCATTTGCTCGCGGGATGTATTTGCCAAAAATCCTAAGCGACCCATGTTAATTCCCATGATTGGCACTTGAGTGTCTCGAATAAAGTTTACACATTTAATGAACGTTCCGTCTCCTCCAATGCTTATTGCCAAATCAATTCCTTTTTTGAGCTCGTGATGAGTGCTGAATTCATTGGTTTTTTTGTCTAAATTCATTTTCCGCACAAGGCTTTCTTTGAATTCTTTTTCAAGAATAGGCGTCCACCCAAATGCTTTGATTTGATTCAAAAACTGAGCAATATCAGTCATATTTGCCTTTGAGACTTTTTGTCCGTAAATAGCAACATTCATAGTTTACAACTTCATAAAATTCATTAACGCATCAAAACGGTATTGTAAATCTTCTTCAAATTCGCTTTTCTGAAAGGATGCTTTAATCACATAATCATATCGCTCAAAGGTACGTAAAATACGCTCCAAATCAATTTCATTGATCTTCAAAGTAACCTCAATTTTTGTTGTGTCGGTAGAAGTCATGATGAAAGAACTCAAGATTTTCGCATTGTTACTTTCAACAATTTGTGCAATTTGCGACAATGAATAATCTGCTTGATTCATCTCCAAAACAACAATTCCACCGCGATCTTTAATGCTTCCAGTACTTGAGATTAATTGCATCAAATGGTGAATGCTGGTGCAACCCAAGTATTTTTCTTTCAAATCCAAAATTGGAACAACGGAAATTTTAAATTCGGAAACAGCCGTCAAAACTTCGTAAACATGCTGATTTGCCCAAACAAATGGTCTTGGAAGATGCGTGAATAATTTATCCAATGTCTGGTCGAGTTCCATATTATCAAGGATGTCGCTTTCTGAAACTACACCAACGAAATTTCCGTTTTTGAGAACAGGGAGGTGCGAAACTTTAAATTCATCCATCCAAGCAAGTGCTTTTTCACCAGTATCTAGGTGATTTAAGGGCGGAATTTCTTCTGTAATTAAATCTATTGCTATCATGTTGGTACCAAAGTAATAAAATACTTTCTATTTTTGTAACTATTCTAGGTCAAAAATAGTACCAAATGACAAAATTGAGCGTAAATATTAATAAAATTGCCACGATTCGGAATGCTAGGGGGGGGGATGTGCCAAATGTGGTGCAAATTGCAATCGATTGTGAGCGATTTGGTGCTGATGGAATAACTATTCACCCGAGACCAGATGAGCGACATATCACCACAAAAGACGTTTATGATTTAAAAAAAGTGGTTGCAACGGAATTCAACATTGAAGGATATCCCGATGAACGCTTTATCAAAATAATATCAGAAGTAGTGCCCCAACAGGCGACTTTAGTTCCAGATCCGCCGCATGTTTTGACATCCAATGCTGGTTGGGACACGAAGAAAAACTTGGATTTATTGACAGATTTGGCGCAACAATGTAAATCTTTAGGAATTAGAAGTTCACTTTTTGTAGATACGAATCTGGAAAATATTGAATACGCAGCAAAGTCTGGCGTAGATCGAATTGAATTATATACTGGACCATTTGCTGAATATTTTCAATCAAATCCAACATTGGCAGTGAAGCAATATGCTGAAGCTTCAAAATTTGCCCACGAACTTGGATTAGGCGTAAATGCTGGACATGATTTGAGTTTGGAAAATTTAGCTTTTTTCAGAAAAAACTTGGCTTATTTGGATGAGGTTTCTATTGGTCATGCGTTGATTGCTGATGCGCTTTATTTTGGGTTGGAAAACACCATTCAGCAATATAAAAGATTGTTGGAGTAAGAAAAATCCTTGAATGAGTGATTTTATGAAACGATGGCGGAAGCCTTTTGACGGTGAGCGTCCGAAAGTTTGTAATCACTGAAAGTGGGGAATAATTTTTCGATATGTCTCTTCAATACTTAGTCGATTTCGTCAAGCAAGTCTCTTATTTCTTTGTCTTTTATTGATTCTTTAACTGATTTGTCTTAGATTGTCAGGTCAAACGCATTAAAAATTTCAAAGTTATAGTGTGTAAAATTACGCTTGTTTCTTTATTGCTAATTTTTAAGGTTAATTTAGAATTTATTTATTTCTCGAAAGCATTGATTACCAAACAAACGTATAAATTTTTTTCTTTTCCTTTAGAAGCAATTGTACAACGAATTTTGTAACTATTTTGACCAATTATTGCCCCCTGCCAGGGATTTTCCTTGAGAGAAATGACAAATTCAATAAACTCTGTTTTTAACGAGCGATATTTTTTGACCAATGCTTTCAAGTTTTTGTCAAACTTTGAAAGTGTTTAAATATTACAACTCATTGAGAAGATCTTCTACGTTACGCACTTTTGCCTTTCAGGCTTTTACAAGTTTTAGTTCTTCTACGGCTTCTTTAATGTCTTCAAAAATTCGATTTTTTTCTTTGCTTCGTTTCACTTTTTTTGGAGCTTTTCCTGTGTTGTAACTTCAAAATCTAATTTAAGAACTTTTACTACCACCCTTAAAGTAATTAATTGTTCATTGGATGAAAAATGACTAAATTATTTGCGCTCATATTTTTTGAAAATAGGATGTTATTAACGAATATTTTGTGTTGAAAAATAGTTACTCTTCTCGTATAGCAAAAATACAAAAGTGAAATGAGTTGCTCATATTGGGATTATGCCGTAGTTTCTTTGATTAATGCGATTTCAACAGTATTGTCAAAGGAAAAACGGTGTCAAATCATTCAACGTCCCATCCAAATCTCGATTTCAAAATTCCGTTTACAAAACCAACCACTTTTTCATTTTCAATTTTTTCAAGAACTTCACCTATGAATGCTCCGACCATTAATTGACGAGCTGAACTTTCAGAAATTCCTCTAGCGCGCAAGTAGAAAACTGCTTCTTCATCCAATTGACCTGTTGTGGAACCATGTGAACATTTCACGTCATCTGCATATATTTCTAATTCTGGTTTTGAATTAGATGTTGCGTCATCCGATAAAAGCACGTTACCATTGGATTGAAATGCATTAATTTTTTGAGCGTCTTTTCGTACAAAAACTTTTCCGTTGAAAACTGCAGTGGCGTTGTCGTCAATAACGCCTTTGTACAATTCATTTGAATTACAATGCGCCACTTTATGGTCAACAACAGTGTGATTATCAACATGCTGTTTTCCTTTCAATAAATAAGCTCCGTTCAGATTTGTTTCACAGTTTGACCCGTTTACTGCTATGTTTAAGTTATTTCTCACCAATCCACCATTCAAGGTAATTGTGTTGATTGTAAATGTAGAATCAGAAGCTTGTTCAACTTGTTCTGTCAAAATTTGACTACTTGTTCCTTCTTCAGATTGAATTTTATCGATATGTAAATGCGCATTTTTATCCACAAAAACTTCGGTAATGTGATTCGTAAAAGAATCATTTGCATTCACCGAAAAATAGGATTGAATAATGTGTGCGTTTGAAGATTTATTCGCTACGATTATATTTCGTTGATTGGAGAAGCTTAAATTTCCTGTTGAAATATGAATGAGTTGAATCGTTTTTTCGATGTTTTTCCCTTCCAAAATCTCGATGAACATTCCATCTTGCGCATAAGCGGTATTCACGGAATTAAAAAGTTCATTTTCTATAACAACATTATTTCCACCTTTCGCAATTTCTTCCTTGGAGCAAGATTTGATAGATTTTAAAATCACTCCATCAAGAATTAGATCGGATGATAAATTTGCGTGAAAATGGCCGTTTACAAAAACGATTGTTAAGGCATTTTCATCAATAATATAAGGTTGAATCGAATCAATTTGTTGCTCTTTAGACTCATACGAACGTTTTGTCAATTTGGCAACGCGTGTATATTTCCATGCTTCAGTGCGTGTTGTTGGAACAGGCGTTGAAGAAATAACTTCGAGTGCATTCGCAATCAAATGATGAGGTAAAACACCTGAATCATGCGTTAAATTTGACAAAAAATCGTGGGTAATTGTATTTTCTAAAATCACTTTTCTAGTTTTAATTTTCAATTATCTAATTTGTAATCTGCAAATTGCTATCCACAATTAGCTAATTTTCAATTCTTCTTTAATCCAATCGTATCCTTTCTCTTCAAGTTGAAACGCCAATTCTTTGGTTCCAGTTTTTACAATTCTTCCATCATACAAGATATGCACGAAATCAGGAACAATATAGTCCAATAAGCGTTGGTAATGCGTAATAACGATTGTTGCGTTTTTTTCTGATTTTAGTGAATTTACGCCATTCGCAACGATGCGCAGTGCATCAATGTCTAAGCCAGAATCTGTTTCGTCAAGGATTGCTAATTTCGGTGCAAGCATCGCCATTTGGAAAATCTCGTTACGTTTTTTTTCACCACCTGAAAACCCTTCGTTTACGGAACGTGAAGCCAATTTAGGATCCAACTCAACCAAGGCAGATTTTTCACGAACCAAAACCATAAAATCTTTCGCCGAAATACTCTCTTGACCTTTATATGCACGAATTTCGTTCAATGCTGTTCTCAAAAAGTTGATATTCGAAACACCTGGAATTTCTACTGGATATTGAAACGCAAGGAAAAGTCCCATTCTAGCGCGATCTTCTGTGTCCAAATCAAGCAAATCGATTCCGTCAAATTCAACGGACCCTTCGGTTACTTCATATTCTTCCCTTCCAGCAAGTACTGAAGCGAGGGTGCTTTTCCCTGATCCGTTTGGACCCATGATTGCGTGAACTTCTCCAGCCTTAACTTCAAGACTTAATCCTTTCAAAATTTCTTTGCCTTCGATAGAGGCGTGTATGTTGTTTATTTTTATCATTTTTTAAAAATTGCAGATTACAAATTGACAAATTTCAGATTGAATATTTGCTCGTTTCTAATCTATTTTTTATTTTACACGTAATTTATTAATCCTGCTAGCTGTTTACTTACGGAAAGACATTCGTTGTTTAAATTTTCAAATAATTCTTCATTTAAACACCTTGGGTTGTGAGCTATTTTATTATGTATTCTAAGTTCGCCACAAGAGCCTTTTGCAATAACTAAAAAATCAAGAAATTGTCGTTGACTGTCTCTTTCAAATCCTTTAGAAATATTAGAAGGAACAGAAACGGAAGAGCGTCTAATTTGAGCCTTTAAACCAAAATCTTTTGGAAAAGAATCAAGATTTGTCAATTTGTAAGCTGTAGAACATAAATCCATTGAGGCTTTCCAAATCTTCAAATCTTCAAATCTATTAATCGTAGCCATTATTTTTTTTTATTTTTTTCACTTGATAATTTGCAATTTGCCAATCTGCAATCCTCTTCCTATCCAACACTTCCTTCCAAACTAATACTCAACAATTTTTGAGCTTCAACCGCAAATTCCATCGGCAATTGATTCAAGACTTCTTTACAATATCCATTTACAATTAAGCTAATCGCTTTTTCTTCGCTAATTCCACGTTGCAAACAATAGAAAATTTGATCTTCACCAATTTTAGAAGTTGTTGCTTCATGTTCAATTTTCGCTGAACTATTTTTACATTCGATGTACGGAAATGTGTGGGCACCGCATTCGTCAGTCATTAACAAAGAATCGCATTGCGAAAAGTTCCGTGCGTTTGATGCGTTTTTGTGAATTTGCACCAATCCACGGTATGAATTTTGTGATTTTCCAGCGCTGATTCCTTTGGAAATGATTGTACTCTTTGTGTTTTTTCCTAAGTGAATCATTTTCGTTCCAGTATCCGCTTGCTGATAATGGTTCGTAACTGCAACGGAATAAAATTCCCCAATTGAATTATCTCCTTTTAAAATACAAGAAGGATATTTCCAAGTCACGGCTGAACCTGTTTCAACTTGCGTCCATGAAATTTTTGCGTTTCTTTCACAAATTCCGCGCTTCGTTACGAAATTGAAAATCCCCCCAACTCCGTTTTTATCACCCGGATACCAGTTTTGTACCGTTGAATATTTTATTTCAGCATCGTCAAGTGCGATGAGTTCAACGACTGCTGCGTGCAATTGATTTTCATCACGTTGCGGCGCAGTGCAACCTTCCAAATAGGAGACGTAAGATCCAGCATCTGCAACAACCAATGTTCTTTCAAATTGTCCAGTGCCACCTTCATTGATTCGGAAATAGGTTGAAAGTTCCATCGGACAACGAACGCCTTTTGGAATGTAGCAAAAAGAACCATCCGTAAAAACTGCTGAATTTAATGCAGCATAAAAATTATCTGTAACAGGAACAACCGTACCCATATATTTCCTAACTAATTCTGGATGTTCATGAACGGCATCCGAAAAGGAACAAAAGATGATTCCTAATTCAGAAAGTTTTTCTTTGAAAGAAGTTGCAACCGAAACGGAATCCATTACAAAATCAACCGCAACGTTTGTTCCTGTTAGCCGCTGTTGCTCATCCATTGAAATCCCCAATTTTGCCATTGTTTCTTTCATTTCAGGGTCAACATCATCCCAACTTTCGTATTTTTTAGTTTGCTTTGGGGCAGAATAATACGTGATATCTTGAAAATCAGGCTTTGTGTATCGAACGTGCGCCCATTCCGGCTCAACCATTGATTGCCAAATTTTGAACGCGCTCAATCGATGTTCTAATAACCAAGCTGGTTCATTTTTTTTAGCAGAAATGAAACGAATAATATCTTCATTTAACCCTTTTGGAGCTTTGTCTGATTCAATATTCGTTGTAAAACCAAATTTATATTCTTGGTTTTCTAAGTCCTGTGCTAATTCATTTTCTGTATATGCCATCTTGAATGTTTCTATCTATGTATGAAAAATGTTGCCTTAAAATTAGAGCGAAAAAGATTCGCCACAACCACATGTGCGATCAGCATTTGGATTTGAAAAAATAAAACCTTTTCCGTTTAACCCTCCAGAAAAATCTAATGTTGTTCCAATCAAATAAAGAAAGCTTTTTTTGTCCACAACGACTTTCATGCCATTGTCTTCAAAAGATTTATCGTTTTCGGACTCTTCGTTGTCAAATTTCAATTGATACATTAATCCCGAACAACCGCCACCTTCAACGCCAACGCGGATGAAGTAACCAGCTTTCCCTTCCTCTGCCATCAAACGAATTGCTTGAAGCTTGGCATTTTCTGTAACTTTAATCATTGCCTTTTTGTTATTTAGAATTAATTTAAATAAGAATTAATTTTATGCAAAAATACCACTTTTAAGGTATATGAGCAAAAGAAAAAGAGATTATTTTTAGCGCAGGACAAATTAAGACGCATAAAAAAAATTATCGACGATTTACTTTTAGAAAAATAATGTGCGAAATTTTCTAAACCAATGACTTTCCTGTCATCTCCATTGGAGCGGCAATCATCAACCTTCTGAGGATTGTTGGCGCAACATCAGCCAGAATACCGTCATTAAGCTCAATGTTTTTTTCCTTAGTAACGAGCACAACAGGCACAGGATTTAAAGAATGTGCTGTATTTGGCGAACCATCTTGATTAATTGCATAATCTGCGTTTCCATGATCGGCAATAACCAAAAATTCATAGTTGTTCTCGAGTCCAGTTTCAATAACGTCTTTCAGACATGAATCTACTGTTTCAACGGCTTTTACAATTGCTTCGTAATCACCTGTGTGACCTACCATGTCTGCGTTTGCGAAATTTAAACAAATAAAATTTGGTTGATTTGCTTTTATTTCCTCACAGATTTTGTCTCTCACCTCAGGCGCACTCATTTCTGGCTGTAAATCATAGGTCGCAACTTTTGGAGAATTTACAAGTATGCGTTTTTCATTCGGAAAGGGTTCTTCACGCCCACCACTAAAAAAGAAAGTAACGTGCGGATATTTTTCCGTTTCAGCAATGCGAACTTGCGTTTTTTCTAATGCTGCAAATACTTCTCCAAGCGTGTTTTCTAAATTGTCTTTTTCGAAAATGACGTGAACATTCTTAAATTTCGCATCGTAACTTGTCATCGTATAATATTTCAAATCAATTTTTTGCATATTTTGCTCTGGAAAATCTTGCTGTGTTAAGGCAATTGATATTTCTCTTGGTCTATCTGTTCGGAAATTGAAGCAAAGAACTACATCACCATTTTCAATTGTTGCCAGCGGTTTCCCATTTTCAACAATCACTGATGGTTCAATAAATTCATCGGTAATGTTTGAATTATAAGAATGTGCGATGGCTTGCTCAGCATTCGGAAATGATAGTCCCGTTCCATGAACCATTAAATCGTATGCTTTTTTTACTCGTTCCCAGCGATAGTCACGATCCATTGCAAAATAGCGACCAATAATTGATGCGATTTTCCCTGTTGAATTCGCTAAATGTGATTCTAATTCAGCTATAAATTCCTTGCCACTTTTTGGGTCACAATCCCGGCCATCGGTAAAAGCGTGAATAAAAACATCTTCTAAACCAACTGATTTTGCCATGTCGCAGAGCGCATACAAATGTTCTTGTGAACTGTGAACACCACCTTTCGAAACCAATCCGATTAAATGTAACTTCTTTTTATTATCAAGTGAGTATTGCAGTGCTTCCAGGATCGTTTCATTTTTAAAAAAATCGCCATCTTGGATTGATTTATTGATTCTAGTAAGTTCTTGATAAACAATTCTTCCTGCTCCAATATTCAGATGTCCAACTTCCGAATTTCCCATTTGACCAACGGGAAGACCAACATTTTCTCCACATGTCAATAATTTCGCATGGGAATACGTTGCTAAAAGCGAATCCATATACGGAGTATTGGCATTGAAAATAGCATCTGATTTGGATTTATTTCCAATCCCCCAACCGTCCAAAATTATTAGACCAAAATGATTTCGCATGTTATAAAGTTAACTCAAAGATTGCACCGTGAGGTTCGTTATTTTTATATTTTAATTGTGCACCATGAAGTTTAGAAAATTCCGAGGCAATAAATAGTCCCAAACCAGAACCTTTTTTACTTCTTGTTTCTTCATCGCCAGCACGATAAAATTTCTTGTACATGTTTTGTTGATCTTCTGGAAGAATGCCTGAGCCAAGGTCAGAAACACGAATTGTTGTAAAGTCTTTTGAGCTGAAAGCAATGCTAATCGGATTTTTGTCTCCTGCATATTTTAGCGCATTTTCGATTAAATTATTGAGTACTGTTTCGATCACAAATGGATCAATTTCAAGATGGTGTGAGCCTTCAATTTTTTCAATAAATTGAGTTTGCGGATAATTTTTTCGATACCGATCAACGATTGATTTCAGAA
>Ga0105045_10004503_pt1 | contig 12109 bp, 8 predicted proteins | sample MAT02_FD_78089 | JGI IMG/M metagenome (GOLD analysis project Ga0105045, IMG submission 78089) | Freshwater microbial communities from Lake Fryxell liftoff mats and glacier meltwater in Antarctica - MAT-02 (megahit assembly) | ecosystem: Environmental > Aquatic > Freshwater > Ice > Liftoff... | reverse complement strand
GATTTATAAACCATATCCGTGTTTTTAAATAGGATACTCCAAGCAGTAAGTATTAGAATTTTTAGATCTACTGGGAACGATTGATGATGGTAGTACCATAATTCTAGAGCGCCTTTGTAGGGATAGATATGTTCTTTGTAGTAAGCCATGGGTTCACCGCCTAGATTTCTGACGTCTGTAACCAGTTTTTCTTCATCGCGAAAGACCAATGATCCCATCCCTGTGATACCTGGCTTGTTTTGGTAGATGCATTTTTGGACTTCCTCGGCATATTTGGCTACACTAGCGACAAGTAGCGGACGAGGACCTACGAATGACATATCTCCTTTCAGCACATTTATAATCTGAGGCAATTCGTTTAACTTCGTGATGCGCAACCACTTTCCTATAGGTGTCACTCTAGGATCATTGCGAACCGTTATAGTTTTGCTACCGATATTAGGACTATTTTTGAGCATGGTAGCAAACTTTAATATCCCAAAGGGTACGTTTCTATAACCCATGCGTTCTTGACGATAAAACACCTCACCTTCACCTGTAAGTTTACAAAGTATAGCAATCACTAATAGCAAAGGTGACAATATCAACGTAGCTATCAAACTAACGAGAAAGTCTATAATTGATTTTAGTGATTTGTACAATCTTAGATTAATTTAAATCTAACCATATTGATCCATCAAATACTTGTACCTTTATCGTTGTCAGGTTATATATCATTTCACCACCAATCAGTCCGTTTAAATTACCTCGTTCTGTTTCATTTAATCGTGGCAGTCTAAGAAAATTTAAGCCATTCACTTTTAAATTACCATTTATTTGGAGGTCATCCCCAAATTTACCTTGGATAAGTGGCGGGCCTGTTTCACTATTATGAATGATAAGGTTATCATCTCCTAAAGCATATATGCCCGACTTATATCCGATAAATACATTTCCATCCCCATTATTTATCCTACCCGCTTCTGTCCCCAAATGTACATTTCTATTTCCTGAGGTTGAACTACCTCTAGCCCAATGGCCTACAATTGTATTTTCATTTCCATCGGTCATACTTATCCCAGTCCAACTTCCAAAAAATACATTTTTTTCACCTGTGATATTATTCTTGCCGGCGGCATCACCAAATCCCACATTGAGGTTTCCTGAGGTAGTCTCTTCTAGGGCATAATTGCCAAAAGCTGCATTTAAAAAAGCTGTTGTATTTTTTAATGCATTCTTTCCATATCCTATAGATTGATCTATTACGTCTTGATAATCACAAGAATTCCTAAAGTCAATGCCAAAGTTAGTAGTGCCTACTTGCACATTACCACATATTTTTACAGAGGGATACAATATGATAGACGTCATTAATGTTTGACAATCCTCAAAAATATTACCAATAATAGCTAGCGATCTTGTACTAGCTTGATGCGTATCATATACCACCCTCTCGAATCCCTTACAGTAGTTATTGCTTAAGATTACAATTTCTCGGTCGTTTGGTGACCCAAAGTCCGTAAATGTCCCAATCACCCCATTAGAAGTAGATCCTGAGACAAAGTAGTTGCCATTAATGATGGCGTAACCGCCATTCCAACTAAAAGAAATCAAGCCTTCATTATGTCCGTTGATAGACCTGGGTACAGTGTTGCAGTTGATCACTGTATTATTTACAAAATAGGCTGGATAGGAATCTGCAAATGTATTGTCATGTGCCGAAAGATGATAGACAGATCCTCCACAATTCTCAAAAACATTGTTATGCACATTAATTCCATGACCCGTAATCACTTCAGCTGGGAAGTTTATAAATTTACAAGATCGAATTTCACTTCCACGCCCATGTAATGATAATCCATTATTTGCCAACCATGAGAAAGTAACTTCATTATCCTCTTCTCTGTTGCCATCAAAAGTAAAGTTCTCTATGATGGTTCCTTTGTTGTGACCTTCCTGACCAGCGATACCTTCAGTAGCAGAGGGCCTGCCTCTAATGATGGTAATGGACTTGATAACTTTCGTTCCACCTGGCTGCGATGGAAAAAAACCACCACCGATATTAAAAAAAGAATACTTAAGATATATCGTATTGCCATTGATACTATCAATTTGGGAGGCTGTAGAGATACCTTGATCTGTGCTGTCCTTCACAATCATGATGACATCCCCTTTTTTCCATCCTAATGGCACCACACTCACTGTTATTTGGTAAGCACCAGAGTTAAACCCTAAACCAAGTGTAGTATTACGCATAATGCCTGGCGCAGTTTTTAGGATTGCATTTCTGCCATCTAAGTGTAAATCCGTAAGTGAATCTATAAAAATTTCATTTTCTATCAGATAGGTTCTGTTCTGGAAAATTATCTTACTACCATGAGTTGCTGCCTCTATGGCTTTTTCTATTCTCTTAGTATCTGTCAAGTTTTCCCACCAATCTGGATAAATCTCTGTTCCTGCTATGCGTTGCCATCTAGTACTGTCTATCGTTGAGACAACAAATCTTCCGCTATCCTCAGTACCTAAACTTACTTTCTTAAATACTCCGCCTATTACATTATACTGAAAAGTATCTAGTAGATAATCAAAATCAGTCACCCGCACTACATCATTAAATGCAAAACCAGGAGATGCACGCAGCATTTCATAGTTAGGTACGACTGTTCTGATATTACTGCCTTTTGATGACCATATTAAATTCCATTGCGTATCAGTGTATTTAAAATAAGCCAGCGCATCCGTAAAATATACTGCTGCTTTGGCATTCTCACTTGGTGCAATTGGATAGGACCAGCCCAATAACATTGAGTCCACTGTAAATGGGTGATCACTATAGATATGTACCCCTTGACCAATACTGTCACATGATATGTATTTAGCTAAACCATGATTTTGGGAGCCAAATAAACTTACCCATAACAAATTAAAAAAAACCAAAAATAATGTTCTAATGCTCATAAAATTTACAATGGGGTGGTTAGTCCAAAAGACCTATTAATAAAATTAATTTTGTGGAATGTTAATTAAATATTTTAAACACTAATAAGTTCAAAGAGAATTCTATTTTCGACACAATTCATCCTCTTTCATTATAATAGGACTTTCATCTACATCTCTCAGGAAAATCAATCCTTCCTCAAACTGGTAAGATATAAACTCCTCATCAAAAGTAGGATCTTCATCCAATAATCTAATAGTATCTTCACAAAGATTAGCTCCGCCCGCTGCGAAACACTGCGTAAAAGCCACATGTCTTACATTGATTTCTGTAATCATAGGCTTGCCATTGGCATCTTCCTTAAGATCTACAGTATAAAATCCATGACGCTCTGCCCCTGTACGTTCAAACATGATTTCCATAGCATCATTGGCCACTTCGAAAACCTTTTCATCATTGATCAATCGTCCAAAAGAGGTATTGCCCGTAATGCCTGACGGAGATACTTTAGCCATGATGTATTTGACTCTTTCTGCGCAAGCAGACCTCATCAGCTTCCCCTTATAATAGAGCATTTTACAAGCTAGATTTCGGCCTGGAAGATATTCACTGGCTATAAAATTATTTATTCCCTTGTTGATAGCTATCCATCGCTCGAGGTCTTGAAAGTTCTCTATTTTATAAGATCCCAGTCCAGATGACCCTGTAGCCGAGCGAATCCAATAGGGATAAGTCAGAATTTCTTCCGTATTTACTTTTAAATTCGGATCTGTGGGGTCTATCATAATAGACTTAGGCACTAACCCTGTACTAGATAGCGCTGCAGTAAGTATTCCTTTGTCCAACATCTGATTTACTGCCTCTATCGGTGGTATTAACGCTTTACAAGGCAAACTCCCTACTGCTTGCCTTCTGCTCCATGCCAATACTTCCTGTTCTGGTAGGATTATTGCAATATCTATATTTTCAATTCTAATAATATCCTCCATCTCTTCCCAATAATTAGCATCTGAAGACCCTGATGTGATATAAGCTTTATCAAATAGTTGATTTTGGTATAAGCCCATCGCATGAGGATGGATATCTGTTGCTATTAAACGATACAAAGCATAACTACCTATCTCCTTGATAGCTCTAGCAAATGATCTAGGAGTAGGGCCGCCTACGCCAGTGATCAGGATATTGAGTGTTTTTTTAATCATTTATCAAGATATTTATAGGTAAAGCTCTAAAACAGGTTTTAATCCTTGTTGCACTGGTAATTGCCAAAGCAACTTGCACCAATCGTGATTACCTTCTATTAAACTTGGACCATCCTTAGTTATGGCTACATCCCAACCAATAGACTTATTCTGAGGATGTTGTAAAGCTGCAGATTTAACTAAGCTAATTATTTCTGACCAAAATGGAACCTGAAATCCAAGAATTTCAACCTTGGTTATCGGATGGAAATACACCTCTTCTTTTGTAATGTCACTATAGATTGCAGGGCCTGTAATTTCCCCAGATATATCATCTATAGGCGCCGCTAGATTGCCGGCAGCGAGGTTATCAATAGGAGAGTTAACTGAAATTCTTAACCTACAACCAAGTAGATGTACCATCCCTTTATGATCTAATTGAGTGAAAATCCTAACAGTATTTACCGCTGAAGGGGATAATTCATTTAGCTTATGGTGTTGGTAAATAAACTCCTCTATGATATCAAAATTATTATCTATCATAAAATCAATAAAAGTTTTAGGATTTAATTCTGAAGTATTAACTACTTTAACCTCAGAGCCACATTTTCCATGCGAACCTTTAAAAACTAACTTTTCATGACTACCTGAGAGCAGATTATCTATAATAGAATTATTTGCCTTTATTTCTTCAAGACTGTATATTTTGTGGGTAAAATAATTTTTGTATGATTGATAAAATAACCACTTGTCATCCAAAATATTCCTTACTTTAGGCGGATTCATTTTTAATTGATATTCGTACATAAAACCTGTTCCTGCCCATTTCAATTTTTCTAGGTGTGTTTTTTTATAAAACTTAAATTGAAAGTATTCTAATAATGAAATATTGTATTTATATGCATCCAAAATAACATTAAACCATGTTTTAACCTTTGATTCTTTTGTTGTTTTTGTAGCATACTCTATAAACTTATCTATTAATGACCAGTTCAACTTTTTGAAGTAATATACTACATAAATTATTCTTTTAATTTTCATCAAGTATTATTTTAAACAAACCTTTACTACTCTTAAACTCAATATCTGGCCATTTATTTATCATTTTATATAATAAACGACCTAATTCACCTAAGCTTTTCTTTCTAATACTTGGATCTATGTGTCCACAAAAATTCACTCGATGGCTGCTTATGATAGCAGGTTTATGGCATCTAAATGCAATTTCTATCTCTACCATACATTTAGAAACCCAATCATTGTGTTCATCTAATGTTGGCTCAAAAACTACATTTCTAAAGATTTGTGTTTGTCCATATTTATTTTTACTCCCCATTGGGTTGAAAGACTTTTTAAAAGTTTGATTACCTTGATGTTCATTCTTTACCACGTCTGTATCCACTAGTTTTATGCCACTAAGGCTACTTACTTCATGTAGGTCTATATGTTCTCTAGCTCCAGGTGCATTAAAATGTATGGCCGGATACCCAAATACTTGCTCAAACAAGCGCAGCCCATCAGCTAATATTTCTTTTTGGTCTAGGACTTCATCTTTTTGGTCAAAACTAAAGGCTTCTGTAAACCCAACATTATTTATATCATGATGTATGCCTGCATAAGATCGCTCTTCAAGATTTGCTAGGATATGTGGATGTTTTATCTTCAGTAGATCCTCAAAAAGTTTTACATTAAGGTGTTCTCTACCATGAAACTGTGGCATAAATATACCTGCTCTCATGCCTTCTTGCCATAGCTGCCATGCGTTTTGGTGCGAAGGCAACTTATCAAAGGTAGTGGGCAATAATTCGTAGTGATATTTCCCTTCTTCTGCATTGACACGATCAAAATCAATATTTGCTGGTAATGCAAATGGGGTAAATATTGCGTGATTACCATTGACATCCTTGACAGAAGCCAATACATTAAAGAGCATTTCTAGATCTTCTGCTGTCTCTAGGCTATCGTACATAGAGAACCTAGTCTGATCTACGGGTACACCTTTGCTGGCCAAGTTTTCTCTTGCCGCCTTTGAATGTAAGTGTATATTGCCGTAGTCGTCTATAACAAACATCACCACTTTTGGAGTGATCCTAGTCCCGAAGAGATTCTTGGTATAAGTCAACGCCTTTCTTTTAAGGGTTAGCATGTCTAAGTTTATTTATGGCTTGCTGTTTTATCGAAAATATCTTTAAATACAATAGTTTATATTAAGTTTATTCGCATTGTAGTGAATGAATTTGATTATGTGGATATTTTAACTCCTATACTTAAGTCTGGTATTGCCATAAGCGGGCGGTAGTTACTTTTTTCATTGCCAAAAAAAGTAACCAAAAAAGTCTAGTTCAAAAAAGGCGATTGCTTCGCACCGTTTTATCTACAATTTAAGAACCTTTCACATTTTTGCACCATAGTAGCTCTTTCGAGTTCCTTGGCTTCTCGTATTGTCATACTCGATCTTTCAGGATCGCTCAGTCTTATGCTTTTTCTAGCACATAGAGTAGAAAGCTTATAAGATTGTGGTAGTTTTGTGCTAGACGCAATTCCGATTCTTCATTCACCTATCGCTGGTTTTTTGAACATTATTCCTATATTTATAAGTCATTCTAACTTTTTATCAAGTTTATTTAAAAGTAACTTATAATTAGCCAACATGTCTTCCCATAAAATGTGGTTGTCATACTTAGCTACGATGACCCCTCTTGCCTTTTGACCCATTTCTTGTCTTATTGACTTGTGATCAGCTAATGCTTTCATTTTTATATACAATGCATTATAATCTTTACTTGGTACTAAATAGCCGTTAACGCCATCTTGAATGATTTCATTGCATCCGTTGATATCGGTGGCTATCGATGGTACACATAGAGATCCAGCCTCCATCAATGCGTTAGGAAATCCTTCTCTATAACTAGGCAATACAAACACGTCACTCATACTAAAGTATGGGCGCACATCATCTGCTCTACCCAAAAAGTGAATGTGTGGATGAGATTCGATTTTGTCTATCTCTATTGTTGACAGACCACCATGTTCTTTCTCAAACGTACCGAGCAAGACGATATATGCATCTACTCCATCAGCTAGTAATCGATCAAAAGCCGCTACTAGTTCTACGATTCCTTTATCTTTTGCTATCCTACCCACAAAACTAAAGACAAGTGCATGAGCACTTATCTTGTTTTCTATCCTTAACTGGTTTGCTTTGCCACGTATCTCGGGTAATACAGGATCAAATCTGGTTGTATTGATACCATTAGATGCACCGTAGCCGATGACTTTTAGCTTGGATGGACTTACTAACCGATGCGCTATCATCCAATCTCTCAGGCCGTAAGAGTTGGGCCATACGCTATGAGCACACCTATAAGTCACCCACTCTGTACACCATAATACCTTACGCTTTACACCCTTGAGTTCCATGAGTGGCATCCCACCTACGGTATGGATTCGGATGGGTACGCAAGTTACAAAGGCTGCTATCATGCCTAATAGACCAGCCTTAGGAGTATGGGTATGCACGATGGTAGGTCGCTCCTTTCTAAATAACCTTATCAATTGTATTAATGCCTTAGCATCTGCTATCGGTTGGATGGTGCGAGCCATTCTGATTGGAATGGTCACTATGCCTTCCTGACTAGCTATCTGAGGGTAATGTAGCTCATCTGGACTAGCTACGCCTATGACCTCAAAGTATTCGCTCATGTATCGCAATTGGCTCCTCAAAATGATGCGCATGGATACTGCTGCAGTTGTAATTCTAATTAGCTTAGGCTTGCTCAAAATTGTTTTTATACCATTTCTGAAACACAAATAAGTTCCATAGCTTACCTTTATGGTTTTCTTTTCCCGTAAGGTGTTCTTGCCATAACTGCTGAACGTATTTAGCATCAAAAAGTCCTTGTTGATCAAGTACTGTCGGTGCTATCAGCGCATTCATTTCGGCCTTTAACTGATTTTTTAACCAATAATCAACCGGAACTCCGAAACCTTGTTTCCTAAACCCTAATGTCTCACTAGGTAGTAGGTCTGCAAAAGTCTCTTTGAGTATATATTTTTTGTTTTTTCCTTTTATTTTAAATGAAGTAGGTATCTTATAAGCAAACTCCACTAACTTACTATCCAAAAATGGTACTCTAGCTTCGAGAGAGTTTTGCATACATACCCGATCTACTTTGGGCAACATATCGCCTTCTAGTACGAACTTAAGGTCGGTATAGAATCCCTTCTCCATACTAGACCCTTTCATACTATCAAAAATCTTTTCGACATTAGATTTGACTTCCACCCAACAGTCAGGATTTAACAACTGTTTTCGTTCACTATCACTAAAACCCAAGCACATCAACTTATAATGTATCTCAAAGTCGCTATCATTTAAGCCTGAGATTACTTTTTTTGCACGTCGCAGTAGCGAATTGGTCCATCTATTATGCGGAAACATATTAATGACGCTGGGTAGTAATCGTTGTACAATACCAGGTAGTTTTTTGTATCGCTCTATATAGTAATTTGCTAGATACTTCTCATAACCCCCGAAAAGCTCATCAGCACAGTCCCCCGTCAACACTACTTTTACATCTTTACTAGCCAATCTAGCTACACAGTAGGAAGGCAAAGCAGAAGAGTCACCAAAAGGCTCATCAAAATAGCCCACCACCCCATCTATGATACCCGTCACATCATCATAGTCGATCATGGATAAGGTGTGTTTTGCACCTATTTTATCCGCCACGAGTTGTGCTCGTTCACTCTCGTCGTATTCTTTTTCTTTAAATCCTATAGAAAAGGTATTGATCGGTTCCTCACTGATCTCCGCCATTAGTGCTGCTATAATACTGCTGTCTATACCTCCAGACAGAAACGCACCGATAGGCACGTCTGACACCATACGGTGAGTTACAGACTGCCTTAGCATAGACTTAAGTTTATCTTTAGCTTCTGCAAAATCAGTAATCTCAGGCAGCGCCTCGATGGTAGTCAATAAATCATAATAGACAACCTCTTTGATAGTTCTATCTTTAGCTATGCTGATGTAACTTCCTGCACTTAGCTTCTTCACTCCAGCATAGATGGTATAGGGAGCAGGGATGTAGGTCAAACTCAAAAAGTAATTAAGTCCTACAGGATCAATCTCATGCCTATCTATAAACGGTGTCAAAGCTTTCAGTTCCGAAGCGAATACAAATCGCTCCTCGTCATGGATATAATACAATGGCTTTTCACCGAATTTGTCTCGAGCAACAATCAAGGTACCTTCCTTACGATCATAAATAGCAAAAGCAAACATGCCCTCCAGCTTGCTTAACAATAGATCTATACCCCACGCTTGATAACCTAAAAGCACTACTTCTGTATCGCTCTCCGTATCAAAATGGATTCCTAAGTCTGATAACGCTAATCTCAGCTCCTTAAAGTTGTATATCTCCCCATTAAATACCAATACCTTAGCACCATCAGGAGTTAGCATAGGTTGATCACCCGACACTAAGTCTATGATAGACAGCCTACGATGGCCTAAGGCCACACCATCCACAATGTAAAAGCCTTCTGCATCAGGACCACGTCGAGTTAGTGCATCATTGATGGCCTTAATATCTGGAGACAACTCACTAGCAGACTTATTTTGGAGAATTCCTGTGATTCCGCACATTTATCTTAGACGCTTCATGATATATGATAAAAATAATACTAAAACAGTTTGTCTTTGTTTACATAACAAAAAAAAGACTTTCCAATGTAATTTTAGAAAGTCAAACCTAAAAGTTTTAAATGCATTCTTATAAACTGGATGATTGAGTACTTCTCTAAAATAATCTAACTGATCAGTAAACTTTAAGTCATGATTACCGCCAGTGATATTTAAAGCATGATTTATAGTAGATACACAGATTCTATTATTTAACGCTTCAACATAATTTATACTTAAGCCTCTTTCAGTAATAATCTCTTCTGTAGCTTTAAAAAGATTCAAATACTTTGGAAGCAGTGAAGTACTATAGTTTCTAGTCAACGCATGTGGATTAGACTTTCTATAATGGGTATAAAACTTATGCATATAATAGGCCGTAGATAGGTGTTGAAATACTTCAATATTAAAAATAACATCAGAGCTTCCAACAGTATTCGTATCTGTCCATTTTACTTGATTCTTAATTAATGATGATTTATATAGTTTGCCCCATGCGGAGTTAATTGCGTCTGTTCGTGTTGGGATTGATAATTCTTCTCCAACAAGGCCAACAACTCTTCTTTTCAGCCATACTAAATCTTCTTTAATAAACTTTTGGTCTTCATTAAATATATTATTTTCTGGTTTTGAATAATTTTCAAACTCTTTTATAAATGGCCAAAAGACTAAATCTACATTTTGATCATTAGCAATTTGCATCGCCTCTTGACAAGTATTAAGGTTTAACCAATCATCTCCATCTAGGAACATCAGATAATCGCCAGCGCTGATTTTTATTCCATTATTAAGCGCTGCGGCCGCCCCTTGATTTGTTTGGTGAATTACTTTTACTCTGGCATCCTTTATGGCGTATTGATCAGCTATAACTCCAGAACTATCAGGTGATCCATCATTTACTAGTATAATTTCTAGATCTCTATAAGTCTGATTGACAAGGCTATCTACTGCCTGATGAATAAAGTTTTCTGACTTATATAAAGGTACAATAATACTTATCATACTCACAATTTATCTTTTAATAAAATGGCATAGATTTGTTGTGCAATATTATCTTCATTTAATTTCTCTCTCAATCCTTTGGCGTTTTGACCTAACTTTAATCTTTTGTTCTTGTTGTTAATTAAATCCAACAAGCTAGCAGCAAATAATTCTATATCTCCATCTGGAACCAATAGGCCGTTAACCTCATGCTTTATGATATCCCTTGGGCCTGCTATAAAATCAAAACTAATACATGGCGCACCACCAATCATAGCTTCGCACAATGCATTAGGAAAACCTTCTGACCGAGAGGGTAAAGCAAAGATTCCAGCTTTTGCAATCCACTCATCTATGTTGTTGGCTTTATCTATAAAAATAACCCTTTCTTTAAGATTTCGTATTTCTATTATTTTATTTAGAATAGCATCAGAAACCCCACCTATAATCACTAAGTTCCATAAACACTGATCCTTTATTAAAGCAAAAGTTTCTAATACTCTGTCAAAACCTTTAAGGACATCGTTTAATCTTCCAATACAAAGTATAATTTCTTCTCGTGGAATGCTAGAATATAATTCTATCTCTCTAATGGCATTAGGAACTACTACTATAGGTACTTTGGCACCAAAATAAGATTGTTGAATCTTTTTTGCAATATTTGTCTGAGCGATAACACCATAAGGCTTAGCAAGAGTATAGGCCATGTGATTAAAAACCCTTTGCTTAAGTGGCCATTTTAATAATGGACTAGATCTTTCAGAAATAAAAATCTTCTTCCCCAATCCTATATTACTTAAAACAGCCAACGCACCATAAAACTTACCATATACCAAAACGGAATCAGGAGCTTCCGTTTTTAAGTACTTTCTCAAGTAGGATATCGTTTTAACGATGGAAAGCTTTTTTTTATTAAATCCCTCAGGTTCAATAATTGATATCCCAGGGCTAATCTTAAAAAAGTGTGGATGTGATAAGATTAATAAAAGTGTCACTTTTACATCTTCCATTTTTTCAAGAGCAATGGCTAATGTACTACTAGCCCTTTCCATGCCTCCCATAGTTAAAGCTGGTGTTATGACCATAATTTTAGGCATGATGATTAATTACCCTCAATTTCTAAACTTGATTGGTTCCAAGTCTTTTATTTTTCGTGCTGGAATACCTACTACCATTGAATTAGATGCTACATCCCGATTAACTACTGCTCCTGCACCGATAATAACATTCTCCCCAACTCTAACATTAGGCAGAATTGTAGCAGCAGCACCTATCATTGTGAAATTACCAACATTAACTCCACCCAACAGAGTAGCTCTTGGGGATATTTCACAATATTTCCCT
>Ga0105045_10004501_pt1 | contig 12111 bp, 14 predicted proteins | sample MAT02_FD_78089 | JGI IMG/M metagenome (GOLD analysis project Ga0105045, IMG submission 78089) | Freshwater microbial communities from Lake Fryxell liftoff mats and glacier meltwater in Antarctica - MAT-02 (megahit assembly) | ecosystem: Environmental > Aquatic > Freshwater > Ice > Liftoff... | reverse complement strand
TCCTCCATCTCAACCTTCCTCGCCTTCGGCATTGGTCGGATGAGCGTCGTCAACTCGCCCGTCTGATATCCCGACGCTCATCCGATGCGGATAGAGCGCGGGGCTTACGACGCTTTTGCTAAATTAGTTGAATTAACTCTCTGTTCTGGCATAAAGTACGGGTAGGAAAATATTGATTTAATTTGAGGGTGCATAACTGATCAAGCTTAGAGGTAGATGTATTTAACAGCAGCGAAATTGGGGCTGGGGGAAATTAATTCGCCTACTGAGGTATATGAATATATATAAAGAATGTCAGGAGTGGTATGAGATGTCACAGCCTCCATTTATCAGAGCGGAAATTCCCGCTGGTACCCTGATTGATAATCGCTACATGATTCAAAGGCTTTTAGGTCAAGGCGGTTTGGGGCGCACTTACCTGGCAGAAGATACCCGTCGCTTCAGTGAACTCTGTGTACTCAAAGAATTTGCACCTAATGGATCAGGGGAGCACAATTTAGAAAAATCTCGCAATTTGTTTAAGCGAGAGGCAAAAATTCTTCACCAAATTCAGCATCCCCAAATTCCTAAGTTTTTAGCTTGTTTTGAAGGGGCGGGACGGTTGTTTTTGGTTCAAGAATATGTCAATGGTAAAGCCTATTCAACACTGCTACAAGAACGACAACAGCAAGGGCAAACTTTTTCAGAAGCAGAAGTAATTGACTGGCTCAAAAAGTTGTTGCCTGTTTTAGGGTATGTTCACGACAGCAACATTATTCACCGCGATATCTCGCCAGACAATATCATGTTGCCGAATGGCTCTAGTCTGCCTGTGCTGATTGACTTTGGGGTAGGCAAGCAAATGGCTGATTTGCAAAGCTCTAGCGGAGTTAATCAGAGCGGGTTTGTAGGCAAGATGTCGCTGGTGGGGAAAATTGGCTATGCGCCGCGCGAACAAATCAGCCTGGGAAGGTGTTCTCCAAGTAGTGATTTGTATGCATTAGGGGTGACTGCAATTGTCTTACTGACCGGACGAGATCCGGCTAACTTAATAAACCAGTATTCTTTGGAGTGGGAGTGGAAATTTTTTTCCACGGTGAGCGATCGCTTCGTCAACGTTCTCAACAAAATGCTGGTCGATACGCCTAATAACCGCTATCAGTCTGTACCCGAAGTTCTGACCGACTTGACCATCCTAGAGCAACTCAACCAACAACCTCATACTGGAGAAACTGCCTCGAGTTTTCTGAATGCCGCACAATCTGCCCCAGGGCGACCGAGTGGAGAAACCCTTGTAAGTTCTCCCGAGAATCCATTTAGTTTCCCCGCATCTGCTCCATTAATTCAACCTGTCGAACAGTCTCGACCCGGTAGCGTCCCTCCCTCTAGCTCTGAACGAACAGGAGGCTTGAATCCTGGTTTTATTGAACAGTGCAAGCGAGAGTTAGCGTTTTGCATTGGCCCGATCGCCAGCTTTGTGATTGAAGAAATTTTGGAGCAAGAATCGCCTACTACGGTCTATCAATTAGTAGACGCACTCGAAAAAGAAATTCCTGATCAACAAGCGGCGATCGCTTTCCGTCGCCGTCTGCTTTCATAGTCACGGCTCTCAAAAAGTCCTCAAGATCAGCCTATCCCTTGGTGCCGCCCTTGGTGCTGTCGGGCGATCGCTTCAACCGCTTCATTGCCATTTCTAAGCTCATCTGCATTCGCCCAAAAGACTTCGCTAAATTACCAATTTCATCATTGGAAAACTGTTCAAATTCTATGTCTGAATTTCCCATACTGACCTCATTAGCAGTGTGCATAATCCGCTTCAAGGGCTTAATCACCTGTTGGTTTAGTAAGGCATTGACTAGAAGAATGACACCAATAAACATCAAAAAGACAATGCTGAGAACTAAACCAGAAGACTGGTAAGCTTTATTGAAAACTTTGCTAGCCGGAACCGAAACCATTTTGGCTCCCACAATTTCATTGAGCTGCCATCCAAACCCATTACCGCTGCCGTAGCGATCGATCATGCTCTTAGGGGCTGCCTCAGGAGTGCTATGACATTGGAGACAGCTTTGCTTGGTAATACTTAAGGGACGAGCAATATAGAAAATATCACCGCTTGGGGTTGAATGAAATCCGCTGATTTCTTTGAGGTCTTTCTTTTGACGAAACCGTTCAACAATGTCTGCTTCAAACCCATCTGCCTTATCCCGCAAGTTAGTTGGATTTAAGGTCGCTTCTTTGTAGAAAAAGTCTCGGTAGTCTCGATCCTTACGGAAACCTTCAAAAACTTCCCGGGCTGAATATCCTGGTACAGACTGAGGTAAGAATCTTGTTTCAAGTTGATTAACCAACTCAGGATTAACTTGACTACTTGTATATTCTCGAACAGAAGTCATTACTTCCATGAGCATGAGTCCAGTCCCTTCAACATCAGCCTGGGCATTTTGCCGCAGAACGTACGACAAAGCAGCTCCACTCAGAGAAATACCTGCAACTAAAATTATGACTAGAAAAATTGTAAACTTTTGCTTTAGCTTAAGATTTTGTAGCATATGCTGTAGACCGTGATTGAAATTTAGACTGTGATCCCCAGACCGTGATTAAGTTACTTTGACGTGACTAAGTTACTTTGAATAGACTGATTCAGTATCAAAAAAAATTGGCACCCTTGGTTCTTAGATTTTAAGGCATCGTGCCATTTCCGAATCTAATGATTCTCAATAGGTTTTGAGCTGCAAAAGCTTCAGTTGTTATTTGGCTCTCTTCTATGCGCGCTCGTCAGAATCTTTTAGAAATGTTTTCAACGTTTCTGCAATTTGAAGCAGATCGTTTCAGCGGTTGGGCAACTGATCTGAAGCTCCGTCGCAGTATGAATCGATGCCTAACTCAGTCGAGTGAGCCTTCTGAGCAATATTGGGTTATTTATTGGTATGAGCGCTGGCAGTCGAGTCCAACCGAGTTAGAAAGAGGACACTTGGCGGCTTATTTGCAAGAGGTCTGCTATTGGGAAGCACAGCAGACAATGCAGCGATTCAGAATTACTCAATACACAATGTCTGATTGCTTTCAGGTAGCGATCGCCCGCATTGATAAAATTCTGCGGAGCTTCAATCTAGACTATGGTTCTAATCTAAAAGCCTATGCCAGTACTGCTTTTAGTGGCTTGATTCGAGAATTTTTGCGACAGCGCCAGGTCGTAGATATTTGTTCTGACTGGGCGTTACTGCGAAAGCTCAGCCAAAAACGGCTCGTAGCAGCCTTGCAAGCAGCAGCCATTCGTCCTGAACTCTTACCCTCCTACGTGTTGGCATGGCAATGTCTCAAAACCTTTAATGTGCCGACTCAAGCCACCTCTACTCACAAACTTCCTAAGCCCAATGAAGAGATTTGGCAACAGGTGACTCAGCTTTACAACGGGGAACGGTTAAGCCAACTCTCCTCACCTGGTTCAGAAGCAACCCCAGAAGCTTTAGAAAAATGGATGCAACAATGCGTCAAAGCCGCACGTGCCTACTTACATCCAGTTACAACTTCAATTAACGCCCCCAAAGCGGGACACGAATCGGGTGAATTGCTCGATACCCTGATGGACGATCGCCAAGATTCTTTACTCACAACTCTCATTGCCCAGGAGGATCAACAAAATCGCCAAACTCAGCATAGTGCCGTCGATCAGGTGCTTAGCAGTGCTTTATCTACGCTCGAACCCCAGGTTCAGCAAATGCTGTCTCTGTATTATGGACAGCAACTCTCCCAGCAGGAGATCACCAAACAGCTCAATGTTAAGCAATACACTATCTCCCGACGATTCTCAAAAGCACGCGAATTGTTGCTGATGGCGTTGGCAAAATGGAGCCAAGAGACGCTGCATATTACTCCAACTCTAGACGTATTGAACGGTATTAGTAATGTTCTCGAAGAATGGTTGACTACTCATTATCACCCAGACTTCCTTGCCTATAAGGAGTAGCCTGATGTCGTTCGATCTCGATTTATTTGAGCCAGTACACTGCTATGTGGAACTATCACCCGCTGCGTTGCAAGAAGCTTGGCAACACAGCCAGGTAGGAGCAACCCCTGCCAGCCGCTGGAATGCCTACTTGAACCAAGTCAGTTTAGATGCCGTTTTAGCTTGGCTCAAGGTTGAACGAACCGCCCAAGCAAAGGCTGATCCGAGCCGAGCAACTCTCTCCAGTTTTTGGGAATTGGTTAATGGCACTGCGATTTGCTTGAATCAGACGCGGATTGTGCTGGTTCCTAGTGAGGCGATCGACATGAGTGAACTGCGGGTGCCTCAAGAATGGGTCGATATCCCCAGTTGGGCAGCCGATTACTACCTGGGTGTTACGGTCAATCCTGACGATTTGAACCTTCGCCTCTGGGGGTTTTGTACCCATCAACAGCTCAAGCTCCCCAAAAATTACGATGATAGCGATCGCTCTTACGCCCTTACGGAAGAAGATCTGATCACCGACTTAAGCGTATTGTGGACAGCGATCGCCCTCAATTTAGGAGAAGCAACCCAAGCCGCGATCGCTCCTCTGCCTGCTCTATCTCTGGCTCAAGCCCAAAACCTGCTGCGTCGGCTGAGCAATCCCGCAATTCTTCGCCCCCGTTTAGCCATTCCCTTTGAACAGTGGGGAGCTTTACTAGAGCACGGCGGATGGCGGCAACAGCTCGCAGCCCAACGGCAAGGACAACCTGAATCGCATTCCGTCTTGCAGTGGTTACAAACAGGAGTCACTCAACTAGCACAGCAACTAGGCTGGGAGCAAGTCGATTTTCAGCCCAGCTTTGCCATGGCTCGTGGCTCCGATGCAGCCCTATCGGAGACAGCGCTGACCCGGCAATTGACGATCGACGATCGCCCCTACGAACTCCGGGTCTTGCCCTTGGGAACTACCGATGCCCGGATCTGGCGCATCGAACTGCAATCGCGGTCTATAGGAGAACAAATTCCGGCAGGCTTTACCTTAAGGCTCCTATCTGAGAATTTACAGCCGTTTGAAGGCAATGAAGATAGCGCCGTTACGCCTGTAGATCAACTCTATGTGGAGGTCACCTTAGAAGCAGGTGAAGGTTTAGTTTGGGAAGTAGAGCCAATCCCAGAAAATTATGATCAAGAGATCTTGCGCTTTTAAGTCGCTTTAACTCTGCATAACATCTTGAATTCCTCCGTATACATCAACAGAAGCAAACCAAATGTTGAACTTGCTTCCTTACTGTCGAGTCGGAGGATTTACCATGTTGCGCTCTATTCATCATCCCTTGATCGTTCGCCTATTCCGTCCCATCTCTGAGAAACTGGAGGCGATCGAGATTCGCAATGCAGAGATGGCAAGATTCTTCTGTCAGCTCATTCCATCACAATGTCCCTTTGAGCGTGATGTTCGCTGCTTTGGTCAGACCCTCTTTCACATTCCACCGCTTTGCAAGCTAAATCCGTTGTACGACCCATTGGTGGAACTACGGTTTAAAGCTCTGTCCTATCTGGCCGATGTCTGCGGTGAAGATATTACCCTTTATTGCCAATAGCCCGTCGAACCTCATGCCAGTCACCCTTATCCCGACTGATCAAATCGTTCCATCATAGATTTAGCACGCTTGAGGTTTGCTATCTTCTGCCGTTGTTCGTTCTTGCTTCTTGCCGCCAATAACACTTTCTGCAAGACATCGGCGCTTGTTTCAGTGTACTCAAACATCGCCTCAATCAGCACTTATCGGCAAATGTCGTTCTCTCTACACAGGTCTTGGAGGCGATCGCCAGTTTGATGCGATCGCGTCTTTAGCACTGCTGTCCTATATTGAGGGCTTACTGACTGCCCGCGGTCGTGCCTGGTTTGGACTTTGTCTCTATACCACCGCCCGAATTAATGAAGCGTGTTCGTTGCATACCGCTGATGTTTATCTGTCTGATGGGCGGGTGCGGGTGCGCATTACTTTTCGCAGAGCCACTACAAAAGGAAAACAGGAGACGCGATCGGTGCCTGTGTCGCTGGAGTTAAAGCAGTTATTAGAGACGTATCAAATTGATTCGAAACGGACCAGCTTTGCTGCACGTCCTTATTTATTTCCAGGGCGCTGGGGCAGAGGACATATTTGCCCTGAGTCAGCCGATGCGATCTTACGGGCAGCATTCAAAAGGTTAGGGATTGAAGGAGCCAGTACTCATAGCTTCCGAAGAACCTCTATTACCTGGATGCACAATGAGCGGGTGCCCATTAAACACATTCAGTCGATCTCTGGGCACAGAAGTTTAGCGGCATTACAGCGGTACATTGACGTGACAGAGCAGGATAAGGAGAGGGCGATCGCCACATTGAGTTTTCGATCGAAAGAATGAAGTGAATGGATAGGGTGCATAAAAAAATAGATGCGATCGTATGGGATGAATGAAGGGTTCCAAACAACTTCTACTTAACCAAACAGCAAACTGCATAAAAAAACAAATGCAGTCGTACTGAAGGAATGAAGAGTTAAAAACCTTCCACTAAACAACGATTCTCTAACCTGTTTATCCATTCACAATGAGGACTAGAAAGATGTTGAAGAATATTTGCTCCTTGGGTTTACTCGCTGCAATCGCCATGATTCCAGGTGCTGCTCATGCCCAAACCGTTCAATCTAATCAGCAAAATGCCGTGCAAAACGGTGCAGCAACTGGGGCTTTCAGCACTGTTGACCAGACCTTAGACCAAACCAATTTCCAAGATGCCTACGGGACTGACTCTTACTTTGGTGCTCCCCAAGTTCAGCAATCAGTGCAGAATGGGATTCAAAATGGTGCAGCCGTTGGCGCTTTCAGCAATGTTGACCAACACTTGGATCAATACAACAGCCAAAGCACTTCTGATTATTCGCCCTGGTACGTTCCCAGCGCACCTGAAGTGCAAGGCTCTTTGCAGAATGGTGCTCAATCGGGTGCAGCCGTTGGCGCTTTCAGCAACGTTGACCAACGCTTGGATCAAACCAATGTTCAAGATGCTTCTAGCTACATCCCCCCCTTCATCCTGTACTAAGGCGAGCGATGGTTACTAGCATTGCTGAATTCTGATCATTAACCGTTTCCAGCCGTGCTAGTTTTGTTGACCAATTTTTATTTACTTGTTTTCGTTGATCCGTTGTTGACGTTCGTATGTGTTTCTTATTTATCCATTCACAATGAGGACTAGAAAGATGTTGAAGAATATTTGCTCCTTGGGTTTACTCGCTGCGATCGCCATGATTCCGGGTGCTGCTCATGCCCAAACCGTTCAATCTAATCAGCAAAATGCAGTGCAAAACGGCGCAGCGACTGGGGCTTTCAGCACTGTTGACCAAACCTTAGATCAAACCAATTTCCAAGATACCTACGGGACTGACTCTTACTTTGGCGCTCCCCAAGTACAGCACTCGGGGCAAAATGCAGTGCAAAATGGTGCAGCCGTTGGCGCTTTCAGCAACGTTGACCAACACTTGGATCAATACAACAGCCAAAGCACTTCTGGTAATTCGCCCTACTCACCTTGGGGTTATGCTCCTAGTGCACCTGAAGTGCAAAGCTCTTTGCAGAACGGTGCTCAATCGGGTGCAGCCGTTGGCGCTTTCAGCAACGTTGACCAACACTTGGATCAAACCAATGTTCAAGATGCTTCTAGCTACATCCCTCCGTTCATTCTGTACTAAGACATTAATGTTTCTGGTGTTGCTGAGAGATGCACTTTTTTAGTTCTGATTGCGGTTCTCAGCAACACTAGTTTCTAGGTCATGGTGCGTTATAGAAGATTAAATCTAGGAGGTCTTAAAACTGTGTTGAAACAACTCTGTATTCTGGGTCTTTTAGCAGCTACGGTTCTCGTATCGACTTCTACTGCTGCGTTTGCGGGAGGGCGTCGTGCTCGTCCGCATCCGCACCCTCCCCAGCCGCTTGTTAGCCCAGTGAACCCAGTTGAACAAGATGAGGTTGCTAATCCAGTTTACGATCGCTCAGACTATGCAGAGAATGGTTATGGGTATTGGACTGATCCCACAGTGCAAAATTCTAACCAGGAAGCAACCACCAATGCCGTAGCCACGGGCGATCGCTCTACTGCAACTAGCAATGTCAACCAGTTTAACTATCAAAGCCGCTATGGCAATCAGGGCGTGTCGGGCAATCAATATGGATATTGGTCAGCTCCTTCTATTCAAATTTCTGTTCAACAAGCAACAGCAAACGCGGTTGCTAACGGGAACAATACGACGGCTGCCAGCAACATTCACCAAATGAATCATCAAGACAACTGGAACTCATCAGGTGGCTGGGAAGGTGGCTATGATTATGGAGCCGAGCCACAGGCGCAAGTTTCGACGCAACAGGCAGTGAGTAATGCGATCGCCACAGGCGACAACTCTAACGCTAACAGCACCATCGATCAAACCAATGTTCAAGACTATCCCGTTGATCCGGGTTACTTTGATTACGGATATGGCTACGGGTACTGATCCATCAAATATCAAATCTGAAAAATCCCCTTCGCTTGGAGAAATCCAGCCATGCTGATGAACAAATCATTCTTACTTCTTGTTCTACCGATCCTGTTTACTTTACCTGCCGGAATCGCCAAAGCCAATGATTTAGATATCCAAACCGGAACGACGAGAGTAACGATCGACCACAATAACGGTATCCGAATTGAATCTGCGAACAGAGGCACCCTTTTTATGCCCGGTCTTAGCCCGATGTCTAGTGCGTCGTGGAGCCGTTATCCCACACGCCTACCTATTCCGCCAGTTTCTACCCATCCTTCTCCTAGCGTCCATCGGTCACAGCCATTATCGACATCAAGATGCACAGGGCAGACCGAGCAAACCAACCAAAGTAGTCGTTCTAACGGGGGTATTAGCCAAACCTACAGTTCTACGTCCACCAGCGTGTGTCACTAAGTTCTGATTGAATCGATCGCACAATCCCTATTCATTCTTCAGGAGAGTATCATGAAGTTTCATTTAATTTTCCTTGGACTGTTATCTATTTCTAGTTTCCTTCCCTTCATGCCTTCATTCACGCCGCCAGCTTCTGCTGCTTGTGTCATGACCGATGTGGGTGTTCAAGTTGCTGTTCATGGTTCATATAATCCTGCTGACCAGAATAACAACGTCACTATGCAAGATTTGGGTCACTGCATGGGGAGCGTAACCACTAATGTGGGTGAGCAAGTTTATGTAGGTACTGGAGAGATAGAGCAAAACCGAGAAAGCAATCTTACAGTGGGAGGAGATCCAACCACCCCTTTTGGAGGGCTTGGGCCTACTATTCGAGTACCTGTATACGTTCCTGTAGACGTTTATGCGCCCGCCTATGATGGGAGTTTCTATGGAAATTTGCCTTACAGCGGAAGTTTTTCTGATCCCTCGTATTCTGCTAATCCTGGTTATCCGACAAATTACTAGAGCAGATGACACTAACACTGAAAACTTTGAGTGGTATGCGAAATTCGTGCCACTCAAAATCTGTATTTTTTAGTAATCACAGAGGTTGGGTATGAATGGATTAAACTTGAAAAAAACGCTCTGCAAAACAGCAAAACCGATCGCCATAACAATCCTAATTATCATTACATCCGTAGCTTGCACACCCCGCTCAAGTCTTCAAATATCAGGTCTTTCAGGGCAGAGTTTAATACAGTCAGAACGAGGTGACAGGATGAGACAGGTAAGAACGTTTTCTACACAATCCCATTCCACATCACAATCCGTATCACAATCCACATCACAACAGAGCGCCCAAAGTTCTAGTCAAAGCACCAGTCAGCAACAAACCTCTCTTAATCTGCGATCGAGTGATTTACGGCAACCGCATATATTGACGATCGCCACTTCAGGCACAGCACTCACTGGACAAATTATCCTTGATGGAGAGATTATTAAACAGGTTACAGAGACGCAGGTAGAAATTAACCTATCGCCCTATCTCAGCGTTGGACAGCATACGTTGGAAGTTTCAGTGGGCTATACGCCTGCCTCAGCTTCGATTAGTGTCGAGTTGACGGCTCCTAATACTCAAGTGATGAATCAAACCAGTGGGAATGGTCGGATTAGCCATATTTTTAACATTCGAGTCGATTAACGACTCAGCCTTTCATCTCTTTTTGTGAAACTTAATCGAAAGCTTCCTCATTTCAGACTCTCTCCACTGAAAATAAGGTGTAGTGTTCCCCCTTCGTCACTTTTGTCACTATGAATACTTTTATTAAAGGACTGACAACTGGGCTAATGCTAGCTGGCACTTGGGCTAGTCCAGTTTTTGCAGACTCTCCTATAACGGGTGCTCAGGTTTACAAAGTTAGTAACCAGGTTGATCTCGATCGCCAAAATCAGGGCAGTTGGTCGCCTGCCAGTGTAGGCGATGCTTTGGTGCCGCGAGATGCGGTTCGTACAGGCATGGAATCTAAAGCAGAGCTACTCTTTAACGAAGGAACATTGGTGCGAACGGGCGAAGGGACAACCTTTCGATTTCCACCGGGCAGGCGGAGTTTTGAGTTAGAAGATGGTTCTGCCCTATTTATTATTCGTCCTGGGCAAGGAGATAGTCGAGTTCAAACGCCACAGGCAAATATTGTTGCCCACGGAACGGCGTTATTTGTGCAGCATAACCCGCAACAAAATACCTCTATTGTGGGAGTGTTGAGCAATAGTCCGGCGGGCCCTGTCACGATCTCTGATTTGAATGGGAAACAAACAATTGAATTGACGGCTGGGCAGTTTGTTTCTGTTGCAGGTGGTGTCATTGGGTTGGTCGAAAACTTTATTTTGCCAATGTTTTATCAGAGCGTAGATTTGGCAAGTGGATTAGGCTTTGGACAGGAAAGTCTGATTTCGCAAGAGTCGATAGATGTTCAACAAACCCTGAATGCAGTGCGGGCTGAAACAGTTGGACCCCTTCAAAGTCAGATGGTCTGGATACAAGATTTTTGCAGTGCTAATGTTAGCACTTTACAAAATTTAGCGCAAAGTACTCCACTATTAGGACTGCTTTTACCGTCTTCTATTCCTCCGATTCAACTAAGTGCGCAGGTTCCTGATAGTGATTTGGTCATTACGCCCATGCGATCGCTAGCAGGAATCTTGTGGTTAGGTAATTACTGTCAGAGTCGCCCTAGATCTTGACCCAATTTGAGGTAAGTTTCAGGCTACTACGCTGCGCCTTTCTGAGAATACAGGTATTCTTGAAACTCGATAAACAACACCGTTCTGATGTTGCTAACGCTGCCTAGATCTACCACAGCATCTCTGAGGTCGTGATACTTTAGCTCTAGCAGTTGAGGCAATTTATCTTGATCAAGTTCTCCTACGCCTTCTCTAACGTATTGATCCAGTACAAAGTCTAGAAATTCTTGCTGTTTGCCGAAATATCGGGAGAAGATTAACGCCTGATGGGAGATGACTCGTTCGCGGCGGCTGATGGGTGCTGCTGCATAGGCGATGTAAGCTAGCACGTCATATAGAACGGGTATGGTTAAACTCAGCGGAGTGGGTGACTGCTCCGCTGAGTTTAACCATACCCGTTCTTGATCAGTGTGAGACCGCGATCGAACTACCAACTTTTGAGATTTGATCGACTGTTGCGGCACGGCTGAATCTCGTGTAAGTCGTCGAGGGTGCCGTCTAACTTCCCAACTTAGGGTCATTTGTTGGCATAACTTTCTACTCTCAATCCCTTCTCCCGTTTTGCTGTGTTCAACAAATGACCGTTTACTGATAGCAGGTTTTGCCCCCTCCCCTTCCCCGAAAATCAACTCTACCAGCTATCCCAAAAACATACTCCTTTTTTGATAGGGGTAATGAACTCTTGCGGGTAATAAGGCAAAACAGTTTACTGGTAAACAGGCAATAAAGTAAAACAGCATAATGGTAAGCTAGTATAAATAAATGTTGAAAGGAAGAAGTAAACCTTGTTGCCTCTAGACTGTTTTAAAGCTTTACTAGTAAATAGTATTAAAAGCAAAATGTTAAACAAGTAAACTGTTTACACGTTAATACGGTTTACTGTATACGTAGTTTGGAAACTTACCAGCAAACAAGGTTTACAGTATGCCTGTAATTGCTCTGATTAACCAGAAGGGCGGCTGTGGAAAATCCACAAACAGTTGTCACATAGCTCATTGGCTAATG
>Ga0105045_10004500_pt1 | contig 12112 bp, 13 predicted proteins | sample MAT02_FD_78089 | JGI IMG/M metagenome (GOLD analysis project Ga0105045, IMG submission 78089) | Freshwater microbial communities from Lake Fryxell liftoff mats and glacier meltwater in Antarctica - MAT-02 (megahit assembly) | ecosystem: Environmental > Aquatic > Freshwater > Ice > Liftoff... | reverse complement strand
TAATAGTATCAATGGTGTCCCAAAATTCTGTATGAAATCTGTCAGCTAGCAATGTTGATATGCTTTCATAATAAGCAACAGAATCTTCAAATTCGTAAATAGAGTTTCCCTCAAACCGGATTATAAATTTCATTTTCTAGCAGTACGTTTTCGAAAATCTTCTTCGGATATATAATTCATTTTTCCACTGTAATGTTTTTCTAAAAGCGCGTCCATCATTAATTTATATTCCTCCGTAACTTCAAAAGCATTAGCCTTCTCCTTAAGTACTTGCTCCATATAATTTTTAAGATTCCTGCCTTCTTTCGCTGCCTTCATCTTTAAAATAGCCATTGTTTGATCGTCCAACGTTACTTCTTTCCTGTTTTTTACTTGTGCCATAATGATAAAATTTACTGCTAATGTACGTATAATTTACGATAAAAATAAAATTACTTATTTAAAAAATGTATTCAGTCAACAGTATTCCAAAAATTTTTTTTGAAATGCTGCGGAAAATTAAAAAATACTGCCCAAATTACTCAAATCACTTCCTGTTTCAACTTCTTCGGCTTCCTGATTTCTTCTAAAAATCCGTGCTGATAAATTTCCTTTTAAGGTAATTATGTCGCCTTTCACATCCAGCCAACTTCCTTCACGTAATCCTAGCACGGGAACGTTGTTAAAGGCATGGTATTCCTGAATTCGAGTTACGCGTGTTTCGCCCATGTGTTTGGATTGATTATCTGGATCTAAATAATGGGGATTCAAATTAAATGGAACAATTCCTAATGTCTGAAAACTTGGCGGATACACAATCGGCATATCGTTTGTTGTTTGCATTGTTAATCCTGTAATATTACTTCCAGCACTTGTTCCTAAATAAGGTGTTCCCGATGTTAAAGTTTCTGCTAAAACGGTCATCACATCAAATTTATAAAGTTGGGCAACTAATAAAAACGTGTTGCCGCCGCCAGTGAAAATTCCTTCTGCTTCTTGAATCGCTTTTTTAGGATCTTCAAATTCGTGCAAACCTTTGACATTAATATTAATTGAAGCAAAAGTGGTTCGTACTTTTGATGTATAATCTTCGTGCGAAACTCCCGCTGGTCTTGCAAATGGAATGAAGATAATAGTTTTGCAACTCGCAAAATGAATTTTTAGTTCTGGCAAAATGTATTCTAAATAATAGCCTCCGTGAAGTCCAGATGTACTCGCAATAAGTAAATTTTTCATATTGATAATTTGTGTTGAAAGATAAAATCTTCTTTCAGCGTTTATTAAATAATTCGTTATAATTAACAAAATTTTACAACCGCATTAAGACATAATTTGGACACCTTCCCAATACTTTTACATCCTATACCACCATCAGTTGAAAACAAAAATCACTTTGCCTTTTTTTATGCTTTTCATTACCACCATCGGGATTGCTCAAGTAAGAAAGCAAATTCAGGGCAAAATTGGCGTTCCTAACGCAAGTGCCGCAGACGTCTTGATTTTAAATTTGAACACCGAAGAAGAGGTGAAAAGTAATGCAGATGGTTCGTTCTTGATTTTTGCAAAAATGGGTGACATTTTAGATTTTGCTTCGCCAAACTTTGATTATCAACGACTTATTATTGAGGAGTCTGCGTACAATCAAAATCAATTGACTGTTTTTTTGAATGCCAAACTGATATTTTTGGACGAGGTAGAAATTAAATCTTACAATGCAGTTGGTTTAGGGGTTCTTCAAAAACCTGCCAAAAGTTATACTGCGCTTGAGCGACGTTTGAAAACGGCTGGTGATTTTAAACCCATTCATTTGCTGGGTTTACTGGGTGGTTCTCTGCAATTGGATCCAATATTTAACGCCATTAATGGAAAAACTAAACGTCTAAAAAAAGAAATTAAATTAGAACGCTTGCAAAAACGGCTGGCGCTTTTTCAATCTTTTTTTCCAAAAGAGATATTAATTAATCAACTTAACATCAGTCCAGATGAAGTCATCGAATTCACGTATTTTGTTCTTGAGAAACCAGAATTTATAACGTTACTGGAAGCGCGTGATAGTGGTAAAATGCTGTTTTATCTGATGCAGAAGCAAGTACAATTCGAAAAACAAAAGCAATCCGATGAAAAAAACTAATTTTTTATGTTTTCTATTTTTCAGCACCTTTCTTTTTGCGCAAAAAAGCGGAAATGTAAAAGGTGTTATTCTTGTTTCAGATGCCAAACCCAGCGGTGTTCTTGTTATTAATTTGAATACGGAGAAAGAAGTGACTTCTGATGAAAATGGTTTGTTTAGTATCGACGTTAAAGCTGACGATTTATTGGTTTTTAGCGCACCACATTTAGATTACATGCGAAAAATTGTAGAAACTGAAGATCTTAAAACAGGAACTATTTCTGTAAATATGACTTCGAAATTAACAATGCTGGACGAAGTTGAAATTGTAAATTACAGCCGAATTAATGCTGTCAATCTCGGAATTTTATCTAAACCCGCAAAAGTATATACACCAGCGGAACGAAGATTATTCGCGGCTACAAGTTCGCCGCTACATGGTTTATTAAATGCACTTTCTGGAAGAACCGCAATTTTGGAAAACGGAATTGAGACCGAAAAGAAAGAATTTGCTTTGAAAGCACTAGACGGACTTTATTCTGATGCATTTTACACAGAAACACTTAAAATCCCGAAGGAAGAAATCGGCAGTTTTCATTATTTTAGTGTGGAAGATTTTAAACTAACCGAAGCATTAAAAGGGAAGAATTCCTTTCTTGTTACTTTTTTAATAATTAAATTAGCAACGGACTATAAAGCAATTCGAGATGCAAAATAAAATAAATTTTTTTCTGTTTTTTCTGCTTTCGATTGCGGCTTTTTCGCAAAAGGAGAAGTTGATTCAAGGAAAAATTAACGTCAAAGGATCAAAACTTGATGGAGTTCGGGTGGTCAATCTGGTAAATGAAAAAGAAACATTTACAGACGCAGATGGCCGATTTTCAATTTTAGTAAAACCAGATGATTTATTGATTTTTTCAGCGGAATTTTTAGATTATATGCGAAAAATTGTTGAAGAGTCAGATTATAAGGAAGGAAAAATTAGCATAGAAATGACATCTAAAATTATACAACTTGACGAAGTAGAAATTATTGATTATTCTAGAATCAATGCAGTAAGCCTTGGAATTTTAGCGCGTCCTCCAAAACAATATACACCTGCAGAAAGACGCTATCGAACCGCTACCGAAAATTATTTCTCATGGAATACCGATGGAACAACAGGTTTCTCAGCAATTTTAGATGGATATCTGAACCTGCTTTCAGGCCGAAAAAAAATGTTAGAAAAAGCCTTACATGTAGAGCAGAAACAGATTTTGTTAGAAAAAGTGGATAATTACTATAATGATGCCTTTTTAAAAGAAAAATTACAAATTGAATCCTTATATTTGGGTAGATTTAAAATTTATGCGGTTTATGATGCTGCATTCGTTGATGCAATACAAAGTAAACATAAAGCACGAATGGACTTCAATTTATACAGACTGGCAATTGAGTTTAAAAAAATAAATGAAAACGATACAGCAAATAAAAAGTAATTTCTGGAAGAACATCAATGTTGAAAGACGGCGTTACAGTTGAAAAAAACAATTTGCAGTAGGAGATTTAGAAGGTCGTTATTCTGACGCATTTTATGCAAAAAACAATTAAAGTTCCGAGGGAAGAAATTGGCAGTTTTCATTATTTTAGTGTGGAAGATTTTAAACTAAACGAAGCATTAAATGGAAAAAATTCCTTTCTTGTTACTTTTTTAATGATTAAATTAGCAACGGACTATAAAGCAATTCGAGATGCAAAGTAAAATATATTTTTTTCTGTTTTTTTTGCTTTCGATTGCGGCTTTTTCGCAAAAGGAAAAACACATCCAAGGAAAAATTAACGTCAAAGGATCAAAGCTTGATGGAGTTCGAGTAATCAATTTGGTCAATGAAAAAGAAACATTTACAGATACTGAGGGCCACTTCTCCATTTTAGCAAAACCTGAAGATTTGCTGGTTTTTTCGGCAGAATTTTTAGATTATATGCGAAAAATCATTGATGAGACAGAGTACAGTAAAGGCAGTTTTGAAATCGAAATGACTTCTAAAATCACACAACTTGAAGAAGTAGAAATACGAGAACAGTCAAGAATAAATGCTTTGGTATTAGGGATTTTATCAAATCCCGCAACAATATATACACCAGCCGAACGAAGGCTTCGAACAGCAACTGGATTATTTCCAACTGTAAATGCAGGAAGCATGACGGGAGGCTCAATAGGATTAGATCCGCTGATAAATTGGATTTCAGGTCGAACGGCAATGCTTAAAAGAGCCTTGAAAGCAGAAGAAAAAGAAATTCTTTTAAAAAAAATCGAGGATCAGTACGTCGATACGTTTTTTATCGAAAAATTACAAATTGAGCCGCTATATTTGGGTAGATTTAAAAATTATATAGTTTATGATGCGCTCTTAATTGATGCTATTCAAAGCAAAAATAAAGCACGAATGGACTTCAATTTATACCGCTTATCAACCGAATTTAAAAACCTTAAAGATTATGAAAAGTAAATTACTCGTTCTTTTATTGCTTACCAGCGGTGGAATTTTAGCCCAAAAACTGCCTAGAGAGTTGCTATATGGTCAGCTTGTTGTGGAATCTATGGTGGTTGATAATATTTTAATTACAAACAAATCGGCAAATAGTGCTGCTGTTTCAAAAAAAGATGGAACATTTCAGATTTTTGTTCGCGTCAAAGACACATTAGTGTTTTCGGGCTTAAACTTTCCGCGTCAAAGTTTGATTTTAGATGAAGCTGATTTAAAATTTAAAGTACTCAAAATTAAACTTGAAAGTCGGGCTACTAACTTGGATGAGGTAATTATTAACACCAATGCATTGAGTGGCAACCTTACTAGAGACAGCAAAAATATAAAGTTAAACGCCGTAAAACCCAATCTTAACAATTCATTAGCGATGGCGACTTTGTATGAAGGAGATTCGCAAACCGCACCCGAAAATAAGCTGATGCCTGGCTATTTAGACGATACTTATATGACTGATTTTGTTGCAATTGGAAAAAAACTAATTCGTTCTATCAGAAGAAGTGAAGCACAAAAAAACCGTGATATCAACATTTCTGAATTTTCTGTCAAAGTTAAAAATAGATTTTCAGATGACTTTTTCAGAAATACTATGAAAATGAGTGAAGCCGAAACTACAGAATTTTTGATATTTTGCAATAATGATTCCAGAGCAAATGAGGTGTTTGTCAATGAAAACGATTTTGAAATCATCAATTTCCTGAAACTAAAAAAGCAAGAATTTATGGAATTGAAAAAAGAATAGTACTTTTGAAAAATGTCTAAAAAAATCACAGTCATTGCAGCATTAATCTTGTTTTTAGGATTAAGTGCTTTCAATTATCATAAATTTTATGTGTCAATTTATCAAATTGATTTTGTTCCAGAGAAAAAAAGAATTGAAATTACCGCTCGGATATTTATGGATGATTTAAATTTGGCTTTAGAACAAGAATTTAAAACCAAAATAAATTTAGGCGAGATTTCTGAAACGAGTCAAGACGAACTTTTTCTAAAAAAATATGTTAAAAAGCATTTGCGTATTTTTGTTGATGGTCGTGAAAAATCAATTCTTTTCCTGAGTAAAGAAATCGAAAACAACGTAGTAATTATTTACCTCAAAATTAATGACGTGAAGAAAATAAAAACAATTAAAATTCACAACAATGCATTGTTAGAAGTGTACGAAGATCAACAAAATATTATTCAAACCAATTTTTTAAAAAAGAAAAGAAACTATATTTTTACGGGAGATTACTTTGTTGAAGCAATTACTTTATAAAAATTAATAATATTTTCCTTACTTTTAGCCTCTTAAAATACTGTTTCCTCATGAAATTTTACTCATTATCTGCATGTTGTCTTCTATTTTCGTCCTTATTTGTTGTGGCACAAACTGCTCCCGAAAAGCAGCAAGGTAAAGGCGATACCAATAAATTCCGTCAAATGTATGATTTGATGGCGACTCCCAATATGTACCGAACAGCATCGGGTGCTCCTGGTCCAGAATATTACCAGCAGCAAGCCGATTATAAAATGGATATCGAACTGGACGACAAAAACGCAAGGTTAGACGGTGTAGAAACCATAACGTACCACAATAATGCCAAGGAATCCTTGGAATATTTGTGGTTGCAATTGGATCAGAATTCAAGCAATAAAAATTCTGTGACCAAGAAAAAAAGCAGCTCGTACATGGATGATGCCATAAGTACGCAAGGTTTTTCAAAAAAATATTTGGAAGAACCAACCGATCGGGGATTCAATATTATGTCGGTTACAGATGAAAAAGGAAAGCCGTTGTCCTACACCATCAATGAAACGATGATGCGAATTAACCTCGCTGAACCATTGAAGAATGGTGCGAAAATGGTTTTTACAATCAAATGGTGGTTCAATATCAACAATTATATGATAGAAGGCGGTCGTTCTGGATACGAACGTTTTGAGAAAGAAGGTAATAATTTGTATGTATTGGCACAGTTTTTTCCGAGAATGGCGGTGTACAATGATGTGGAAGGCTGGCAAAATATGCAGTTCTGGGGAAGCGGAGAATTTGCCTTAGCATTCGGTAATTATGAAGTAAATGTAACTGTTCCATCAGATCACATTATGAATGCCACGGGTGTCTTGCAAAACAAAGAGCAAGTTTTTACACCAGCTCAATTAAAGCGTTTGGCGCTTGCCGAAAAAAGTTTTGATAATCCAGTAATTATTGTAACCCAAGCTGAAGCAGAAAAAGCAGAAAAAGGTTTTTCGACGCAAAAGAAAACATGGCGTTGGAAAGCAGAAAATGTGCGTGATTTTGGAATTTCAACTTCCCGAAAATTCATTTATGATGCTATGGCTGTCCAAGTGGGCGAGAGAATTGTGATGGCAGAATCGCTGTATCCAAAAGAAGGAAATCCGTTGTGGGAAGAATATTCTACTCGAGTGGTAGCGCATACTTTAAAAAGTTATTCGAGTTATACATTTGATTATCCGTATCCAAAAGCAGTTTCAGTAAACGCCGAAGATCAAGGCATGGAATACCCAATGATTTGCTGGAATTTTGGGCGTCCAGATGCAAGTGGAAGAACGCCTGATCAAACGAAATACGGAATGATTGGCGTGATAATCCATGAAATAGGACACAACTATTTTCCGATGATTGTCAACTCAGACGAAAGACAGTGGACGTGGATGGATGAAGGACTGACTACTTTTTTGCAATATTTGGCAGAAACAACTTTCCAGAAGGATTTCCCAAGTCGTCGTGGGCCAGCCCGATTTATTGTGCCTTACATGAAAGGTGATCAACGAGGATTGGAACCCATCATGACCAATTCTGAAAGTATCAAACAGTTTGGAAATAACGCATATGGAAAACCCGCAACGGCGTTAAACATTCTTCGTGAAACTGTTATGGGGCACGAGCTATTTGATTATGCCTTTAAAACCTATGCCAATCGTTGGAAATTTAAGCATCCTACACCTGAAGATTTCTTTAGAACCATGGAAGATGCATCTGCCGTTGACCTGGATTGGTTTTGGAGAGGCTGGTTTTACACCACTGATTATACTGATATTGGCATCAAGGATGTAAAACAATATACTGTGACAGACGAATTACCGAAAGATGTGAAAGTGGAACAACCTTCAAGACGAAAACGCTTTAATCTGACTGGACCTATGGTTTATCTTACAGAAGTGGAACCTTCGGCGAAAGCCAAGTCAGTTAATGTAAAAGACATTAAACCATTGAAGGAATATTTGGCAACCAACTTTTCTCAAAAGGAAATTGCGGCTTTAAAGAATCCTAAATACTTTTATCAAGTTACGTTTGATAAGCCAGGAGGATTAGTAATGCCGTTGTTGGTTGATTTACTTTTTGAAGACGGAACAGTAGAAAAACATCGCTTTCCAGCCCAAATTTGGCAAATGAACGATGATCAAGTAACCCGTACTTTTGCGACAGAAAAAGCAATTTCAAAAATTATTGTGGACGCTGAATTAGAAACGGCAGATATTGATGTAACCAATAATACTTGGCCAACAGAAGTAATTCCCTCAAAGTTTGACTGATAAAAAAAGTGTTAATCTGCCTACATTTCGGAGACTAACTTTGTAACTTTGCACCGTAAAGAAAATAAATTATGTTTGGAATTGGCGGGTCAGAAATATTTGTCATTATTCTTATTGCGATAATGCTTTTTGGTGCCGATAAAGTGCCAGAGATAGCACGCACATTGGCAAAGGGAATGACACAGTTGAAAAATGCAACCGACGATATCAAAAATGAAATTACCAAAAGTGCCGAAGAAAGTGGGTTGGATAGAAAAAGTTTAACAAGTGGTTTTGACACAGAATTTAACGGATTGAAAGAACATGTTTCTGGTTTGAAAGATGATTTGACCGCAAATCACTCTTTGGACATAAAAAGTATTACTACTGATATTGACGCAGAAATCCTGAAAGCAAAAGGAAATTTAGATGATTTAACAGGGCCGATTAAAAGACAAAACTAGCACGTGATGACTGAGTTTTTAATCAATTTAGACCGCGAGGCACTTATATTGCTAAATAATTTAGGAAGCGAATCTTGGGATGGATTTTGGGTGATTATTACCAAACAAATCAATTGGCTTCCTGTCTTCTTAATTATTTTTTATCTGGTTTTTACCCATTATGGTTGGCGGCATTCCCTTTTAATTATTGTAATGATTGCCCTACTACTTTTACTGACACATCAAACTACGAATCACTTTTTTAAATTATTCTTCGAACGGCTTCGGCCGTCCAACAATCCATCTTTGGAGGGGTTAATTCGCGCAGTACATCCCAGTGATAGTTTTAGTTTTATTTCTGGTCATGCTTCCAATTCTATGGCAGCTGCGTTTTTTCTTTATACCGTTTTGAAAACTAGAGTAAAATATATCGAAATCATATTTCTATGGCCGTTAATTTTCGCTTACAGCCGTATTTATTTGGGACTGCATTATCCAAGTGATATTATTGCAGGATATATTTGGGGAATAATAATGGCACTTTTAATTTTGAAACTCTATGTTTTGCTTCGTGACAAGTACTTTCCGAACCGAGAAGATATTGAAATTGCCAATGCTGTCGAATTATAAAACCCTACTTACCGTCAATCCATCTCTAATAGGCAATAAAACTGTTTCCACTCTGGGGTCTTGGTTTATTTTCTTATTGTATTCTAATAGAACATTTGTACTTACATCTCGTGGATCGGGTGTTTCCAAAACTTTTCCGCTCCACAGAACGTTGTCTGACAAAATAATGCCACCAACATCCATTTTGGGAACAATCAGCTCAAAGTAAATTAGATAATTTTCTTTATCAGCATCGATAAAAACTAAATCATACTTTTTTTCTAAAGTGGGAATTATGTCAACGGCATTACCTATGTGTTGCTTTATTTGATTACACCAAGAAGACAATCCAAAATATTTTTCTTGAATGGTAGCTAGTTCTTCATTAATATCAATGGTATCAACAGTCCCGTTTTTTTGCATTCCTTCGCACAAGCACAAAGTCGCATAGCCCGTGTAAGTGCCAATTTCCAGAATATGCATGGGCCGAATTAATTTTGAAAGCATGCTCAAAACTCTGCCCTGAAAATGGCCACTCAACATTCTTGGCTGTAAAATTTTCTGATGCGTTTCGCGGTTTAATGCAGCGAGTAGTTCTGGTTCTTTTTGGGAATGATTCGCAACATAGTGTTCTAATTCTTCTGATATAAAGTGCATTTCGAGTTTTTTCAAAGATAAAAAATGAATTAATTAAAAATTCATATCTTATTTTTATATTTTTACAAAATTATTCAAATTTTTTACGAGATGAAATTCAAATTCACATTTTTTCTTATTGTATTTTCTCTTTTGGGATTAAATGCACAAGTTACCAACGAGGGACAACCCAAGAGTTGGACTTTGACGGCGAAACCAAAATTAACCCCGATTGTTCTTCCTGCCATTGATTTAGAAAAATTGGTTGAAGAAGATTTAGTCAACGATCAACGAAAAGATATTCCGTGGCGTTTTGGTCAGGAAATCGTGGTTGATTACAATTTGGGAAATTCAGGACAATGGCTCGAACTTGAAAACGGTGATCGAATCTGGAGAATACGATTCCAGTCTGTGGGTGCAAAAACGATGAATTTCATTTTTAGTGATTTTTATATGCCACAAGGCGCTTCATTATATCTTTTCAACAATACCCAAACCGACTTATTGGGAGCTTATGACGCCCAACAAAACAATGATGAAAGGGTTTTGGGGACATGGCTCGTTAACGGATCTGATATTTGGTTGGAATATTATGAACCAAAAAGTCAAGCTAATCAAGGAAAACTCGAAGTATTTAAGGTAGTTCACGGTTACAGAACTGCCGAAGAGGATCAAAAATCAGTAGATGCAGATTTGAATGCCGCGGGAAAATGCAATTATGATGTGGATTGCATCATGGGAACCATTGACACCTTGAAAGACATCAACAAAAAAGCGGTTGGTTTAATCATCGTTAACAACAATAGTCACTGTACAGGTGCATTAATCAACAGTACAAATAACAATGGAACACCTTACTTTCTGACCGCCAATCATTGTTTTTCAAATCCCGCTACATGGTCGTTCAGATTCAAATGGATCAGCCCAAATCCAGTTTGTGCCCAGAATTTACCAAGTACAAACATGACCGGACATTTTACCATAAGTGGAGCAACGTTAAGAGCACGACGCGCGGCTTCTGATTTCTGTTTGGTTCAAATCAATTCTGCAATTCCCGTAAGTTGGGATTTAAAATGGATGGGATGGGATAGAAGCACCGTCGCTCCACCGTCCGTTTTTGGAATTCACCATCCCGCTGGGGCAATTATGAAGGTTTGTGCGGATAACGGAGCTCCATCATCACTTAATAACAACGGAAATTATTGGAGGATCAGCGATTGGAATCAAGGTGTTACTGAAGGAGGTTCGTCTGGTTCGCCGCTTTTTAATAATCAAGGAAGGGCAGTCGGACAATTGTGGCGTGGTACCGCCGCATGCAGTGGGCTTACGGACAATGGAGGATCAGATGATTACGGGCGTCTTGATACGTCATGGAATACTGGTACTACGGCAGCAACCCGTTTGAGAGATTGGCTTGACCCAAACAATACTAATGCAATGACAACGGATGTTTATCCGCTGGTGCAGGTTTTTGCTACCAATGCAAAAGTAGGTTTAATCGGCATTGCCAGTCCTTTATGTGGGTTGCAAATCAATCCGTCCATCAAAATCACAAACAATGGTTCCAGTAACCTGACTTCTGCAACTTTAAAATATACTTTGAATGCCAATCCACAAATTACCATTAATTGGACAGGAAATCTGGCGCAAGGGCAAAATATTGATGTTTCGCTCGGACAATTAACCGCAGCAATTGGTCAGAATACCTTGAATGCTATTATCGAGAGTCCAAACGGAACTGTTGACGGTTTTCCAGAAGATAACAATACATCTATCAATTTTAGTCCAGTACCGCAATTTGAGACTACACAAGTAATTTTTCAAATCAACACCGATAGTTATGGCTCTGAAACCACTTGGTCAATAAAAGATTCAAGCAGTGCCATTGTTGCTTTTGGAGGCCCGTATGCAAATAACGCAACTATCAACCAAACAATAACTTTGCCAAATGATGGATGCTATACTTTTGAAATTCTAGATAATGCTGGAGACGGGATTTGTTGTCAATACGGAAATGGCAGCTACTCCTTAAAAACACCAAACAACACCACAATAATTCAAGGAAGCAATTTTGGTGCAGTACAAGCCATTATTTTTAATGCCAATGCCAATCTTTCTACAGACGATTTTTCAAAAAATAATTTCCTTAAAGTATATCCAAACCCCTCATCAGGAATTTATAATTTGAGCTTCGATACAGCGACTGATTTCCAGTTTGAAGTCTATAATATTCTCGGACAATCGGTCAAGCAAGGACGTGCAAATAGCAATCAATTTGAAATCAATCTAAC
>Ga0105045_10004498_pt1 | contig 12115 bp, 10 predicted proteins | sample MAT02_FD_78089 | JGI IMG/M metagenome (GOLD analysis project Ga0105045, IMG submission 78089) | Freshwater microbial communities from Lake Fryxell liftoff mats and glacier meltwater in Antarctica - MAT-02 (megahit assembly) | ecosystem: Environmental > Aquatic > Freshwater > Ice > Liftoff... | reverse complement strand
TGGTTGTTGCACAACTTATAGAAAAAGGTGCTCAGCCAAATTTAATAGTAGAGTCCATTTACGATAATTACTCTGAGGATAGAATGCGTTTTATAGGCTATTGCTTAAATGAAAAAATGCAATTGTTACGCGAATTTAATACTACGCTTATTTGCGTTACTGCCGAAGAACTTAAACGATTTAATGTGATGACAGGCGACTCGGAAGGGTTGGTTAATTATGGTTTATCTATTAGAGGTATTAAACTCTCTGTGCTAATAGTGGATAGAACGGTGCTGCGCAAAATGTCGTTTAGGGCTAAGGGAAATTTTCCAACAAACGAATTTGCCAGAAAACATTTTAATGGTGGAGGTCATTTTAGCGCATCTGGTGGCGAAAGCTCAGAACCTATTGAATTGGTAGAAATTAAGTTTAAAGAATCATTAAAGAATTACAAGCAATTACTTGCATAACTAAACAATAAAAAACAAATAAAAACAGCATGAAAAACAAACTAGCATTAGCCCTTTTTGTAACAACAACCTTATTTGCTGCCTGCAATAAAAAAGAGACTACAGAAAGCGGTGTAGAGTACAAAGTAATAAGCCACGAAGAAGGATCGCGGGCTGTGGCAACTGGAGACATGTTGCTTTTTAACCTTCGCATTGCAACAGAAAAAGGTGACTCGGTAATATTAGAAACATACAGTAATAATTCACCTCGCTACATACCAGCAGATGAACCAGTATTGAAAGACGTATTTGCGCTTTTATCTAAAGGCGATAGCGTAGAAATCTGGGTTAATGCAGATACATTGTTTCAAAAAAGTTTTGGTTCACCAAAGCCTGCAAACATGGTTGAAGGCGAAAAGGTTCGTTTTATTGTAACCTTAGTTGATGTTTTTAGTCAAGCAGAAATGCAGCAAAAACAAATGCAGCAAATGAATGAATTTATTGAAAAAGACTCTGCTGCATTTGAAACATTTTTAGCTACAAAACAAAATGTACAAACAACCACAAGTGGCTTACGCTATATTGTTGTGAAAAGCAACAAAGGCAAACAAGTCACTAAAGGCAGCAAAGTTAGCATGATGTATAGAGGTACTTTGTTAAATGGGGAAGAGTTTGATGGGAATATGAGTGGAGATAAGCCTCCATTTGAATTTACGGTTGGTCTTGGTCAGGTTATTCCAGGTTGGGATGAAGGTGTTGCCCTGATGAAAGAGGGAGAAGAATATACCTTTATTATTCCTTGGAAACTTGGATATGGTGAAAGAGGAATGGGTCCAATCCCCGCATTTAGCTCATTGGTATTTGATGTAAAACTTGTTAAAATTAACTAACAATGAAAAATAAAAATCTTGTTGTTTTAATAGCCGTAAGCATTTTCTCATTTACTGTAATGGCTCAAAAAGATAAAAAAGCAAAACTCACCCCCCCTAAATTAAAAGTAAACGTGGAACAAACAACAACAAGTGGCCTTAAAATTAAACTATTACAAGAAGGCAATGGAGTGCAGGCTCAGGCAGGAAGTACTGTTTCTGTTCATTATGTTGGAACTTTAGCCGATGGTAAAAAATTTGATAGCTCCCGTGATAGAGGCCAGCCTTTCTCTTTTAAAATTGGTACTGGCCAAGTTATAAAAGGATGGGATGAAGGCATTGCTTTGCTTAAGGTAGGCGATAAAGCACTGTTGACAATCCCGCCAACCATAGGCTATGGTGACCGAGATATGGGGCTTATTCCGCCAAACTCAATACTTATTTTTGAAGTAGAACTAATGAATGTAGCGCAAGCTCCTACACCATTTGATGTAAAAGGAAAAGACACCGTGGGTACAATAAGTGGACTGAAGTACATTGTGGTTGAAAAAGGAAAAGCAGAGGTAAAAGCAGTTACAGGAAAAAATGTAACTGTTCACTATACTGGGTTTTTACTGGATGGCAAAATATTTGACTCCTCAGTTGAACGTGGCAATCCTTTTGAGTTTGTGTTGGGAATAGGGCGAGTAATAAGAGGCTGGGATGAAGGAGTAGCCTTAATGTCGGTTGGCGATAAATACCGTTTTATTATTCCTGCAGATCTTGCCTATGGATCGGGTGGAGCAGGGAACGGTGCAATACCTCCTAATGCTACATTGATATTTGATGTGGAGTTAATTGGTATGAAGTAGCATATTCTATAAATTACAAAAAGGCGCATTAAAAATTTAATGCGCCTTTTGTTTTATTTCTTTTTACTAAATTGCCTAATTGAAATTTAATTTATATGAGCGAATTTAAAGTACGTACAATGGCAGATATGGTTGCCGCAGGTGAAGAAGCAGAAATTTTGTTTTGGGTAGGATGTGCAGGGAGTTTTGATGAACGCGCACAAAAAATAACCAAAGCAGTTGCTAAAATATTACATGCAGCGGGCTTGAAATTTGCAATACTGGGAAAAGAAGAGGCCTGCACAGGCGACCCAGCAAAACGTGCCGGAAATGAGTTTTTGTTTCAAATGATGGCCATGCAAAACATCACAACCTTAAACATGTATGGGGTCAAAAAAATTGTAACAGGCTGTCCCCATTGTTTTAATACCCTTAAAAATGAATATCCCGAATTGGGTGGAAACTATGAGGTACTGCACCATACAACCCTCATCAACCAATTATTAAATGAAGGAAAAATTTCCATAAAAGGTGGCGCATTCAAAGGCCAACGAATTACGTATCACGATAGCTGTTATTTAGGCAGAGCAAATAATATTTATGAAGCACCACGAGAGGTGATAGAAAAATTAGATGTTGCTTTAGTGGAAATGAAACGAAGCAAAGCCAATGGATTGTGTTGCGGAGCAGGTGGAGCACAAATGTTTAAAGATGCAGAAAAAGGTAGCAAAGAGGTTAACATAGAACGTGCAGATGATATGCTGGAAGTACAACCAAATGTGGTTGCAGCAGCTTGTCCGTTTTGCATGACGATGTTGAGTGATGGGGTGAAACATAATAATAAAGAAGCAGAAATTGAAGTGAAAGATATTGCGGAATTGGTGGCGAGTGCGATGGAGTTATAAAAAATGAAACTCGAGTCATGAATTTCAAAACTTCAATACTTACTTAATAGGCTAACTTTGTTGAAGCATGAAAGACAAACCGATTTTTGAAAAGTGTGTTTTTGGGGATGTGAACTTTGAGACATTGGAATATGATGACAAGTACAAGTTTGTGATTGAACGTGTATTTGAACGTGGTGATGTGCAAGATATTAGCAATTGCAGAAGGTTTTACGGAGATGATAAAATTAGAGAAGTGTTAGTGGATGCAAAATGGTTAAGGCTTGAAACAATCTATTTGGCTGCCGCAATATTGGATAATGAAATTTTAGATTATAGATGTTACAATAGAGCACTGTTATATAAAAGACAATTAAGTTATTAAAAGACTTAATGTTGATGGAAGAACTGGGCAAGTTTGCCCTTGTGGGTGGAACATGTTTGGCTTTACGATTTGGACATCGAAAATCAATTGATTTAGAGTTATCCAACCCTTTCCCATTTAGCAATGATGATTTGCTTCAGAAATTACACTTTGCTTTTCCTTCATTTATGACTAATAGCGCAATTAATGCCTTGGGTGTTTTTGGTTATATCAATAACATTAAGGTTGATTTTGTAAAGCACAACAATTTTCAACTAATAAAACCGATAGTAGTAGTTGATGGAATAAGAATGTTTAGCAATGAAGGTGTTTGCCATTTTACAAAGAGGACAAAAAAAGATTTTTGGGATATTGCGGAGCTTCTTAAACATTACACCATTGAACAGTTTATAACAGCATACGAGCAAAAATACCCGAATAACCAAATGCTTATTTCCTTAAACTATGCCATTGCTTATTTTGATGACGCCAATGAAATCGAAGATCCGGTTAGCCTTAACGGCCAGACATGGGAAGGTGTGAAAGAAATTATACGCAAGGCGGTTCGAGATTATTTAAGTTAATAGCGTATTTTGCTCCCTCTTTAGCATGAATAAGCACGTTTATATTTTATTCGTAATAATTTTATGGACGCAAGTTTCCTTTGCGCAGTTGGATAATTCTTTTATAAGTGATCAAATCACTTTAAATAAAGCAGATAGTAATCATTGGGGGTTGTCGTATACCAACTTTAACTATATGCGCAACACCGAATATTTCAATAATATTGAAGTTGGTCGCACTTTGTTTGGCTATCAACTCAATCCGTCCTTATTTATTCAACCCAACAACCAAGTTAAGTTGCAAGCAGGTGTTTTTATCCAAAGTGATTTTGGGGGAACACCTGGTTATACAAAAGTGCTACCAACGTTTACGCTCAAAATAAAAAAAAACAGCACCTCTTTTCTTTTCGGCACATTGGAAGGAGCATTGGCACATCGATTATACGAACCCCTATTTGATGTGAATTCGGCCATTGAACGCAGATTAGAAAATGGGTTTCAGTTGAAACATGAAAGCAAACAAACCTTTTTTGACCTTTGGATAAACTGGGAAAAATTTATTGAACGCGGTTCTCCTTTTAAAGAACAGTTTACCGCAGGAATCAATTTTACCCCAGTGCTTATTAGCAATGAGAATGGATTTAGTGTGTCGTTGCCTTTGCAAGGAACAGCCTTTCACAGGGGAGGCCAAATTGATACTGATACGTCTAATTTATTAATGGTATTTAACGGTGCAACTGGCATTGCATTTAAAAAGGAAAACAAAACGCATGTGATTGATTTGCTTCAATTGGATATAATGACTTTTGACTTCATGGAAAACTCAAATTCTGGCTATTTACCTTTTCGAAATGGAAATGCTTTTATGACCAATCTTTCTGGCAGAGCTAAAAACCTCTCGGTAATGCTCAGTTATTGGTATGGAAATAACTTTATTGCACCAAGAGGTACTGCGCTATACCAAAATGTGTCGACAAATAAGCTAGGATTAACGGAACCCAACCGTCAATTGGTTTTTGTCAGATTTTTATACAACAAATCTTTAAGTGATGGACTAAACATATCGGCTAGGTTTGAGCCAGTTTATGATGTAAAATCTGTTCTCTTAGATTATAGCTTCTCACTCTATATATCTTATAAGTTGGATAAAGTATTTGGTAAATTATCTCCTACCAAATAGTAATCCCTGAAGCTTTTTTAAATAGCACTCAAGGGAGTGTTTAGTAACTAATAAATTGGGGAAATGTAAACGCCCTATTTTGGGTAACGACCTTAAAATGGTATAAACCACATGGTAAATTAGTTTTAATATTGGCAATAAACCTCGTAGGGTATTCGGATTGTTCAAAGCATAATTTTCCTAGTGAATCATACCCTTGAATCGCAAATAGTTGATTATAAACTAAAGCACTGTGATGAAATGCTGAAATCAAAAGTAGATGGATTAGGATATTGGTTAAATGGACACTTGTTTGGTAAAGCAGGAAACTCAATATAAGAACGATTAATACCTGTTAGTGTAGGTGCTTTATTAGGTTCAATCACACTGATGTCTTTGATCTACCCATAAATAGTTTCTCCACTTATAAACTCGGTAATAACGCCTTTTATCCGTTCCTGACTTCCATGTGTTCGGTAAGTTTTTGCTCGCTTTAGTTTATAATCAACATTATACGTAATGAAGTTAGTGGGGGGTAGATTCCAATGTTCTCTATAGTCTTCTGTGTAATAAAAACGTTCACCACTAATATTCACCAAACTATGTCTAAAGCCCGATCTTAGATTATCGTAACGCCCATTTGGAATTGGCGTTGAGAAACTGTTTATTAGTTTCCCATCCAATGAATACTTTGCGAAGTAATATCTATTTGACATGCAGCCTGCAGCATAAATATAATTATCCAACTTGTTAAATTGAGTAACCCAACCTAATTTACCAATATCTATTATCTTATTTGTGTTTTTTGCTGAAAGATAATATAAGAACGTTAGGCCAGTTCGATTATCGTAATTGCTGAAGGTAAATATTGAATCGTTGTAACGCCAAATGTTGTCATTAAACGTAAATAGGTGTTTTCCATCCAACTCAGGAAACCGAATGCGGATAGTACATTTCCGTTTAAGTCATATTCTAAAAACCAGTATTGCATATCAACAGCTGTTTGAGCAATTGAATACAAGCGATTATTAAAGCCAAAAAAGTCATTCGCTATCTGTTGAATTTAATAAATTGGGTGTCAAGACTATGTTGTGCCACAAGTTCTAGGTCTTTCGTAAATACCATCAAATTAAATCTCTCAGGCCTCAGGTATTGAATATGGTAAATGAGGTCTTGGTACAAGATGGTTTGGTGAGTGTGTACAAACCAATCTTGTCGAAACGCAACTTTTTTTACAGGAGTTATATATAAGCTACACGTTTCAAAAAACATACTATCGCCCTCTCTTCCAGTAAATAATACCTTATCCTTAGCTAATGAAATTATGGAAGAAAGGAAGTAGGGACGATCTAACACCAATTACCCCTTTGCTACCAAAGCGATTAAAATAAATAGGGTAAATAAACTTGCTTTTGAATTCATAGTTAGGTATTAGTCATTCAAAAGTCGTTAATGGTTTGCTGATTACAAAAAATTTCCACATCCCAAGGTAGTTTGAATTATTCGATTAAATTTGCCCAATTTTAAGCAGCTGTATTCCAAATGCTTTATATCACAACTTATCTATCTAAACGTTCAATATGGCAAAAGATCCTAGCATAAAATCAGTACTCATCATCGGAAGCGGACCTATTATTATTGGTCAAGCATGTGAATTTGATTATTCTGGAAGTCAAGCTGCTCGTTCTTTAAAAGAAGAGGGTATTGAAGTTTCGCTTATCAATTCCAATCCGGCAACCATCATGACTGATCCTGTTACAGCCGATCATATTTACTTATGGCCTCTTGAATCTGCAAGCATAGAAAAGATTTTGCAGGAGCGCCAAATAGATGCCGTTTTGCCAACAATGGGTGGACAAACAGCACTGAACCTTGCAATAGAATGTGAGGAATTGGGCATTTGGGAAAAATACAATGTGCGCATGATTGGTGTGGATACCAAGGCAATTGAAACAACAGAAAACCGTGAGAAGTTTCGCCAAAAAATGATCGAAATAGGAGTTGGAGTTGCTCCAAGCCGCGCGGCAAATTCATTTTTGGAAGGAAAAGAAATTGCACAAGAAATAGGTTACCCATTGGTTATTCGTCCTTCGTACACTTTAGGAGGAACAGGTGGAGGATTTGTGTGGAAAAAAGAAGAATTGGATGCAGCATTGCAGCGCGGACTTTCAGCTTCGCCCACACATGAGGTATTGGTTGAAAAAGCAGTATTTGGTTGGAAAGAATATGAACTTGAATTATTGCGGGATAAAAATAACAACGTGGCCGTAATATGTGTAATTGAAAATTTTGACCCAATGGGTATTCATACAGGAGATTCGATTACGGTAGCTCCTGCCATGACATTGAGTGATACGTGTTACCAAAAAATGCGCGACTTAGCAATTTTGATGATGCGAAGTATTGGGAATTTTAATGGTGGATGTAATGTACAGTTTTCGGTAAACCCAGAGAACGAAGAAATCATTGCTATCGAAATCAATCCTCGTGTTTCACGCTCATCAGCTTTGGCATCTAAAGCAACTGGTTACCCAATTGCCAAAATTGCAGCTAAGCTTGCTATTGGTTATACCTTGGATGAATTGAAAAATCCTGTTACCAAAACAACCTCAGCGTATTTTGAACCAGCCATTGATTACGTGATTGTGAAAATACCGCGTTTCAATTTTGATAAATTTAAAGGTGCTGATACAACCCTCGGATTACAAATGAAATCAGTAGGTGAAGTGATGGGCATCGGCCGTACGTTTATTGAAGCATTGCAAAAAGCTTGTCAGTCGTTGGAAATTAAACGCAATGGGTTGGGTGCCGATGGTTACCAAAGCCGCAATTTAGAAGATATTGTTGAGAAATTAAAAAATCCCAGTTGGGATAGATTGTTTGCAGTAAAGGATGCATTGAGTTTAGGTGTTCCTATTTCATCGGTAGAGAAAATTACCAAAATTGACCGTTGGTTTTTAACACAAATCAATGATATGGTAAGATTGGAAACAGACACTAGGCGTTTTCATTTGAACAACATGCCAAAAGAAATCATGTTGGAGTTGAAGCAAAAAGGATACAGTGATGTGCAAATTGCATGGTTGCTTGGAGCTGATGCAACAGAAGATGAAGTGCGTGCTTTGCGCAAAAGCATGAATATTATTCGTACGTACAAAACAGTAGATACTTGTGCTGCTGAGTTTCCATCGCCCACAAATTATTTTTATTCAACTTACGATGGAGCTAATGAAAGCAAAGTAAGCGATAAGAAAAAAGTAGTGGTATTGGGTTCAGGTCCAAACCGCATTGGACAAGGAATTGAGTTTGATTACAGCTGTGTGCATGGATTGCTTGCAGCCAAAGAATGTGGTTATGAAGCCATCATGATAAACTGCAATCCTGAAACCGTTTCAACGGATTTTGATATGGCCGATAAGTTGTATTTTGAACCAGTGTTCTGGGAGCATTTGATGGACATTATAGAGCATGAAAAACCAGAAGGTGTGATTGTTCAGTTGGGTGGTCAAACAGCTTTAAAACTGGCTAAAAAACTTAAGGAGAATGGCATAAAAATTATAGGTACCGATTACGAAAGCATGGACTTATCAGAAGACCGTGGTTCATTCTCTGATTTATTAAAAGAGTTAAATATTCCTTATCCGCAATATGGTGTAGCCGAAGATGCTGATGAAGCCATTAAAGTAGCAAGAGAAGTTGGGTATCCTGTGCTAGTTCGTCCGAGTTACGTTTTGGGCGGGCAAGGAATGAAAATTGTAATTAACGATGAAGACCTGGAAAATGCAGTAATCAGTTTGTTAGGAGAATTGCCTGGTAACAGAGTATTGATTGATCATTTTTTGGATAGAGCAGAAGAAGCAGAAGTTGATGTAATTTGTGATGGCGATGATGTGCATATCATCGGAATGATGGAACATATTGAACCTGCAGGAATTCACTCGGGAGATTCGAATGCGGTATTGCCGCCATTTAGTTTGAGCGAAACTGTAAAAAAACAAATGGAAGATTATGCCATTCTGCTTGCTTTAAAAATGGAGATTAAAGGCTTGTTAAATATTCAGTTTGCTATCAAAAATGAAAAAGTGTATGTTATTGAAGCGAACCCGCGTGCATCGCGTACGGTTCCTTTTATTGCCAAAGCATATCAAATTCCTTACATCAATATTGCAACAAAAATAATGTTGGGTGCCAATAAATTAAAAGATTTTACATTTGAGCGTAAGCTTGAAGGGTATGCCATTAAAGAACCCGTTTTCTCTTTTAATAAATTTGAAGGAGTGAATAAGGAATTGGGTCCTGAGATGAAATCAACGGGTGAAGCCATTCGTTTTATCAAAGATTTGCAAGACCCAATCTTCCGTCAGTGGGTAAAGGAAAAGAGTATGTTCCTGAGTAAATAATAAAATACAACATAAAAAACCCTTTCATCTTAGGTCGTTTTTTTCATATTTAAACGCGTTTTTCGTATAATGCTTTTGCAACCGATGCATTTGCTGTTAACACTACTCTGATTTTCTCGGCTATATTATATCGATTGGATTTGGGCATGGGATTTGGCATAAACCGGTAATACATAATAGCTGCACTTTTTTTCGTGTTTTTCATTGTAGGTCTTACAGAGCCCCTATCAGTGTAATAGGTACATTCTTTGTATTCTGCTGTTCTCATGTATATTTCTTAGTATGATTTGAGCCCATTTCTTCTGCGCCATGCTTAATAAGTGAATTCCATATAGAAACTTGTATTTTTTTCTATCATCCTTTTTGCCGAATCAAGCACAATTCTATCGGGCATTGCTTTAGGCTTTGAAAAAACAGAGTCTACTTTTTTGAAAGGCACTTAATACTGAATAACATAAAATCCCTGTGCCCGAAAAGGTTCGGCTTGTTGCGAAAAGGCAACAAAAGATTGTATAGCAGCAAATAAAAATATAAACGCGTGAACCTTATTCATTAAGTTTAACCTTTTCGGAAATATTCATTCCCGCAACTAAAATAGTGATGCAGATAATGAAAAGCAAACGTCACCAATTTTATACTTTGCTTTTGCTTTTTCACCTGATATAATTGTCATGTTTAGCATCAACGTAGCTCAACTTCAAACAATCTTAAGGCCATTAATGTTATTTGGCAATTGTGATAGTAGATTACTCAAAAATAGCACCCACAATTGCATATTTATTAACAACTCAAACATTTTATACCATGAATAAAGTAGATTATATCGCAGACTTGCACAAGGTTGGTCTTTCTGATATTGAAGAGGTTGGAGGAAAAAACGCATCCCTTGGAGAAATGCTTCAAAACCTTACCCAACTTGGAATACAAATACCTGGTGGTTTTGTAATAACTGTGGCAGCTTACCGTGAGTTTATCCGCTTTAATAATCTAGATGACCAGATTCATTCCATCATCAACGGAATAAAACTTGATGATATCGAATCACTAAGACGTGGAGGTTTGCAGGCTAGGCAATTATTAAAAAACGCACGGTTGCCCAGAGAACTAAGTGAGGCTATTATTGCAAAATATTATGAACTGAGCAAACAGTATGATCAAGAAATAACGGATGTAGCGGTTCGCTCTTCCGCAACTGCTGAAGATTTGCCCGATGCATCGTTTGCAGGCCAACAGGAAACGTATTTGAACGTTCGAGGACCTGCCTCTTTGATGAATGCTGTTCGAAATTGTTTTGCTTCTGTTTTTACTGATAGAGCCATTAGTTACCGCCAAAGTTTTGGTTACGACCACTTCAGCATAGGCCTTTCGGTATGTGTGCAAAAAATGGTGCGCAGCGATTTGGGAGCATCAGGTGTTGCCTTTTCATTAGATACAGAAAGTGGTTTTAAAGATGTGGTGATTATCAATGCATCCTATGGTTTAGGCGAAATGATTGTGCAAGGTTCTGTATCGCCTGATGAATATATTGTGTTTAAGCCTGCATTGCAAAAAGGTTTCAGTAGCATTATCGAAAAAAGGCTTGGAAAGAAAGATAAGATGATGGTGTATGGCGACAACCCCGATGAAAGAGTGCAAATAATCAACGTTGAAAAACCACTACAACAACGCCTTTGTTTAAATGACGAAACCATTATTAAACTTGCCCAATGGGTGGCAAATATTGAAAACTATTACACAGCCCTTAAAGGGCATTGGTGCCCAATGGATATAGAATGGGCTTTGGATGGATTGAGCAAAGAATTGTTCATTGTACAAGCAAGGCCAGAAACCATTCATTCAAGAAAAGATGTATCAAAAATTACTGAATATATCATAGAGGATTCTTCGCCAAAGAAAACATTGTTTAAAGGTATTGCCGTTGGTGATAAAATTGGCGCAGGACATGTCTCCATTTTATTTTCATTGGACAAGCGTATTTCTGAAGGACACGAATTTAAGGAAGGAGACGTGCTTGTAACTGATATGACAGATCCAGACTGGGAACCTATTATGAAGAAAGCCTCTGCCATCATCACCAACAAAGGCGGGCGCACCTGTCATGCAGCTATTGTAGCTCGAGAGCTTGGTGTGCCAGCTATTGTTGGTTGCGGTGATGCTACAGAAGTTTTAACCGATGGACAACTAGTTACTGCCTCCTGTTGTGAAGGTGATGAAGGGATTGTGTATGAAGGGATTGTTCCTTTTACTAAGGTGGAAACAGATTTAAAAGATTTACCAACGGTGAAAACGCCCATCATGCTCAATGTGGCTTCGCCCAACCTTGCTTTCCGCTTTTCTCATTTACCAAATGCAGGTGTTGGTTTGGCAAGGGAAGAATTTATTATCAACAATTATATTCAGGTTCATCCGCTCGCGTTAATGCAGCATAAAAATTTGAACGACCCCGAACTTAGCGCCACCATCAGTAAAATGATATTAGGGTTTGCCGATGAGGAGGATTTTTTTATTCAAAAGCTCAGTTTTGGAATTGCAAAAATAGCGGCAGCATTTTATCCCAACAAGGTGATTGTTCGTTTTAGCGATTTTAAAAGTAATGAATATTACAACCTACTTGG
>Ga0105045_10004497_pt1 | contig 12115 bp, 10 predicted proteins | sample MAT02_FD_78089 | JGI IMG/M metagenome (GOLD analysis project Ga0105045, IMG submission 78089) | Freshwater microbial communities from Lake Fryxell liftoff mats and glacier meltwater in Antarctica - MAT-02 (megahit assembly) | ecosystem: Environmental > Aquatic > Freshwater > Ice > Liftoff... | reverse complement strand
TGCAGCGGCCGCTTGCTCTCCGGTCATGGTCTCGGGTTCCAACGACCCCGCAAGCCGCAGGGCCTGATCTCGGAACGCCGACGTCATCGTCATGGAAATCATGTTAATCGAACATACGTTCGATTGCAACCGAACGTCCTGAAAAGAGCTGAAATGTCCGATTCCGGGGGGGATGCTGACGTCAGACGCCCAGTGAGCGCCCGATGATCTCCTTCATGATCTCGGTGGTGCCCCCGTAGATCGTGGTGATCCGAGCATCCGTGTAGGCCCGGGCAATGGGGTACTCGAGCATGTAGCCGTAGCCGCCGTGGAGTTGCACGCAGGTATCCATCGTCCGCTTTTGGAGCTCGGTGCACCACCACTTGGCCCCGGCGGCCTCTTCTGCGGTGAGGGTGCCATCGTTGAGACCCTCGACGCAGCGATCGACGTACACCTGGGCGATGTCGATCTCGGTGCGCATCTCGGCCAACTTGAAGCGGCTGTTCTGGAACGAGCCCACCGGTTGGCCGAACGCCTGGCGTTCTTTCACGTAGTCCAGGGTCCACCCCAGCGCGGCCTCGCAGGCGGCCACCGCGGAGACGGCGATGGACAGGCGTTCCTGGGGAAGGTTGTTCACCAGATGCACGAAGCCTTGGCCCTCGTGACCGAGCAGATTGGCCGCCGGCACGTGCACGTCGGTGAAGAACAACTCGGCGGTGTCTTGGCTGTGGAGCCCGACCTTGTCGAGGTTCCGCCCCCGCTCGAAACCCTCCATGCCCCGCTCGAGCACCAGGAGTGACATGCCCTTGTGTCGCTGCGTCGGGTCCGTCTTGACCGCGGTGATGACCAGGTCGGCGTTGATGCCGTTCGTGATGAAGGTCTTTGAGCCGTTGACCACGTATGCGTCGCCATCGCGGATGGCGGTGGTGCCCATCGACGCCAAGTCGGAACCGATCCCGGGCTCGGTCATGGCGATCGCAGTGATGAGCTCGCCCGTGCAGATGCCCGGCAGCCAGCGCTCCTTTTGCTCATCGGTGCCCAAGGACGTGAAGTACGGAAGGCAGATGTCGTTGTGGAGAGTGATGCCCAGGCCAGCGCCGCCGGTGCCCGAGCGCTGCAGTTCCTCGCCGATGATGAGGTTGTAGCGGAAGTCGGTGACGCCGCCGCCCCCGTACTGCTCGGCAACGTCGGTCCCCAAGAAGCCAGAGGAGCCAGCGGCTGCGAAGAGCTCGCGGGGGACGATGCCCGCGGTCTCCCACTGGAGGTGGTGGGGCACGATTTCCTTGTCGACGAACTGGCGGAAGGCGGCCCGGAACATCTCGTGCTCGTCGGTGAAGATCGCGCGTTGCATCGGTCCATCCTGCCAGCCGCGGACGCGGTGGAACACTGTGGTCATGACCATCGACGTGCGCACCCTGTTGCCCGAAGACCGAGGGGCATGGGATCCGCTGTGGACCGGCTACCTGTCGTTCTACCGGTCCCACCTGTCCGCCGAGGTCACGGACCTCACCTGGCAACGCTTCCACGACCCAGCGGAACCGATGCACGCGCTGGGTGCATGGGAGGGCGACGACTTGCTCGGCCTGTGCCATCACCTGTTCCACCGGTCCACGTGGTCGGTCACCACGTACTGCTACCTCGAGGATCTGTTCACCCTCCCCGCAGCCCGGGGGCGTGGCATCGGTCGACGGTTGATCGAGGCGACGGCCGATGCGGCGCTGGCAGCCGGGGCCGAGAAGCTCTATTGGCAGACCGACGCGTCGAACCGCACGGCTCGGAGCCTCTATGACCGGGTGGGCCACCACGATGGTTCTGTGCTGTACGAGCGGAATCTTGCGGTCGGGGACCCGCCCTAGCGCGTGCCCCAGGTGTACGTCTGCTTCACCAGGTCGAGGTAGGTGAATACCTCTGCGCTGCGGACGCCGGGCGTGGTGCGGATGGTGTCGTTGACGAGCTCGAGGAGGTGGTCGTTGTCTTCGCAGACCACCTCTAACAGGAGGTCGAAGCCGCCCGATGACACCACCACGTAGTCGAGTTCGGCCAGCGCTCCGAAGTTCGCGGCCAGCGCTCGAAGATCGCCGTCGGCGCGTACGCCGATCAATGCCTGCACGGTGAACCCCACCGACAGCGGATCGGTGACCGCAACCACCTGCATCACCCCGGAGTCGGTGAGCCGTTGGACGCGCTGGCGCACCGCGGCCTGGGAGAGTCCCACCTCGGGGCCGAGCTTGGCGTAGGACATCCGGCCGTCGACCTGGAGGGCGCGAATGATGGCCTTGTCGATGTCGTCGAGGGCGGCGGCGGGCCGAGGATGCAAGGTTCGCCCATTGCGACGCGCACCCAGCCCCACGCCGCCGGTCATGCCGAGTCGCCCGCAGCGATCAGTGCATCGGCGAGCGGTCGGTACGGCCGATCGAGCGCCTCGGCCACTGGTTCGTTGACGACGCTGCCGCCCAGCGTGTTGACGCCCAGTGCCAGTGCTGGGTCGTGGCGGACCGCATCGGCGACGCCGAGTGATGCCAACTCGGTGAGGTAGGGGAGCGTCACGTTGGTGAGGGCATAGGTCGATGTGTGCGGCACCGCTCCGGGCATGTTGCCGACGGCGTAGTGGATCACGCCGTGCTTCTCGAACACCGGGTCCTTGTGGCTGGTCTCGTGCGACGTGGCGATGCAGCCACCCTGATCGATGGCGATGTCGACGACGACGGCACCAGGCTTCATGGCCCGAACCAGGTCCTCGTCGACCACGATGGGGGCGCGGCCGCCGGCCACGAGCACGGCGCCGATGACGAGGTCGGCGTTGGCGACGACGCGCTCGACCACCCCCCGGTTGGAGGTGAGCGTGGTAACCCGGCCCATCTGGATCTGGTCGACGTGACGGAGCCGGTCGACGTTCTTGTCGAGCACATCGACCTCGGCCTCGAGGCCGGCAGCCATCCACGCGGCGTTCCAGCCCACGTTGCCGGCGCCGAGCACGGCGACCGACGCCGGCCGCACGCCAGGAACCCCACCGAGCAACACACCGCGACCTCCGTTGTGGCGTTCCAAGAAGTGCGCACCCACCTGGATCGACATGCGTCCGGCCACTTCGCTCATCGGCGCGAGGAGCGGGAGGGCGCCATTGGCGGTCTGCACGGTTTCGTACGCGATCCCGGTGGTTCCCGCCGCCAGGAGGGCGTCGGCGACGCCGGGGTATGCGGCCAGGTGGAGGTAGGTGAACAGGACCTGGTCGGCGCGCAGGTAGCCGAGCTCGGACTCCTGCGGCTCCTTCACCTTGCAGATGAGCCCGGCGCGCTCCCACACCTCTTCGGCGGTTGCCACGATCTCGGCGCCAACTGCGCGGAAGTCGTCGTCGGGAATGCTGGCTCCGGTGCCCGCACCCGCCTGGACCAACACGGCGACGCCGTGGCCGTGCAACTCGCGCACGCCGTCAGGAGTGAGGGCGACGCGACCCTCGTCGGGCTTGATCTCCGTGGGCACCCCCACCAGCAGCGGGGCGTTCATGACGCGTGGTCCATGGCTTCGATGGCATCGAGCAGCGCGAGGCGGATGATCCGGGCGATCTCCTCGAACTGCTCGGGTCCGGCCGTGAGCGGCGGCGAGAGCTGGATGACTGGCTCCCCGCGGTCGTCGGCGCGACAGAGGAGGCCGTTTTCGATGAGGCGTGGCGTGAGGATGCCGCGTAGGAGGTGGTCGGACTCCGCTTCGGAAAAGGTCTCTTTGGTGGTGGTGTTCTTCACCAGTTCGATGCCGTAGAAGTAGCCCATCCCCCGGATGTCACCCACGATGGGAAGGTCGCGCAGGCCCTCGAGTGCGTCTCGGAACGTGGACTCCTGGGCCAGAACGTGGCCCGGGAGGTTCTCGGATTCCATGACGTCGAGGTTGGCGAGCGCAACGGCGCAGCTGACGGGGTGGCCGCCGAAGGTGATGCCATGGAGGAAGGCTTCGTCGTTGTCGAGGAAGGCGTTGGCGATGCGATCAGAAACCATGACGCCACCCAAGGGCGAGTAGCCCGAGGTGAGTCCTTTCGCCATGGTGATCATGTCGGGCTGGTAGCCGAGCCGCGTCGCGCCGAACCAGTCGCCGAGGCGCCCGAAGGCGCAGATGACCTCGTCGCTCACCAGCAGCACGCCATGGCGGTCGCAGATCTCGCGAACCTTTTGGAAGTAGCCCTCGGGTGGGGTGAAACAGCCTCCGGCGTTTTGCACCGGCTCGAGGAAGACGGCCGCCACGGTGTCGGGGTCGGCCGCGATGATGGCGTCCTCGATGGCATCGGCGGGCATGAGGAGCGCGTCGGGGCTGGTGTCGGTGTAGCGGTAGGAGTTGGTGTTGGGCACCATGATCCGCGCTTTGGGGATCATGGGTTCGAAGATCTCCTTGATGGCCTCGAGCCCGGTGATGGTGAGGGCGCCGAGCGTGGTGCCGTGATAGGCGAGGTCTCGAGAGATGACCTTGTACCGGCCGGTATCGCCGTTGAGCACGTGGTATTGCCGGGCCAGCTTCCACGCCGTCTCCACGGCTTCGCCCCCACCCGTGGTGAAGAACACGCGATTGAGATCGCCCGGTGCCAGGGCCGCAAGGCGCGTGGCCAGCTCGACCGCAGTGGGGTGGGCGTAGGTCCATACGGGGAAGTACGCCAGCTTCTCCATCTGCTCGGCGGCCACCTTGGCCAGCTCGTGGCGGCCGTGGCCGATCTGGACGGTGAAGAGCCCGGCCAGCCCGTCGAGGTAGCGCGTGCCGTTGGTGTCCCACACGTAGCACCCATCGCCTCGCTCGATGACCGTGATTCCACCGGCGTCCTCAGGGGTGAGCTTGGAGAAGTGGCCCCAGAGGTGGGCGTTGGCCGCAGCCTGGAGGTCGAGGGTGGTGGCGGTGCGCACTGCTGGCTCCGAACGGGGGGGATCTATGGGGGGGGACCGCCATTCTGATGGAACAGCGGCCGATCAGCAAGCGAATCAATCGTCTAGACACGAATTCACGATGAAATCAGTTGGCCGGGCTAAGCCTTCTCCTGCTTGAGCGTTCGCCAGGCGCCGATGGCCATGAGCGCCACGGCGACCAGCAGGATCATCGACGCGATCACGTTCACTTGTGCCGGGATCTCTGTCTTGGCGGCGTTGAAGATCCGCATCGGGAAGGTGGTCGTGGCGTCACCAGCCACGAACGACGTGATGATGTAGTCATCGATCGAGAGCGCAAACGACAAGAGCGCGGCGGCCGCGATGCCCGGCAAGATCAACGGAAAGGTGACGGTGCGGAACGTCCGCCATGGCGTGGAGCCGAGGTCCATGGCGGCGTCCTCGAAGGACCAGTCGAAGCCACGAACTCGGGCTTGAACGGTGAGGGCCACGAAGCTCAGGCAGAACATGATGTGGGCGATGACCACCGTGGTGAAGCCAAGCCCGAGGTCGCGGGCGAAGAACAAGGTGAACAGCGACGAGCCGAGCACGATCTCGGGCGAGGTCAGGGGCAGGACGGTCAAGATGTTGACGAATCCTTTGCCGCGGAACTCGTAGCGAGACGTGGCCAGCGCCATGAGCCCGCCGAAGATGGTGGCCACGAATGCGGCTGCGGCCGCCACTTGCAGTGACGTGATGAGGGAATCGGTGAGGTCTTGGCGCTTGAACGGGTCGGCCCAGTTGTCGAGCGTGAACTCGTTCCAGGCCGTGTTGAACTTGCCCGCAGGGCGATTGAAGGAGAAGGCCACGACCACCACGATGGGAGCGAACAACCAGGCGTAGACGAGGATCGCCCAGAAGCCGAGGAGGCGTGAACGCAGCGGCCGACGTTGCTTCGTGGCCACGATGGAGGCGGTCATGCCGCCAGCTCGTCGGTACCCAGCACCTCGGCGTAGAGAAGGACGCCCACCGTGATGATGGCCATGAAGATGAACGACAAGGCGGCGGCTTCGGGGTAGTTGCTCTCTCGCAGGAACAACTTGGTGATCTGCGAGCCGATCATCCCTGTCCGTACGTTGCCCAGCAGTTCGGCGTTGATGAAGTCACCTGCGGCCGGAATGAACGTCAAGAGCGTCCCGGCGAAGACGCCTGGCAACGAGAGCGGCAAGATGATCTTCCGGAACGCCTCCGACGGCCGCGAGTAGAGGTCTCGGGCGGCGTCGAGTAGCCGCGGATCGATCTTCTCCAGGCTCACGTAGATCGGCAGGATCATGAAGGGCGCGAAGTTGTACGTGAGTCCGCCGATCACCGCTTCGGGCGTGTTGAGGAACGCTCCGTTGGTGGTGAGTCCAATGGCATCGGTCACGGGGACGAGACTGAGCACCTCCATGACCGCAAGCGCTGGTCCGTCGGCTCCCAGGATTGTTTGCCAGGCAATCGTCCGGATCAGGAACGACGTGAAAAACGGCACCATGATCAGCGCCAGCAACAACGACCGCCACCGCCCCGCTCGGAACGCGAGGTAGTACGCGAGGGGGTAGCCGATGATGATGCACAGCACCGTTGCGGCGGCCGCGTACCCGAACGATCGAGCCAATTCGGGCTGGAACCGTTCGATGGCGTTCGAGAAGTTGTCCCACTTCCAGGTGAACTCGTAGTCGGGGAGGAAGGCATTGGGCTTTTCCGAGAGCGCGATCCGAAGGAGGGACCCCATGGGCACCAAGAAGAACAGGATCAACCACAAGATGCCGGGGCTCAGCAGCCCATAGGGCGCCTTGCGGCCCGTGCGAAGCGAGCTCTCGGCAGCCACAGGTCAGCCGGTGATGTCGTTGAAGCGGGACTGCACGGCAATCTCGTCTTCTTGGGCCAGCTCACCGAAGACCTTCAGGCGGCTGCTGGTTGCGTCATCGGGGAACAGCAGTGGGTTCTCGGCCAGTGCTGCCGCATCGCCCCCGGCGGCCTCGAGTGCTTCCCGCACGCCCTTCACCGGGGAGAGGTACTGCACGTACTCGGTGATGCGAGCGGCGTTGGCCGGGTCGTAGACGAAGTCCATCCACTTGGCGGCCGCCGCCACGTTGGCCGCACCCTTGGGAACCACCATGGTGTCGAACCACTGCATGCCGCCTTCTTCGGGAATGGCGAACTTGATGCCGAGATCCGGGTTGAGCTGCGCGATGTCGCCCGACCACGCCACGCAGGCCGCCACGTCGCCGTTCTCCAGCGACCGGAGGTACTCGTTGCCGGTGAACTTCAGGATCTGGCCACTTGATGCTGCCTCCTCGATCTTGTCGAGCGCAGCGTTGATGTCGTCGAGATCGGCAGCCGCCGGATCGGTGCCCTGACCGAACATCGTGAGGCCGACGGAGTCGCGCAGTTCGGTGAGGAAGGTCACCTTGCCCTTGAACTCCTCGTCGTAGAGGTCATTCGCGCTCGTCAGGTCACGACCGGTCAGGGTCGGATTCCAGGCGATGCCCGTGATACCCGCCTGCCACGGCATGTGCTTGGTGGCTCCGGGGTTCCACGCCAGGTCCAGGTAGCTGTCGAGCAGGTTGGCGTGGTTGGGGATGTCGTCGAGCGGCAGTTCCTCGACCCAGTCCAACCCGATGAGGCGAGCCGCCATCCAGTAGGTGGGGACCACGATGTCCGCGGCCAGCGTGTCGCCCTTGCCGAGGATCGGAGAGAAGAACTTGTTGAAGTACTCGTCGTTGTCGTTGTAGTCCTCTTTGTAGGTCACCGAGACGCCTGAGGCCTTCTGGAAGGCATCGATCGTGGTGCCCGCCGCGTCGAAGGTGCCCGAATCGTCCTGGTCGATGTAGGCGGTCCAGTTGGAGATGGACAGCTTCTTGCTGCCCCCTCCTGCGGAGCCTCCTTCGGAGCCGTCACCGTCTCCTCCGCCACAGGCGGCGAGCAAAGACGGGCCGAGCGCCACGGCGCCCATCCCGAGCCCGGCCCGGGTCAAGAAACGTCGTCGCGACAGCCGGCGAGCCAGCTCGATGGCAGCGGCCAGCTCGGGATCAGTGGGGCGCTCGGACATGGGTATTGCTCCTTGGGGATGGGTCGGGGGTAGGGGTCAGTTGTCGGAAGTGGCGTCGGTGGCGACGTCGGTGGGGTCAAGTTCGACCCGCGGCGCCAGGTCGGGAGAACCCCGCAACAGCACCGAAGATTCATCGGACCACGATGCGGCCACGGTGTCGCCCGGGATCGGCAAACCATCGCGTCGGGCGGGCACATGGGCCACCGCCCCAGAGCCGTCGGGCATCCGCAGCTCGTAGCGCACCACCGGGCCTTGGAAGACCATTTCGGTCACCACGGCGTCCACCGTCCAGCGCTCCGGGTCCGAGAGCTGCGGCTCGACGTACATCCGCTCTGGCCGCACCATGAACGTGCCGCTCTCGCCAACGCCCAGTCCACTGCCGTCATCGGAAACGTCGAGCCGGCGGCCGGCGACCTCGATGGTGGTCGTGGTGCCGTTCCTCGCCGTGACCACTGCGGGCCACAGGTTGGCCTGGCCGATGAACCCCGCAACGAAGACGGTGGCGGGCCGGTCGTAGATCTCGCGGGGGCTGCCGATTTGTTCGACCCGACCCTTGTTCATCACGGCGATCCGGTCGCTCATGGTGAGCGCCTCCTCTTGATCATGGGTGACGAAGATGAACGTGATGCCAACCTCGCGCTGGATCCGCTTGAGCTCGAGCTGCATGGACTGCCGGAGCTTGAGATCGAGCGCACCGAGGGGCTCGTCGAGCAGCAGCGCCTTCGGGTAGTTCACCAGGGCGCGGGCGAGGGCGATCCGCTGCTGCTGGCCGCCAGAGAGCTGGGCGGGGCGTCGCTTGGCGAAGTCGCTGAGCTTGACCACTGCCAGCAGTTCGTCGACGCGCTTGGCGACTTCGTCTTTGGGCAGGCCCTTGGCCCGGGGTCCGTAGGCGATGTTGTCCCACACGTTCATGTGAGGGAAGAGCGCGTACTGCTGGAACACCGTGTTGACGTCGCGCTTGTGCGGGGGAACCTGCGAGACGTCTTTGCCTTCGAGGCGAATGGAGCCAGAGGTGGGCGTCTCGAACCCCGCGATCATCCGTAGCGTCGTGGTCTTGCCGCAGCCCGATGGGCCGAGCATCGAGAAGAACTCGCCCTCGGCGATGGTGAAGTCCGCGTGCTCGACGGCCACGAAGTCGGTGAAGACCTTGGACACCTTGTCGATCTCGATGACCGCACGGCGCGGCGCAGGGGCGGTGCTGTCGGCGGTTGGGGCGTCGGCGAGCGTCATGGGCGTCCTCGGGTGCGAGCGGTCCAGCGGGCTGTGTCGGCGGTCACTCCGACGTTCGTCTTTTGCACCATTCCACGGACTGCCTCGGTTTGCAAGGGAATGCACAGTTTCGGTTGTGTTTCGCGATGGATTCGCTTGCCAGCAGGCAACCGGGCGCCGAGGATGGCTTCTCACACATCTCAGCGTGGAGGAACATCCCAATGGTTGACGGCCAGCACTTCATCGGAGGCTCATGGCGGGCCGCACGACGCGGCGCCACCGACGACATCGTGGACCCAGCCACAGGGGCGACCATCGCAACGGTCCCGTCGGGTGATGCCGACGATGTCGACGACGCCGTCGCCGCGGCCGTGACGGCGTTCGAGACGTGGGGCCGCACCACGCCTCGTGAACGCAGCGAACGGCTCCATGCTCTGGCCGACGCCGTCGAGGCGGACCTCGAGGAGCTCAAGCGCCTCGAGATGCTCAACGTGGGCAAGCCCGCGTCGATCGTCGACTTCGAGTTCGACCTGACCGTCGACAACCTCCGTTTCTTCGCCGGCGCGGCGCGCTGTCTGGACGCTGGCGCTGCGGCGGGGGAGTACCTCGAGGATCACACGTCGATGCTGCGCCGTGACCCGCTGGGCGTGACGGCCGGGATCGCGCCGTGGAACTACCCGCTGAACATGGCCACCTGGAAGCTCGGTCCGGCGCTGGCAGCAGGCAACACCTTCATCCTGAAGCCTTCTGAGCTGACCCCCCTCACGGCGTTGCGCCTGGCTGAACTGGCGGCCGACATCTTCGCGCCCGGTGTGTTCAGCGTGGTGTGCGGCCAGGGCGAGTCGGCGGGTGACCGGCTGGTCCGCCATCCCGACGTGGCCATGTTGTCGCTCACCGGCGACGTCGGCACCGGGAAGCTGATCGCCCGCAACGCAGCGGAGTCGCTCAAGCGCATCCACCTGGAACTGGGGGGCAAGGCACCGGTAGTGGTGTTCGACGACGCCGACATCGACGCCGTGGTTGCCACGCTGGCCGAAGCCGGCTTCTACAACTCCGGCCAGGACTGCACGGCGCCCTGTCGGGTGATCGCCGGACCTGGGTGCTACGACGACCTGGTCGCCGCGTTGGGTGCTGCGGCCTCTGCTCTGGTCACGGGCGACCCGTTCGACCCGTCGACCAATGTGGGGCCGGTGGTATCGGCATCACAGCGCGAACGGGTCGTGGGCATGGTGGAGCGGGCGGTCGACGGGGGCGCTGAGATCGTGACGGGCGGCTCCGCCATCGACCGAGCGGGTTACTTCTACGCCCCGACGGTGCTTGCCGGCGCGGACCAACACAGCGAGATCGTGCAGCGCGAGGTGTTCGGCCCGGTGATCTCGGTGCAACGCTTCGCCGACGATGCCCAAGCGTTGGCGTGGGCGAACGACGTCGACTACGGCTTGGCGGCATCGGTGTGGACGGCGGATGTAGGCCGAGCGATGCGCATGTCGCGAGATCTGAAGTTCGGCACGGTGTGGGTGAACGACCACATCCCGATCGTCTCGGAGATGCCCCACGGTGGCTTCAAGCACTCCGGCTACGGCAAGGACATGTCGATCCACGCCATCGAGCACTACACGGAGCTCAAGCACGTGATGATCAAGCACTGACCCGTGGGCGGCCTGCCACCGCAAGGTCAGGGGCGATCCTGGTACCGGAACCACTGACCGACCAGCGGCAGATAGGCCCGCCGCAGTCGGTGGAGCGGGATGCGACGGTGGGTCAGTTCGGCAAACGAGGGTGGCGGCGCCTGCCCGAGGACTACCTTCGCCAGCCGGCCGCCCAGCCACGTGTTGAGGGCGACGCCTGATCCGTTGCAGCCTGTGGCGTACCAGGCGCCATCGATGCGCCCGACGTGGGGCATCCGGTCGAGCGTGATGGCCACGTTGCCGCCCCACCGGTGCGTGACGCGGACATCGGCGAGTTGCGGGTGGATCTCGCGCATCGACGCCGCCAGGTAGTCGGCGGCATCGGCCACGGTGGCGTGCTGGAGGCTGCGTCGACCACCGAAGAGCATCCGGTTGTCGGGGGAGAGCCGCCAGTAGAAGAGCAGATTCTTCGTGTTGACGAACATTCGACCCTTCGGGCTCACCGCCGCGGCCACCTCTGGTGTGAGCGGCTCGGTGGCCACGATGAAGCTGCCGATCGGGAGTACCCGGCGGGCGAGCTGCGGCAGGAGGCCATCGGCGTAGGCGTTGGTGGTGACGAGGAGGTGATCGGCGGTCACTGGGCCGTCGGTGGTGGTCACTCGGAACCGTCCGGTCGGCGCGGCGGCGGTGTCGATGGCCAGCGCGCCACAGCGGTCTCGGATGACGGCCCCGGCATCGATCGCCAGGCGAACGAGGGCGGCGTGGAGCTTGGCGGGGTGCAGGCCACCGGTGCGCTCGTAGACCACTGCGCCGTGGAAGGCGGTGGAGCCGATCTCTTCTGCCAACGCCTCTCGTGAGACGAAGTGCACCGGCTCCCCGAACTGGTCCGCGTGCTCGGCGGCCAGCTTCTGGAGGTAGGGAACGACTCGTGGCGTGTGGGCCAGGTACAGCTGCCCGGTCCGGCGGTAGTCGCAATCGATCTGATGGTCGGAGATCAGGGCTTCGAGCTCGTCGAAGGCAGCATTGACGTCGTGGTGCATCCGCAGCCCGAGGTTGCCGTAGGTCGCCTGGAGTGCGGCCGGTCCGGCCTTGAGCTCGGGGATGGCCATGCCGCCGTTGCGGGCGTGGGCGCCCCAGCCAAGCTCCTGCTTCTCGACGACCAGCACCCGACGGCCGGCTCGCGCCAGTTCGTAGGCCGCCCGCAGACCTGCATAGCCAGCGCCGACGATCAGCACGTCGACGCGAGCATCGTCGCCCAGCGCTTCGGGGCGAGCAAGCGTGGGGAGCACCACTTGCTCCTGCCAGAGCACCGCGTCGGCGGGCGGAGGCGACGATGAGGCCATGGCGGTGATCGTATTGCTGTCCGG
>Ga0105045_10004495_pt1 | contig 12120 bp, 6 predicted proteins | sample MAT02_FD_78089 | JGI IMG/M metagenome (GOLD analysis project Ga0105045, IMG submission 78089) | Freshwater microbial communities from Lake Fryxell liftoff mats and glacier meltwater in Antarctica - MAT-02 (megahit assembly) | ecosystem: Environmental > Aquatic > Freshwater > Ice > Liftoff... | reverse complement strand
TATCTGTGACATAGGTATTCCATGCTCACTCCGAATTCTTGATCTCCGAAGCCAACCAGGAGCGTGCGCAAGGTCAAGTGTCCAAAAACTAGAAACATTCAATTTAGGCGGGTGGCAGACTGAAATCTGCCTGCCCGTGATTCGGATGGGAGCCGAGCTTGGCTTTGGATCGGCAGGAGCCTCTCCCTCCCGGTACAAACCATTCTGCCGCTCGCCTCATAAGAAACAGACTTTCGCAAGACGCATTTGACGGTGGCTTTAATAAGCATCTTGTAGTAAAATTAGGGACTTCCTTATGCATTCGCAAGTTCACCTCCATCCCCCATCATCCCTCCAGCCAAAGTCGCTTTTATTCCAGCACCTAGGTTCCTAAAGGTAGGATGGAACCATTTGTCACGTCCAAACTAAGGTTTGGGACATTGGTCCAAATCTAGTTTGGTAGTTTTTAATCTGCCGCTCGCCTTATTCCTGCCGTTTCCTAAAGACCGTGTCAAAGATGAAGCTAACACTCCTCCAATCGGCAATTCAATTTGGGATTGCTGTTGTATTCTTCGCCAGATTTTTCCCACTTCAATCGATCTCCGGCCAAGAGGTAGAACGGTCAATCGATTTTGCAAGGGAAGTTCGCCCGATCCTCGCTGCGCATTGCTGGTCGTGTCACGGCCCTGATGAGAAAAGTCGAGCTGCCGATCTAAGGCTGGACCGACGTGAAAATGCAGTGGATTCTACAGCAATCGTTCCGCATGACCCTAGCGCCAGCACGCTAGTAGGACGCATCTTCTCGGAAGATACGACAGAGCAGATGCCACCTCCGTCGACTAAGAAACCATTGACAGAATACCAAAAAGAAGTATTGCAAAAATGGATACTACAGGGCGCTGAGTATAAGGAGCATTGGGCGTTCGCTGCACCAGTTACTCCCGAGATTCCTTTACCGTCAGCAGCCTTCAGTGGTACAAACCCGATCGATCGATTTATCGAAACCAAGCTTTCGCAAGAGCATCTCAAGCCTTCACCCAAAGCGGACCGCGCGACTTTACTTCGGCGAATATCGCTAGATCTGACGGGCCTACCTCCCACGGTCGACGAGCTTCATCAGTTTCTAAACGACCCGTCGAGCGATGCCTATGAACGTGCCGTCGATCGAAAGCTTGGCTCAAAGAGTTACGCAGAAAGAATGGCGATGGAATGGCTGGACTTGTCTCGATACGCCGATACAAATGGCTACAACAACGATGAGGATCGAACCATGTGGCCGTGGCGAGATTGGGTAATCAGCGCTTTCGATCGCAATATGCGTTTCGATCAGTTTGTTGTGGAGCAACTTGCTGGCGATTTGCTTCCCAATCCAACTCAAGAGCAGATGATTGCAACGGCGTTTCTTCGAAATCAAGGTCACAACACAGAAGGTGGCATCATTCAGGAAGAATATCGCGTGGAGTACGTTGCGGACCGCGTTCATACGGTTGCTACGGTTTTCTTAGGATTATCGCTCCAGTGCGCAAGGTGTCATGATCACAAGTTCGATCCTATTTCTCAAGCTGAGTATTATCAGTTCTACTCCTTCTTTAACTCGCTTGATGAAAAGCAAGCTGGATATAGCAACTTTGTCGGTGCTGAACCATTCATTCGTGTTCCCAATGCGGATCAAGTGACACAGATACAGAACTTGGAGAGTAACATCGCTGCATTGGAGTCTTCGATTCAGTCGATTCAATCCGAAGCAGAGGCGAGTCTCGCTTCCTATTTGGCTGGGGCTTCAGAAGCCGACCTCCAACATAGATTTGCAACAAGCCTGTTGCATTATTTCCCGCTCAACAAAACTGAACAAAATACGCTGACCGACGCGGTAACGGGATTGTCAGTCTGTTCTGATCTAACATCAGGTTCGAGTTCAGGGACTGTGAATTGGCAAGAGGGTAAGAGCCAAGAAGCCATAGCGTTCGATGGGCAATCGCGGATCGAGCTACAAGGGGTCGGTGGCTTTACTGGCGATCAGCCGTTTACGATCAGTGTCTGGGTCAATCCGTCTAGCAACGATACGATGGCGATCGTTTCTAAGATGGACGAAATGCAGAACCATCGGGGCTACGATCTATTGCTGAACGGTGGTAAGGTCGAAATACATCTGATTCACCAGTGGCCTGACAACGCCATTAAGGTTTCAACGAAGCAGCCCGTTGCTGCGAACCAGTGGCACCACATTGTTGCCTCTTACGATGGGTCCAAGAAAGCTTCTGGCGTCAAGATTTATGTTGACTCGAAATCTGAACCTTGCGATATCTTGCACGATTCGCTTCGAGATTCGATCGAAACATCGATGCCTTTTCGGATAGGTCTTCGGCAAAACTCGCTACCCTTTCTAGGACTTGTTGACGAGCTCAAGATTTTTGGAACTGTTTTGGATGAGCCCAATATTCAAAAGTTATTCGCACTTCAGGCAATTACAGACTTTTTCGATTGGATTCAAGTTCCATCGGATCAACGAACGGAAGAGCAGCGAAAGCAGATAACCGAATTTTACCTCAACCGAATCCATGAAAGCTATACAACCCATCAAAAGCAACTAGCAGAATGGAAGCAGCAAAAGGCGACCATCGAAGGTAGCGCGCCGGCAGTGATGGTATTGAAGGAGATGTCTCCGGCACGCGAAACTTTTGTTTTGAAACGTGGGCAATACGATCAGCCTGGGGAGCGTGTTTTCTCAAGTGTTCCGACCATCCTCTCGCAGCCTGCAACGGAAGCTCCACGCGATCGCTTAGCGCTCGCGAAGTGGCTTACCCATGAATCCAATCCTCTTACGGCGCGTGTTACAGTCAATCGATGGTGGCAGAATTTTTTCGGGACTGGGATCGTTAAATCGGTTGAGGACTTCGGCTTGACTGGCGATACGCCAACCCACCCGGAACTCTTGGATTTCCTTGCACGTTCCTTCATAGAAAGTGGTTGGGACGTCAAGGCCTTTCAGAAGTTAATTGTGATGTCCGAGGCTTATCAACAAGAGTCTCGCATCACACGGGAACTCCAGGAACGCGATCCTGAGAATCAACTACTTGCTCGCAGTTCGCGGTTCCGACTTTCCGCCGAGACTGTTCGCGATAACGCACTTGCGATCAGTGGACTTTTGCAAAGTCGCGTCGGCGGCCCTAGTGTGAAACCCTATCAGCCAGAGGGACTTTGGGAAGATGTTTCGGTTGAACGACGTGCTAAGTATGTCCCGGACGTTGGCGAAGGTCGCTACAGACGTAGTCTTTATACTTTTTGGAAGCGAACATCCCCACCTCCTTCGATGATGAGCTTTGATGCTCCTAACCGTGAAGTTTGTCTTGCGAGACGAGCGAGAACCAACACGCCACTTCAGGCCTTGGTTTTGCTAAACGATCCAACCTACGTGGAAACAGCTAGAATCTTAGCTCAAAAGATGATCCAAGAAGCAGCCCCAACTTCAGAGGACCGCGTTGACCTCGGATTTCAACGGTGTGTTGCTAGAAAGGCGACTTTGGAGGAAAAGTCGATTTTGGTTTCGATTTTAGAGGAAGCCAGACAACGCTTTGTGGCGAATCCTGCGGATGCTGGGCTATTAAATAGTACGGGTCCTACTGCAGGGGACCCGGCGATCGACCCTATCGAGCTCGCGTCCTGGACGATCGTCGCAAGCACATTACTCAATCTAGACGAAACTATCTCAAAACGGTAACGAAGTTATGCAATCACCACAGAATCAGTACTCACGATGGTTGCGTCGTCAGTTCTTGCGGAATTCAATAACAGGCTCCGCAGCACTGTCAACGCTTTTAGGATCGGACCTAGTTCGTAGTACTCTACTGGGCGCCGACAGTAGTGCAGTCGGAGGCGATAGCGCTGTTCAAACGAAAGGGCTGCAGCCGCACTTTGCCCCCAAGGCAAAACGCGTCATCTACTTATTTCAGTCTGGTGGTCCGTCTCAGCTTGAGATGATGGACTATAAGCCTAAACTCAAGGAGCTCCACGGGTCGGAGCTTCCTGATAGCATTCGCCAAGGCCAACGCTTGACCGGCATGACTTCCGGTCAAAAGAGCTTTCCTGTTGTTGCACCCAAATTTCAGTTCAATCAGCATGGATCAAATGGCACTTGGCTGAGCGAGTTGCTGCCGTACACTGGCAAAATCGTAGACGATATTTGTATTGTGCGTTCGATGCACACAGAAGCTATCAACCATGATCCAGCGATTACGTTCATGCAAACCGGCTCACAGCAGCCTGGTAGACCATCGATGGGGTCTTGGCTTAGCTATGGGCTTGGAAGCGAAGCGGAGGATCTGCCTGCGTTTGTCGTGATGATTTCGCACGGAACAGGAAGCGACGCGAATCAAGGCCTTTTGGATCGACTTTGGGGAAGTGGTTTTCTGCCTTCGAGCCACCAAGGGGTAAAGTTCCGAAGTGGTTCAGATCCTGTTCTGTTTTTGAATGATCCGCACGGCATCGATCGAAAGCTACGCCGCTCGATGCTGGACGGTCTCGCAAAGCTGAATGAGTTGCAACAGAAGGTAGATGGGGACCCTGAAATTGCAACTCGCATGGAGCAGTATGAGATGGCGTTTCGTATGCAAGCCTCCGTGCCCGAGCTAGCCGATCTGAGCAATGAACCGGAGTCCACCTATGAGATGTATGGCCCCAACGCACGGACTCCAGGTACTTTCGCGGCCAACTGTTTGATGGCAAGGCGAATGGTCGAGCGAGGGGTGCGATTCATTCAATTGTACCATCGAGGCTGGGATAACCACGGCAATCTGCCTTCCAATATTCCTAAGCAATGCAGCGATATCGATCAGCCGCAAGCGGCCCTCGTTTCGGATTTGAAGCAACGTGGCTTACTGGACGACACACTTGTCGTCTGGGGCGGCGAATTCGGACGCACGGTCTACAGCCAAGGCTCGATTCAGGACGACTACGGTCGAGACCATCACGGTCGTTGCTTCACGATGTGGATGGCAGGTGGCGGGACTCGGCCTGGAACCGTACTCGGCGAAACGGATGAATACGGTTACAACATCGTTTCCGATCCAGTCCATATCCATGACCTGCATGCAACCCTACTTCACTGCCTCGGTTTCGACCATGAACGCCTAACATTTCGATATCAAGGTCGCGATTTCAGGCTTACCGACGTCCATGGAAAGGTCATGCAGCAGCTGCTTCATAGTAGCTAGTGAACCGGCTAAGCAAGAATTTCCTGTACGACACGAGCTGGTTCGACACCTGTTAGACGTGCATCAAGTCCTTGGAACTTGGCGCTGAAGCGATCGTGTTCAATTCCCAGCAGGTGTAACAATGTGGCATGGAAATCGCGTACATGGACTCCATTCTCTACCACGTTATATCCGTAAGGACACGTCTCGCCATAGGAAACGCCTGGCTTGATTCCGCCGCCGGCCATCCACATGCTAAAGCATCGAGGATGATGATCACGGCCATAGTCGGTCGCGGTTAGCTTCCCTTGTGAGTAGTTCGTACGTCCGAACTCACCACCCCAGATGACCAAAGTTTCTTCCAGCATTCCGCGTTGCTGGAGATCCTGTAAAAGCGCCGCGGAGGGCTGGTCGGTTTCGCTACACTGCGTTTTCATACCACCAGGAATATTACCGTGATGATCCCAGCCTTGGTGATAAAGTTGAATGAACTTGACTCCCTTTTCCGCTAGTCGTCGTGCTAGTAAACAATTGGCCGCAAACGTACCCGGCTTCTTGGCGTCAGGCCCATAAAGGTCGAAGATATGCTCTGGTTCGCTGGACACGTCAGTTACTTCGGGAACGCTCGACTGCATTCGAAAAGCCATCTCATACTGGGCGATCCGTGTAGTTAATTCGGGGTCAAGCGTTTTCGACTGTTCGAGTGTATGTAGTTCCTGCAATCGATCAAGCATGCTTCGGCGGCTCGAGGAAGAGATTCCTGGCGGGTTGTCTAGATATAGCACTGGTTCTTTTCCGCTTCGGAACTGCACTCCTTGATAGCGGGCGGGCAAGAAACCTGCTCCCCACAGTCGCGAGTAAAGGGGTTGATCCGTTTTGCCTTTCGTAATCAAAACCACAAAACTTGGAAGGTTTTCATTGTCGCTACCAAGGCCGTAGTTTAGCCAAGCTCCAATACTCGGACGCCCTGCCACTTGGTTACCTGTTTGAAAAAACGTAATGGCTGGGTCATGATTAATCGCCTCGGTATACATCGACTTGATAACCGCAATGTCATCTACGCGCTTGGCCATGTAGGGTTGCAGTTCGCTGATCCACCTGCCAGAGTTACCAGCTTGGGCAAACTTAAAGATCGAACCAGCTAGTGGCAAAATCGCCTGATTACCGGACATGCCAGTCAATCGCTGACCCTGACGAACAGAATCAGGCAGGCCTTCTCCTTGTTTCTCATTGAGTAGCGGTTTGTAGTCCCACGTTTCTAATTGTGACGGGCCGCCACTTTGAAAGAGGTAGATGACTCGCTTCGCTTTGGGCATATGATGCGTTGGGTTGAGGGCTCCGTGGGTAGCAATCCCCGAACCAATCGATGCATGAGCGATTGATCCAGCACGGTCCAGAATACTCATGGCGGCGATACTGCCAAACCCCATACCGGCCTGAAGCATCCAATGTCGTCGTTCGTGGATTGATGAGTTGTTCATGTCTTCATGTCTACCGTTTCATTTGTGTTTCGTCATAACTGAGTATCGCATCAACGACGACAGCGGTTGCTGCAAGGTCGGTTAAGGAGATCTCTTCCGAGGGCTTCGATTCGCCGACCTTCAGGAACGCCTCTGCGGACGCCGGATCACCTTGAAAGTACACGAGTTGTTCTTGGTAAAGTTCACTCACAATCAAAATTTCTTTTTCGCTCGGAGGCCGACTGATCAGCCTGAGGAACAATTCCGTCCAACGTCCAGGCAGATCGCCTCCATTTTCAATAATCAATTTTTGTGCAAGAACTCGCGAGGCTTCCACAAACTGAGGATCATTGAGCAATACAAGAGCTTGCAATGGAGTCGTGGTAAGATCTCGCTTCGCAGTACATGTTTCGCGGGTAGTCGCATCGAATGTCAGCATGGAGGGTGGCGGTGATGTTCGTCTCCAAAACGTATAAAGGCTACGTCGATAGAGACCGTCTCCCGTGGCTTGCGTGTACGACTTCCCTGTACCCGCTTCCTCCCATAGACCAGCGGGTTGATATGGCATTACACTAGGTCCACCGATTGACTTAACCAACAAGCCGCTTGCAGCGAGAGCCGTATCGCGGACTTGTTCAGCTGATAATCGGTGCTTCGGACCATGACTAAGCCATTGGTTATTGGGATCCGATTCAAAGAGATTTGGATCGCGTGGGATGGAGGATTGGCGGTAGGTTGCAGATAACACAATCTTCCGACAAAGGTTCTTTAGATTCCAGTGATCATCAATCAGGCCGCGAGCCAAATAGTCCAACAACTGCGGATGAGATGGTGGAACACCTTGGCTTCCGAAATCTTCAAGACTAGGGACTATCCCACGTCCGAAGAACAGATGCCAGAACCGGTTGCAAATCACGCGGGCAAGCAACGGATTTTCTTCGGATGTGAGCCAGTCAGCTAACCCTAACCGATCTGAGGATGGGCTGTCGAGCATCGGCAAAAATTCAGGAGTTGTTGCCTGTACTTCGTCGCTCGGCAAGGTGTAGTCGCCACGCTGCAGGATATAGGATTTGCGAGGTATTTTGGCCGTTTGCATCGTCATGATTTCGCGGACTCCGGTCATGATTGCGTTTTCGTCGCGTCTGGCTTCGGAAAGCTTTGCCATGAGCTGCTTGTATCCGTCATCGTTGAACCATTGATGTTGCAGTTGCATCACCATCGCCCTTGGATTGGGGTTCGCAACGGGCTTACGAGGTAGACCTGTTTCTTCCGCAGTCTTTGCCAGGGCAGCCTGAACAATTGCAGTGACTTCTAAATCGGAAAGGCGACGCTGAAAGCACTGCAAATCGTCGACGACACCATCACGAAAACCAATATCTCGGAACCTCGCTCCGACCGCCATCTTAACCTGTCCCGCATTCAAGTCTCCCCATTCTTGTCGATGACGGATGTCGCGAGTGAGCTGGTCGCGTTCGACATGGGACTCGACCAGTTTGCCGTTGATGAAAATGCTCATACCGGCTGCCCGTCCACTACCGTCGTGAGTAACGGCGATATGCGACCAAGCGTTCACCGGTATCGCTTCGATCGATTCAATTCGGACGGCATTTCCAGGCCAGAAGTTAATCAGCGAAAACTCCGGATGGCTCTCGTCGACCGTCAACTGCATACCTCGGAAGCCGGAGTCTTCCGCAGCGACCGATTGATGCAATACCATCATACGAGGCTGACTAAGAGCGGGCTTTACCCACAAGCTCAGCGTGAACGGATCGGTACGCCCTATTTCAGGTACCCCGGCGCAAGGAATCTCGTCATCTCCGCTGCAACGAGTCCCCATGCTAACTAGTCCTGCAACATCCCCTTCGAATGGAAAAGCAAAGTCAGGTTTCGGCGGTTCACTGAGAGTTGGTAGACCATTCGAATCGACGTTTCGTTTTTGAGCTCCCTCTGCGAACGCTCGCGCCGCCGAGTCAAGCTCGGACTGCAGCTGATCAACTTTTGCAAGGGCAGCTTGATGCTGGGCTTCTTGCGGGCCTTGGTACAGGAGCAGGGCTGGAGTCGGTGCACTCATCGTGAAGTGCGAATAGACTCCAAGCTCGTCGATGTCGGCAAAGTAAGCCGATAGCGAATAGAAGTCTTTTGTTAGGATTGGATCGTATTTGTGGTCATGGCATCGAGCGCATTCAAACGTCAAGCCTAGAAATACCGTGGCGTTGGTCGCCGTCCGATCAGCGATATTCGCTTGACGAAACTCTTCAGCAACACTTCCACCTTCGTTGGTTTGACGATGGAGACGATTAAAAGTAGTTGCCAATTTTTGCTGACGCGTTGCATCGGGAATCAGGTCACCTGCGGTTTGTTGACGTACAAAGTCATCATAGGGCATGTTGGTATTGAATGCATTGATGACCCAATCTCTCCAAGGCCAAACATCCATCGCGACATCGCTTTGGTAGCCGAAAGTGTCTGCGTAACGAGCCACATCGAGCCACATACTAGCCATCCGTTCTCCATAATTCTCGGAAGCTAACAGTTCATCGACCACTTTCTCAAACGCATCCGGGGAAGTGTCATTCAAGAATCGGTCCAATAATTCTAAGGACGGTGGAAGTCCGACTACGTCAAACGAAACGCGACGAAGCCAATGGGCGCGATCTGCTTCGTCCGCGGTGCTTAATCCCTGCTCCTTTAACTTTTCTAAAACAAAGCTATCCAGACCATTGCGAATCCAAGACGCTTTGTCTTCCAGCTCGGGTGCAGCAATTTGTTTAGGAATCGGTACAAACGACCAATGCTCTTGATATACGGCTCCTTCATCCAGCCATTGACGCAGTAAAGCGATTTCTTCGGACGTGAGTTTCTTGTCCGATTTGGGTGGCGGCATCACCACGTCGGGGTCAGTCGATAGGATTCGCTCAATGATCATGCTTGCATTGGCATTTCCAGGCGTGATTGCACCGGAATCGACAGCAGCTTGCCGGTCATCCAATCTTAAGTCTGCTTGACGTCCATGCGAGTCTGGACCGTGACAGGCAAAGCATTTATCTGACAATATCGAACGGATATCGCGGTTGAAAGAGACCTCAGCCCCCGTCACAATCGTCGCGAACCCAATAGATAAATAAACGACGCATGAAGCAACCGTCCGTCGCGTTTTGAAAGATGAAGAATAGTACATTTCAGGCTTGTTTAGGTAGGAGATGAAAGTACCGAACGTCCATCAAGACGATGTCTGATATACCAGGGCTTCCATCTGATTTAAGGCTAGTAGACTAGTAGATACAGGCGATCGTAACTTGAAGCGGCCGCATAGTGAAAGATTTAGGTTATTAGGTTACAGGAATACGATGACTCCCTTATTGTAATAGTATAGTGGACATCCAATCGGGAATACTCCCGAATTCCTCATCCCCGATCAAACTTACTGCCAAGTCTCAAGCGTTTCAGTGTTCGCACTGATATACGCATTGGTTTCTTGATTCCAGTGGTCAAAGCGATATTTAGCAGAGCTATCGTACGACTTCTGGAAAGACATGACCTTCAAACGGCATCGAGAACGCATAGAGGCCCGGACGACAGGTTGCCGGATGCCCAATGGTGACAGTAAAATTCGAAGGTTTTGTAATACTAAGGCAATTGGCTGTGTACAATCTGGTCGCTTTTAAGCAACTTCTCGCAAGCCAGTTTGGCTTCAAGGCTTTTTTACATGGCTGAGCACCAGCCAATGGTGGAAGGATTATCAAATGAATATAGTCGATCTTTTGAAAGACCAACTTTCTGGTCAAGTCGCTAAACAACTGGGTGGCGCTATAGGCGTCAACGAAGCGGACCTCTCAAAAGTGCTCGGAGCAGGCCTGCCCGGCTTGCTTGGGGGACTTGGCAAGCTTTCCACAACTAATCAAGGTGCAGGGAAAATCGCAGACGCGATCGGAGGAATCGATAGCGGCCTTCTCGGAAACTTAGCCGGTATGGTTACTGGAAGTATGGGCAAGCAAGGGGGCGGAATGCTTGGAAATCTTTTTGGGGGTAACATCGTCGATGGTCTAGCTTCCTCGATTAGCAAGTTGACTGGCGTCAATGTGGGAATCGTTAAGACGATTCTTGACTATCTTGCGCCGATAATTCTTGGCAGCATCGCAAGCACAATGGGCGGCGCTAAACCAAACGCAGCGAGCGTGGCCAAGTTCTTTAGCGAGCAAAAATCGAACATCGCCGGTGCCTTGCCGGCAGGATTTTCGCTCGACTCCATCCCGGGCTTTCAGTCGCTGGTCAGCACCAGAAGCCCCGCTCCAACTCCGTCAGCGGCGTCAGCGGCGTCAGCGGCGTCGCCAGCGGGGAGCAAGTTTGTCGTTCCTGCATTGGTAATCGCAGCCATCGGGGGATTGATTTATTACGCGGTCGGTCAAGTTCCCAATCCAGCAGATGAGCTAGTGGTGCAAGCACCAATTATAACAGAGCCGGCCGTAACTGAGCCGGTAACGGCTAGGCCGGAAATCACCCAGCCATCCGTACCAGCGGTCGCCTTACCGCAGATACCTGAGCTTCCTAGTTTTGACTTGGCCGGGATGAAGTCCAAGGCCACCATCATGCTAGATGAACTTGGCGGCAAGTTGGCCGGTGCAACCGACGCCGCATCCGCCGAAGAAATTCTTCCAGACCTAACTGGCTACGCTGACCAAATCGGAGCCTTTTCCGAATCGCTAAAGGTTCTACCGAAAGAAGCCCAGTCGAGTATCGGTGACTTGATCAAGTCGCAGCTCGATAAACTTGACCCGATCTTTGAAACGTTCACCTCGATTCCCGGCGTCGGAGATTCGGTAAAAACAGTCATCGAAAAGATCAAAATTTCTTTGCTTCAAATGGTAGGCTGATGCAAAAAACCGAAGAAGGCACGCTTATTTGCGTGCCTTCTTTTTGACGCAATATAGAATGATAGTTATATATGATTACAACCTGATGTCATGTTGTCCTGTTTATATGATGTACGTCGAAAAGCCCAGGGAAACCACGGCTTTTCGCTGAACGCCACCCATCTTAGGTACGGTTTCAAATGGATGCAAAGTGAGTACTATTCGGCTTGCTTCATCGGAACCAAAGCCTAGCACTTGCGAACCTAAAAAATGCATGAGGGGCTATAAGCCGGGTTCTGTACGGTTCGAAAACCGCTGCGATCATTTATCTGGGACAGCCATTGCTGACTGCCTCTAGCGATCTACCCGAGACTTGGATTGCATGTCGAGCCGACATGCGGCGCATTGCAGCGACGAGCCTCTGTTGAATCTTGCTCCGAGTGGGGTTTACCTAGCCACCGCGATCACTCGCGATGCTGGTGAGCTCTTACCTCACCGTTTCACCCTTACCTCCGCTAACACCGAAGGGCCAGCGATGGCGGTTTGTTTTCTGTGGCACTGATCCCTAACCAACTTGCAAGCAACGGTAAAGCTGCCTGCAATCCGGCCGGTCGACGTTATCGACCACTCTGCTCTTCGGAG
>Ga0105045_10004493_pt1 | contig 12123 bp, 12 predicted proteins | sample MAT02_FD_78089 | JGI IMG/M metagenome (GOLD analysis project Ga0105045, IMG submission 78089) | Freshwater microbial communities from Lake Fryxell liftoff mats and glacier meltwater in Antarctica - MAT-02 (megahit assembly) | ecosystem: Environmental > Aquatic > Freshwater > Ice > Liftoff... | reverse complement strand
TTCACGAACAATGCGTTTGATAGTAATTAAACCATCAAATACCTCAGGAACTTCCAATTCGAACAAACGCTCTAAAAATTCTGGAGCCGTTCTAGAAAGAATAATCACTGGACTTGCATTACGCATATCCACTTTTGCAACAACCGCACGAACAGATTCTCCTTTCTTGAAATAATCTGAAGGAATTTGTTCTGATTTAGGCAACAATAATTCGTTTCCTTCATCATCCAAAATCATAATTTCTTTCTTCCAAACTTGATAAACTTCACCCGTAATGATTTCGCCGATACGCTCTTTGTAAATTTTATATAGATTATCTTTCTCTAATTCCATAATACGAGAAATCAAATTTTGACGAAGCGATAAAATATTTCTACGCCCAAAATCAGCAAATTTGAATTCTTCCGTTACTTCTTCACCAATTTCGAAATCTGGCTCCACCTTGATAGCGTCTGAATAAGCGATTTCTGTATTCACATCTTCCACTTCTCCATCATCCACAATTTCTTTATTCAAGAAAATCTGAACATCTCCCTTATCAATGTTTACAACAATATCAATATGTTCGTCCGTATTGAATTTTTTCTTAAGCATGGCACGGAAAACATCTTCCAAAACATGCTGCATTGTTTGTTTATCAATGCTTTTTAATTCCTTGAACTCCGAAAACGAATCAACTAGTTCTGCGCTATTCATAATAATCTATTTAAATGATATGACAATTTTTGTTTCCTTAATCTCGTTGTATTTAAACGTATGTTTCTCAACGATTACTTCTTTTTTCTTTTTTCCTTCTATTTTTTCTTTCCGTGAATTTTCAATCACGAATTGATTTTCATTTGCTTCGATTAATGTCCCTTCTAATTTAGATCCATCTTCCATTTTCACTTTCACATCTCGACCGATATTCTTCAAATACTGTGGCAAAACGCGAAATGGTTTATCAAGTCCAGCAGAAGAAACCGTGATTTCAAAATCTTGCTCTTCACGATCCAGATTATGTTCCACATTTCTTGAAACTGACATGCAATCTGAAACAGATACGCTTCCTTCATGTTTATCAATTTCAACTGCTATAACATTTGTCGCAGAGATATTCAATTCAACTACAAACAGACCATTGTCTAGTTCTGCTATGCGCTCTGCAATTAATGCTTCAACTATTTTTTTCTTAATCATACTTATAAAAAGAGGGGACTTTCGTCCCCTCTTGCTGTGATTTAATCTTAATTACGGTGCAAATATAGTGATATAATTCTGATTATCTGCATTTTTTATCATATTATAGTAAGTAGTTTAAATTTTTAAGACCTTTGTACAAATGGAAAGTATGCTAATTGAAGTAGAGGGGAATCTTGTATCAACACAAATTTTTGAAAAAAAGTTTGTGTGTGACTTGAATGCATGTAAAGGTGCATGTTGCATTGAAGGTGATGCTGGTGCGCCATTAACGCTTGAAGAAGTTGACACTATTGAAGATTCCATCGATGTTATCAAACCATATATGCGACCAGAAGGCATTGCGGAAATTGAAAAAAATGGAGTTTTTTATTTAGATGTAGATCAAGAACCTGTTACCGCTTTGGTGAATGGTAAAGAATGTGCTTTCGTTTATTTTGATGAGCAAGGAATTACGAAATGTTCCATTGAAAAAGCAAATTCAGAAGGTAAGTTGGATTTCAAAAAACCCATTTCTTGTCATTTGTACCCTATTCGCGTGAAACAATTTCGTGAGTACAAGGCGCTAAATTTTGATGAATGGCATATTTGTGCGCCTGCATGTGCATGTGGAGCAAAATTAGATGTTCCAGTTTATCGATTTTTGAAAGAACCGCTAGTTCGTGCTTTTGGGAATAGTTTTTATGCGGAACTGGAAGCGATAGATCGGGAGTTGTTAGGAGATAAGTGAGGTTTTGTTTTTCGACCGCAGAGGCACAGCGGTCGCAGAGGTTTTGTGAAAAACCATCAGGGTTAATGTCTTGGTGCTGGGTGTTCATTTTCGGTTCGAATGATATAAAAATTGCGATGTTGAGTTGAATTTAAGTCATATCAAAAAAGAAGAAATCAATCTTCTTCCCTTCAATAACAATCACATTTCTACGTTAATAAGTTTAGAAAGTCCTCTCCAATCGTGGCTTTAATACCAATAACTTTGCGTTGAAAATGAGTAAAGGTGTGATTTTAAAAATTACTAAATGGTTTTTCGGAATCATTCTAGGTATTGTTTTGCTCATTTCTGGAGGACTTTATTTCTTTAAGGATGAGATTATTGGGCTTGTGATGGATGAACTAAATCAGCATTTGAAAGCCAAAGTTTCGGTTGCAAAAGTTGATCTTACCTTTTGGAGTACTTTTCCTCATTTATCAGTAGATTTTAACGATGTTTTCATTCAAGACAGTTATGAAAGTTCAACACCGACAGACACTTTGCTTTTCTCAGAGCAAATTCGCTTAAAGTTCAATCCTTTTGACGTTTGGCAAGAAAATTATACGGTGAAAAAAGTGGATATTGCCCCAGGGACTCTACAACTTAAAGTGAATGCAAAAGGTGAAGTAAACTACGATATTTTCAAACCTTCTGAAGATTCAACGGCGCAAACAAAATTCGAATTTAAACTTGAAGAAGTTGATATTGAGGGATTGCGATTTGCGTACTCAAACAATGCGGTGAACCAAAAGTATGCAGCGGCTATTCATGAAATGAATGTGAAAGGGGATTTTTCTGAAAAACAATTCATTCTCGAAGCTGTTTCAGACTTTCAGGTGAAAGAAGCTAGAAGTGGTCAAGTGAATTTAATAGCAGATAAGCCAGCCAAATTTGATGTGAAAATTTCGGTTAATCGTGAAACAGATCTTTTTGAACTGAAACAGGCAAATTTATCTGTCTCTAATTTGCCATTTAGTGTAACGGGGAAAGTCACAAAGGATTCGCTCAACTTTCATATTTCTGGAAAGGACTTGACATTGGTTGATGTTGCCAAGAATTTTTCCATGAGTGAATTTGATAAAGTTCGAGAACTCAGCGGTTCGGGTCAAGTTCAGTTTCAATTGGACATTGATGGCACAAAATCAAACCTTGAACCTGTTGCTGTTGAATGTGTGTTTGGAGTTACAAACGGAAAGTTAATCGAACCTGCCAAAAAACAACAAATAAGTCAATTGACTGTGGTTGGAAAATACTCTAATCGTGGTGGACCTACGAAAGAATATTTAGCACTGAAAAATATTGCTTTCCAAACTTCATCAGGACCGTTTGCAGGAAATGTTCGGCTGACACAATTCAACGCGCCAAAAATTGAAGGAAATGCCGTCGGGAATTTGAATTTAGCAGTAATTCAATCACTTTTCCCCATAGAACAGTTGAATACTCTGAACGGAAATTTGAGTCTGAACGCTGACTTTCTTTTACAAGCAATCCCCCAAGAAAACGAAACACTGATTTACGATATTAAAAAAATTGAGGGAGAGGCAAATTTTAAGGAGGTGGCTTTTCAAATGGTTGATGATAAAAGACATTTTCACAACATAAATGGGAATGTTTCGCTTCGCAACTCAACCATTGGAATAAAAGATTTTGCTTTACAAGTCGGTGGTTCGAATTTTACCGTTCAAGGATCTTTTTCAAATGTCATCAACTATTTTAAACTCGAACAAAATTTAGCGGGTCAGCTAGACATAAAAAGCAAACGTATCGTCGTTGAAGATTTAGGAACAACAACCAAAGAGGAACAGCTAGAGGGTCCGAAATCATATCTTTTTCCAGAAAATATTGAAGTAAAAATGGATTTAGAAGTTGAGAATTTGAGTTATGAAGGCCACACATTCACTGGGATCAACGGAATTTTGAATGTAAAGAACCGAAGCTTAAACTTTCCAATATTGCGCTTTTCGAATGCTGGTTCTGAAATAGCTGGAGATTTGACAATTGAAGAACGAGCACCTGAGTTGTTTTATGTAAAAACGCAACTCGCATCAAATGAAATTCAATTAAAAAAGATTTTCAAAGAGTGGAATAATTTCAGCCAAGAAGTAATCCGAGAAGAAAACATTTCTGGAAATGCTTTGATTGGAATCTACCTCGAAGCTCCTTTTAATTTGCGAACAGGAATTATTTTCAAGGCCCTGAAATCTGAAATTAACCTGAAAGTTACGAACGGCAAATTAAAAGATGTTGAAGCATTTAAATCAATCACGAAGAGTTTAAATTCGGTTGCTGCTAGATTATCAATCGGGACAAAAAATATCAATCTACTTGAAAAAAAATTGAGCGATTTATCTTTTGAAACACTTGAAAACAAACTCATAATTCGAAATGGAATTATCGAAATGCCTCAAATGATCATTAAATCCTCTGCTCTGAACATCGCTATTGCTGGAACACATACATTCGAGAATTTAGTTGATTATCGCTTTGCGTTCAGATTTAGGGATTTGAAAACTGCTAAAGTTTCTGAATTTGGAAATGTCATCGATGATGGAACAGGCGCAAATGTATATATGCGTATGTATGGTTCTCTCGATAATCCAACTGTTGAATGGGACAAAGAGGCTAGTAAGGAAGACCGAAAAGAGTACAATGTAAAGGAAAAAGAAAATTTGAAAAGTATGCTGAAGGCAGATTTTGGTCTTTTTTCAAAAGATTCAACAATAAAAACTTTTCAGAAGGTAAATCAAACAAAGGAGGTAATTGAAATCGATTTTGGAAAAGATCCATCCAAAGAAAATCTTGAAATGAAAAAGAAAGAGGGTAAATTTTCCAAGTGGAAAGAAAAACTAAAAGAAGAAGATAAAGATAAAACGGAGTTTGTGATTGAATGACTTTCTTCAATCGACGGAGCACTATAGAAATCAAAAAAAAGGTTCGTCCAATTACTGAACGAACCTTTTTAAATTAATGATATTTAAGTTTTATCTTACTAACTGCAAGAAACCATGACCTTCAACGGTCTCGTCACCGAAAAGCGCTGTCGCTTTATATGTGTAGAAATAGGTTCCTGCTTCTGCATCACTGCCGTTTTGAGCTCTACCATCCCAGCCTACAATTGCACCAGGCAAGGCGATATTTGCGTTCCCAGAATACATTACATTGCCCCAACGATTTACGATTATAAGTTCGAGCTGTCCAACCCATTTTGTGTCTAAGAAAAATAAATTATTAATGTCATCTCCATTGGGTGTGAACACATTTGGCGCAATAACCACTGGTGTTGGATAAACACAACTTCCGTCACTTACTTGGGCGTTTGGATCATAATTGACTGCGTCAGGATCAATACATCCACAAGTTACAACCGTTACTGTAACTTGAGCTGTATCAGTGCATCCATCAGATGCATAGGCCACTAAAAATATTGTTGACGTATTTGAATACGTTTGATTTTGACTATCTAAGGTATTCAAAGGTAAAGTGTTTCCATTTCCAAAATCCCACAAATAATTAGTTGCATTTTGACTTGAGTTCGTAAATTGAACATCAAAAGGCGCACAACCATTCGTTGGGTTGGCAGAAAACTGAGCAACTGGTGCTTCAATGATATCAACAAAAACACTATCGTTAGCAGAACAAACATTGTCTTGTACAGAAAAGTAATACCAGCCAGAAGGTAAATTATCCATTGCATTACCATTGACGTTAATTGGGCCAGGATTTGTATTTGGTCCAGTGAAGTTGTAAAGTGGTTGACCAGAAGTTACAGTGAGACCTTCCGTTATTGCCCATACTTGTCCCGTATTTTCATTACAGGAACTTGTTGGCGTCGAATTCATACTGACTATTTCAAGGATTAAATTTGTTATCATGACGATGGAATCCTGCCTCAAATAGCCACAACCATCGGTAATATCCACAAAATAAACCGTTGTGTCATGTTCTTGATTGCTTGCTGGCAAGTTTACCGGATTGTTTGTGCTTGGTACATTTGTCCAATTAACCCCCCAAGGGCCAAAAGTTCCACCAAAATTTGTTACTGCAACCTGCGGGCTTGTTGTTGGGCAATAAACAATTACAGTGTCAATCAAATTATACGTCATCACATCAGGAAAAATAGTAATATTAATTGGTAATGATTGACACTGAAAAACCCCAAGGGAATCATAGACCATCGCAATAAAAGTAGAATCCCCAGTTGGAGTGATGTAATATGATTCTGTATCCATTACCCCATTCGTCCAGTTAATTACGGCAGATTGGTTACATGGCAAACCTGATGCAAAAATCAAAATATTATCTAATCCCCAATTATCAAACTGCGCTCCAGAAGAATTTGGTTGTATCCATCGAAACATTGTATTGGTAGTTTGCGCTGCTGCTGGTATCGTAACCGTTAATGTGGACCAAGTTGTCCAAGGTGTTGGGCCAGAAACCCCTGGGCCTGTTGAAGCAGCAATATTAGGTAATATTGTGCCATTTGGTGCATAATACTCAACGGCAATCCACGTAATTCCTCCATCAATACTATATTGAAGTTCTACACCTTCTTCAGCTAAATCTGGCCCTTCACAAGGAGATGGATTACTTTGAATGGAATATTGCATATCGAAGATAATCTCACCGCCACAAGTAACATCAAAAGCGGCAGTTGTTATTTGTGGGGTCCCTGAGCCAGCCGTAGAAGCCCAGTAATAAGGAGTTCCTGTTGGATTTGCACCGCATGGCGTCCCGAAAGTTGTGCCTCCTCCAGCAGACCAGCCAGCGGGAACTGAACTTGCGTTAAAATTAAAAAACTGGTTGCTTCCAGCATCTAAAATTGTAGCAATGGCGGTCATTAAAACCGAATCGCCTAAGCAGATTGTCGTGTCCATTGGTGTAACAACAATATTGCAGTATTGCGCATTAGACACATTCGGTAGCAAAAGCACTAAAAAAAGTTTGTAAATAAATTTCATATTAAAATAGAATTGGTTTATTTAATTTTTAAAAATTTGATTTCAACCCCTTCGAAATGCCATCCTCCATCAAAATTTGGATTTTTCACAAAGCCGGTTAATCCTGGTTTTGTTGATACACAATCCCCTTCAATAGTAGAATTCGGCGCTAAATCTGCGGTATATGAACGTTCAGAGTTCGGTTCGCAACCATCACACGCCTCGCTGAAATAAACCGCATAATTATAAGCGATTGATTTTTGTTCGTTCGTTGTATTCACGATTTTTAGAAAAGTGAATTCAAAAGGAAGCTTTGCTCCTGCGGTTACACATACGTCTTTTTTTAGAAATAAATCTACACCATCGCTAGAAGTAATTAATTTCCAATCTTTTGATAATTCATCATTTTTCAGTTTGGCTTGACCAAATGAATAACTTCCACAGAGCAGGAAAAAAGCTATTATTTTTAATAAATTTGACATTTTCATATATTTGATAAGAGATATTTAAAATTTATGCTAGAGCCATCAAAAATAGCACAAAAATTTGACAAAAAGTAGTTAAGTGTTGAAAATGTTGACTTTTAGTCACTTGTGCTTGTTCTATATTGAGGGTAGCATGTAATTTTTTTGTCTCAATTTTTTCTTACATATCGAACAATTTCGCCATGAATGACATCAAAATCTTTAATCAATTTATCGCTTAGTTTTGATGTTTCAGTAAGAGTTGTTCTGATTAAATTCACTTTTTTCTTTTCAAAACCAATGTAATTTTCATATTTGTCCTTTCTACCACTTGCCTTTGAAATATCAACTTCAAGTTCATTCAAGGATAATCGCACCTCCTTAATCCCTTTTTTTAATGCAATTTGATTATTTGCGATAATCGGTACACTTTTTCGCATCCATTTATACTCATCCATTTTTAGAGCTAAATTAAGTGGAATGCTGTCCTTTGCTTTTAATTTTGCCAAATCGACTTGCAGAATTCTCATTGTGAAAGTCAAATTTTCTAAAGTGTCAATCTGATTTTCAATGAGCACAACCTCAACACTGTCAATTGTTTTTAAAAGACCTTGAATTTCCGACAATTGATCGCCTTTTTTCAAGTCTGAACAAGATTGAAAAAAAAATCCGAGACATAAAATAATTAATTCTGTTTTCAAAGGAAATTCATTTAAGCTGATATAATTAAAGTATTTTTTTTGCCTTTGGCACGACGTTTTGGTGTCATGGTTTATATACAAAAACACACGCTAAAAAAAATTCGTAACCTCATTTTTTCGACGGAATATAGTCCTCCGCTGTTTAAAACGTAATTTTGTTTTCTCAAATATAACTAAAAAGATCAGGTATTTTAAACTAGATTGTATCGAATCCGGTGAATTTTCTCAGTACTTCAGGAATAATCACCCCTTCTTTCGTTTGATGATTTTCCAAAAGTGCGGCAACAATTCTAGGCAATGCTAAAGCAGAGCCATTCAATGTGTGACATAATTGCGTTTTCTTATCTTCCGTTTTAAATCTTAATTTCAAACGATTTGACTGAAAAGTATCGAATCTTGAAACAGAGCTAACCTCAAGCCATTTTTCTTGCGCAGCAGAATATACTTCAAAATCATACGTCAATGCAGATGCAAAGCCGGTATCTCCGCCGCATAATCTCAAAATTCGATAATTTAATCCTAGCTTTTCCAACAATCCTTTCACATGATCAACCATCTCATCCAATGCTTTCGCTGAATTTTTTGGATGTTCTATGCGAACGATTTCAACCTTATCAAATTGATGCAAGCGATTTAATCCGCGCACATCTTTTCCATAAGAACCAGCTTCGCGACGGAAACATGGTGTGTAGCCCGTTATTTTAATCGAAAAGTCTTCATTTGGTAAAATCACATCACGATACATGTTCGTCAATGGAACTTCAGCCGTTGGAATCAAATAAAAATCATCTTCCTTAATATAATACATCTGACCTTCTTTGTCTGGTAATTGTCCTGTGCCATAACCCGAAGCTTCGTTCACAACTAAAGGTGGAATGAATTCTTCATACCCAGCTTTATCAGCCTCATCCAAGAAGAAATTTATCAAAGCACGTTGCAATTTTGCACCTTTTCCTTTATAAATTGGAAATCCGGCACCTGTAATTTTCACGCCTGTTTCAAAATCTATTAAATCATATTTTTTTGCTAAATCCCAATGTGGTAATGCCTCAAAATCATATTTTCGGATTGAACCAAATTCAAAAAAAGTTTCATTTTCTAGTTCACTTTTGCCTGTTTTCACTAATTCGTTCGGAACATTTGGAAGCAAATACATCAATTCAGTGATTTCACTTTCCAAGGAATCCACTCTTTCTTTCAAACCACTTTCAGCATTTTTTAAAACAATGGTTTTTTCTTTTGCTGCATTTGCTTCGGCTTGATTGCCTTGTTGAAAAAGAGCTCCAATTTCTTTGGCAATAATATTTAATTCTGCCGAAATTTGTTCTAATTCAGTTTTGGTACTTCGCCACTGTTCATCTTTCGACAGAACATTATCCACGATTTCTGTAGCATCAAAATGACGCTTTTTTAATCCTTCAATAATTTTATCTTTTTCTGCGCGAATGCGTGTTATTTCTAACATGTATGTTGATTTTAGGAGTGCAAATATAATAAGACAGTTGCAAAACACCTAATTAGCTTTGCTGCTGCCTTAGGCAGTCATCGTTAATTCAAAATTTTAAATTCATACTTTACAAAAGCAAACTCAGAAGTGAAATTTTTAAATCGCCTCCATTATCCCCATTGATACTGCGTGGTTATGCGTTTTGAAAAAGTTTTGATTTTCTCAGAAACCTAATATAAAATTACATCAGAATAATGTCCATCGCTATGAAAAAATGCGGTTTGAAGAGTTTATACGATGATTTGCGGATTGCATCAACGCGTCGTAATAATTAACACATTCAGACAGCGAAATGCTTTAGTTCAAAGCGCTAAATTGCATCGCTGCTGGATTTTTTTGTTACTTTTCCAAAATCTCTTGTTATACTCATTAATGAAATTAATTGCTCAACTCATTTTACTGTTTGGAATCGCCATGATTCACTATTCTTGTGTGCAAGCGCAAGGAGAAGGGTTTTCGTTTTTTGATTCTATTTTTGAATCTAATATCGATGAAAATAAATTATTTCAAGAATCGAGAGATTCCGTTTTTAAACAGAAACTTAAGAATTCAAAAATGTTTCTAACGAACAATAAATCTTATTCGCAGGAGATTGTTTTTTTGATTGACATGAAAATACCTTCGGGTAAAAATCGCTTTTTCATTTATGATTTAAAGAAGGATTCAATTTCTAAAAGTGCTTTGGTTGCGCATGGCGCTGGCTCAACGCTTAGCGCTGATAGTTTGGTTTTTAGTAATACGCCAAATTCTTATCAAACATCTTTAGGGAATTACAAGGTTGGAAATTCTTATGCTGGAAATTTTGGGAAATCTTATAAATTGCATGGATTAGACAAAACGAATAGTAAGGCTTTTGACCGATTGGTTGTCTTGCATCCCTATCAATGCGTACCTGATGAAGAACAAGAATATCCAATTTGTGAAAGTTTGGGTTGCCCAATGGTGTCGAATAATTTTATGGAATCATTACACAGGGTTATTGACTCATCTAAAAAACCAATTTTGATGGTGATTTATTACTAAGAATGTTGATTGTGAATCAATATGAAAATTCATTAGTTACGAAAATCAAAAAATGAATCCAACATTAAGTATTGAACGCCACTAATTCAGTAGCCTCACCATCGAGGACTTCTGCCAAATCAAGTAAATAAATCAACGATGGATTAACCTTTCCACTTTCTATACGTTGCAAACTTTGCTGGTCAGCCATTAAAATAAGACCAATGGAGTAGTTTGAATTCTTTCGACTCCTTTTTTTGCCAAATTTGACATGTGCTATTGGCCCAAGAAAGTTTATAGGATTTAATACATCTATGAAATTATTTTATTTTACTAATTTCTGCGTATTCTTTAAGTTGTAAAAACTTATATAGAAAAAAGTCTTAAATCTACTAATGAAAGTGTTGAATTCGATATAGGTTTTCCAGCAAATCAAAAGCATGTTTTACGATAAAAATGAAACTACTGCATTCGCTGATTTTGTGACTCACAAAAAAAATCTCCATTCATGAATCGAACGGAAAGTATTTGTTTTCTATTTCTTTACAAGAACTAATAACAAAGGAAAATACAGCAATTTCTGACTTCGATTATGTTGATAAAGATACAATTGTGTTATTGTCGAAATATACGAATAGGGTTTGCTTTATAAATAGCTTAGGCAAAATGTATCATAAAATTGACTATTCGAAATATACACTTGAAAATACTGAATTGTGTTCACCAATTCATTATTCGAAAAATGAACTATTCATTGGAGTAAGTTACCAGAACATCAATTTACCAGATAATCCTAGAATGAATGATTATTTGACCGAATATGAGAATAAAAATCATTTTTCGCTTTTACTTTCATGAAAAAAACTGCTTTGATTCGTTGAGTCAAATAGAAACTAAATTGAATGCTTTTTACAGCAGATTTGTAAAAAATGATGCAATGACTTTTGAAAATTTAACTATTTCTAAAAATGCTGACACTTTTTGTTTTGCAAGTGTTTTCAAAGACAGCGCTTATACACTTAATGCTAATTTCGATGTTTTAAAATCAACTAAAGTACAATCTGACCTTTATCCAATAAACCTAAAACCAATTTCAATTAGAACCTATTTAAAGAATCCTAAAGCATTGAATGAAAATCCACGAAAAAGTTCATTTCTTTCTAATTTCCAATATGACTGATATAAAAATGTTTTTTATTGTCAAGTTAGAGATAAAATGGATTTAGAGCTATTGCCGCACTCAATTATAACATACGATCAAAATCTCAAAAAACTGAACGACATTGAAATTGATAAAAACAAACACCAAACTTCGTTTTACATTTCGAAGGAAGGGTTGTTTATTGAAAACAAAAATAACTTAGACTTTAAAAAAGAATATTCTCAAGATTTAATTATGAATAAGTTGCTAATTTTCTTTGTGATTTCCTTTCTAATATCTTCTTGCACGGAAGCAACCGATTTTGAAAAAGTTGAGCCATTTTATCTAAAAAAAAAGCTGATTTTTCTAAATTCAAATTCCTTGTCACAGTTAACGAATCTGGTGGATGTCTAAATTGCAATAATGTATTCGCAAAATCGGTAT
>Ga0105045_10004491_pt1 | contig 12126 bp, 12 predicted proteins | sample MAT02_FD_78089 | JGI IMG/M metagenome (GOLD analysis project Ga0105045, IMG submission 78089) | Freshwater microbial communities from Lake Fryxell liftoff mats and glacier meltwater in Antarctica - MAT-02 (megahit assembly) | ecosystem: Environmental > Aquatic > Freshwater > Ice > Liftoff... | reverse complement strand
CGGGCTCGAACCCCTCCGGTGCGGCGGCCGAGACCGCCTTGCGGCAGCAGGGGCAGACGCCGCGATGGCGGTTGATGCGGGTGACGATCGGTCGGATCGGCGGCAGGTCGGTGGCCCGAACCGCGCCGGCACGGCTGATGGAGTGGGCAGTGCCGCCGGCCGCAGGCAGCTGAACCCTGGCGCCTTGGTGACGCCGCCACCATGGCCTATTCTCACCCAATGCAAAACGGTTCAGCGTCGCCGCGAGTCGCCCGTGGCGGCAAGTCCATCTACGGGGCGCCGCTGGGCATCCTGATGCTCGAGGCGCGCTTCCCGCGCATTCCAGGAGACATGGGCAATGCTGGCACCTGGCCATTCCCGGTCCTGTTCCGCGTAGTGCGCGGTGCCTCGCCGGAGCGCGTGGTGCTGCAGGGCGCGCCGGGCCTGCTGCCGGATTTCATCGCCGCGGCTCGGGATCTGGTCGATCTCGGGGCGGAGGCGATCACCACCAATTGCGGGTTCCTCAGCCTGTTCCAGGCAGAGCTCGCGGCGGCGGTCGCGGTACCCGTGGCGACCAGCAGCCTGATGCAGGTGCCCTGGGTGCAGGCGACGCTGCCACCGGGCAAGCGCGTCGGCGTGATCACGGTGAGCCGTGCCTCGCTGACGTCGGCGCATCTTGCAGCCGCTGGGGTGCCAGCGGATGTGCCGCTTGAGGGCACGGAGGGGGGGCGCGAATTCTTCCGCGTGCTGATCCGCGCCGAGAAATCGGACCTGGACGTGGCGCTGGCCGAGCAGGATATCCTGGAGGCTGGCCGGCGGCTTGTGGCCCGGTACGGGGACATAGGCGCCGTGGTGCTGGAATGCACCAATATGCCGCCCTATGCGGCGGCGTTGCAGGCGGAACTCGGCCTGCCGGTCTACGACATCTTTACGCTGGTGAACTGGTTCCATGGCGGGCTGCGGCCGGCCAGGTTCGACTGAATTGCTTACCTGACGGCGCCTTTTGCGGGCCAGGACCTATCGGAAGATGGCGGGCCTTCTGCCCACGAGGCAGTTGATCAAATGATCGATTGGCGGCGCATGAGGTGGCGCAGACGTCCGGCTTCGCTGGTCGGCTCGGCATCGGCGATGCGGGGCAATTCGCCCATGTTCTCCTCGCGTGGGTCGTGCGGCTCTGCCTCGCCGATCACGCTGTCGAAGGCGCGGTCGATGGCTTCGCGCAGCCTCGGCAGGTCGCCGGCGGCCAGCGCACGCTGCGCGGCAACGACCACGATGCCGGCCAGCGCGGAAGTGAGACTCGTGGTGCCGGAGGGGGCGCGCACCGCCGTCAGGTCCGAGGCGCATGGCAGGGCGTTGCTTTTCGCCAAAGTCGGCCGGTTCGGCAGGATGCTTCTGGCGACGAGGCGCTCGGCCCAGCCAGGCTTCGAATCAAGGCCTGCGAAGACCAAGCCGTTCGGCCGGGCAAAATCGGGCAGCGCGGAGGAGATCGTGGGCATGGCCGGAAGCCTTTTCTTGCAGGGCGAGTCGAGCTTGTTTCGACACCCTCACCATCGGCCCGGGCCGGTTAACAGGTGGTGAAAGGAATGCGGGTGGGGACCGTTCAAGGGACGAATCCCGTTTACACTTCACAAAAAGTCGAGCGATGAAAAATAAACCCCGGCCACCTTTCGGCAACCGGGGTTTTGCGTGGAACCAACCTGATCGCGCCGCAGCGCGGGGCAGGCCTTATTCCTTCATGCTCACGGCCTGACGGCCGCGCTGGCCGTCACGGACGTCAAGCGCCACCTTCTCACCCTGCTGGACATCGGCCTTGCCGGCGCGCTGCAGGACGGAGGAGTGCAGGAACACGTCCTGGCCACCATCATCGGGCGTCACGAAGCCGAAGCCGCGCACCTGATCGAACCACTTCACAGTACCGTTGACAGCATAGGTCGGGCCACCCTCGTCGCGGCCGAACTCGCGCCGCGGCGGCGGACGATCGCCAAAGCCGCCACGAGGCTGGCCGAAGCCTCCACCCGGTGGGCCACCGAAACCTCCACCCGGTGGGCCGCCGAAGCCGCCACCACCGCCGAAATCACGGCGCGGGGGGCGATCGCCGAAGCCACCGCCACCACCCCCGCCGAAATCACGGCGCGGAGGACGGTCGCCGAAGCCACCACCACCACCACCACCGGGGGCGCCAAAATCGCGGCGCGGCGGACGATCGCCGAAGCCGCCACCACCACCAGGGGCGCCGAAATCTCGGCGCGGCGGACGGTCGCCGAAGCCACCCGGGCGTGGCGGACGGTCGCCCATCCCGCCACCGGCGGCACCACCCGGCCCCTTGATGACCGCGTAGATACGCGTGACGAGGCGGCGACCCTGACGGTCCGTCCCGATCTCGCACGTCAGCTTGTCGCCGGTGTCCGGCGGTTCAATTCCTGCTTCGGTCAAAGCCGAAGCGTGGAAGAAGACGTCCTGCCCATCGGGACCGAGGACGAAGCCGAACCCCTTGCGGGCGTTGTACCACTTCACTTCGGCTTCGACGGACCCGGCGCCGCCCTGTTCGTTATCGGGAAACACGATGATATTCGATCCGTAATTATCGACACGACCCGACACGATGCAGAGCCGCCACATTTGAATGTGGCACCTCAGGGCAAGGAAAACCAGAGGAAAAAACTACTTCACGAATCGGGAAGGGTTGAATGGAGCCACATCGATCTCTGGTTGACGGCCGTCCAGCATCGCCACCATCACTCGCGCCGTGCGCGGCGCCGCCACCAGCCCGACATGGCCGTGTCCGAAGGCCAGCAGTATATCCGGCGAGGCGGCGGCAGGGCCGAGGCAAGGCAGGCCATCGGGCATCGAGGGGCGGTGTCCCATCCAGAACTTCACGCGTTCGGCCGGCAGGGTCCGCGGCAGGCCCGGAAAGCTGCGCAGAAGATGATCGCGCAGGATCTCGGCCCGCTTCCAGTTCGGCGCGGCTTCGAGCCCCGCGATTTCCACCTGCCCGGCGCAGCGCAGGCCGCGATCAGTCCAGGTGATCGACATTTTCCCATCATAGGGCATCATCGGCGTGCGTGGCCCGGCCTCGGCCTCGGCCACCATCGCGTGGTAGCCGCGCTCGGTCTCGAGCGGCACGGTTGAGCCCGCCGCGGCGGCGAGCGCCTTGGAATAGGCGCCGGCGCTGATCACCGCCCGATCGGCCGTGACCTCGCCCTGGTCGGTCAGCACGGCTTTGAGGCGCCCGCTCTCGATCCGGAAGCCGGTGGCGCGCGCGGCGCAAAGTTCCGCCCCCTCGGCCTGGGCCTGGCCGACGAGGGCGGCGACATAGGCGCCAGGGTCGCGGCAATGCCCGCCCTCCTCGACCAGGGCGCCGAAGGCGTAGCGGCGGTCGAGGTCGGGCTCGCGCTGGCGCATCTGGTCGGCGTCGAGCTCCAGCCACTCGATTCCCACCTTGCGGCGGATCCGCCAGGCCATCGCCTCGCTCTCGAACTGCTCGCGGGTCTCGTAGATATAGACCAGGCCGCGACGTTCGATCAGGTGGCCGACACCGGCCTCCTCGGCCAGCGCCTTGTGCAGCGACGGCGCGTCGATCAGCAGCGGGCGCAGCGCGCGCGCGGTCGCCTCCACCTTGGCTTCCGTCCAGCCGGCCCAAAGGTAGCGCGCCAGCCAAGGCAGCACGCGCGGCAGGTAGGACCAGCGGATGGCGAGCGGGCCGAGCGGATCGGCGAGGAATTTCGGCACCTTCTTCCACAAGCCCGGGCCGGCCGGGGGGATCACCGACATCGGGCTGAGCCAGCAGCCATTGCCGTAGCTCGCCGACTGTTCACCGCCAGGGGTGGCAGGCTCCAGGATCGTCACGCGATAGCCCGCGCGCAGCGCCAGCGTCGCTGTTGCGGCGCCGACGATGCCGGCCCCGATCACCACCACATGCTCACCCATCGACTTCATCCCGACGATCTGCGGCGATGTTGCGACGCCTGGGCGGGCGCGCCAATGGGGCGCCCGCTCCGCGCGCCGGATCAGCCGGGCATGCCGGCTGTGAGGCTGCGCAACCCGGCGTCGCTCACGGCGAAGCGCAACACGCGCAGATGCGCCAGTTCCAGGAAGGCAGGACCGGTGCCAACGGAATTGTTGCTAATTCGCAATGTTGTCAGCCCGACTATCGGCGCGCCGGACACGGACAGCACCGCCGCCCCGTTGAGGCTGACTGCCATCCGTCCAGCCCCATCAAGCGACATGCCAAGGCGAAACACCGCCGCCGTGGACTGAGTGCCGATATCGATGCCAGCGCCGGCACCCGCCGTGTTCCTGGACGCCCTCAACTGCGTCGCGGAGGGCAGCGACACCACCCCAAGTCGATTCGATTCGGTCCCGTCATCTACCTGCACCAAGGTGTAGCCATGCCCCGACTGCGGCACCAGGCAGGACAGCAGGATCGTACCGGCGCCGGTGGCCGCGATGCCGAGCGAGGACAAGCTGGCGCTGAGCATGTCGGCACCGCGCGTGCTGGCCGCCGGGCCGCCGATGGGAGGCAACACAGGGCTGCTCGCGAAGGCTGCGCGCTCGCAGAGTGGCCAACCGACTCGAATTCGGAATAAAACCGGCACTCCTAGCGTGCCGCTGTAGCGAATGCGCGGCTGAACGGTTGTCGTGCTCGCCGGCATTGTCCGCGTGGTCACGACACGCTGCCCCGACAGCGCCGCCGTTGTGGGGGTGAACGACGTGCCCGCGGGATCGCTTACGGCAAAAAGCCGCAAGGCGAATTGCATGCCCGATACGTCATTGCTGAATGTCGGATCGAGCCCGATGAAAGCGGAGCCAGACCACACCTCGCTGGCCGCCGCCATGATCGAGGTATCAAACGCCAGCAGGCTGCCAGTGGTCGCGCTGGGCGTGCCGCTCACCTCATAGGTCGCAAAGTTGATGCCATCCGCAACACCGCTGCTGATGAATGTGGTGGTCAATCCAGCGAGGGGCGTCACTACCCAATTCGTCGGCGGGCTACCCTCGGCACGCGGGTTGCGCACGGTGTTCGTGCGTTGCCCGCCCACCAGCAACCGCCGCGCCGAGCCATGGAATCGCGGCGCATCGGCGCCGAGCTCACTCCAGGTGACGCCATCCGCGCTGAGTGCCGTGGCCCTGCTGCTCACCTGCGGGCGAAGCAGGCCGATCGGGCTGAACAGGCGGGCGGGCTCGGCCAGGGGTCGCCCCGGATGCTGCAAGCCGCCAAGGACCGCAAAGACGGCACTCATCGGCCGTCTCCGATAGGGTGGACCCGCAGTGAGGAGAGAAGGGCCATGGTGAATATTCCTATCCAGGTTTGGGGATGGGCATGCCGCGTTGTGTCGCATGCCGGGGGCGATCACTCTGCCGAAAGCCAGGTTTTCCGGCCCTTGCCGAATGCCAGGTTCGCCGGCCCTTGCCGGCAAGGATCTCGCGCCTGGCCGCGGCGCCTATCGACTAATTAAGATAGTTTTCTCCCCGCCGCCCCCTTCTTAGACTGGATATGAGCAGATATCAAGTAAATAATCCTATTTCCGAATCAGCGGTCCGACACGACTTGGTAGAGCGATGTTAACGCGACCGAAGCGAAACCTGCGGTTCAGCCAGGCGGCGCGCGCCGGGGAGGCCGGCAAGCGCTTCGCCGTGGTCGCCCATGAGGTGAAGGCCCTGGCCAACCAGACCGCCCGCGCCACCGAACAGATCGCAATCAGCGGTGGATCAGTAGGGCGCCGCGGAGCAGGAAATTCCTTCCGATGCCGCCGCCGTGCCCAATACCTCGCCGCGCGCCGCGAGCGCGATGGAACAGCCGGCCGAATCCTCCCGCAGCGCCGGGCTCGCGAGAGCACGATCGATGCTCTCGGATCGATCTCGTGCTATAAGTACTATCCGCTCACATTGAACCGGTGTGAGCGGATTTCGTGCTGTAGGCGGTCAGCGCCGGGCGGCCTGCGGCGGCGTCAGACGCCGGCAGCGGCGAACAGCGTCTCGGCATCAAGCACGCCGACTAGGCGGCCGACGGCAAACACCGCCAGCCCGCCCTCGGGATACTCGGCCTGGGCAAGGCTTCGCCCCAGCGCCATGCCGAGCGGCACGATGTGGCCCACCAACACATCCGTGACGCCCGGCGCCGAGGGACGGGCGGTGCGGGCGCGCAGCCAGGCGATCTGGCGCGCAAGCTGCGCCGGGTCGGGCGTGTAATCGTCCGCCGTCAGCATCGACTCCACCGCCGCGCGGGTGCCGAAGGCGAGCTCCGCCGTATCGCGGGCGCGGAAGACCGGGCTCGTCAGCACCTGCCCGAGCGGAATGCCAAGCGCCGACACGGCGCGGCCGATGCGCTGCGACTGCGCGCGCCCGGCCTCGCTCAGGTTACGCTGGCCGGTGCGGTTGGCGAGGTCGCCGGTATCGATCTGGCGGCGGTCGGTGATGCCGTGGCGCAGCACCACCACGACATCGCCGGCGCGCAACACAGCCAGCAGGGAGGCCGCCTCTGCCCCTTCGGCCGTCGCTGCGAGGCCAGGCCGCGCCAGCAGCAGCGAGGCGACCAGGAGAACACGACGGCGCATCAGCCGAGCGTGAACGCCTCATGCACCGCGGATTTGATGCCGCCGCCCACCACCGGACCGCCGCCCGCGACATAGATGAAGTCGCCGATGGTGACGGCGCCCATGCCGTGGCGCGGTGAGCACCACCGGGCCGACGCCACGCAGCGGGGCCATGCGCTCCGGCGGGATGGGCAGGCCATGATGCGGCACGGTCTGTGCCCGCGCCGTGCCGGCACCGCCCAGCAGTGCCGCGGCGCTGCCTAGAATCATCCTGCGATCCATGCTCAAACCCCCGATCCGTGGCGCGGCAGATAGCAAGCGCGTAACGCCGCGAAAAGATGGTTTCGGGCGGTCAGGCAGCGGGGCGGCGGATCGCGCGCAGCATCTGCTTCAGCCCCTCGACCTGCTGCGTGCCCCAGCCGCCGGCGGCCAAGCTTTCTGGCGCCTCGGGGTCACCGGTGCGAGGGTAGTGTTTACGGTCAAAATCGGCGGTACCGAACATCCAGTCCCACAATGGCAGCAGCACCGCATAGTTGCGCCCATGCGCCCCGGCCGAGAGCTCGCCATGGTGCAGGCGGTGGAAACGCGGGCTGACGACCAGACGCTCCCCCACCCTGCCATAGTCGAGCCGCGCATTGGCGTGGCTCAGGCTCTCGGCAAGTTGTCGGACCATGACGATCAGCACGAATTGCACCGGCGGCACGCCGATCAGCAGCGCCACGGCACCGAACCAGGCGGCGGCGATGACATCGTCAAGCAGGTGGTTGCGGTCATCGGTCCAGAAGGTCATCTGGCGCTGCGCGTGGTGCACGCTGTGCAGCGCATACCACCAGGGGAACATGTGCTGGAACCGATGGCGCCAATATTCGCCGAAATCCAGGATGACCACGTAGAGCAGCAGCGCCAGCCAGGGCATCTCCCGCAACCCGGGGATCAGCGTCTCGAGCGTCGGCGGCACGAGGTCCGCATCCGCCAGCATGCCGTTGAACCAGCGCTCGGCGCTGGAGAGCAGCACGAAGGCGATGAGCGGCAGCAGGCCGAGGCGCGCGATCAGCGTGTAGAGAACATCGGTCCAGACCGCCTTGCTGTCGATCACGTCCTCGACCGGGTGCCACGCCTCCAGCGGCCGGCAGACGGCGTAGACCAGCGCGATCTGCACGATGCCGAGCAGTGCGAAATCCAGCCATTCCTGCGTGCGGTCCGCCCACATCATCAGGCCGGCGGCGTAGAGCGCGGGTTGCACCGCGGCCTCATAGATCGCGCCGGAGGTATCCACCCAGATTCGCATCAGGAAATCGAACATCAGGCGCTGATACCACCTTGCGGCAGGGTTTCGAAACAGAAGCCCCGCGCCAGCAGCCCGGCGACGAGGTCGTCCATGATGGCGCCGAAGGGCTCGCGCCGGCTGCCCACGCCCCAATGCATCACCAGCACCTCGCCGGCCCTGATTTTTCCGAGATTCTGGCGCAGCAGGGCGCTGTTGGGGTTGGCTGCGCTGTCCAACTCATCGCCGAGGAAGCCGTTGCGAGTCCAGCCCTGGTGGCGCAGCCCGCAGGCCGCGGCCATGGCGCGGGCATTGGGCGTGGTGATGCCGCCCGGGGCGCGCCACAGCGGCAACACCGTGGCCTCTGGCACCATCCGCCGCAGCGCCTCGATCGGGCGAGCGAGTTCGGCACATAGCGCAGGCTGGTCCAGCACCTCCTGCCCTTCATTGCGGCGGGAACGGAAGGTGACGCGCCCCGGCGCGGGATCGCCGGCGAAATACCAGTGGCGCCAGGTGTGGCTGGCGAAGACGTGCCCCTCCGCCGCGCGAGCGCGCCAGAAGGGCGCCCAGCCGTCACTCAGCGAGCGGTCGCCGCGAAACGTGGGCTCATGCGCAATGAACAGCGTGGCGCGCACCCCCCGGCGGCGCAGCACCTCGGCGATCTGCTCAGCCTCCCTCGACCAGCCGGTGTCGATGGTGAGGTAGAGCGGCCCGGCGCAGCGCGCGGGCGTCTGCGCTATGGCTGGCGCCGCGAAGCTCGCGAGCCCGGTGCCGAGCAAACTGCGCCTGGCGAGGTTCATGGCAGGCGGCGCAGCGCCGCGGGCGTGGCGGGCAAAGGCATGGGCTGGAGCGCCGGCGCGTTGGCGCGCGCAGCCGGGGGTGCGCTGCCGCGCGCCATCAGTGGCTGCGGCAGTGGCCGGCTGCCGGAGACGGCGCCGGGCATGAAGCTGGCGAAATCACCGCCCACCCCCTCGCGCCGCGGCTTGAAGAAGATGCCATGCGGGCTGCGGCCGACGCGCAACGTCTCCACCTCGCCATTCGCCGGGTCGAGCATGGCGACGCGCCCGGCCCAGCGCAGCGTCATCCAAACTCGCCCCTCGGGGTCGAAGGCCAGGCAGTCCGGCCCGCCGGGAATCGCCCAGATTCGGCGTACATGCAGCGTCTCGGGGTCGATCTCCGCCAGCCGGCTGTCCACCCGGCTGGTGGCATAAAGCGCCGTGCCGTTCGGATGCGCATAGATGGTGTGGGCACCGCGGCCGAGGGTGAACAAGCGCGTCACCTCCCGCGTCTCGGGGTTGAGCGAGACGAAATGGTCGCTGCCCATGATGCCCACGATCAGCCGGCCGCGATGCCAGATGATGCCCGCGGGCTCCGGCCCCACCTCGGCAGTCCAGAGTTGCTGGCGGGTCTCCAGGTCGAAGGCGGCGACGGCACGATCGCCCTGCAGCGTGACATAGACGGTGCGGCTATCCGGGCTGAAGGCCACATGGCTCGGCATGTCGCCCGGGCGGAAGCGGTGCACGAGTTGCAGGGAGACGGCGTCGTAGATGTCCACCTGGTCGCGGCGCAGGCTTGCCACCACGAGGAACCGTCCGTCGGGGCTGTATTCCAGATGGTAGGGGTTGGAGATCCGCTCGCGCCGCAGCACCTCCCCGGTGGTGGGTTCCACGAACAGAACCTCATTACCGCCCGAATCCGCGATGACGAGTTGCCGCCCGTCCGGGGTCAGCACCAGATGGTGCGGCTCGCGCAGCGCCGGGATCCGCCGGATTTCGAGCCGCGTCACGGCATCGATCACGCTGACCGACGCCTCGCCGGAATTGAGCACATAAAGCAGGTCTGCCCGCGCCAAGGGGGCGATAGCCGAGAGAAGCAGCGCCAGAACAGGGAGGATACGCACAGGGGAACTGCCTTGCAGAACGATGGAAGAAGGGCCAAAGGGCGGTGTCTGGCGCGCCCCTTATTCCCGCGCCTTCGTGGCGCTGTGAAGGCGCTACAGCAGTTTCCGATAACACTGGATCAATATGATCGGATGGAGTGCTGTCTAGCCAATAATCTGGTGAGCACGAGATCGATCCGACAGGACCGGTCGTGCTCTATTCAGCCGGATCGAAGTGCAGCGCGGCACCGTTCATGCAATAGCGCGCCCCGGTCGGCGGCGGACCATCGGGGAACACATGGCCGAGATGCCCGCCACATTGCGCGCAATGCACCTCTGTCCGCGTCATGAAAAAGCTGCGGTCGGAGGTGGTCGCCACGCCGCCCGGCAGGGGATCGAAGAAGCTCGGCCAGCCGGTGCCGCTTTCGAATTTGGTCGAGGCCGCGAACAGCTCCTGTCCGCAGCCGGCGCAGGCGAAGGTGCCGGCGCGCTTCTCGGCGTTCAGTGGGCTGGCACCCGGACGCTCGGTGGCGTGCTGGCGCAGCACGCGGAAAGCTTCTGGTGAGAGCGCTGCGCGCCACTCCGCCTCGGTCTTCTGCACGGGGAAGGTCTCCTCCGCCGACTTGGTCTTGCCGAAGATGCTCATGCTCCTCTCCTCCTCAGGCCGCGACCGATTTCAGGCGTGCGGCAAAGCTTTTGCGGAACTTCGCCACCTTCGGCGCCACAACCGCCCGGCAATAGCCGGACCAGGGGTTGAGGGCAAAGTAGTCCTGGTGCTCGGCCTCGCCGGGCCAATAGGTGGTGAAGGGTACCACCTCGGTGACGGCAGGTGCGCCCCAGATGCCGCTGGCGTCGATCTCGGCGATCACAGCGCGGGCCGTCGCCTCCTGTTCTGGCGCGTGGTGCAGGATGATGCTGCGGTATTGCGGGCCGATATCATTGCCCTGGCTGTCCTTCGTCGTCGGATCGTGCAGCGTGAAGAAGATGCGCAAAAGATCTGCATAGCTTAGTACCGCAGGGTCGAACTCCACCTGCACCACCTCGGCATGGCCGGTGTTCTTGGCGCAGACCTGCTCATAGGTCGGGTTGACCTTGTGGCCACCGGCATAGCCCGAATGCACGCGAGTCACGCCCTTGAGGTCACGCAGCGTTGCGTCGATGCACCAGAAGCAACCGCCGCCCAGCGTTGCCGTTTCCGTTGTCATGGTTCAATTCTCCTTCTTGTGGCCTAGATGGTCCCTTCGCCGGCTGCTTGCAGGGGGTTCCGCTCACGTCATCGAATCGGCAGGGTGAAGGCATGACCCAAGCAATCCACAGCCTCGCCGACGCCATCGCCTTCGCCGAGGCGCATGAAAGCCCGTTCCCGCGCGACCTCCGCGCGCATCTGGAAAGCGGGTATTTCGAAGCCGCGCCCGACAATGCGATGATCGGCCCGATCTTCCCCCGCGGCGGCCCCAACGGACTGATCCTGCAGGAGGGCACGCGCCTGGGCAGCTGGGGTGATACGCGCCAGGCCGACATGACCTTCAGCGTGGCAAAATCCTACCTCTCGCTGCTCGCCGGCGTCGCCGAGGCCGATGGGCTGATCCCGGACCTCGACGCGCCGGTGCGCGACCTCATCCAAGATGGCGGCTTCGAGAGCGACCAGAACGCTTCCATCACCTGGCGCCATCTGCTGACCAACACTTCGGAATGGGAGGGCGAGCTGTTCGGCAAGTCCGACCGCATCGACCGTGGCCGCGACCTGTCGCGGGAGGGCACCGCCAAGCGCGGCGAGCGGGTGCTCCAGGCCCCAGGCACCTATTGGGAATACAATGACGTGCGGGTGAATCGGCTCGGCCTGTGCCTGCTGCGCCTGTTCCGCCGCCCGCTGCCCGAGGTCTTCGCCGAGCGCATCCTCGACCCGATCGGCGGCAGCCGCGACTGGGTCTGGTATCCCTATGACACCTCGACCGTCGAGGTGGAGGGGCAGCGCCTGCCCTCCGTGCCCGGCGGCTCGCATTGGGGCGCGGGGATGCGCATCCATGCCGAGGACCAGGCGCTGGTCGGGCAACTTGTGCTGCAGGGTGGCGCCTGGGCGGGGCAGCAGCTCATCCCGGTTGATTGGCTAGCGCGTTCCCTCGCCCCCTGCGCGCTCAACTCGAGCTACGGCTTCCTGTGGTGGCTGAACGGCGCCGATCGCTGGCCAGGCGCACCACGCGACAGCGTGTTCGCCATGGGCGCTGGCGGCAACGTGACCTGGATCTGGCCCGAAGGCCGGGTGGTGGCGGTGCTCCGCTGGGTCGATCCGGACAAGGTCGGCGAATTCTGTGCCAAGGTGGCCGCCGCCCTCACGCGGTAGAGCGTGATCGCGTGATTCAGCCCCCCGGGGCCTTCGCCCCTGCGGCCATCAGGCTCTGAGGGCGCGCCACACCTTCTCGGGCGTCAGCGGCATGTCGATATGTTCGATGCCGAGCGCATCGCAGGCCGCG
>Ga0105045_10004490_pt1 | contig 12128 bp, 10 predicted proteins | sample MAT02_FD_78089 | JGI IMG/M metagenome (GOLD analysis project Ga0105045, IMG submission 78089) | Freshwater microbial communities from Lake Fryxell liftoff mats and glacier meltwater in Antarctica - MAT-02 (megahit assembly) | ecosystem: Environmental > Aquatic > Freshwater > Ice > Liftoff... | reverse complement strand
TTCAATAATTACTCCCCGAATAATGCTGCCATTTTTCAGGTAAACTACATCTTGATAATTATTTTGACCATATGAAACAGTTGTCATTAGTGCAAATAAAAGTAATGCTAAATATTTTTTCATCTTAGTTCATTTTGTTTTCCTACTCGCTTGGCTTTTCAGTTTAGCCCCGTTTTTTAAATGGTCGCTAGTCTCCACTTTATTTATGTGTTTTTGTCAATTTTTCAATTGTATGAACGTATTCAAAAACCGGTACTTCTCTTGTCTGTGTCATTCCATTGTGTCATTTCTTAAACTTGCCCATAACTTATTTACATCAACATGAAACTTTTCGATATCCAACCGCAATTGAAGCTAAACCCCATGTTATGCCCAAAAAACATGTGGATAGCATATCCCGATTTATGGTTGCTGCTTTTTGGTTTCATAGGTCTAGATCATCAAACGGACTGCCAATATCGCCCAATTTCCTGGCACTTACAAACGTGTAAATCTCCGTAATTTCAGAGCCGCTATGCCTTGGTAATTTCCAAATTATACATCAAGTACTGTGCTTCTCTTGCGCCGATGTGTGGCAGAACTGCGCCGCAGCATATGCGCGTGTGGAGGCATATCGAAACCCGCCTTTTGGACAGCCTGCATTCAGCAAGGCATCAACCGGGATTACCGCGTAATCGCCTCCGTTTTGCCCTTCAGATAGCCTCGGTAAGATCTTCAAAGCATCGACTGCTATAGCAGCACACTTATCGAGCCATACACCAGAGCAGCCAGCGCCCCACCCACAAGTGGCCCGATGATCGGAATCCACGCATAACCCCAATCGCTTCCGCCTTTAGATTTTATAGGTAAGAGCGCGTGCATAATTCGGGGGCCGAAATCGCGCGCCGGATTGATGGCATATCCTGTGGGGCCGCCCAGGCTGAAGCCAATACCCATCACCAAAAGTGCCACCGGAAGGGCATCTAAAGAACCGAGGGAAATCGCCTGTCCGGAAAAATCGCCCCCGGCGATAAAAAACACCGCAAATACCAAAACGAAGGTGCCGATGGCTTCGGTCATGAAATTCCAAAACGGACTTCGAATCGCGGGCGAGGTGCAAAAAGTGGCGCGCAAGGCTTCACCGTCTGTAGTCGCGTCGTATTGCTTTTTGTACGTAAGCCACACCAGGCTTGTGCCAAACATGGCGCCCAACACTTGCGCTGCCATATAACCCGGCACGAGACTCCAATCAAACTTTCCGGCTATAGCAAGGGCAAGGGTTACAGCGGGGTTGATATGTGCTCCGCTCACATCGGCGCTGATATACACACCCACGAAAACGGCAATGCCCCAAGCCAGTGCAATCCCAACCCAGCCGGCGCCGGAGCCCTTGGTACCCTGAAGTACAATATTGGCCACGATGCCATTGCCGAGCAGTATGAGCATGGCTGTACCTATAAATTCAAAGAGATAGGCTGTCATAAAGGTGTGAATAGGTAGAAAAGAGTATTCATTTCTAAAATTTTATCAAATCTAATAGGATTTCTAAAGCATATAACCCTTCACCAGACTTTGGAATTTCTGGATTTCAGATGCCAATTTTTCTTGATTCCAGCCCAGCTCCCGGGCCATCAACCGTCCCACTTCGTCCGCCACTTCCATGCTGGCCCCGGCATCCAGAAAAAGTGCCCGCACGCGTCGGGCGAGCACATCGGCAATGGTGCGGGCCATTTCTTCGCGCACTGCCCAGATTACTTCGGCTTTTATAAATTGAAGGTTGGGGTGCAATAAGGCTGCCATGGCACTATCATCACTTGCGATGCGCCGCACTGCAGCCTTGTCGGTGCCGTAGTGCCTGAGGGGGTCCGAAGCTTCTATACCGGATTCGCTTCCGTGCAGCGGCAAGTTTTGGGTCACGCTGGCGCGCTCTTCAAGGTCGGCCCCTATGGTCGCTTTGTCCATCACATCCTGGCCCATCTTTCGGTAGGTGGTCCATTTGCCACCGGTCATGGTGAGCAGGCCCGAAAGCGATACGGAGATCTTGTGTCCCCTGGAAATTTCTTTGGTGGGTTTGCCTTCGGTTTTGGGTGCCACCAGCGGCCGCAAACCGGCAAATACAGAACGCACATCACTTCGCAAGGGGGCGTGGGTAAGGTACTTTCCGGCGGTGGTAAGGATAAATTCCACTTCTTCTTCCAGCGCCCGCGGCTCTATGGAAGGGCTGTCTACAGGCGTATCTGTTGTGCCTACAAGTACTTTGCCGTACCAAGGGACTGCAAATAGCACACGTCCATCATCGGTTTTGGGAATGAGCACGGCCGCATCGCCGGGCAAAAAAACCTTGTCGAGCACCAGGTGCACCCCTTGGCTCGATACGGTGGTCTTTTCCGCCTTGACGTTGTCCATTTTCAAAACATCGTCTACAAATACCCCGGTAGCATTGATCACCACCCTGGAATGCACCTGATAATCTTTGCCTGTCTCCACATCCGTAGCGGTGATTCCGGTGATGCGTTCATCTGCTGCTTTCAACATCCCGGTCACCTTCATATAGTTCAATACCGTACCGCCTTGATCGGCTATGGTATGGGCCAGGTGCACGGCGAGCCTGGCATCGTCAAACTGCCCATCGTAATACACCACTCCACCGCGCAAACCTTCGCGCTTGATATTGGGCAGTGCTTTGATGGTCTCTTCTCTCGAAATACCTTCCGAAGGACCAAGCCCAAGTTTTCCGGCCATCATATCATACACTTTTAGGCCAATGGTATAAAATGGTCCACCCCACCAGTCGTAATTCGGGATGATAAATGCCTGGTTGCTCACCAGGTGGGGTGCATTCTGCATCAGCAGGCCGCGCTCGTGCAGGGCTTCAAATACGAGCATCAAATCGCCCTGAGCCAGATACCGCACCCCGCCATGTATCAGCTTGGTGCTCCTGCTTGAGGTACCCTGGGCAAAATCGCCCTGCTCGAGCAATAAGGTTTTGAAACCCCTGCTGGATGCCTCCAGCGCTGCACCCAAACCCGATGCACCGCCACCGATAACCAACACATCCCAGGGCTGATGGCCTTGGGCTTCGAGTTGGGTGATCATGGCTGGTCTATTCATGGGTTGCGTTTCGCAGTGCTATTATAGCCAATCTTTCGATAAATCCACAGCCTTCAGCCACCGCGCATATTTTCTTTCGCGTTCTTCCGATTCCATATTCGGGTGGAATGTTCGGTCTTCCACCCACCTGCTTTTCAAGGTATCGATGTCCCAAAAACCTATTGCCAGGCCGGCCATATACGCGGCACCCAGCGCTGTGGATTCGTGCGACTTGGGCCGCACCACGTCAATATGGAGTATGTCGCTTTGAAACTGCATCAGGGCATCGTTTACCGAAGCGCCACCATCCACACGCAATTCTTTGATGGGTATTTCGGCATCGCCCTGCATGGCTTCCATTACATCTTTACACTGGTAGCAGATGGCTTCCAGGGCGGCCCGCGCTATATGGCCTTTGGTGGTGCCACGTGTTACCCCTGCTATGATGCCCCGCGCGTATTGGTTCCAATGCGGAGCGCCCAAGCCGGCAAATGCCGGCACCAAAAAAACACCTCCATTGTCCTTCACCGTTCTGGCCAAAGCTTCTATTTCTGATGAGTCCCTAAAAAATTCTAGACCATCGCGCAGCCACTGCACCACTGCCCCGCCTATGAAAATGCTCCCTTCCAAGGCGTAGGTGGTCTCGCCATTTATCTGCCAGGCAATGGTGGTGAGCAAATTGTTTTTCGAAGATACGGGTGTTTTTCCCGTATTGGCCATCAGAAAACATCCCGTTCCGTAGGTGTTTTTCACCATGCCGGGCTCAATGGCCATTTGCCCAAAAAGCCCCGCTTGCTGATCGCCGGCTACACCGGCTATGGGAATCCCCCAGCGACTTTCGCCATATACTTCGCTGCTCGACTTCACTTCCGGGAGGAGTGCTTTTGGGATGTCCAGAATTTTGAGCAATTCATCATCCCAGGCAAGGGTGTGAATATTGTAAAGCATGGTTCTGCTTGCATTCGTTACATCGGTGATGTGGAGTTTACCCCTTGTCAAGTTCCAGATGAGCCAGGAATCCACCGTGCCAAAAGCCAACTCACCGACTTCAGCGCGCTGCCTTGCCCCTGCTATATAATCTAAAATCCATTTTATCTTCGTTCCCGAAAAATAGGCGTCTATTACAAGCCCTGTTTTGGACTGAATAGTTTCAGAATGCCCCGCTTTTTTAAGCGCGTCGCACATACCCGCTGTCCGGCGGTCTTGCCAAACGATGGCGTTGTAAACAGGCTTTCCGGTCTTTCGGTCCCAAATAATCGTGGTTTCGCGCTGGTTGGTAATCCCGATGGCCGCGATGTCTTTATTCTGAAGATTCACTTTGGCCATAGCTTCCGCAATAACGGCCCTTTGTGATGACCAGATTTCTATGGGGTCGTGCTCCACCCACCCCGAATCTGGGAATATCTGGCTGAATTCCTTTTGGGCAATGGCTTTTATTTGGCCTGATTGGTCTACGATAACGGCCCGGGAACTGGTGGTACCTTGGTCGAGCGAGAGAATGTATTTTGACATGGTGCGTGAAGTTTGCTCCGGCTGAGCGGTAGGCCAAGTTACAATTCTAGGTCATATATTTTCAGGCTTTCGGGACAGCAAATTTTGCCTTCCAAAAACCATTTCTCAAGGATTATTTACCACCCAACCAAAGCATCTGCGCTTCATTATTTCAAAACAAGTAAAATTATGCCAGTCCGTTTGTTTACAATTTGGAAAATAATTTAATGATGATCACGATCTACCAGCGATTTACGTTTCCTTTAATTAATTGATACACGGTATGTTCACGTGTTTTTTCGACGAAAGGAGAAAAAATGTACGGAGACCCTAACCAGATTTTCCCGAACGTTCTCGATACAAATTCCATCATCGCTCAGGCGCAGAGAAAATTCACTCGAACTGCCTCGAATTAATATTTCAGATCAAATCTATTGAGCCTGGTGATTGCCTAATCGGTGATAGGCTTCGACATTCAGGTGAACACAAACGGACTAGGGTAAATAAAATTAGGTACCAGACCCTATTTTCAATTTATGCATCATTATTAATTGCCGATTTTTCCGGGCAACCGGCTTTATTTTTGAATCCCGAAACTTGCCTTGAACGATTGTAATTGCATGAAAGATAGAAGACAAATACATCCGAAAATCCTATTTTCTAATTCGATTCTCTAAATTAATAAAAGGAATTGCAGGTGTAAGGGACCAAAACTTCCATTGTGAAATCGTGGGTTTTCTTCCATGATATTTTGGTGATCGTGCATACCAGAGCCCGTCTTGCTCAGAAACCAAACTCTCAGGCATCTCAGCCATTGGCACCAACAATATTGGTCTGTTTTTCAAGGAAGCGTCCAAAGCTGTTCATCACAAATAAGTGCAGTACCGCCTGAGAAAACCGATACAAATACCAAGGCAACCTGGGTACGAATTCGTGAATGGCAGCTATGATGAATCGGTTGTCGAGTACCGATCTAAACTCGAGCCAGCCGTAACTGGTTCTCTTGGCCAGAAAACCATCCGTGATGAAAAAAAGGCGGCGATTTTCATCGCTCCGATCGGCAACAAAACTGAGTTCGAGCAACACAGTCCCTAAGAATTTGAAGCGTACCCGATTTTCGTTTTCTTCGACTTTAAGTACTACTACAAAGTTTTTTGAAAGCCATTTGGGATAGATTTCTGCCACCCAGGATGCGCTCATCAAGGCGGGATTGGGCATACGCTGCACGCTGCGCACCGTGTTTTTCTCAACTGCTGTATAGACGCGTTCAGGCAAGCGGGGAGCTTTATTCGTCAAGGCATCTGCGATACTCTTTTCGATTGGAATATAAGTAATGCCCCCAAAAGGGTTTTTGTCCGGATCAATGGTCATATCATGCTTTAAGCTCTCAATGAGGGGGCCGACGAAGGTGGTGCTCGAATTGGAGAATAGACCCACCCAAAGTTTGGAGAAACCCAGCGTAAAGAATGGGATGGAAAAGATCAGACGTTTTTTGCCGAGTTGACGGGCGGTAATTTTGAGCAAATCCATGTAGGAAAGTACCTCCGGAGAACCTACCTCGAGCGCTTGATGAAAATATTCGTTATTGCCAATGCTTCCATCGATGATCTCGAGCATATTCTGAATTCCGATAGGCTGCGATGGCGACTCGCACCACTTGGGGCATGCCATAATCGGGAGCCGCTCTGTAAGCTTTTGAATAATGTCGAAAGATGAGCCGCCCGCGCCGATGATAATCCCCGCGCGGATCGCCGTAACAGGCGTACTGCGCGATTTCAGGGTTTGCTCCGTTTCAAACCTGCTTCTCAGATGCCTTGAGAACTTGGAAGTCTCCTTCGGAAGGATGCCACCAACAAATACAATATGCTTCAGATTTTGAGCCTCAGCCGCCCGCGCAAAATTATCGGCCAGCAAAAGGTCGGTGTCTTCAAATGTGCCTTGGTTCAACCTGCTCGATGGAGCCATGGAGTGCACGAGATAAAGCGCGTAATCTGCACCTTCCAAAGCTTTTGTTGTGCTACTGAGCGAATAGAGGTTGGCGGTTTCCCACTCTACATGGGCACTCTCAGATGGATTAATTTCACCCCTGCTCAGCGCTTTAATATCGTATTTATGAGCGAACTCACTTATGAACCATCTTCCTATAAAACCCGTAGCTCCCGCTATGACGAGCCGCGGCTTCATGTCAAGAAAGTGTGTTTAAGGACCTTGAACAAGGTTGAAATTGAAATAGATTTTGGATTCCCCCTTAGCAACAGAAAAGAATCTACTCCACCGATTTCCACTTTTATGGGGGTACTGATATATTTCAGTTTCTTTCTCAGTTGGAAAATGTCGGTATTGGCCTTTTTGGGCAAGTGCATAAAAAAACCAAAGACCTTCCAACTGGAAAAACTCAAGACCAATTGATTCTCACTATTGGTCTTAAGTTTAAGGGAATCAATGCCTTGGGAAATTTCCAGGTCGCCCGTTATGTGGATTAAGGACTTAATCTTCTGTGGTTGAAATGGTGATTTTACCGTTCAACTTCCATTCGGCCTTTTCTGTTGAGCCTACGGACGAAGGAACATGCACGGTCATGTCTTCAAAGTGGTAGGTGATTTTCGCGTTGCGACCTGTAAGCTTGTCGTAAAGACCGATGGCCAAATCTGGCCAGGTTTCAGTTTTTGAGTTTTCCATAGGTTTTCTTTATTTAACCCGCTAGACCCCCTAAGTGTTTTGAGAATTTTTAATTCATTGTTCAAAGGGATAGGATTGGGCCTTTTTTGGCTTCGGTATGAGCTAAAAAATACTTCCGCAGATGATGCAAAAGATCATCAGCGTGCCAAGGCATTTTTGCTTTGCCGACTTTTATTATTTTTATCCAAAAAGAAAACGATGATAAAGATAATTCTACCCTTGCTCCTGCTGCTGGGTACGCTATACTCCTGCCGCTACCACGAAGGAACAATAGCCAGCAATGCCACCATCACTCCAGCATCTGAAATAGCTGCCTTTGCAGAAGGGGAAGCGCAAACTTCGCTTGTTTTCGGTTTTGGTGGTCTGAACACGAAGACGCTTATCAAGGATGCCAAGGAGAATCTCTATCGCAATTATCCCCTTAAGAAAGGCCAAGCTTACGCCAATATGGGCGTAGATGTGAGCAGGTCATTTTACCCATTTGTGGGGCTTCCAGTGGTGATGATAAACCGGGTAGTGGTATCTGCAGATGTTGTGAATCTGGACCCTGAGCTACTAAGCGATGAGCTTCAGCCATTTTTCATATCGCTTCAGGAGCGCTGGCAAAAAGGCTCGGAAGCCCTGACCAGCGCATCCTGGATGCAAGGCCAAGACTCTCTGCTTCTTTTGCAGGGAAACTCCGCCCAAAAAGTAATGCTCCAAGACATCGTCAGCCAAAAAAAGGCCATTGTAAGTGCAGGAGATGGCAAGATGAAACGCGAAAATACCGATATTCTTTATGTATTTCAGGAAGGGCTTTCCATTCAAAACCAAAAATACCGCGTAGGCGATCTGATTGTAACTAAAGCATATGGATATGAAGCATCTGGTATAGTGGTCGGTATAAATCCTTTTGGGGTGCTTTTGCAGACTGACGCACGCTTGCTCACGCTTGATAATAAAATGTTGCAGGCTGATGAAGACCGTGCGGAAGAACCGGCAGCAGAGTAGGTCAAAACATGGAGCTGCACCGGAGCCGATGCTCCGAATACATCAATCAACCTTCAAAGGGGGACCAACAATTTGCATATCATGATCAACAAATACTTTTGCTATTTCTTCCTTCGATGGCGGTGATGACCATTGATTGGTGACATCAAAGAATTTTTCCATTTTGCCAGCAGGCAAATAAGAAACAATCATTTTGCCTTTTTCGCTGAGTTGAATTAAAGCGTGTTGATCATTCCGTGGAAGAAAAATGGTGTCCCCTGCTTTCATCGGATATTTATCATCGCCAACCTGGAATAAATATTCGCCATCAATCACATAAAACCATTCATCTTGATAGGGATGAATGTAAAGCGGCGGCTCCCCGTTTGGCGTTAAATCCGATTGCTCAAATAAAGCCAAATCATGTTCCGTGTCTTTGCCAGAAATTTTAATGTCAAGCGTGTTTTGTGTAACGCCTTTCATCTTATAATTCTTACCAAACCTGGCTTCACCCGAATCTACTTTGAATCCTGCATCCGTTCGCCTGGGTAGTATTGATTTAAATTTTGCGAAGGCCACCATTGGCGAGGAAGCCAACGTGGCGATTACGACGTATCTGCCTTTCATAGTTCCATTTTCGTATTAAAATCGGTTAGTTAATGGCAAGGCTAATCAGATTGACCAAAACAAGGGCGTGATCAAAATCCCTATGCACATTTGAAATTAAGCGATCCAGGTTAGTTTGATACCTTTTACCTGTGCTTTCTGCATTTCTGCAATTAGGAAGAATGGCTCTTAAAAGGCGTTTAGCTTGATGACAGACCTCTGGGAATGCGCTGGAAGAGCATCTAATAAACCCGAAGATACAGATCGGCGCAAAACAGCTTGAAGAAAAACGCCATATTTAACATCCGTCATTCCAATACCGTCCCATGCCATTTTTAGATTATCAAATTTGTATTCGGCGTTAATGACTGAAAACTGACCAAATATGCCTTTTTCTTGATTCATGATATAAGCTAGTGATGCTCCATTTTATTAAATAAAAATACCTCTAATGAGAAACGCATTAATCCCAGATAAGGTCAAAACAAGCAACATAAAATATAACTGTTGATCAAACCCGAGAATTTTTTCATTTTTACGTACGATTTTAATGTATGCTGCCTATTTGAGATTGAAGGGAATTTATTCTTGCATATTCTCTGTTTCAGCAGGATTAAACGAATTTCGGGTGATCTGTTTGTCAAAATCCTGTGGTTTAGTAAATCCTAAATCCGCTCATCTATTTTTCTGGCGTGAATCCCATAAATTATCTGATTCGAAAACCAGGCTGATGGATTTTTGAAGATATTCAAGTCTTTCCCAAAGTTCAGAATCGGTTTTATAAACTACTACCCTTCCTTTTACCGTCTTCGTATAGAACTATTTTTGATTCGCTATTTTGGTACTAAATGAAATCTTAATTGATCTAATTTCATCAGTCCGTTGAATAGCCATCTCTTCGAACTGTTCATTTCTACACACAACTATCTGATCGTAACAGTACAATCAAATAACCCTTATGCCTGAGATTAGCAGAAAACTCGACAAAATAAGAAACTCCCTTGCAAGTATTTTCTCCCTGTTCGGTTCCATCCTGACTTTTGTAGTTAGCATTACCGCTAACGGCGACTGTATGGGTCATATTTCGCAGGGCATGGGCTCTACAGCATGTTATGCGCTTTATTTTTATTCAATTTTCAGTATTCTTTGAGTCGTAATTATTTCGTTTTTGTTTGTGAAAACAGTAATAATATATTGTCCTGCTGCTATGTCTAAAAGTGAAATTACTTGTTGATCAGTCGCGAATGATTTTATTACTTTTCCATTAAGGTCTGTAAGTATAATTGCCTTGTTACCCTTTGGCCAGCTTTCGGACCGTAGATTAATTATATCATTTGTTGGATTAGGAAAAATAGAATATTTGTCACTTACATCAATCGAACTAAGAGATGTAAGGCTACAAAGACCCATAGAAGCGGTTGATACAAGTGAAGTATCATTGCCGGTAATTGAATAAGATTGACCTATTAAAATTGTATTGGTTGTAGAGATACTAAATACAATTGTGTCTGTGCTCTCGCAACCAGCCTGAAACCAAAAACCGGTGGTATTATAAACCAGGTTTAGTTCTAAAGTGTCCGAATTATTACTGGTAGTAAACCCCGATAAAGTTGGACAGGTCGATTGTAAACCAAATGGAAACCAAACCCAAGTTCTTATGATAGCAGTATCACATGATGCATTGAGCCTTGTCAATTCCAAATTGTTTTGTGAAAAAAGACTATTTGAAAATAAAATAAAGGAACAAATAATTATCCGTCTAATGCTCCGAATTTTATCCGTCACGAGTTCGTTTGATTTTGATTTCATAACTGTATGTCTTTTTTTAATTGCCCATAACCTTTGTATATACGACACTCCCTTCTGCCGCATTGCGCATACATCGCACGAGCGGGAGGGTAGAAACCGAAGGTAGTCAAAAATCAAATCGAGCAATTAACCCATCTTTACTCAATGCAATAATTGGCCGACAGTAAGTCGGAAAAGAAATGCCTTAGAACAACCCCTTTTCGCTTCTGCGCGGAGTTTTACACGAATGAGCCAATCGTAGTTAAAAGAATATAATCACCCGCCCGAGCCGAAAACTTATGATTAGTTTATCATCCCAAATTCTTCCAGCACCGAAAGGCGTTTCAAGCGAATCCGTACAAATTGCAAGTTTGACTTTCAAATAACATAAAAGGGAGATTTGGCAGGACATCTGCACTAAGAAGAGTCTACTGCACAGGCGATTTGAGCGCCTGCGGGCAAATGTAGATCTGTACCGAGCCCTTGGCGGGGGGTGGAAGTAATATATACAGCTTCACCAGGCACCAAAGAGCGGCAAATGCTTCACCTTATGCTAAGTTAAGGCGAGCGAAATATTCACTGGCCCCGCAAAAAAAGCTTCTACAAAATCACTCGATGTAAAAAACCAAAAATTAAGAATAGCGAGATTTGGCTATCTCTTGGAGGTCGATTAGGATAATTGATTGACCTACATTCGCACCCAAAATAAAAAACAATTAACATGAACTTCAGATCAGGTTTCGCGCTATTGATTACTTCTATCCTACTCATTTCTTGCGATGAAGACGACGATTCCAATAATGCCCCAACCAACCAAAACCCAGCTTATGCAGCAGTTTTTGGCCCCACGGGGCATTCCTTCCAAATAATAGGTGGCGGCCAAACTCAAACCAATTCGGGAACAACCGTTATGGGTTGGGATGGTGGTCAATTACTTAATGGCAGCTATTTTCGATTGCTTCGCTTTAGCGGAACGCCCTACAATTTTGCCTTGCGCATGAGCATGCCCGCTTCGAGCAATTTTTCGGATACCGCGCCTGGCGACCATGACCTTTATGAATTTATACTTCCACTCCAAGAAACCCAAAACCTCCAAGACATAGTCGTAGAGTTTTACCAGAACAATGTAACGCCAGCTATTCAAGGCAATGGCACGGGCACGGTTACGCTTGAGCGAAATGTGGCCTTTGCCGGCACCACCTATTCCCTAATTGGTACCGTGGAAGCTCAGTTTTTCAACGCGGGTACGCCCACTACAGTTTCTGGAACTTTTTGGTCGCAGGAGCTAAATTGGTAGGCCTGTAATCTTCTTGGTCTGCTGAAACACGTTTGGTGCGCAGGCTTCTGACAGCGAGTGTGTAGAGCCAGATGGTGGTGAAAATAACACCTGCTGCCAATGCCATACAGGCCGCAATAGATGCCGACCACCAATCGGCTAAGTAGAAGCCACCTACAGCCGAAGCGATTCCAATTAAAGTGGTCCATACCAGCATACGTTTCAGGCTCTTGCTAATCAAATAAGCAGC
>Ga0105045_10004489_pt1 | contig 12134 bp, 12 predicted proteins | sample MAT02_FD_78089 | JGI IMG/M metagenome (GOLD analysis project Ga0105045, IMG submission 78089) | Freshwater microbial communities from Lake Fryxell liftoff mats and glacier meltwater in Antarctica - MAT-02 (megahit assembly) | ecosystem: Environmental > Aquatic > Freshwater > Ice > Liftoff... | reverse complement strand
GTCGAGCCCGTCCACGCTGCGCGGGTCGGGCCAGGACCGCACGACCTCGCGACGTTGCGGCGAGGTGAGCAGTCCGACAGCCGACAGCACACCCGCAGCGGCTGGGACGATGACCAACGACACACCGGTCGCCTCGGCCAGCTCGCAGGCGTGCAGCGGTCCGGCCCCACCGAACGCCACCAGCGCGAGCGACGCCGGATCGACCCCGCGTTCGACCGACACTGCGCGCAGCGCCTGCTCCATCTGCGCGTTGACCACCGCCACCACACCCGCCGCGTCGACGCCCGCCGCGTCCAGCGCCTCGTTCGCCGCTGCGCCGTCGAGGGTGCCGAGGCCCGGGAACGCTGCGTCGGCAGGAATGCGGCCGAGCACCAGGTCCGCGTCGGTCACCGTCGGCCGGGTTCCTCCGCGGCCGTAGCAGGCGGGTCCGGGTTCGGCACCCGCGGACGACGGACCGACGCGCAGCGCACCACCGGTGTCGATCTCGGCGATGCTGCCCCCGCCCGCTCCGACGGTGTGCACGTCGAGTGACGGCAGCCGGATCGGCAGCCCGGCGACCTGACGGGCCGCGGCAGGCGCCGGCGAGCCGTCGAGGATCAGACACACGTCGGTGCTGGTGCCGCCCATGTCGAAGCTGATCGCGTCGGGGTGCCCACATGCAACAGCGACCGCAGCCGCGGCGCGCACGCCGCCCGCAGGGCCCGACAGCAACAGTGCGGCAGGTGTCGCCGCAGCCGCAGCGACGTCGACCAGGCCACCGGCGGAGGTCATGACCGACACCGATGCCGCTGCGCCTGCCAAACCCTCGAGGTAGGGCCGACACGCGGGCCGGAGGTAGGCGTTGACCACCGTGGTGACGGTGCGCTCGTACTCGCGGTACTCGGGTGCGACCTCGTGCGACGCGCTGACCTCGTACCCGGCGGCACGCAGTTCGGCGGTGACGAGCTGTTCATGGATCGGGTCGAGGTCCGAGTGCAACAACGACACGGCGATCGCCTCGACGTCGTCGGGGACCGACGGCAGGGATCCCGGAACCCATGGGGCCAGCACAGCACCGCTGGCGTCGAGGCGTTCGGTCACCTCCAACCGGTGCCGACGAGCGACCAACGGCTCGGGACGGTCGACCCACGGGTCATACAGGGACGGTCGGGCCTGGCGGCCGATCTCGATCACATCGGTCAGGCCGGCGGTCGTCACCAGCGCCACCACCGCACCGCTGCGTTCCAACAACGCATTCGTGGCGACCGTCGTTCCATGGGCCAACTGCTCCACCGTGCGGTCCCCGACCAACAGCGTCAACGCTGAACGGACCGCCCGACCCGGATCTAGCGGCGTCGACGGAATCTTCAGGATCCGCCCGTCGGTGCCGACAACATCTGTGAACGTTCCCCCGCTGTCGGCACCCAGTCGCACGGGCGGAAGGTACCCGATGTCACGATCCGCGACATCGGGCCCTGCGCGGAGCATGATCGAACCGGTTCCGCGGAGGCATCGACCAGGGATGGAGTGCGACCGGATGACGACCAGCGAGCAACTCGGAAATGCGTTTCGAGGCCCCGAACCCGGCAACAGCGCCGGCGGGGTCCGACGATCGGACGCCGCGGCGCGCAGCGGGCCCGCTTCGCAGGACCCCAAGCCCGGAACGGAGCGGCGCGCTGCGCGGATTCCCAGGGCGTTCCCGGGCGGAGCCGTGCGTCTGCCACGCCTGTCCCGTCGGCCCGACGCGCCGCCAGAAGACCTGTCCGACGAGCCGCTGCGCCGCAACCCCGAGGAGCGTTCCCCGGGCAGGGACCGTGGTTTCGAGTCCTACTACTCCACCGAGTCCCTGTTCGAGGCTCCCCCGACCGGACCGGCGGCGGGCAGCGACGGCCCCTACGGCATGCTCGGTCTGACCCGGGCAGCCTCGTGGGACGAGGTCGCCAAGGCGCACCGCAGGCTGGTCTCCCAACTGCACCCCGACCGCTACGTCGGCGCGGATGACACAGTCCGTGCCGCAGCCGAACGTCGGGTCCGCGACGTCAACGAGGCCTACGCGACGATCCGCCGCCAGCGAGCGGTGCAGCGCGCCTGACCGACCGGCGCACCCACAGAGTCCGCAGCGCCCATCCGGCAAACTCAGACCGGCAACTGCGGCCAGCACTTTTAGACCGGATCGACCTCCAGGGTCCACACGTCGTCCTCGAGTGACTCGGTGAACCGGCGCAGCAGCAGCTCGGCCTCTGCGTCGCGTCCGTCGGTGACCACCACCGCTCCACTGCTGACCGAGCGCAGCCAACCATCGCGGCGCTGCATCGCGGCACGTCGACCGGCCAGATCCGCCGGGCGTGTCCGCTCGAGGGTGACCACCTGCGATGCCGCCTCGCACGCCCGATCGAACCAGGCGCGCTCCGCCTCCGGCCACCCGGCGGTCGGGTCCGGGTACGGCAACACCACGGCGTAGGCAACACCTGCATCGGCAGCGGCGAGCGCTCCGAGGTGTTCGGCCCCAGGACGCAGACCGGTCAGCACCACCAGATCAGGGTGCAGCGTCGCCTGTGCGCCCAGCACCGCTGCGAGCTGGCGGCGCAGCAGCTCACCGCGGGTGCTGCCATCGAGATCGTCGGACCGCAGGCCCACCACGGCCCACGGCGTGCCATCGGGGACCCGGCCATCGCGACGTGCGTCCGACCCCGGTCGGTCCGCCCGATCCTCGACCGTGGCTCGCGCCGACGTCGAGGCCGACGAGGCCGACGGTCTGTCGGAGCTGTCCTCGGGACCCAGGTCCGCCGCGGTCGGCGGCGTCGCTGCGGCGTCCCCGCGCTGTCGATGTGCCGCGGCAACCGCGAGCTGATCGACCAGGTCGTTCATCGGGTCACCGGAATGGCCCTTCACCCAGGCGAAGGTCACGTCGCGCCCCCGGACCAGTTCGACGAACGGCTCCCACAGGTCACGGTTCGCGACGGGTTCCTTCTTGGAGTTCTTCCAGCCGCGCTCGATCCACCCCTTCCACCACCCGTCGCGGAAGCAGTTCACGACATAGGTCGAGTCCGACACGATGTGCACCGCTCCGTCGAGCGCCTGCACCGCCCGGAACGCAGCGAGGATCTCCATGCGCTGGTTCGTGGTGGCCGGGTCGAATCCCGACTCCCAGCGTCCACCCGGCACCGCCCACGCCCACCCGCCCGGGCCGGGGTTCCCGCGGCACGCGCCGTCGGTGTACGCAGCGGTCGCCCCCTGAGGGGCTGGGTCGGGTCCGGAGCGAGCCACGGGCGCACGCTACCCGCCTACTGTGGGGCTCCGGACCGAGACGACGGAGGTGCGGATGCTCATCGACGGCTTCGCTCGACAGCTGCCCGACATCGACCCCGCGGAGACCGAGGAGTGGCTCGATTCGCTGGCAGCGGTGGCCCAGACCCGTGGCAGCGCCCGAGCCCAGTACCTGATGGCCCGCCTCGTCGAACGATCGCGGGAGCTGGGTGTTGGTAGCCCGGCGAGCGTGTCGACCCCGTACGTCAATACGATCCCACGTGAGCAGGAACCGTGGTTCCCGGGCGACTACGAGCTCGAGCGACGCATCCGGGCCTACATCCGTTGGAACGCAGCAGTCATGGTGGTGCGGGCGAACAAGGCAGCCGACGGCATCGGCGGTCACCTGTCGACCTTCGCGAGTTCCGCCGCGTTGTACGAGGTGGGCTTCAACCACTTCTTCCGGGGCAAGGAGGACGGTCTTCCGGGAGACCACGTCTACATCCAGGGGCACGCGGCCCCCGGGATCTACGCCCGGGCCTACCTGGAGCACCGTCTGGATGAAGCCGACCTGGACCGGTTCCGCCGCGAGGTCGAACCCCCGGTCGACGACCTGCCAGCGGGTGGTCGCGGGCTCTCGTCGTACCCCCATCCCCGCCTGATGCCGGACTTCTGGGAGTACCCGACGGTGTCGATGGGACTCGGTCCGATCCTGTCGATCTACCAGGCACGGTTCAACAAGTACCTCCAGAACCGTCGGATCGACGATGCCGCCGGCAGCCGGGTGTGGTGCTTCGTGGGCGACGGCGAGGTCGACGAGCCCGAGACCCTCGGGTCCATCTCGCTCGCGGCCCGCGAACAGCTCGACAACCTGACGTGGGTGGTCAACTGCAACCTGCAGCGCCTCGACGGGCCGGTGCGCGGCAACGGCAAGGTCATCCAGGAACTGGAGGCCATCTTCCGTGGCAACGGCTGGAACGTCATCAAGGTGGTCTGGGGTGGCCTGTGGGACGCGCTGTTGGCCCGCGACGTGGACGGGGTGCTGCTGAACAAGATGAACTCGACGGTGGACGGCGAGTTCCAGCGTTACGCCATCGAGTCGGGCAGCTACATCCGGGAGCACTTCTTCGGCCCCGACCCCCGGCTACGGGCGATGGTCGAACACCTGAGCGACGCGGAACTCCAGACGCTGCCACGAGGCGGCCACGACTACCGCAAGCTGTACGCGGCGTACTCCGCCGCGGTCGCCACGAAGGGCGTGCCCACGGTCATCCTGGCCAAGACGGTGAAGGGCTGGACGCTGGGTTCGGGGTTCGAGGGCCGCAACTCCACCCACCAGATCAAGAAGATGTCCGCTGCGCAGCTGGTGGACCTCCGCGACCGCCTGCACCTCGACGATGACCTGTCCGACGCCGACCTGGACACCGACCTGCCCCCCTACGCCCGTCCCGAGGAGGACTCCGAGGTGGGGCGCTACCTACGCGGTCGACGCACCGCGCTCGACGGGCCGCTGCCCTCGCGGACCGTCGAGGTCCGCCGGCCGATCCTGCTGCCAGCGGACTCGACGTTCACCGAGCTGCTCAGCGGTTCGGGGAGCCAGGCCGCATCGACGACCACAGCCTTCACCCGCCTGCTGCGGGACCTGTGCCGCGACGAACACATCGGGCCGCGTGTGGTGCCGATCATCCCTGACGAGGCCAGGACCTTCGGCATGGATTCGTTGTTCAAGGAGTTCGGGATCTACGCCTCGCAGGGCCAGCGCTACGAACCGGTCGACCACGACCTGATGTTGTCCTACCGGGAGTCGACCGACGGGCAGATCCTCGAGGAAGGCATCACCGAGGCCGGGGGGCTCGCCTCCTGGACCGCTGCTGCGACGTCGTATGCGCATCGGGGCGTGCCGATGGTGCCGTTCTTCACCTTCTATTCGATGTTCGGTTTCCAGCGCGTCGGTGACCTGATCTGGGCAGCGGCGGATGCCCGGGCCCGGGGGTTCCTCATGGGCGCCACCGCCGGTCGCACGACGCTGGAGGGCGAGGGTCTGCAACACCAGGACGGCCACAGCCAACTGCTCGCCTCGACGGTTCCGGCTTGCCGCAGCTACGACCCGGCGTTCGCCTACGAGACGGCGCTGATCATTCGTGACGGCCTGCGCCGCATGTATCCCGACGGCGACCCGGTCGCGGGCGAGGACGTCTTCTACTACCTGACCCTCTACAACGAGAACTACCCGATGCCCGCAATGCCCGAGGGGGTCGAGGAGGGCGTACTGGGCGGGCTCTACCGCTACTCCCCCGCGCCGTCGGTCGGCGGACCCAGGGCGACGGTGCTCTTCTCGGGCTCTGCATGGACCGCGGCCGATGAGGCCAAGCGCGAACTGGCCGAGCACTACGGCGTGGGTGTCGAACTGTGGTCGGCGACGAGCTACCAGCAGATGCGCATGGAGGCCCTCGAGGTCGACCGATGGAATCGCCTGCATCCGGGCGACGAGCCGCGGACGCCCTGGGTGACCGAACAGCTGCGCGCGGCGCCCGGACCGGTCGTGGCGGTGTCGGACTGGATGCGGGCGGTACCGGACCAGATCACGCAGTGGGTACCCCAGCGCTACGCAACGCTGGGCACCGATGGGTTCGGACGCTCCGACACGCGGGAGGCCCTTCGCCGGTTCTTCGAGACCGACGCGGCCCACGTGGTCCTGGCTGTGCTGTCCGAGCTGGTCGCCGACGGTGCCCTGGTGCCCGCTGCGTTGCACGACGCGATCGAGCGCTATGGGATCTCGACGGATCTGCCGGCACCCTGGTTGCGCTGAGCGCCGGGACCGACACCCCAGGTGGTCCAGAACTTTTTCCGCAGACCGTCCCGTTTTTCGGGACGGTCTGCGGAAAACGGCTGGGCGGGAGGGCGGACCTTCCTTCCGGCTGGGGCCCGACGCAGGTACCGAACTACCGTCTGCGCCCATGTCCCGCACGCTGATCCGTGATGCCGAGGACGCACTGCTCGAAGAGCGGCGCCGACTCACCCCCGACGAACTCGCAGAGCTCGCCGCACTCCCCGACGAATCGATCCCGGCGCTGACCGCCCTCGCCCACCAGGTCCGCCTGGCATGGTGCGGCCCTGAGGTCGAGGTCGAGGGGATCCTGTCGGCCAAGACCGGCGGATGCCCGGAGGACTGCCACTTCTGCAGCCAGTCCTCGGCGTTCGACACGCCGGTGAAGGCCACCCCCTTCCTCGACACCGACGAGGTCCTCGCTGCTGCCCGGGAGACCGCCGAGCTCGGTGCAACGGAGTTCTGCATCGTGCTCGCCGTGAAGGGCCCCGACGAGAAGACGCTGCAGCGGATCCTCGAGCTCGTCCCGGTCGTGGGCGAGGAAACTGGACTGAACGTCGCCGTGTCGGCGGGAATCCTGACCCGAGACCAGGCCGAGCGTCTCGCCGCTGGCGGGGTGCACCGCTACAACCACAACCTGGAGACCTCCCGGTCCTTCTTCCCGAGCGTCGCCACCACCCACACGTGGCAAGAACGATGGGACACCTGCCAGCTCGTGAAGGAACAGGAGATGGAGCTCTGCTGCGGCGCACTGCTCGGCATGGGCGAATCGGTCGCCCAGCGACTCGAACTGCTGGGCCAGCTCGTCGAGCTCGACCCCACCGAGGTGCCGCTCAACTTCTTGAACCCACGTCCCGGCACGCCGCTGCAGATCCGCAAGCCGGTGAGCGCGATGGAGGCACTGCGATGGATCGCACTGTTCCGCATCGCATTGCCCTCGGTGATCCTGCGCTACGCCGGCGGCCGTGAGATCACGCTGCGCGAGTTGCAGGTCATGGGGATGACCTCGGGCATCAACGCTCTGATCGTCGGCAACTACCTGACCACCCTCGGCCGGTCCGCCGAGGAGGACCTGCAGATGCTCGACGATCTGCAGATGCCGATCGCCGCTCTGACCGGCGTGGTCTGAGACACGGCCATGACGCCCGGCGATCACTGCACCGGGTGTGGCGTGACGGACTGCGCCGGCTGCCTGCCGGCGCTCGACCCTCCCCGCTACTGCAACGTGTGCGGCGGGTGGATGGCGGTCCGGGTGACCACGGGGGGTTGGCTCGCCAGATGTCGCCCCTGTGGCTCCGAGACCACGGCGAACTGACCGAACCCGTCGATCAGAGCGTCGTGTCGAGGGACCCGAGGACCCTGGCATGCACGTCGTCGAGTCGACGATGCCCCTCGTCCAGCCCGATGGTGACCACGACGTGCACCCGACCGTCGGCCAGCAGGAACCGGACGCGGGTGGTGACCGCTGCGGCCTCGTCGACGACCACCACGTCAATGGCTCGCCCGTTGCCCACCGGGGCTTCGCGGCGCACCGTCTCGATCCCCGCCATCGGCGTTGCCGGGGGAACAGCGGCGGCGGCGTCGCCGCCCGGCCCGACGCCGGCCGAGGACGAGGACGCGGTCCCGATCGGGCTTACGGTCGAGGTCGCCAGGGCGCCGGCCATGGAATCGACGAGTGCACCGAACGCCGACGGGTCGTCGAGCGCGACAACCTCGGCGGGTGTCCTGGCCAGCACGTCCGAGACGACCGTGGTGGATCCGCCCTTCCCCAGCGCCGAGGCCACGCCGACCATCCCGGCAGCCTGCGGACCGAGACCGGCCGAGATGCCGTCGGTCGATGCTGCGCCGGCCGGCATCGAGACACGGAAGCCCGCCCCATCGGGTGCGACGGTCCCCCACGCGCTCGGCACGCTGACCACCGGCGGAGCCACCAGTCCGGCCTCGACGGCCGCCTCGGCGATCGGCCCCTCGCCACGCAGCGCCACAACGACCAACGCGGCAACCGCTGCTGCAAGGAGCACCAACCACACCACGCCCTTCACCGCACGCCGATGGCCACCAGCGGTGCGGTACCTGACGGCCTCGGGCAGCGGCACCGCCCCGGTGGCGGGTCGCTCCAACAGCGCTGTCCCGCCGCCGATACCCGGCGGCGGTCGGAGCGCCGGCGGCGCTACTGAACCTGGCGAGGACCGACCCACCGACGATGCCGCGCGCTCGTCGACGCACGCGCCACACAGCGCCTCGTCGTCTTCCATCAGCATCTGGCAGCTCGGACAGTTCTGCATCGGCAATCGCCGGATCAGCCCGATATGCCGATGCTGAGCGTGAGCGCCATCAGCACCGCAACTGCGACGAGTGCTGCCTCGGCGAGGTGCACCGGTCGGCGTGGGTCAGACATCACAGCTCCATGGGTCGGCGGGGGTTCTTGGAACGCACCGACACCCGGTCGACCTGTTCAGCACCCGTGCTCGACATCGGCACTCCTTCGGGGCCCCTTGAGAACGATGGGCCGTACGGATCACTGCTGATCCACGGAACTAGGTTGAATCGCCTTGACCTCCCCCGCGATTCCCATCACCGGCGACACCGATGCGGATCTGTTGTTGCAACACGAGCCACTCGCCCTGGTCATCGGCATGCTGTTGGGCCAGCAGGTGCCGATGGAGCGGGCCTTCAAGGGGCCTGCCACATTGCGAGAACGACTGGACGGCGATCTGTCCGCGGGGCGCATTGCAGCGATGGACACCGAGGAGTTCGTCGCGCTCTGCGCGCAGACCCCTGCGATCCACCGGTTCCCCGCGTCCATGGGACGACGGGTGCACGAGCTGTGCGAGCGGGTCGTCGCCGACCACGACGGCGATGCGTCGCTGATCTGGACCGGGGCCACGGACGCGGAGGACCTTCGCAACAGGATCCGCTCACTGCCGGGCTACGGCGAGGAGAAGACCAAGATCCTGATCGCCATCCTGGCCAAACGCCTGGGCATCCGGGCCGTGGGGTGGGAAAAGGTCGCAGCTCCGTTCTCCGACCAGCATCCCCGCTCGGTGGCCGACGTGAGCTCGCCCGAAATGCTCGCCGAGGTGCGGCAGTGGAGGAAGGCCATGAAGGCGGCGAAGAAGTCGAAACAGGATTCGCCGGTCTGATCTTGCCGGGGCCGACCTCAGTCGGTGATGCGTTGGCGGCCCTCGGCCACCGCTGCGTCGATCTGCTGACGCGCCAGCCAGCCCAGGAACACTGCGACCGAGCGCGGGTCGTGGCGCAGCTCGTGCCCTGCTCCGTTGATCAGACGGAACTCCGCTGCCCCGTGTGCGGTCGCCAGTGCGCGTCCGTCAGCCTGCGGCGTCAGATCATCGCTGTCACCGTGCACCACCAGCAGCGGCCGGGGCGCCAACTGCTTGGCTGCCGCGACCGGGCGGACCGACTTGATCCCGCTCGCCCACTTCTCGAACGCCGGAGGGAACTCGGGGTCCTTGATCACCTGCACCTCGCGTGCGTGCAGCAGCAGTCGGCGCGGGTGGCGCGCCCAGTCGTCGAAATCCGCCGGGGTGGCCAGTGCGGCGACACCGCGTACCAGTGGGTTCCGAGCACCCTCGCAGACCGCCAGCGAGCCGCCGGTGCCGAACCCGGCCAGCCAGACGCCGCCGACGCCCAGGGAGTGCAGATGCGACACCGCGGCATGGACGTCGTCGAGCCATCCGTCGAGGGAGAAATCGCCTTCGGCGTTGCCGCACCCACGGAAGTTCATGGTGAGCACGCACCAGCCGAGCTCGGAACAGATCCGATCGGCGAGCTCAGGAAAGGACTTGCCCGACTGGGGCGACTCACGGCCTCGGGCGGGGAACCCGTGACAGAGCACCAGTCCCGGCGCATCGCCCAGGTCCCCCGCAGGCTCGCAGAGATGACCGCTGAGCATCAGGTCGCCGGAGCGGAACTCGTAGTCCATCACCGACGGACCGGTCGACCGACCCGTGCGGTCCGCTGGCCCGGAACCCCGCCGAGGCTCGGAGGGCCCCTTGGTGGCAGTCATGGTCGGCCGGTGGCAGTCATGGTCGGCCGGTGTCGGTCATGGTCGGCGGGTGGCAGTCATGGTCGGCGGGCGACGCGATCAGGCGTCGCTGGCCGCCCGCTGCTTCGAGAACAGCCGGTAGCAACGGTTGCGCGCTTCGGCCTCGGTGTCGGGCCCGAAACTCTGGTAGGCCTCCGAGGCCAGCAGTTCTTCGATGATGGGCTCGTCGTCGGGTTCGATCGCGTCGATGTCATAGACGACCTGGGTCCGCTTGTCGCCCACGTAGCGGTTGTGCTCGAACTTCCCGGGCCGTTCCATGTGCCACTCCTGTCTCGAACGCTGTGGTCACGTTGACCGCTGACATCGTAGGGGCGTCGGGCCACCGGTTGGCCCGGTGCCATCGGTTCAGGTCTCTGCGACGTCGTCGAGACGAGGTCCGATCGCGCCGATCGCCCGGTAGTAGACCGACTCGGCATCCAGGATCGCGAGCACGTCGTCGTCGCTCAGCGCGAGTCCGGCGTCGCCGACCTTGCCCAGCACGAACGCCGTCGGCTCGTCGTCGGGCACCACCACGAGCCCAGCGCCGATGTCGTCAGCGGTGCGCCCCGATGCGACGCCCTTGCCGGCGAGATAGTCGCAGTGGAACAACAGCACCGAACGCACATCGTCGTAGGAGACGACAGCGGTCATGTCCTCGGGCAGGCGCTCGGCGACGAAGTCGACGGCTTCCTCGAGGTCATAGACGCTGCGGCGAGGTCGGCGGGCGAGCGACCCCGACACGACCCCGATCGACACCGCGGCGATGACGAACACGCACACCACCGTCACCAGGAGCCACCACCACATCGCCCACATCGTACTGTCATGTGCCGGGGCGGCCGGCCCACCCGCCGCCGGAAGATCAGGCGTCGAGCTTGCCGTCGATGATGTGCACCGTGCGATCCGCGTAGCGTGTGATGCGATCGTCGTGGGTCACGATGATCGCCGCGGTCCCCCGCTGGCGCATCTCGGACTGGATCAGGTCCATCACCTGCTCGCCGAGCTTGGTGTCGAGCGCCGAGGTGGGCTCGTCGAACAACACCAGCTGCGGCTCGTTCATCAGCGACCGTCCGATCGCCACACGCTGACGCTGCCCACCCGACAGTTGTGACGGGAGGTTCTTGGCCCGATCGGTCATGCTCAGCTCGTCGAGCAGCGTGTCGGCACGGGAACGCGCGGCCTTGCCGCTGCGGCGACCGAGCTCATCGACGACCAGCAGGTTCTCTCGGGCGGTCAGGAACGGCACCAGGTTCACCGCTTGGAACACGAAACCGACCGTCTCCGAACGGAACCCCGACAGTTGGCGCTCGCTGTAGTGGGTGATGTCCTGCCCGCCGACCACGACCTCGCCCTCGGTCGCAGAGAGCAGACCGCCGGCGATGGAGCACAGCGTCGTCTTGCCCGACCCTGATGGCCCGAGCAGGCACAGGATCTCACCGGCACCCACCGACAGATTCACGTGATCGAGCGCGACCACCTCCTCGCCGCCGAGTTGGTAGGTCTTGCGGACCCCGGTCATGCGCAGCGCCAGGTCGCCGTCGCCCGACCGCTGGGCCGAGCCCGACCTGTCCGACGAGGGCTGGTCCGACGAGGGCTGGTCCGGCCCGGCGGTGGTGTCGGTGGAGTTCACGATCCGCTCCCGATGGCTGAGGCCGGGTCGATGCGAAGCACCCGACGGAGTGAGAAGGCGCAACCGATGATGGCTGCGATGAGCAGGAACACGACGCTGCTGATCACCCGTGCGGGCAGCAACGTGTAGGGGATGCCGCCGGGCGGCACCGCGAGGTCGAGCACCAGCGCCAGCGTGCCGCCGATGGCAGAGGCCACCAGGGTGACCACCACCGCCTGCAGCACCACACCGCCGAACAGCGTCCGCGAGGTGGCGCCGATCGCCTTGAGCACGCCGTACAACGAGGTGCGTTCCACGGTGAGGAGCGCGAAGAAGAGCGCCACCACGATGATGGCGATGATCACGGTCACCCCGATGATCTGGTTGAAGGTCGAGGACTGCTGTTCGACACCGGGTATGGCGTTGAT
>Ga0105045_10004487_pt1 | contig 12141 bp, 12 predicted proteins | sample MAT02_FD_78089 | JGI IMG/M metagenome (GOLD analysis project Ga0105045, IMG submission 78089) | Freshwater microbial communities from Lake Fryxell liftoff mats and glacier meltwater in Antarctica - MAT-02 (megahit assembly) | ecosystem: Environmental > Aquatic > Freshwater > Ice > Liftoff... | reverse complement strand
GCTGTCCGTCGGACCTCCGGGTCCGAGCGCGAGGTCGGCACGCGCGAGACAGTCCAGGATCGCGGTGCGCTCGTCGCCCAGCAGCAGCCCCGGCACGTCGCCAGCCTCGGCGAGCGCGACCCGCACCGCGAGCGCGACCCGCCCGAGCTCGACCCGCGCCTCGGCGAGGTTGCGCGCCTCGAAGTCTGCGTCGGCGCAGTCCAGGCTCTCGAGCACCAGCGCGTCGACGTCGGCCTCGGCGAGCCCGTAGGTCGGCTTGACCTCGACGGTCTGCTTCACGCCGGTCATGAGCTCGCGCGCGGTTACCGTGAGCAGCGCGTCCGCGTCGAGCTGGAACGTGATCTCGACCCGCGCCATCGACGGTGGCAGCCGCGGGATCCCGCGCAGCTCGAAGCGCGCGAGCGAGCGACAGTTGGCGACCATCTCGCGCTCGCCCTGGACCACGTGCACCACCATCCCGGTCTGCTGCTCGCTGTAGTTGGTGAACACCTGCCGCGCCGCGATCGGGATCGTCGCGTTGCGCGGGATGATCGTCTCGACGATGCCGCCCATCGTCTCGAGGCCGAGGGACAGCGGCACAACGTCGAGCAGGGTGACGCCGGGCCGCGCGCTGCCCGACAGCACGTCGGCCTGGATCGCCGCGCCATAGGCCACGACGCGGTCGGGATCGATGTCGTGCAGCGGCTCGCGGCGGAAAACCTGGGCGACCAGGCGCCGCACCAAGGGCACGCGCGTGGATCCACCGACCAGGACCACCCCGTCGAGCGCACGGGCCTCGATGCCGGCGTCGGCCAGCGCCCGGCGACAGGGGGCCAGCGTGCGCCGGGCGATCGGCTCGATGATCGTCTCCAGCGTCACGCGGTCGAGCCGATGGGCGACGAGCCCCGAGCGCGGCAGATCGACGTCGGTGACCTCGACATCCGACAGCGCCTCCTTGGCCGCCCGCGCCGCGTGCATCGCCTCGGCGTGCTGCCAGGCGTCGGGCTCGCCCACGCCCGCGATGCCCAGCAGGTGCGCCGCGATCGCGCGGTCGAAGTCGTCGCCGCCCAGCGCCGAGTCGCCGCCGGTGGCGAGCACCTGGAACACGCCGTCGTGCAGCCGCAGCACGCTGATATCGAAGGTGCCGCCGCCCAGATCGAACACCGCGAAGCTGCCGCGCTCGTTCTTGTCGAGACCGTAAGCAAGCGCCGCCGCGGTGGGCTCGGCGAGCAGCCGGTAGACCTCGAGGCCGGCGATGCGGCCTGCGTCCTTGGTGGCCTGGCGCTGGGCGTCGTCGAAGTACGCAGGCACCGTGATGACCACGCCGCCGACCGGCCCACCGAGCTCGGCCTCGGCGCGGGCCCGCAGCACCGCGAGGATCTCGGCCGAGACCTCCATCGGCGTGACTCGCCGTCCACCGACGTCGAGACGCAGCACGTCTTCGCCCTCGAGCCGATAGGGGTGCTCGAAGTCGACGTCGGCGCGGGCGCGGCCCATGAACCGCTTGATGCTGGAGACCACACGGTCCGGCGCCTCGATCTGCCGGGCACGCGCGGCGGTGCCGACCACCGGCTGGGCCGGATCGCCGTAGTCCACGACCGACGGCACGAGCGCGCTGCCGTCGATGTCGAGCACGCGCGGCGCCTCGCCGTTGGGCGCCACCGCGACCAGGCTGTGGGTCGTGCCCAGGTCGATCCCGATCCCGCGGCCGACCGCCCGCGGCCGCGACGGCGCGGCCATCGGCTCCTCGATCTGGAACAGCCCACCTTGGGTGAACACCTCGTCGTCGTCTTCTTCGGGCATCACACCTCGCCGTCGATCTCGTCGACGAGCCGCTGCAGGTAGCGGCGCTCCACCAGGGCGACGGCGGCGTCGCGGATCTCCCCTGCGCGCAGGGCCGCGACCGCACGATCGAGGGCCGCCTCCTGCTCGCGCTCCACGACGTCGCGGAGCGCGTCCATCGCGGCAGGTCCCTTGGCGCGGCCCTCGGCCAGCGCCTCGCGCCGGTCGATCATCTCCATCAAGAACGCCTGCGGCATCGTGGGCGCCCCGGAGGCCCCATCCGACGAATCGAGATCCATGCCGCCCAGACGACACAGGTACTCGGCCCGCCGCACTGGATCACGGAGCACGCGGTAGCCCTCGTTGATGGCGCCGCTGGTCTCGACCGCCGCTCGGCGCTCGGCCACGGTGCCGCCAGCCACCCGATCGGGGTGGTGGCGCTGTGCGAGCTCCAAGTAGTTGCGCTCGAGCTGCCCCAGATCGAGGTCGTACGAGGGCGCGAGCCCGAGCCCGTCGAAGTGGTTCGCTGCGGCCATCGTCAGAACGTGACCGACTCGCCGCAGCCACACTCGTTGGACACGTTGGGGTTCTCGAAGCGGAAGCCGTGGCCGCGGATGCCGGTCTCGAAGTCGATGCGGGTGTCCTTCACCAATCGCATCGACTTGGGGTCGACATACACGCGCACGCCATTCGCCTCGACCACCGTGTCGCTCGTGCGCGGCGCGCCGTCCTCGTACTGGAACATGTACGAGTAGCCGGTGCAGCCGCCACCGCGGATCCCGAAGCGGATCGCGGCGCCCGGCGTGCCGCGCTTGACCAGCTGGTCGCGCATCACCTTGGCGGCGCGCCCGGTCACGATCACCGTGGGCTTCGCCTCGGTGTCGGCGGCGATCGGCGGCGCCGGGGGCGGTCCCGCCTGGGGTCCCGATGCGGGTGCAGTGTCGGTCATCGGATTCACGACGGCTGGGCCTGGTGCTTCGCCTGCCAGTCGCGGATCGCGGCCTTGATCGCGTCCTCGGCGAGCACCGAGCAGTGGATCTTGACCGGCGGCAACGAGAGCTCCTCGGCGATCTGTCCGTTGTTGATCTCGAGCGCCTGCTCGACCCGCATGCCGCGGACCCACTCGGTCACCAGGCTGGAGCTGGCGATCGCCGAGCCGCACCCGTAGGTCTTGAAGCGCGCGTCGGTGATGACGCCGTCCTCCACCCGGATCTGCAGCTTCATCACGTCGCCGCAGGCGGGGGCGCCGACGATGCCGGTGCCGACGTCCTCGTCGTCCTTGTTCAGGCTGCCGACGTTACGGGGATTCTCGTAGTGTTCGATGACCTTGTCGCTGTACGCCATGGGGTGCTCCGTGCGGGGTTCAGTGGGCGGCCCACTGGATCGAGTTGAGGTCGATGCCGTCTTGCACCATCTCCCACAGGGGAGACATCTCGCGCAGACGGGTGACGTTACGGTGGAGGGAGTCGGCCACGTGGTCGACCTCCTCGCGGGTGGTGAAGCGGCCGATGGTCATGCGCAGGCTCGAGTGCGCGAGCTCGTCGTTGAGGCCCATCGCCTTGAGCACGTAGCTGGGCTCGAGGCTCGCCGAGGTGCAGGCCGAGCCCGACGACAGCGCGATCTCCTTGAGCGCCATCAACAGCGACTCGCCCTCGATGTAGGCGAAGCTGATGTTGAGGTGACCGGGCAGCAGGTGCTCGTAGGCGCCGTTGACGAACACATGCTCGTTCTCGGCCATGATGCGATCGTGGAGATGATTGCGCAGCGCGCCGATTCGCTCGGCCTCGGCAGGCATGGACTCGCGGGCGACCCGCACGGCCTCGCCGAAGCCGGCGATCGACGGCACGTTGAGCGTGCCCGATCGGTTGCCGCGCTCGTGCCCGCCACCGTGGATCTGCGGCGCCAGCCGGACCCGGGGCTTGCGCCGCCGAACATACAGCGCGCCCACGCCCTTGGGCCCGTAGATCTTGTGCGCCGTCATGCTGACCAGATCGATGCTCATCGCGTCGACGTCGATCGGCACCTTGCCAAACGCCTGGGTGGCGTCGGTGTGGAACAGCACCTGGCGATCGCGGCACGCCCGGCCGATCTCGGCGATCGGCTGGATGACGCCGGTCTCGTTGTTGGCGAACATGATCGAGACCAGGGCCGTCTGCGGCGTGATCGCCTCGGCGACCTGCTCGGCGGTGAGCAGCCCTCGGGTGTCGACCGGCAGATAGGTGACGTCGGCGCCGTGGCGCTCGAGGTACTTGCAGGTGTCGAGCACCGCCTTGTGCTCGGTGACGGCAGTGATGACGTGGGGGCGCGCCGTGGCGTCGCCCGAGATCACGTACTCGACCACGCCCTTGATCGCGAGGTTGTTGGACTCGGTGGCGCCGCTGGTCCAGGTGATCTCCTTGGGATCGGCCGCCAGCGTGGTGGCGATCTCGTCGCGGGCGTTGTCGACGGCCTGCTCGGCCGACCAGCCGAAACTGTGGGTGCGGCTGGCGGCGTTGCCGTACATCTGGGTGAAAAATGGCAGCATCGCATCGACCACGCGGGGGTCGACGGGGCACGTGGCGGCGTAGTCGAGGTAGATCGGCGTCTTGACGGTCATGTTGCCCCCGGGGCGTCGGAACGGCCGCGCAGCCGGATGGGCGCGGTCGAGAGGTGCACGCCGGCCACCAGGCTCGGCGTCGGATCTTCGGCGTGGACCGAGCCACAGTCGGCGCAGTCGCCGACCCCATGGTCATCCGGGCAGCCGCGGCATCCTTCCAGGTAGGCGAGGCTCTCGCCGAGATCGCGCTCGAGCTGCCATAGCCGCTCGATCTGCGCCCGCGTGGCTGCGAGCCGCCCGCGGAACATCTCGCGCAGGCTCAGCATCGCGTCCGGTCCGCTCGCCGCCGACTCCACGGTGTCGATGAGCCCTTGGATCTGCGGCAGCGTGAACCCCATGTCCTGCAGCTTGGCAATCCAGTAGACCCGGGCGACCTGGTCGGCACCGTACAGCCGGAAGCCGCCGGTCGAGCGGGCGGCCTTGAGCAGGCCCAGCTCCTCGTATAAGCGCAGCGCGCGGAGCGACTTGCCGGTCTTGCGGGCAAGCTCTCCGATCTTGAGCGGTGCGTCGGCCTTGGGCTGGGAGTTCATCTGCGAACCTTGACCTTACGTGAGGGTAAGGGTTCGCGGCTGAGTCTGGACCGGCCCCCCGGGGCTGTCAACCCGGCCGGAGCCAAAATCTCACCTTACGTCAGGTCTAGATCGGACCCGACTCGAGACGGCGCCCGCGGCGCGAACGGTCACCGCGCGGTCGGCTTCGCGCGGCCGGGCTTGGGCTTCGAAGGATCCGGCGTCGGCTTGGGCACCGGCTTCGGCACAGGCTTCGGGTCCGGCTTCACCGGCTCGACGGGCTTGGGCACCGGCTTCGGCACGGGCTTGGGCACAGGCTTCGGCACAGGCTTCACCGGATCCGGTGTGACCGGCCCGGGCTTCACCGGATCGGGCGCAACCGGATCGGGCTTCGTGGGCTCGACCGGCTTGGGCTCTTCCTTGGGCGTCGTCGGGGTCTTGGGCGTCGTCGGGGTGGTCGGCTGATGGATGGGCGCGACCGGCTTGTCCGGGGTCTCGAGCGTCGGCGGCGGGGCGTCGGGCGTCACGCCGAGATCAGCGGCCAGCGTCGGGTTCGCCTGGCCGTTGAGCATCGTGTAGGCGACCGCGCCGCCCACGGCGACCGCACCGATGGCGCTGCCGACGAGCGAGCCCGGGCCGCGATCGCCGGCCCGCGAGTGGTAGGCGAAGGCCATCGGCGAGCCGGCGTAGGTGGACGCGAGCGCAGCGAACTCGATCGCCGGATCGCCACCGGCGGCGACCTTGCGGGCGGCCTCGAGGGCGGCCTTGCCCTCGTCCGTGGCGCGGTTGCCGATGCCCTGCACCGCGACGTGCACGACCGGCACGCCGCCGGGTTGTGCGATCCACATGGTCGCGCTCGACACCGGGGCGAAGAAGCCGAGCGCCGCGTTGATCTGCGCCGGCTTCACTTCGGTCGACGTCTTGAACGCGGCGTCGACGAGCCGGCGCATCGGCGCCCCCTGAACCGCGTCGAGCGGGACGTGCATCGCCATGCTGACCTCGTTGCGGCCGAGGGCCTCACCGAGTTGGTGCGGCAGCGAGGCGAGCTCTTCGTCGGTGGCGGTGCCGGTGTTGCTCCCGAGCAGCTGGCCCACGGTCGCGGCGTCGGGGCCGATCGCGAAGGTGACGCGGCCCTCGTGGGCGAACATCCACATGTCCGCGCCGATGCCCGCGTAGGCCTTCACGATGTCGAGCTCCTTCACGCCGCCCATGGCGACGTGCAGGGCATCGACCGTGGCGCCCGCGCCTTGGATCTGGGTCTTCTCCCACGCGACGGTGGAGCCCTGGATGTCCGGCAGCGTGGTCGGCAGCGCGGACTTCTCGGCGAGCACCTTGTCGAACAGCGCCGGGACGCCTGTGATGTCGCCGACGCCAGCCTGGGCGAACAGGCCGCCGGGCGCGACCGAGCCGGCGACGACGAACTCGCCGGTCAGGCTGCCGAGGGTCTGGGTCAGCTCGGGCGGCACGCCGGCGCCGAGCTTCGAGCTCAGCCCCGCATTCATCAGCGCCGGGTTGACCCGCATCCAGACGAAGCCCGCACCGGGCTGGACATGATCGAGCGTGCGCGCCTCGCCGGGCTGCAGCAGGGTCTTCATCTGCGCCATCTCGGGCGTGTCGGGCAGCGCGGCCGCGAGGTGCACGAGACCGGGCAACGTCGCGACGGTGGCGGTGACGGGCTGGCCGTCGCTGGTGACCTTCACGAGAAGATTGGCTTCCTCCAGATCGACGCCCGGCAGACGATCCACGAACAGCTTGCGGGTGACCTCGATGTCGGTCGACGGCTTGTAAGCGTCGACGGTGGCCTGGTCGTCGCCGCAGACGTTCCAGCCGGTGCTGCCCTCGAGCGCCTTGCACTTGTCGCTTCCGCCGGCGTCGCTGCCGAGCGCTTTGGCGAGATCGACGATCGCGGTGGGCTTGTCGGCGGCGAACACGACGAGGCGCTTGCCGCTCGCGAGTTTGATCATCGCGCCCCCTTCGTTGGGACGCAGGCCCGACGCCGCGATCGCCGTGACGATCTCGGCCATCTTCACCTTGGCGCCGTCGAACTCGGTCTTGGCCTGGCCGATCTCCGAGGGCAGGCCGGTGGGATCGGCCCCCAGCGCCGCGAGCGGCCCCTCGACGAACTTCGCCCCCTCTTCGGCGTACTCGGCGAGCACCGACGCGTCGCGGACGAGCACGAACTCGGCCTGCTGATCGGGCACGAGCGACAGCAGATGATCGAGGCCTGTGAGCATCGCCGGCACGGGGATCGCCTCGGGCACCGGCACCGCGACGGGGGTCGGCTCGGCACCTTCGGCCTTGGGATCCTCGCCCTTGGCATCGGCTCCGTCGGCGGCCTTGTCGTCTTTGGCTGCGACCGGCTCATCCTTCTTGCCGGTGAGTTCCTCCAGCTTGGCGCAGCTGGGTACGGCCGCCGAGGTGAAGAAGAGCAACGAGAGCGGAACCGCGATACCGCGTCGCCTGGTGGGGAGCATGCCGCGCAGCATACAGGGGGGCATGCGGTGGCGGTAGGGTCGCCACACCGACGATGACCGAATTTCCACGGTGGCTCCACGACCTGCCAGCTCGGCTCGTGCACCACCCGTGTGCATTCTCCACACCTTCGGGCAACCCACGCGATGATGGTCAAGTTCCCGGGCCCGCGGTAGCTTCGGCGCCGGAGCACACCCATGGGTTTCTCGGAGAAGATGCGCGACAGCCTCGGGGGCGAAGGGGCGAAGATCGAGGTCGTGCCGCCGAGCGATGCGGTGGCGCCCGGTGACACCGCCAGATTCGCCGTGGTGATCGTCGGCGGCAGCAAAGCCGCGGCCGTCGATGCGCTGACGCTGCGCCTGGTGCAGGCGGTGCGCCATTGGGTCGATGCAAGTGGCAACACCCACGACGAGGACAGCGTCGATGGCGAAGCGCGCTTGGCCATGACCGCCGGCTGGACACGTACGACCTGCGCGGAATGGCAGATGCCCCTCACGGTGACCGTCGAGCCCGGCATGCGGCACACCATCGAAGTCGAGCTCGCGGTGCCACCGGATGCCGTCGCCACGTCCGCCGCGTGTACCCACGCGCTCTCGGTGCAGGCCGACATCAAGGGTCAGATCGACCCGACCGGTCAGGCCCGCGTACAGCTCGCCTGACGGAATCCCTGATCGCGACCACGACGCGGCGCACCCGCCCGCCCCGTCCGCGGCGGCTCAGCCCGCTCGCTCGGCGTCGGCACGCACGAACGTCCAGTCGCCCGCGCCCGATGTCGTGCCGTCGCCACGTCCGAACGATCCGGTGAGCGCGTTGCCGTCGCGGTTGACGAGCAGCCACCCCTCGCCGCGATCGCCGCGACCGTCCTGCCAGGTGAAGTGCACCAGGTTCGACACGGCCGCGCCACCGTCCGGTCCGGGGGCCTCGAGCTGCTCCATGTTGAGCACGTAGCGGCGGCCCTCCCCGCCCTCGAACATCCCGCGATAGTGATTACCGGCGAGATCGTCGACCCGCAGGGTGCCTCTCGTCCCGGCGACCTCGCCACGCCACTCGCCGTGGACCTCGACCGGCGGCTCGAACACCTCGGCGGCCGGGAACTCGGGCGCGCGCTCCTTGTCGCACGCGACAGCGAGCGTCGAAGCGAGCACGAGGCACGCGAGGCTGCGCCGCGCATCGACCATCTTGGGCCGCCGCGCATCGACCGTCTCGGGCCGCCGCGCATCGACCATCTCGGGCCGCCGCGCATCGACCATCTCGGGCCGCCGCGCATCGACCATCTCGGGGAACCCGTCGAGCATTGGCGGGGATGTATGCTAGCAGGAACGCCGCGACGCGCCGTCCGGCCCCCCGGCGCCCGGCGCTGCGACGCTCGCGGGGCGGGTGAGCTGACACCCGCCGCGATGGCGCACGGCGCGGGCGGACGATCACTCGGCGAGGTGACCGAGCTTGGCGATCTTGGTCGCGAGATAGTGCGCGTTGTGGGCGTTGGCGCCGACGTGCAGCCCTACGCGCTCCACGACTTCGATGCCCCGCTCCGCCAGCCCCGCGACCTTGCGCGGGTTGTTGGTCAGCAGGCGAACGCGCCGCACGCCGAGGCGGTGGAGGATCTGCACGCCGATGCCGTAGTCGCGGAGGTCCGCGGCGAAGTCGAGACGCAAGTTGGCCTCGACCGTGTCGAGTTCGCCGTCCTGCAGCGCATAGGCGCGGATCTTGTTGAGCAGCCCGATGCCGCGGCCCTCTTGCCGGAGGTACACGAGCACGCCGTGTCCGGCCGCGGCGATCGCCGCCATTGCGGCGTCGCGCTGGGCACCGCAGTCGCAGCGCAACGAGTGCAGCGCGTCGCCGGTGAGGCACTCGGAGTGCACGCGCACGAGCACCGGCGCGCCGTCGTCGACCGTGCCCATCGTGAGGGCGACGTGCTCGGCCCCCGTCAGGCCGTCCTCGAAGCCGTGGAGCAAGAACTCGCCGTGGGCGGTGGGGAGCTTGGCGGTCGCGACGTGCGAGACGAACGCATCCGTGGCCAGGCGATGGGCGATGAGATCCGCGATGGTGCCCACGACGAAGCCGTGCTGCTCCGCGAACTCGAGCAGGGCGGGCAAGCGCATCATCGTGCCGTCGTCGTGCATCAGCTCGCTGACCGCGGCGACGGGCTGGAACCCGGCGAGGCGTGCGAGATCGACCGCCGCCTCGGTGTGGCCGGCCCGTCGCAGCACGCCGCCGTCTCGCGCACGTAGGGGGAAGACGTGCCCCGGGCGCACGAGGTCCCGGGCAGCGGCGCCAGGCCGGACGGTGGTCTGGATGGTCAGCGCCCGGTCCTTGGCGGAGATCCCGGTGTCGATTCCGTGCGCCGCCTCGATCGACACGGTGTATGCAGTGCCGCGCTTGGCAGTGTTGTGCTCGACCATCGGCGGCAGCTCGAGGTGGTCGGCCACCGCGTTCGGCATCGCCAGACAGATCACGCCGCCGGTGTATCGGATCGTGAGCGCAATATTTTGTGCGGTCGCGATCTCGGCGGGGATGATGATGTCGCCCTCGTTCTCGCGGTGCTCGTCATCCACGACGATGACGGGGCGACCGGCGCGGAGCTCGGCGATGATCGTAGAGGTGGGGGCGATGCCAGCGGCCAGGGTCGACTCCTCGGCGCCCGAAGCATGGCCGGTTTGCCCCGCCTGTCAAACCGGCACGGGCCCCTCGCGCCGGCGCCGGGGCTCGACTACAATCCGCGCCCAGATGGCGTCTGGGCGAGCCGAGCGAGCGTTCCTCTCGATCCTCTGTGGGGTCGCAGTCGTCACCGCATCGCCGCGCATCGCTGCTGCATCCGCGCCGGCGGGCGCACCGATCGCGACCGAGACGCCCGCCGGGCCCGCGTCGACGCGGGTGTTCAGCGGCGCCACCGAGGTGCCGACTCAGACGTCATCGGTGGGCGCCGACGCGGGCACGGTCGCGCGCGATCCCAAGACGCAGCCCACGACGCAGCCCACGACGCAGCCCACGACGCAGGAAGAGACCAGCGCGCCTGCCGAGCCCGAGGTCCCGGCACCTGCACCCGTGGGCGACGACACCACCGCTGACGACGTCCCCGAGCGACTGACGCCCATGCAGGCGGTGGGCTGGTGGACGCTCTTCGGTGGCGTCGCGGTCGGCACGCTCGCGGGCGTGATGGCGGGGCTCGCCGAGCGACAAGAAGACCGGGCACTGCGCCTGTCGGTCCGCTTCGACCTCGCGACCGGCGCCCAGACCCGCTACGAGGACGTGGAAGGCGAGTACGAGTCGGCGCTGCGCCGCGGCCGGGCCCAGGCCAACGCCGGCATCGGCCTCGCGGTCGTCGGACTCGCCGCGGTGGTCGCCGGCGTCGCGGTGCTCGGGGTCGCCAGCGCTCGCGCGCGCAGGGACAGAGCGCCACGCAGCAACGCTCGGCTGCACTGGCGCGGCTCGGGGATGCAGGTGAAGTTCTGATGCGACGCATGCACCTCGGATTCCAACGGGTCGGGTATGCGTTGCTCGGGCTGGCGGGCGGGATCGTCGTCGGCTGCTTCGATGCGCCGGCGGCCGACGTGATGTTCAGCTGCGATCCCGCGACCGCGCCGGCGTGCCCCGATGGCTACAGCTGCGAGGCCGATGGCTGCTGTCACCGCGACGGCACGGATGTCGCTGCGAACCTCGGCGCGTGCAAGCTCGGGGGTGATACCCAGCCGGGCACGGGCACGGGCACGGGCACGGGCACGGGCACCACTGCTGTAGATAACTCCGACAGCTCGAGCTCCGACAGCGGCGGCACCACGTCGATCTGAGGGAGCGCGAGCGCGAGGCGGCCGCAGCGCGCGCGGGCCTCTCGGTAGCGGCCTTGAACGGCAGGCCCGTGTGCGCTAAGAAGTGCGGCCTTCCCGAAGGCCGAGTACATCGTGGGCCTCAAGGACATCTTCTCGACCACCGGCCGTGCGAAGTCGCGTCTCGACAAGCACGTGAAGCTGATCACCAACCCGTATACGCAGTCGGCCGATCGCTACCACGCGATGCAGCAGCTGCTGGACGACGGCTCCGACGAGGCGCTCGTGGGCTTGATGCGGCGCTTCACCGTCATCGCCACCAAGAGCATCGAGGACGAAGAAGAGAAGGGCTGGGCGTACCGCGAGCTGGCGGGACTCGGGCCCAAGGTCCTGCCTGCGCTGCGCCAGTTCTGCCTCGAGTCCGACAACGTCGCCTGGGCCATGCGCATCCTCGAGGACGTCGCAAATGGCCCGCAAGAGTGGGAGATCATCGAGGGCATGCTCGAGCGTCACCCGCCCGAGTACGCCCGCGATCCCAAGACCAAGCTGCAGGTCCTCACCCACCTCGCCGAGATCGACGATCCGCGCGTCGCCGACATCCTGATCCGCTACGTCGACGATCCCGACGAGGGCGTGCGGTACTTCTGCGTCGAGCAGCTCGTCGACATCGCGGACGAACGCGCCAAGGCCCCGCTGCTCGCGCGGCTGGGCAACCCCGACGAGGACTCGGTCCGCCTGCGCACGCGCATCCTCGATGGTCTCGCGACGCTCGACTGGGACGTCTCCGACGCGCAGGACGTGGTGGTGAAGAACCTCGGCAACGAGCACCTCCTGCAAAAGGGCAAGATCGTCCGCCGCTGACGCGCGCGCCGCGTCCGGCCGCGGCCGTTGCCTGGCGGGGTCCCGTGGTGCACGCTGCCGCTCGCGATGCCCCGCCGCGACGACCTCAAGCGCATCTTGGTGCTCGGCTCGGGCCCCATCGTCATCGGCCAGGCGTGCGAGTTCGACTACTCGGGAACGCAGGCGGTCAAGGCCCTGG
>Ga0105045_10004486_pt1 | contig 12141 bp, 13 predicted proteins | sample MAT02_FD_78089 | JGI IMG/M metagenome (GOLD analysis project Ga0105045, IMG submission 78089) | Freshwater microbial communities from Lake Fryxell liftoff mats and glacier meltwater in Antarctica - MAT-02 (megahit assembly) | ecosystem: Environmental > Aquatic > Freshwater > Ice > Liftoff... | reverse complement strand
ATGTGCCCTGCGCCAATCGGTACGCCTCATTTCGCGCCACGCCGAACTCCTCCTGCAGGTGACGGACCGTATCGCGGACCGATGTGCCCTCGGCACGAAGTGCTCCGGCGCGCCGCGCTGCCGCGTCGTGGTCGGGCACCGCTGGCGGCGCACCGTCGACGAGTACCACCACCTCTCCGCGAGGAGCGGTTGTTCCGTAGTACGCAGCGAGCTCCGCCACCGTTCCGCGACGGAACTCCTCGTGGAGCTTGGTCAGCTCCCGGGCCACCACCGCGCGACGATCCGCACCACCGGCCACGGCCAGAGTCTCCAGCAGATCGGCGACGCGTGGCGGCGCCTCATACAGGACCACGGTATGTGGTGACGCCAGCACCCACTGCGCGGCCGCGAGCCGCTCGGTCGCGGCCCGCGGGAGGAAACCGAGGAAGGTGAAGGCCGTCGCCGGGAGCCCGCTCGCCACCAGCGCGGTGAGAATGGCCGAGGCGCCCGGTATCGGCGTCACCACGATGCCGGCCGCGATCGCCGCCTCCACCAGGCGTGCGCCCGGATCCGAGACCAGCGGCGTGCCGGCGTCGCTGATCAACGCCACATCGCTCCCCTCCAGCAGCCGCTGCACGAGACGTGGGGACTGCTCGGCCTCGTTGTGGGCGTGATAGCTGCGCACCGGCGTGCTGATGCCGGCCCAGGCCAGCAGCGGCGCGCTGTGCCGCGTGTCCTCGGCGACGATCAGCGCCACGCGGCGCAGGGTCTCGATGGCGCGGGGCGTGAAGTCGGCCCGATTGCCGATCGGCGTCGCAACGACGTAGAGCGTGCCAGCCATGATGGTCCAAGAGGGCGCGACAGGCGGTGGCAAGCCACCGGGAGAGGGCTGATTCCGCATACGACGAACGGGGTGCACACACCGTGCACCCCGTCACTGTCGCGCCGGCAGAGCCGGCGCGAAACTGGCTAGGCGTGCTTCTCGAAGTACGTCTGCAGCTGCGCCTTCGGCATCGCACCGACGACCTGATCCACCACCTTGCCATCCTTCACGAAGAGCAGTGTCGGGATCGAGCGAACGTTGAACGTCGCCGCCGTCTTCTGGTTGGCGTCGACATCCAGCTTCGTGATCTTCACCTTGCCGTCGTACTCCGTCGCCAGCTGGTCCAGGATCGGTGCCACCATGCGACACGGTCCGCACCAGGTCGCCCAGAAATCGACGACGGCCAGACCCTTGTGGTCCAGCACTTCAACCTGAAAATCGCCGTCAGTGACGGCCATCACATTCGCCATGTCTCTCACCTGTCGTGGGCAGCCGATTGCGCGGCCGCCCCGCTAGAGTTGTTCGCATCATGACAGATCCCGCACCACGCGGCACCCGCATCGCCCACATCGGTCTCGCCGTTTCGGCGTTGGACCAGATCCTGCCCTTCTACCGCGACATCCTCGGCATGCCGGAAGTCTCGCTCGATGACGCCGATGGTGCGCGTATCGCCGGCCTTGCCGCCGGGGACTCCCTCGTGGAACTGCTCGAAGCCCAATCACCAGAGTCGCCGATCGGCAAGTACGTCGCCAAGCGGGGACCCGGCATTCACCACATCTGTTTCGCCGTCGACGATCTCGACGGCACCCTCGCGCGCTGCAAGGCGTTCGGCATCCGTGTCATCGATGAAACTCCCCGACTGGGCGCAGAAGGCAAGCGCATCGCCTTCCTGCACCCGGCCAGTACGGCAGGGGTCCTCGTCGAACTATCCGAATACTAGCGCTTTTGTTCCTGCGGCTGATTCGAACAGAACCCGCGCATCGGGACGAGGTCGGTATTCTCGATGAACCATTTCTGGTTGGGCCCGGGTGTCGCGACCATGGTCGTCTGTGCGACCAGTGATCCCCGCCGGAGCTCCACCTTCAAGGTCCGCTTCGCACCCTCGGAGGGCACATCGCTGACGATGCGGAAGCTGTCATGATTGAGATTGCACTGCATCACCAGGATCCGTTTCTCCAGCTCGTTGCGGTCGCGGATCAGTTCGCGTGCCGGCCCCTTGGCACTCCCCCAGATCAACGACGTCGCCTGGACATCTTCACGCCGGATCGAGGCCAGGAATTGCTCGGCCGCCTGCTTGGGGCCGACGGCACCGACCGTGCCCAACGGTGTACCGCTGCGGCTGCCCGATCGGCAGGCGCCAAGCACGAGCATCAGTGCCACTACGGTCAGTCGCATCACGTTTTCCACTCCATGAGTCCGATTGAACATGTCGAGCGAAGGTAATTCGGCGCCGGAGACCGCAGCACACGTCCCCCGCCATCAGCGTCTGTACGTAAACATCGATCACGTGGCCACCCTGCGACAGGCACGAGGCGGATCGAGTCCCGATCCGGTCGAGGCCGCCCGGTGGTGCGAGGATGCGGGAGCGGATGGCATCACCGTCCACCTGCGCGAGGATCGCCGGCACATCCAGGACGCCGATGTGGAGACACTCTCCCGCACTGTCCGTTCCTATCTCAACCTGGAGATGGCCTGCACCGACGAGATGCTGGCGATCGCGCTGCGCCTCCGTCCGCACCAGGTGACCATCGTGCCCGAGCGCCGCGCCGAGATCACGACCGAGGGCGGGCTGGATGTTCGGCGCGATCCGGCCGGGCTGCGCCGGACGCTCGACGCGCTGAACGCCGCCGGCATCCGGACTGCCCTGTTCATCGATCCCGACCTCGATGTCGTCCGCGCCTCGCATGAACTGGGCACGGCGGCCATCGAACTGCACACCGGGCAGTATTCGCATCAGCCTGCCGCCTCCGGTCCCCTGCTCGCCCTCACGGCCGCTGCCGACGAAGGCGCCCGACTCGGTCTTGGCGTGCACGCCGGCCATGGGCTCACCGTGGCCAACGTGGCCCGGGTCGCCGGCATCGAGCCGATCGAGGAATTGAACATCGGGCATGCGCTCATCGGGCGCAGCATCCTGATCGGCATTGCGGGCGCCGTGCATGAGCTCCGGGCCGTGATGAACGCGGCGCGAAGTGCCGGGCTGCAGCGCGGATGATGGAGCCAGGGACCGGGACCATGTAGCTTGCATGCCGTGCGGATCGTCCCGGTTCGATACCGTCACCCTCTCCAGCGCCCATGTCTGTCGGACTGCTCGATTTCTTTGTGCTCGAAGCCAGCGACCTCGTCGACCGTCTGCAGCGTGTCACGACGACCGGCGAGCCGCAGGGCCCTGACGCTGCCATCCTGCTGAAGCTGGCTCGCGAACTGCGCGGCAGTGCGACGATGGCGCGGCTCCCGGGTTTCGCCGAGGCGGCGGCGGAGCTCGAGCGCGGCGCCCGGCTCCTCCACGAAGGACGGATTGCCTGGACTCCCGGCCTCGGCAACGTGGTGACGGCCTCGGTGACGGAGTTGCGGTCGCTCATTCCCATGGCGAGGCTGTGGGGCGAGAGTCATGATCAGCGCGCCCGTTCGGCTGGCGACCGGCTTACGGCTGTGCTGGATGCGGTCGAGCGGCATGGCGCCTTGATGCAGAGCGGCGGTGGCGCGGCGACGACCGGGACGACGGCCGTCGAGGCGCCGATGCGCGCGATCGAATCCGCTTCGGCGATCACACCCCAGACGGCAATGGCCGCCATGTCCGACGCACATATGCCCATCGTTCCGATCGCGTCACTCGCGCCGGGCGGTCATGTCGACGCGGTGGTCTACCGTGCCCCCAATCCGGCGATCAGCATTGCGCAGCGATTCATCACCGACATCTCGCCGCTCGTCGGCTCGCTTCGCGCCAGACTGGCTGTGCTGCGCAACGGCGCAATGCAACAGGCCGGTGCCGACATGGTGGCCGCGTTTCGTCCGGTCCTGCTGTCACTCCGCGATACGGCCGCGAGCTACGAGCATCCGGACATCCACGAGTTCTGTGATGCCGTACTGAACACACAGGCACCGATTCCGGCGTCCGCGGCCGGCGCGATCGATACTGCCCTCACGGTGATGATGCAGCACGACCTGGTGGTCCACGTCCGTGCGCAGAAGCTGGCCGAACTTCGTCGCGTCGTCTTCGCGGCAACGCCGCTCGCCACCGGCGTGCAGTCGGAGTCGCCCAGCCGTCGGAACTACTCGTTCACGCCGCACATGCACGCCCCGATCGGCGCCGCGTTCACCGAGCCGCCGCTGATGCCGACGACCTCGCGGCCCACTCCAGCGGCACCGCGCGGGCGCGAACTCAGCTCGCTGCTCAGCACCACGCTGGTGAAGGTGAGCGAACTGGATGCGACACCACTCGACCTGATCCCGATTCCGTCGCCGGCCACCCCCCTGTCACCGACCGCACCGGTTGGCGAGCCTGATGTGGTACCGATCGATGCGCTGCTCTATCGCGGTCCGCGCGCCCTCGCGCGCGCGCGGCACATCGTCGGGCAACTGCGCACCGGGAGTACCGCACACGATCCCGCACTGATCGACGAACTGTTCGATCTCGTCGGACTCGCTGGGACCGCGACCTGATCGACGTGACGCAGTGACCCGCACGAAGTGGCAGACCCTCATCGGCGCGGTCCTCACGCTGCTGCTGCTCGCCTGGACGCTCCGCGACGTGCAACCCGACGCGCTGCTGCAGCAACTGCGTGGAGCAAACGTCGGGCTGCTGCTGCTGTCGGCGCTCGTGGCGACGGCAATTTTCCCGTTGCGCGCGCTGCGATGGCTCGTGCTGCTCGAGCCGCTCGCGCCCGCGCTGCGATTCATGGATGCCTGGCGAGCCGTGGCCATCGGCATGATGATCAACAACGTGCTGCCGGCCCGCGCGGGCGAGTTCGCACGTGCGTACGCCCTCTCGCGCGAGACGCGCGCCGTGCCGTTCGCGAGCGCGCTCGCCTCGATCGCACTCGATCGTCTGTTCGACGCGTTGATCGTGTTCGCACTCATGTTCGGCGCGATGCTGGCACCGGGATTTCCGGCCGGGGCGCTGATTGCCGGCCAGCCGGCGACGGCGCTCGTCGGGACGTGGGGCGTGGCCGTGCTGCTCGTCGTCTTCGGCGGCGCGCTGATGGTCGCATTCCGTCCCGAAATCTTCCGCGCCGTCGCGACGCGGCTCGTGCGCGCCGTGCAGCCGCGCTGGGAACCACGCGTCGCCGGCTTCGTGCAACAGGCCACCGAGGGACTGGCGGTGCTGCGCAGTCCCTCGCGATTCGCGCGCGTCGTGTTCTGGACCGTGCTGCACTGGCTCACGAATGCCCTGGCCTTCTGGCTGGCGTTCCGGGCCGTCGGCATCACGGCCCCATTCTCTGCGGCGCTCTTCCTGCAGGGCCTCATCTCGATCGGTGTCGCCATTCCCTCCTCCCCTGGATTCTTCGGGCCATTCGAGGCATTCGCCAAGGCCGGGCTGCAGATCTATGCCGTGCCGGTGACGCTGGCGGTGACCTGGGCCGTCGGCTTCCACCTGCTCGCGTTCATCCCGATCACCGCACTCGGCGCGTTCTACTTCTCACGCCTCGGCCTGTCGCTGCGCGAGCTGCGCGCGACCTCGACGACGCAGCCTGCGACCGGCGATGTCTGAGGAGGTCGTGATGCATGCACAGGTGGCCGCATGGGCCAAGATCAACCTCGATCTCCGCATCCTGGCGCGCGAAGACACCGGCTTTCACCAGCTCGAGACGATCTTCCATCGCATCTCGCTCTGCGACCTCGTCGATGTGCGCGTGAGCGACGGGACACCGGGCATCATCCTCGCCTGCGCACCAGCCGTCGATGTGTCGGACGAGGAGAACCTGGCCTGGCGCGCGGCGGCGTCATACCGGCAGGCCGCGCAGTGGCCACCCGCAGATGCCTGCATCGCGATCAGCGTGCGCAAGGAGATTCCCACCGGTGGCGGGCTCGGTGGCGGCAGTGCGGATGCCGGCGCCGTCCTGCGTGCGCTCGATGCGCTGAATCCGCAGCCGCTCGCGGCCGCAGCGCTGCTGACCGTCGCGGCCACGCTTGGCGCCGACGTGCCGTTCCTGGCCTCCGAGGCCGCCTGCGCGCTTGCGTGGGGCCGCGGCGAGCGCATGCTCGCGCTCCCCGCACTGCCGAAACACGCGGTCCATGGTGCCACGTTCGCCCGCGGCGTCGACACGGCGCTGGCATACCGCGAACTTGCCGCAGCGCGGGCCGATGGTCGCATCGTCACCGCAGGCAGCAGGCTGCACCACCCGGCGCAGCTCGCGCACTGGGATGGCATCGCGCAATTCGCACAGAACGATTTCGAGGTGCCGGTGTTCGCGATGCGTCCCGACATCGCATCGGTCCACGCGGCGTTCCGCGCGATCGCGCCGCATGCGCTCGTGCGCATGTCCGGCTCCGGGGCGACGGTCTTCGCAGCCGGCGCGATCGAGGCGCACGCCCTGCGTGCGCTGACGGCGCAGTGGCCAGCAGACGGCAGTATCCAGCTGCTGCATGCGGCGACGCTCGACCATGTACCGCCCGTGTCGATCTTGTCGCCCCCGTCGGTGCCCCGTTAGCCTTCCGCACGATCCCCGATCGTCTAATGGCAGGACAGCGGCCTTTGAAGCCGTGAATCGTGGTTCGAATCCACGTCGGGGAATCCTCGCTACACTACCTGCCTCCGCGTGAATTTCCAGCGCGCCCCGCGCCGCACCACCGACCTGCCGGCGCAACAGGCCGCTCGATCGGGCATCAGCCTCGCAGCACTCGCACAGCGCCACGCGCTGACCGTGCGCGCCGCCTATCTCGTGTGCATCGGGTTGGCGACCCTGCTACCCCTTGGGGTCGACCCGTCGCTCGCGCATGCGTTCCGGCGACTCCTCCGTGCCGTCGAGCCGGTCTTGCGCGTTCAGGACGTCGTCGACGGCGCGCGCAACATCGCGCTCTTCTTCGGCTGGGGCGCGATCTACGTGCTCACCGCGCGCATTCCGCTCACCCGTCGCGACGTCGCCCGTGCCACGCTCATCGGCATGCTGGCGAGCCTCTCGGTGGAGTCGGCGCAGCTGTTCTCGCCGGCACGATACGCCAGCCTGCTGGACGTGCTCACCAACACCCTTGGCTCGCTCTCCGGGGCAGCCACGCTCTGGCTCGTCGAACGGCGCGCCAGCAGCGACATGCGCCGCGGTACGATGATCGGCGTGCCGGGCTGGCTGCCCGCCGGCGCGGTGCTGATGGTCGCGTTCGGGCTGGCCTTCGCGCCCGCCAACAGGGCCGGCACCGTACTCAGCTGGATGGGATCACCGCTCGACCGGCTGCAGGCGGTTCGCAGCGTCGATCCGCTCATCGTGCCCTGGCCCTCCCTAGTCACGGATGGCCTCGCGTGGCTAATCGTCGGACTGACCGTCGCCGTCGCCATCAGCGACCGGACCGGCCAGATTCGGCGCCGCCAGTTGCTGGCATGGCTGGTGCTGGCTCCCGGACTGCTCGCCGCCGCGCATCTGGGGCGCGGCTTGGCCGGGGTGCAGCGCGAGCTGCTGACCGCGGCACTGCAGACCACAGGCCTCGTACTCGGCCTGCTGACGGGCCTCGTCGCCGTGCCAGCCTGGCGCCGGAGATTCACCGCGCGATCCGAGCGCGCCCTGCACATCGGCCTCCTGGTCGTACTCCTCGGTGCCGTCGTTTCCTGGACGCCGCAGTTGCCCATACCGGATTCCAGCCGGCCTCGCGTCAACTGGCCACAGCTCATCCCCATGATGTCGCTCCTGCAGCGGGGGGACCTGGCGAGCGTGTTCCTGGTGCTGCAGAAGGCAGGGCTCGGCGCCGCGATCGGGGCCTGCCTGGCCGCACGACGCCGGCTCGGCATCCCCTACCCGCGCCTGCGCGCCGCACTCGGATTCGCCGCATTGCTCGAGGTGGGGCAGCTGGTGGTGCCCGGTCGGTACCCGGACATCACCGACGCCATGATCACGAGTGCCGCAGCGATTCTCGTCGCGGCACTGGTCGAACGGGCCACTCGCGGAGCCCTGCTGGAAGCACCGGACTCTGTCGTGGACTTGAACGGCAACGACAGTGCCGGTAACTTCTGAGGCTCTGCCCTATGGACACACTGCCGCTGGCGCCTGGCGCCAAGATCATTTCGGGAACCGCCAATCCGGCGCTGGCCGACGAAGTCGCGCGCCATCTTGGTGTCGACCTCGCCCGGACGACCGCGACGCGTTTCAGTGACGGTGAAATTTTCGTCCGGATCGATGAGAACATCCGGGGGTCGGATCTCTTCATCATCCAGTCGACGAACCCGCCGGCGGACAATTATCTGGAGATGCTGCTGCTCATCGACGCCGCGCGTCGTGCGAGCGCTACCCGGATCACGTGCGTCCTGCCTTACTTTGGCTATGCACGGCAGGACCGCAAGGACCAGCCGCGCGTCGCCATTGCGGCGAAATTGATGGCGAACATGATTCAGGTCGCCGGTGCTGACCGCGTGCTCGGCCTGGATTTCCATCAGCATCAGCTGCAGGGCTTTTTCGATTGCCCCGTGGATCATCTGTACGCAGCACCGGTTCTGACGGCCCACTATCGCAAGAAGAACCTGAAGGACCTGGTGGTGGTGGCGCCTGATGTGGGTGCTGCCAAGATGGCTCGCGGGTTTGCCAAGCGGCTCGACGCATCGCTCGCGATCGTCGACAAGCGGCGCCCAAAGGCCAATGTGGCCGAGGTACTGAATGTGGTGGGTGATGTGGAGGGGCGTGACTGCCTCATCGCCGACGACATGATCGACACGGCCGGCACGATGACGGAAGCGGCCCGCGCGCTCAAGGCGCTCGGGGCGGCGGACATCTACGTGTGCGCGACCCATGCATTGTTGAGCGGCCCTGCGAAGCAGCGGTTCGACGATGCGCCGATCAAGGAGGTGACGGTGACCGATTCCGTCGCCATCCCCGAATCCCGTCGTCCCCATCAGCTCAATGTGCTGTCGGTGGGCGAGTTGCTGTCGAAGGCCATTCGATTCACCCACAGCGAGCAGTCCGTCAGCTCGTTGTTTGACTGACGCACTGCGCGTCTCCAGGAGCTTCCCCGATGTCTACTGCCACGCTGTCCGCTACGCTTCGCTCCGAATCCGGCAAGGGTGCCGCGCGCGCCCTGCGCCGCGCTGGCTCCGTGCCGGCCGTCATCTACGGCCACAAGCGTGAGCCGATGTCCCTCTCCATCGTCACCCGTGACATGGAGCGACTCCTCGAGCGCGTCGCGCCCGGGTCGACCGTCGTGGAGCTGAGCATCGATGGCAAGGTGTCGCGCACGATCATCCGCGAGATCCAGAAGCACCCGTTCAAGAAGCAGCTCGTGCACGTCGACTTTCAGGAACTGGTCGCCGGCGAGAACATCACCGTCAGCATCCCCCTGATCATCACGGGCGTCTCGATCGGCGTCCGCTCGTCGGGCGGCGTGCTCGACCAGACGCTGCGCGAACTCGAGATCAGCGTCGATCCGTCGTCGATCCCGAACCACATCGACGTCGATGTCTCGGCACTCGGTGTCGGTGACTCGATCCACGTGCGCGACCTGACGCTGCCGGACGGCATCACGGTCATCACGGACACCGACGCCTCCGTCGTCGTCGTCGCCGCGCCGAAGGTCAACGCGACCGACGCGGCCGCCGATGCCGCCGCCGCCGCCGAGCCGGAAGTGCTGCGCGCCAAGAAGCTCGCCGACGACGCCAAGTAACCGGCCCATCGGCAATGCGGGGCGCGGTGCGAATCATCGCGCCGCGCCCCGCTCGTCTTTCCCGTCATGAAAGTCTTTCTCGGCCTCGGCAATCCCGGCAAGGAATACGAGCGCACCCGCCACAACATCGGCTGGTGGGTGCTGGATCATCTTGCCCGCCGCTGGAACACGGATGGCTGGAAGAAGGACGGCAAGGCGATGGTCGCCACCGCGCGCGTCGGTGACGACGTGGTGAAGCTCGTGAAGCCACAGACCTACATGAACCTGAGCGGCGAGGTCCTCAAGCCGTTCCTGAACCGACCCGGATGGGATCCGGCGCAGGACCTGATGGTGATCGTCGACGAAGTCGCGCTGCCGTGTGCGCAGCTGCGCACGCGCGCCAGCGGCAGCGCCGGCGGGCACAACGGGCTCAAGTCCGTGCAGGCACATGTCGGTTCGACTGGCTACCCGCGCATGCGCATCGGCATCGCCCCGCTCCATCCCCGCGCGTCGGTCGGCGACCTGTCGGCCTGGGTCCTCGGGCCGTTCGGGCGCGAGGAGACCGAGTTCATGGACGCGGCCATGCCGCGCTTCGGCGATGCGTGCGAATCGTGGGTCCGCGATGGACTCACGATGATGATGAATAAGTTCAACCCGGTCGCGTGACCCACGTGCCGCCGTCCCTTCCCTCTCTGAGATCCATCACGTGCTGAAGCTCGGCATCGTCGGCCTCCCGAACGTCGGCAAGTCCACCCTGTTCAACGCCCTCACCGCCGCCAAGGCGGAGGCGGCGAACTATCCGTTCTGCACCGTCGAGCCGAATGTCGGCATGGTCGAGGTGCCGGATTCGCGACTCGATGCACTCGCCGAGGTCGTGCAGCCGAAGCGCACCGTACCCGCCGTCGTCCAGTTCGTGGACATCGCGGGCCTCGTCAAGGGCGCGGCACAGGGCGAAGGCCTGGGCAACAAGTTCCTCGCCAACATCCGCGAGACCGATGCGATCGTGCATGTGATCCGCTGCTTCGACGACGACGACATCACGCACGTGATGGGCGGCGTCGATCCGGTGCGCGATCGCGACGTGATCGACTTCGAGCTCTGCTTCGCCGACATCGGCAGCGTCGAGAAGCGCCTCGACAAGCAGCAGCGCATCGCCAAGAGCGGCGACAAGGATGCGATCGCCGAGCTGCCCGCGCTGACGAAGGCACTCGCGACGCTGCAGAACGGCGTGCCGATCCGCCGCGCAGGGCTGACGAAGGAAGAACTCTTCCTGCTCGAGCCGCTCATGCTGCTGACCGTGAAGCCGGTGCTCTACGCCGCGAACGTGACGGACGACGAGCTCGCGACCGGACATGGTACGCATGTCGACGCGCTGCGTGCCGCCATCACCGCGAGCGGTGAAGTCGCGGACATCGTCACGTTCTCGGCGCGCATCGAGGCGGAGCTGGCCGAACTGGCGCCGGAGGAGAAGAAGGAATTCCTGTCGTCACTCGGCCTCGAGAGCGCCGGCCTCGACCGACTGATCCACGCCGGCTATCACCTGCTCGGCCTGCACACCTACTTCACTGCTGGTGAACAGGAAGTGCGTGCCTGGACCATCCATCGTGGTGACACGGCGCCGAAGGCAGCCGCCGTGATCCACACCGATTTCGAGAAAGGCTTCATTCGCGCCGAAACCGCAGGCTTCGAGGACTTCGTGCGCCTGAAGGGCTGGAAGGGCGCCAAGGAAGCCGGTGCCGTGCGCTCGGAAGGCAAGGAGTACGTCGTGCATGATGGCGACGTGCTGCTGTTCCGCTTCAACGTCTGATCCACGTCCACGTTCGACCGCTGTCACCGCACGACATCACGCCTGGAGTGTCATGAGCCTCATCGCACTGCTGCAGGACGCCGCCACGTCGGTGCCTGCGCCGCTGCCGTTCTTTCGTACAGGGCTGTTCTACAAGTCGCTGCACATCTTCGGGCTCTTTCTCGCCACGACGTCACTCGGCGGCATCGCGATCCACGCGGCGAACGGCGGCACCAAAGCCACCAGCCGCACGCGCATGCTCACGGCCAGCGTGTTCGGGCTGGGCATGTTCGTCGCGCTGGCGGGCGGCTTCGGCCAGGCCGCACGGCTCGGCATGACGAATACCGCGATCTTCCCCGGCTGGCTCTGGGCGAAGATCGCGATCTGGGTCATCGTCGCCGTCCTGTCGATCCTGCCGTACCGGATCCCGGCGCTCGCGAAGCCCATCTACCTGCTCGTGCCACTGCTCACCGGCCTGGCCGCGTACCTCGCGATTTTCCACGGTCTCTGAACGGTTTGCCGGCATCGTGCGTCGTGGCATGTGGCGCACGACGCGCTCCGCTTCCACGTCGTGACCGCATCGCTCCACACCTCACGCCCTGCCGCCACATGACCAGGACCGTTCTCGCGCTGCTCGTGTGCGCGACTTCAGTGCAGGCGCAGCCGATCGTCGTGCCGATCAGGAACGCCTCGATGCGCACCGCGCTCGCCACCATTCGTGCGGACAACGCGTGGACGCTCGACCAGCAGGCGTCCATTTGCGAGATCGCGGCACCGCCGT
>Ga0105045_10004485_pt1 | contig 12142 bp, 13 predicted proteins | sample MAT02_FD_78089 | JGI IMG/M metagenome (GOLD analysis project Ga0105045, IMG submission 78089) | Freshwater microbial communities from Lake Fryxell liftoff mats and glacier meltwater in Antarctica - MAT-02 (megahit assembly) | ecosystem: Environmental > Aquatic > Freshwater > Ice > Liftoff... | reverse complement strand
GACGCACGTTCCCGTAGTTCGAGAACGCCAGGTCGGCGCGGAGGTTGAGGATGGAGTTCGGGTCAAGGCGGAAGAGCACGTTGCCGCTCAGGCCCCACCCGAGATTGGTGGTTTCGTCAAATGCACCGCGTGGCTGGGTGACGTTGAGCGCGATGCCGGCGGAGACGGGACCGTTCGGTGGCACCGCTGCATTCTGCGCCGCCCCAGTGGCCGACAGTGAGGCAGACAGCGTGACGAGGAGCGCGGCGCGCCGGGACAACAGCAAATGCGGGAGAGCCATGGCGTTGGTTGGAAACGGGGTGAAAAGATGCATTCTCTACGGACCGACGAGCGATTGGTTGCAACGGGTGCGCACGTATTGCTCACACCGGGGTCTCAGCGCAAGCCGAAAACTCCCGGTAGTAAGCTCGGATTTCCACTGGAAACACATCGTTGCGAACGCGCGGCAGATGAAACGAAAACTTCAGCGCTAAATGCGCAAAGACGCGCTGCTGAATTCGTTACACCACTTGGAGTTGCATGAACTGTAACACCCGGGTTTGCTCAATCTCCGCCGGTGAGCGGGCCGGCAGCTTTTCGGCCTCGTCACTCGGCTGCAGCACCCGGAGTGCGGCTCGGCCGGGCGCGTCTTCGGCGAGCACGAGGATCTCCCCGCTCTCCGCGTCGACGGAAACAACCAGCGCAAGAGGGAGATCCCGGTTGCGCACGGCGGTGCTGATCGTAAATACGTCGATGTCTCGCGACAGGAATGCCATCTCGAGCGACTGGCCGATCGCCCGCAATTGCAGCGAAATCGAACCCGTCCGAACGCGGCGGTCGAGCGAGATTCTTGCAGAAGGATCGACATCCAAACGAAGCGCGTCCGCAAGCAGCTGCGCGGCGCGAGTGGATGAATAGACTTTCGCTATGGCGCGCCATCGTCCCGTCTTTGGTTGGTCGCGATCGTGGCGGGGCCGGTTCCCGCTGGGTCACGCCACACTCGCGTGGAGAACACATGCACCGTGCCCGGACGCGCCTCGAAAGCCGATAGCGCGCTGGCCGTTCCATTGACAGCGGCCCCAATAAGCAGCGATGGCTCCACGAGGCCGGCTGGCACCGTCACCCGAACTACCGCCACGCGACCAGGAAGCAGATGCCAGCCCCGTGTATCGGCACGCTCGATCGCGGACACGAGGAAACTGGTGACCAGTCCCGCCGCCTCGCCGTGCTTCTCGCGCACCGCCTCGACCGCTACGGCGCGCGTGGCCGCTCGGGTTGACAACCGGGCCAGGCGCGCCAAGCGTCCACGTCTCGCGTCAGCACCCACGGCGTCGCTGATATCGGCGGTGGTGTTGCCTCTGTTTGGGATGTCCACCGCCCGCACCCATCGGCCGTCGCGGGCAGAAGCGTTGGCTGTCGCGGTGCTGTCTACCGGCACCACTCCCTGCAGGCGTAGCGAAAGCGGGGCGCTGGGCAGCCGAGGACGTACGAGCGAGGGCCAGGCAACCTCCAGCCAAGTCTGAATCCCGCGCCGGTCGCCAAGGTAGCGCGTGCCCCCAAGGCGGTGCGGCGTCCAGTCGGCCGCGACGGTCTCGCCGCGGCTGGATGAGCCCACAGCCCCCGACAGCTCGTCAACGCCTGATTCGGACAGAAATACACCACCGTCCGGCAGCGCGTCGAGCGCCGCGAGCCAGCGAGAGGACGCCGTGGTCGCAGTTGACCCGATTAGCGCGGGGCGCGCAGTTAACGCCGTGACCGCGCCCGTGTCGTGCGGCGAGACCACGTACACCGGCGGGGCCGACGTTGGAATGGCGTCGCTGGCGATTCGCCGCGCCTCATCGACCGCGTCACGCGAGTCGCTCAGCGTGTTCTGTTCGGTGGCGTGCTTGGGGAGTCCAAAAATGCGGCCCAGTGTTTCCGGCGACGCGCCGCGCTCCGCAGAACGCTGAACGCGGGCCGACCGGTCGGAACGGTTTGAGGGCAGCTCGGCATCCATCGGGATGGCGAATGTTTGCGCGACATAGTGCGCCACAAATCCGCTCTCTACGACAAGCAGCAGCGTCGCGCTGTCACCGGCGGGGCGCGACACCACGATAGAATCGATGCTGTCGCGCGACGTACCGCGCAGCAGTGCGGCGTTGCGGTAGGCCACGCCCGCATCGTTCCATTCCCCCGCCAGCTCGAAGACCGCACCGGACACGTCGCGGAGCGCAGCGTGCGTCGCCCGCTCCGACGCATCGAGATCGGCCCGCGATGTTTCCAGCAGCGCGGAGAGACGGCGTGCTTCCACGGCCGCCCCCTCCACATCGCCGGACTGTACGCGACCGAGCATTGCGTAGTACCGCGAAAACAATTGCTCGGTACGCGGCGGCACGTAGCGTAGCGCATGATCGTTGGTGAGCACCGACAGCACGCTGCGCGATGCGCTCTTGGTAGCGCGCTGCTCGGTGAGTCGATCGGCCTCGGCAAACGCGGTGGCGCTCTCGTCCCATCGGCCGGCGTAAAATGCAGCCTGACCATGAAACAGCGCGCGCAGCAGGTCGTCGTTGGGCGCTCCGTCACGGCCCTCGGTCGTGCGGGCGAGCGCCTGGTCGAACGTCCCCATCACCAACGCACGACGCACCAGCTCTTCACCCCACGGCAATCCGCTCGGCGACACCGAGTACGACCGTGACGTGCCGCTCCAAACCGACGCGCAGCCACTCACCGACAACGCGGTGAGTGACAACACGAGGAAGCTCAGGGGTAGGCGCATACCGGCGTGGGGTGAGTGAGGTGGATGCTGGCGCGTGCGGGATCAGCGACTGCGACGATCGAGTACGATGATGCGCTGCTGCGCGAGGGCAATCGCTTCGGCCAGCTTCGCATTCTGCGTGCCGACCGCATCGATGCGCTGCAGATCAAGCGACAACAGAAACTTCTGGTAGCGCATCAACGCCTCTACGGGGCGCAACTGCTGATCGAGCAACTGCGCGACCTTGTAGTTGAGCATCGCGTCCTCCGGCGAAAGCACGAGCGCACGATCGTATCGCTCCAGCGCGCGTACGCGGTCACCAGCAGCGACAAAGTCGTCACCTTCGCGGACAATCGCGTTGGCCAACGCTGCGGTCCGCGCCGCGCGCGTGGTGTCGGCAGGGCGGCTTTCCACGCGGAGCCCGGTCCTATCGCGGCGCGACACACTCGAGACGAGGTCGCCGTCAAACTGGATGATGGCCAGCTGTCCCTGGGCATCGGCCGGCAGCGCATCGAGCGAGGCCGGCGTCATGACCACACTGCTCGCAGTTCGACGCACACTCCACGCCTGAGGCGCCGAGCGTGAGGCCGCCATCACCTGCGCGCTCGTCATGCCAAGCGACACTTCGCCGCGGCCGATCGCATCGCAGATGGACGGCGTGCATCCTGCGACCGCGTTCGCCGTGACCGCGTCGTGCTCGGACAGTCGGACCGCGCGTGCCGTGAGCTCCCGCGCTTGCGCGTCGGCAATGACAGCGTCGGCCATCGGCACACGGTCGCCCGTCATGAGGACGGGCGCCTCCTGTACAACGCGGGGGCCATTGCAGCCGGCGAGGGTGGCGGCGAGCACCAGAATCGCCAACGCCAGCAGTCGATGTGATTGAATCATGGGAATGAGAGGCATGGGTTTCTCCTACCAGCCGATGCGGCGGCGGTCGACATACTTCTTGATTTTGTGCTGACCCACCCAGACCTTCGCGTTGGTCTCGAGGTCGACCAGCGTGGCGTCCACCTGATAGGTGATCACGCGTTCACGTCCCTGCGCGTCTTCGATCGCTTGCACATCGCCCTGCAGCATGAAGCGCGCGCCCTGCTCCATCGCCACGCGTACCCGGGACTCCGCAATCGCATTGCCCTGCTGGTCGGCGCGTTCCGCACGCACCGAGCTCCGCTCGTCCGCACTGGCCACCACACGAACTGCACCAGTGGTCACATACGCGCGCTCGAGATCGCGGGTGAAGGTCTGCACCGGAATGTGCTCGAGCGTGCGATTGACAAACGGACCAATGATGACCGTGGGCGCCTGTCCGGCGTGGGCCGCACTGTACTGTCTCGACCACGTACCATCGACAGACTGGGTGATCAGCGCGTTCGCGACCAAGCGCGAGTCGGCATCGTTCCAGCGACCGGACAGGTCGGTCACCGACGTGGGGTCGATGCGGGCGACGCGGGTGTTGCCGCAGGCAGCCAGCGCGATCAGCGCGAAGGCGGCGAGACCGACGCGTGCGATCGATCCACGCTGCGGCCGCACACGGCGTGCCATTGGCTGCACCACCGCGCGCGCCAGCCCTCCCTTCCAGAGGGCGAGACGAACGGACGAGTGAAACATGGGGAGGACTCCTGAAACTGGAACGGAAGGACAGACGCTTGTGTCCTACCGTAAGCGCAACCCACGCGCCACCCCGCTCCACTTCGCTAAGTCTTTCTGCTGCAACAGTTTTCAGTGTCTACCGTCACCTGTACCGTCCCGCCGCAGGGACGCCGGACCGTCGCTTTCAGGGGACAATGGGGTAGACGCTGTGCACACCGTTCGCGCTACGTTGCATCTCGCCACGCTCCACCCTTCGACACTTCGACACTTCGACACTTTGCCACGCCACATGATCACCCGTTCCAACGACAACCCGGCCCCCGATCCCGAACCCGACGACGCCGACACCTGGCTCGACGACGCGTTTCCGCTCGGCGACGGTGTTGCGGATGACAGCAGCGAGGTCTACTGTCCCTATTGCGGCGAGCCCAATGAAATCGGACTCGATCCGGGCTCGGGTCCGCATCAGGAGTACGTGGAAGACTGTCAGGTGTGCTGCCAACCCTGGCAGTTGGTCGTCCAGTACTTGCCCGATGGCTCGGCGCACGTCACGGTGACGGCCGCCGACGGTGAGTGATCGTGCTATGCCCGCCTCTTCCTTCATGACCGAGCCCGCCTCTCTGCTTACTCGCGAAGCGCACGACGCCGCCCGCGCACTGGCCCTTTATTGGCTGGACCGCATTGTGACCACGAGTCGCCGCGTGCGCAGTGAACCCACTGACGTGGAGGCGGTCCACGCGACGCGTGTTGCCATCACCCGACTTCGCGCCACGTTGCGCATCTACCGCGAATCGCTCGGGAAAGGCCTCGGTCGCCGCAGCGCGCGTGAGCTGCGACGTTTGAATCGTGCGCTTGGCCGCGTGCGCGACCTCGACGTGCAGCTGGAGTGGCTCGCCGCGCATCAAGCGGCGTTCACCGACGCCATGCGCCCCGGCGCCGATTGGCTGTTGGCACAGCTGCTCGTCACGCGCGACATCCGTGCACGACGCATCGGCCGGGCGCTCACGCGCCATTTCGACACCCACGTCGAAGCCTGGCAGCACGGGTTGAACCACTACTCGGTGCAGCGTGTCGTCGGCCAGGTGCCGCCGGCAGAACCCCTCGCGGCCGTCGTGGTGCAGCAGCTGCACCATGCGGTGCACCGTCTTGAGCGCTCGCTTGCTCTGGCTGCGGAATCGGCCGAGCCGGAACTGGTGCACGCCGCTCGCATCGATATCAAACGCGTCCGCGCGTTGCTCGTGCCCTGGCTGAGTGAGGTACCGGCGCTGCAGGCGGTGTACGATACACTTTCACGCGCGCAGAACACGGTCGGGGCGATGCGCGATGCGCACCTGCTCGCTGTAGCCACACGTCGCGCCGCAGATCGGCAACCGGAACTCGCTGTTTCGCTGCACGCGCTGGCGGAGCAGCTGGAAGCCGCGAGCCACACGCTCGGCGCGGAGTTCCGGAGCGAATGGTTGCTCGATGGCGGACGATCGGCACTGCGTGATGTGCCCGACGCCGCGCACGCACTCGCCCGCATCGCGCGGGCCAATCACGAAATTGAACGCAAATTTCTGTTGCGTTCGGCTCCACCACACGCCCTCGCTGTTCCCGGCATCCGCATCGCGCAGGGGTGGTTGCCCGGCGAGCAGCTTCGGGAGCGACTGCGGCGCAGTGTGCACCCCGACGGGCGCGTGGACTGGACGCGCACGGTGAAAGTGGGTACGGGTGTATCACGCATCGAGATCGAGGAGCAGACCGAGCCAGTGTTGTTCGAGAGCCTGTGGCCCCTCACGGCGCACGCGCGTGTCGAAAAGGTGCGGCACACCGTGGCCGACGGTGCATACACCTGGGAGATCGATGTCTTCCTCGACCGGGACCTCGTGCTCGCCGAAGTGGAGCTGCCATCGAGCGATACACTGGTCACCCTGCCGGACTGGCTGGCGCCGTATCTCATGCGCGACGTCACCGGGGATGCCGCCTACGTGAATGCGAATCTGGCGAGGGATCGTTCGCACACCACGCTGCACGCATGATCAGCGCCGGATTGCTGGCTACACTCATTCCGGTGCGTGACGCGCGTGAACGCACCATTGCGTACGAGTTACGTACACATCCGTTGTCGGGAAGTACGGTGGGCAGTATTGATGACGAAGCCCGCGCCACACTGACGATGCTGCAACGGCGCGATCTGCTGCGCGCGGTGCGTGGCAAACCGTTGTACGTTCCGATAACTCCGGTCGTGCTCCGCGGCGGTGCGATCACTGGATTCGCGTCTGCCGATGTGGTGTTCTTTCTCGCTACAGAGGCGCTCGAGGACAGCGAGACACTGCGCGCACTCGAACGTTACGCCACGGCCGGTTTTCGATTCGGCTTTGTGGGTGGCGCGCTGGCAGCGACGCTGCCGGAGCCACTGCTGGGCGCGCCGGTGGCCTTCGACGCGGGCGCATTGAGCGGACTGACGCTTGCCACAACCGTGCAGCGACTACTCGATGCGGGTGCCCGACCGATCGCCCGGCAGGTCGACGATCGGGCTACGCGCGAGCGGTTGCGCGCTGCCGGCGTACTCGCGTTCACCGGGCGTCCGCTACCACGAGGACGCGCGGCTTCCAACGAAGCGCGTCCGCGCGTGCTGCGCGCGCTTTCTTTGCTCACGTCTCTCGCTGACGGACGTCCACCCGACGCGAGCTTCGATGCGTTCGTCGCCAGCGATCCTGTGGTTGCACAGAGCGTCCTACGCGCCACGGCGTCAGCATCGACGGGCGCCATCAGACCGCGCACGCTCACTCACGCGTTCACCTTGCTGGGGCGCGACGCGATGCTTGAGCGACTGGTCGTGGCCACGGCGTTTCTGCTCGGTACGTGTGGTGGTGACACGGAACTGCCCGCCATCGCGCTGCGGCGCAGCCGCTCGCTCGAGCGGCTCGGTGGTGCGCTCGATGGCGTGGGGCACCCGCGCGCCCGCGCGCTGGCTGGTGTGCTCTCGGTCGCCGATGTCGCGACCGGACTCCCGCCCGTGGTGCTGTCCGACGAACTCCGCGCCCCTCCCCTGCTGCGCGATGCGCTCGTCGAACGCCGTGCCCCACTCGGCGCACTGCTCGACGTGCTGGAAGCCCATGAGTACGGATGGTGGGACGATCTGTTCAGCCGTTGCGCCGCGCTCGGCATCGCGCCCGCCGTGGTGGGTGACGCCTGGTTCGAAGGCTGGCAGCACGCCCGTCTGGAAATCGTCGCGCATACGCTGAGTGAGGCCTGACGCCGCCGGGCGTCTCGCGCTTGTCCCGGCGACTACTGGCGTGTGTCGATGTCCGCGTGCATCAATTGAGCATGTCAGATGACCCGCTTACTTACCTGCTCGATCGTTTCGCCACCGACGCCACCACGTTGCGCGCGCGAGCGGCACACTTGACCGGCCAGAACGCCCCGGAGCATGGCCCGGACGCTGAGGCGTCCATCCGCATGGCGGAAGCATGTGAAGACGTGTTGGCGTTGCTCAACGATCTGTCCACCCAGAACGACGAGGAGATGCTCGACGCACTCGATGATCTCGGACCGGAGCTGCACGCCCTGTCGGAACGGGCGACCGATGCGTTCGTGCGGAGCGTCTACGGCGGCGCCGCCACGCGAGTCGCCGATGTGGTGCAGCGTACCCGGCGTCATGACGATGACGCGGAGGATGGCGATGATGATGACGTCGACGACCTCGCGGACGCAGATGACGACGATATCAGTGACGACCTGCGCTGAGCTGGAGAGCGCGTGAGCGAGCCGTTAGCGAGCGTCCGTGTCGACAAGTGGCTCTGGGCCACACGGTTCTTCAAGACACGGGCGCTGGCCGCCGATGCCATCGATGGTGGCAAGGTGGATGTGAACGGTGATCGCGCCAAGCGATCGCGACATCTGGTGCCTGGCGATCGCGTCGCGCTGCGACTCGGGCAATACGAATGGGTCATCGTCGTGCGCGGCGTTTCGGAACGACGCGGGCCCGCGCCAGAAGCGCAGTTGCTATACGAAGAAACTGTTGAAAGCGCGTCACGCCGCGCAGCGCTCAAGGTGCAACTCGACAGCATGCCGAGTTTCTTCGGGCACGGTGAAGGTCGCCCCACCAAGCAGAATCGCCGGGCGATCCGGCGACTCAAGGGCGATGTGTAGCGATTCGCGCTTGTGCGGCGTGCCCGGTTATCCGTTGCGCACCAACATCTGTCCAAGCAGGGCGCCGAGCAGCGGCGTATCGAGTCGATGTCCGCCGGCGAACGAATGTGCGGTCGTGGTTGCGCCGATGGCGAGCAACCGCGTACGCATGGAGTCGCGAAACGCGTCCGTCGCGAACTGATCGCGTTCACCCACCACCACGCGCACCGTCGTCCCGTGCCACGGCGCGCGAATTGCCTCGTCAGTCACATCATGCGCAAGGCCGCCGGCCCACAGGATATGCGTGTTGAGCCGCGCCGGCCGGCCGAGTGCCGGGTTGTTCGCCAGATCAGCGGCGAAGCGCATGCTCATGGCCACGCCTTGCGAGAAGCCGAGCACGCCAAGCTGTGGTGCGACGCCGCGCGCGGCGACGACGCCCGCGTGCTCGCGCGCCACCACCGCGTGCAGCATCGCGATTGCATCACGCAACTCGTCGTCGCGATCATCGCGGGTGAGCCACGACGCCCCAACGCGCGTGAGGTGCCCCCCATCGGGGCGCGGCATTTCCGCATAGAACCGCGACAAACCTTCCGGCGCGATCACCCGGGTGTCGCCGGGCGCAGCGTCGGCGAATGGTGCGATGAAATCTGCGGCACGCATGCCATAACCGTGAAAGACGACCCACAGTCGGGCGGCATTCGCGGGGGAGGCACCTGTCGTGGCGTAGCGTGCGGTGCGCGCGACGGTGATCTTGTGCGTGATGATGTCCTGCGTGGTCGCGGTCGGAATCGCGGGCACGGGCACGGCGGCCGGCTCAGTCACGCGACTTCCACGCGATGGCCGTGATCTCCACCAGAATCCCGCGCAGCTTCGCGCCCACCACGGTACGCGTGGGGAAGGGCGGCGTCATAAACTCGCGGTACACGCGGTCGAACACCGGCCAGTCACTTTCGTCGGCCAGATGCACGGTGACACTTACCACATCACCCAGTGTAACACCGCCCGCGTGAAGCACACGGTCGAGATTTTGCATCGTGCCGCGCACTTGCGATTCGATGTCCGCTCCCACGAGTTCGCCGGTCTGCGGGTCACGTGGCACCTGGCCGGACACGAAGTAGAGGTTGCCGGCCCATACCCCCGGGCTGTACGCTCCCGCTGGTGGCTTTGTGGTGGACGGCTGGACGGGTATCCACGAACGCGTTTCATCAGGCATTGGCAAGTTGGGTTCAGGCCCAGGAGAGCATGTGGCGACGCACCTCGAATCGCTCGAGACGCCGGTCCCGATCGTGGACCTCGATCGGCTGACAGATAATCTGGACCGGATGGCGGCATACGCCACCCTGCACGACCTGCAACTGCGGCCGCATGTGAAGACGCACAAGTCGCCGCGCATCGCCACCGAACAGTTGCAGCGCGGGGCGATCGGGCTCACCTGCGCCACGACGCACGAACTTGAGGTCATGGCCGACGTGTGCGACAATCTGTTGCTCGCCTATCCCCCCGTAGGCGCGGCGCGGCTTGAGCGACTCATGCGCCTGCCCGAGCGCACCCGGCTCACGGTGGCGGTGGATTCCGCCGCGAGCCTGCCCGCGCTGGCGATGTCGGCCAAGCTCGCCCAGCGCGATGTCGACGTCTATGTCGAGGTGGACATGGGTATGCGACGTGTTGGCGTGGATCCGCAGGAGGGCGTCGTGGCGTTGGCACGAGCGGTGCATCAGCAGGCTCCGCTACGCTTCGCCGGCATCACCTTCTACCCCGGACACGTCCGCGAACCGGTGAGCGAACAAGGACAGGCGGTCGCCGATTTGGCGCAGCATGTGGCCATGATCCGGGAGCAGCTCACTGATGCCGGCCTGCCGCCGCGCGTGGTCAGCGGTGGCAGCACGCCACTGGCCTGGCGTATTCACGAAGTGCCGGGCGTGACCGAAGTGCGTCCCGGTACCTACGTGTACAACGATCGCACCACGGCCGGTATCGGCGCCTGCGATTGGGATGATTGTGCGCTCACAGTGCTCGCCACGGTGGTCAGTACGGCGGTTCCCGGGCAGGCCGTCATCGATGCGGGCACCAAAGCACTCGCGCGCGAACCGTTGCGTTCGGCGGGCGACGGGTGGGCGGCGCTGCTCGATCGCCCTGAGGTTACGGTGCAGCGCATGAGCGAAGAGCATGGCGTGCTCGACCTGTCGCACACCGACTGGAGGCCGCGCATCGGTGAACGCGTGCGTCTGGTGCCCAATCATGTGTGCATTGTGGTGCAGCAGTTCGACGAGATCGTGGGTGTGCGCGGCGACTATGCGGAAACCACGTGGCCTGTCGCGGCGCGTGGCCGCGGCGCGGCGGTGCTGGACCGTGACGTCACGCAGCGCGGGCCGCGCGCGGTCTAGCATCGCCGCGGGCGGTGTCGTGACGCAGAATAACGACCTGCGCCGATCGCCACTCTCAGCCCTCAGGTCTCCAGATGCATCCCTCAAGACGAATGTCGTCATTCGCCGCAGCGCCCAACGCCTCAAGCTGTGATGCGGCCTCCCACAGCGCCAACGCGCCAACCAGTGCATCGAACGCATCGTCGCTCGAGCGCACCGCCTTCACGAATGCGCGTGGCGAATCCGACCTCGCCAGCAACCCACGCACGTGCACTACGCGGGCGTCCGGGTTGGACTTGACCACCTTGGGCGCATACAACCGCGGCCAGATCTCGAGTACCACGGCGCCCGCGCCGCCGTCGTCGTGGTCAAACGGCCAGACGCACGCGCCGGCATCAGAGAGCGCGCGCAATGTCGCCATGCCGCGCAATGAACCCGGCCCCACCGCGCCTGCCCCCACCAGCTGAAACACCGAAAACGGTCGCGGGCCAACAGACAACTCCGTCACGCGCAGCGGCGGCGTATCACCCGCCCCGTGCAACACCGCGGGCTTCTGTCGATTCTTCCCGCGACCCCAGAATGGAAACTCGGGTTCCGTCAGGGTGTGCTCCACACGCTCGGCCGTCCACGCCCGCCACACCTCGCGGCCGCTGGACCAGCCATGCATTCGCGCGTACCACACCGGAAACCCAAAACTGAAATCGAGACCGACAATCACACGCTCCCCCTGCGCCGCAGCCCGCTGCACGATGCGCACCAGTTCTTCGGTCACCTGCTCGCGCGACCAGCCGTCGACCAGCCGCTCCACGCGACCCGCACACACCTCCGCCAGCCAGATCTTGCGACGCTCGCCGCTGCGCGCGCCCGACCAGTCCACCGCTACGACCCGGGTTGGTTTCACGTGAGGCAAACGAACTCCTCACACGCGTAGTTGCACTATCTTACAGAATCAAGGCACAACACGCATGACCACCTCCACGCGCCGCATTCTCCTCGCCGACGCCGACGCCTTTTTCGTGGCCGTCGCGCGTCAGGAAGATCCCGAAGGGGCCGGCCGAACGGCCTTGCTCATCGTGGGCGGTCGGCCCGGCAGTCGCGGTGTGGTGTGCTCCGCGTCGTACGAATGTCGCAAGTACGGCGTGCGATCCGCCATGCCCATCGCACGGGCCCTGCAGCTCTGCCCTGCGGCGATGTGCGTGCCGGTGCCGCGTGGAGCCTGCAGTCGCAGCAGTCGCGCCATCGCCGAGGTGCTGCATCAGTTTGCGCCGGTGGTGCAAGCATCGAGCATCGACGAGTGGTATCTCGATCTCACCGGCACTGAGGCGATGTACAAACATGAACCGCTGGCCATCACCGCAGCCCG
>Ga0105045_10004482_pt1 | contig 12145 bp, 9 predicted proteins | sample MAT02_FD_78089 | JGI IMG/M metagenome (GOLD analysis project Ga0105045, IMG submission 78089) | Freshwater microbial communities from Lake Fryxell liftoff mats and glacier meltwater in Antarctica - MAT-02 (megahit assembly) | ecosystem: Environmental > Aquatic > Freshwater > Ice > Liftoff... | reverse complement strand
TTTTTTTTCGTAAAAACATACAGTAAAAACACTAAAAGATAATCTCAAATTTATCTATTACCACTTTAGCTCATTTAAATCATTCGCACAAGGAATTTTAGCACACTTTTTTACGGGGAAGCCCAAAAATTAAACAATCTAAAAGTAAACTTTACAGAAGCTAAATCTAAAGATTAAATGTTTTTGTGGATTATAATAAATATTCAAATCAATGGATAAATAAAAGAAAAAGCGGAACTCATTTCGCCCACGATTACCTAGAAAAACCGGCCATGATGGACAAACTTTCCAATTTAGAAAACCTAGATGTTCTAGTCTTGGGTTGTGGTAGCGGCGAAGAGTTAGAATTTATTTTAAAATCAAAACCAAAAAAAGTTATTGCCGTGGATTCGTCTAAAGAATTAATTAAAGTTGCCGAATTTAATTTTCCCACCGTGCAATTTATAGTTTCTAAACTTGAAGATTTGGAATTTGAAAATCAAACTTTTGACTACATTTTTTCCAGTCTCACTTTTCACTATATCAAAGATTGGATTAGTTTGTTTAACAGCTTAAATAGTTGGTTAAAGCCAAGAGGTAAAATATTATTTTCAACTCATCACCCTATCAAATGGGGAGCGAAAATTAACAAAAATAACTTGTTTAACGAATTTACTTTGGGCTACAAAAAAGATAAAAAAGACGACACGCAATTTCAAATTTACGGTGATTATTTGGGTTTTAACAAAGTTCAGTACAAGCTATTTGATAAGCTAGATATTATTTATTACAACCGCCCGATTTCCCAAATGTTTAGCGAAATTACTCAAAATAATTTGCAAATAATAGATATCATAGAGCCAAAACCAATTCTAGAATCAGCTAAAATTAAACCAGATTTTTATGAAGTTTATAGCAAAATTCCGTTGTTTTTAATCCTGGAAATTCAGAAAACTAAGTAGATTAAATCTGTAGTTTATCAGGAGTTTAAAATTCGAATTTCTTGTTCACAGTTGACTAGCTTCTAATTGTTTTTAAAGGTTAAAGCTCAAATAACAAAATGCTTAAAAGATCTCTAATCGAAGCCTTAAAAAATTTAACTAGATCCATTTGGCTGTCCCTGACCGCTATTTCTGTACTTACAGTTAGTCTTGCCAGTGTGGCTTTGGTGGCTACCATATCAACTACAATTGGTTTTGCAGTCAGAAATTTAGACAACTTAATTAGTGTGCCAGCCTTTTTGGTGGAAAGTTACCCCGAGGAAAATGTAGCACCGCTGCTAGATAAAATTCGGGCTATTCCAGAGGTTAAACAGGTTAAATATTTTAATAAAGAAGATGCTCAACAAGAATTAAGCCAAGGTACGGCAGGTTTAAATTTAGATTTTTTAAAAACTCAGGGTAGCGGTAATAGTTTAGCCTGGAGATACGTTTTAATAACTCCCAAACAATCTGAAAATTATGGAGCTTTGATTAATATTTTAAAAAGTCAATCTTTTGAAGGCACTTGGGAAGAAGTTCCCGGCGACCAAAGTTTTGTAGATAACTTGGTAAAATTTAATCGCTGGGTCAGAATTATTGGCGTGGTGTTAATTTTAGTTTTTGCTGCAATTTCTATTTTGGTAATGGCCAATATTCTTCGAATTACTATCTACAGTCACCGCGACGAGATTGAGATTATGCGGCTGGTTGGAGCAACAAATAGTTACATCAGAATGCCTTTTATTGTAGAAGGTGTTTATTATAACCTCATTGCTGCTGCTATTGTAACGGCTTTTTTTGTACCTTTATTTAACCTTAACTTACCAAATATCGCCAAATGGATCGGTGGTGATTTAACTGGGGTGTCTGGATCGCTGTTGTTTCAAATGTACCTAATTTTTGGGCTTACTTTATTTTTTGGAATGACAGTTGGGGTTATCACTTCGTACATGGCTACTCAAAAATATCTTAAATTATAACTTTTATGAAAACTCTACATTATATTGTTTCTCGTTTTGCAATTTGGATTGTCCCAATTTTACTTGTAATTTTCAGTCTAAGTACCAATTTAACTAATGCTAGTTTACATAAAAACACCCTAAAAAATGGCAATTTTTATAACCAATTAAGCAATGAATTGCAAAGTTCCGAGCTAGAAACTAAGGATATTAAAAAAGGTTTTTCAACAATTTTGATTTCAAGCGTTATCAAAGATTTAGCTTCACCTGGTTGGTTACAGAATTTATTTGAAAAAAATATAGATGGAACTACAAAATGGCTGTCTGGAGAAACTAGTGACTTGGGTATTTACGCCCCTAGTAAGGAAATAGAAACCACAATTGCAAAATCCTTGGATGACAAAGTTAGCCAGGTAAAAACTGATTTTGGCGGCGATATTCCAACCTGTAATATAGATCAATCTTTGAGTATAAAAAGACAAGGTTTTAGTTTGAACGACCAATTTTGTCTGCCAGAAGAAGTTAAATCTGGAAATCAAAAGCTGACAGAATTCATGAGTTTAACAGACAAAGATACTCAAAATAGCGAATTTTTGGATAAATTAATTGCCAACAACAACCTAAATCCATTTAGTGATACAATTAATGTAAAAGAATTACCGTCTACAAACCCTATTAAATCAGTCTTTTTTGATAGTTTAAATAGAGTGAGAGGAGCTTTTATTTACCTAACCAATATTAGATTATATTTATTGATTTCAATTTTGGTTTTATTTTGTTTATCAATTCTGACAGCTAAATTAGCCGATAGAAAAATTCTAAAAGATATTAAAAGATTTTTAGTGCGAACAGCTATTGGGACTATAATTTTAGTGGCTTTAATTATACTAAGTTTAGGCGGTACAGTTTATCTAACTTCCTTTGCTCAAAATCTACTTTTACCAGGTGTTGCCAGCTCGCAGTTGGTTAATTTACTGACATTTGAAATTGTAAAATTTGTCTTTAATGTATTTTCAATAGCCGTATTTTTTGCAATAGGATTTTTGGCAATTTTTGGAATTATCTCACTTTTGGAGCAGCTTGGAATTCTAAATAAATTCGTAAAGACTAACAAAAAAATTCAAGAAACTCCTAAACCTGAAGCTAAAACAAACGTTACTTTTGATGGCCAATTTCAAAATGTTTTGTTGGATAAAATTGAAACCGATACTAGCCGTAATAATTTTAATCAGCAAAGTAATCCCGTAAATTATCAAAATATAAACCTAGAAAGCAATGCCACTGAGCCACAAAATCAACCAACTGAAATTAACGATAAGCCAGAATTTGTAACTCCTAATCAAGAACCTAAAATTGTAAATCCAGAGCCAGGCGTTGTAAATCCAACAATTATTACTTCAAATCCAGCAACCCCAAACCCTTCAACAAAAATCCCAGGTCTGTAGAGCTAAGACTTAAAAAATTAAGCTGGATTAATTTGGCGAGTATTTTTAAGTTATCTTGACACAAATTTGGTTATAAAATTTAATGGTATTAGAATAACCATTTTAAAAAGATAATGCGAATTTTATGCAAGCAGAACAACCACCACGATTCAATCGTGCTAAATCGGGACGAGTACGCTCTAATAAAGGTACAAGTATTTCCAAAAAATTTCATTTAAAACATGTTTTTAGAGGGGGTGCTGTCATCTGGACTAAATCACAAGGCAAGGATTATTATGTAGTATTTTCATCCAAAAGTAGACCCAATAGAGGCATTCAATTACCGGGTGGACGAATAGAAAGGAACGAAAACCCTGCAGAAGCTATTATTAGAGAAGCTAAAGAGGAAGTCGGAATTGATACTAGAATTATCTGCCCGCTTGGAATTATTTATTTTGAAAATGAAGAGGATAATTATTCCAGTTTACAAATTTATTATTTAGTTCGCCCCGTGTCACCAATAGACGTTAATGAAAAATGGCAATTTATAGATAAAGATCACACCCATCAAGAATTAGAATGTTGGCTAGAGCCGATTGATAAAGATCCAGAATTTTTGGCAGCTGGTCAAAGACAAGTAATTGTAATGTTTCAACAGTGGCTACAGGAACACAAAAAACCAGAAGGGCAAAATAGTTTTGAAAATGTAGATCAGTTTGGTGAAAATCAAAATTTTGATCCAGATATTGAATCGTTTGACCTAAATTAATTTAAAATAAACCTATGTCTATGGACAATGATACCGAAAATAATTTACCCTTAAAACCAAAGTTAAAAAAACTTCACCCTATAGACCTGGCCGAAATTGGCAGCGAAGAGGAAAATTTGAGTAACACGAATTTAGAACCAGATTTTGAAACTACCAAAAGCAATTTAGAGGATTCCGAGCCGGAAATTACTAATCTAGAAGATTTACAAAAAGATGAAGAAATGCCCGAAAGTGACCTAGAAAATGACTTGAAAAATTCTCCTAAATCAGGTTTTTTTCATAAATTAAAAACTTTTTTTGTTAAATATAAATCGCAAATTTTATTAGCTGCATTATTCTTTTTTATTCTCGGAGTTGGTGGTGTAACCGTCTCTGCCGTTTGGGTTTTAAACAAATACAACAATTTAGGGGACATCGTTAGTCAGGCAACTGCTATTACTGAAGGTAGTATAATTGTAGATAGAAACGACAAAGAAATTTTTAGGTTTAATAAAGATGGGCAAAAAAGAGAATTGATTGCTAGCCAGCAAATACCAGATCAGATGAAAGGTTCTATTATAGCTCTTGAAGATGAAAATTTTTATACCAATCAAATTGGTATCCCTTGGCAAAATTTAGTCGGGGCTGGTAGCAAATGTTTTTTATCGGGCGGGTCTAATTGTCGCGGTGGTAGCGGACTTTCTCAACAACTTATTAAAAACGTAACTGGTGAAAATGCCCCAACAACTGGTCGTAAACTAAACGAATTATTAGCAGCCATTAAATTTAACCAAGAAATTGGTACAACTGAGAAAGAAAAACAAGACTCTGTACTTGAATTATATTTAAATTGGGTACCTTTTGGGCGAAATACCTATGGAGTTGCTGCAGCTTCTAAAAGTTATTTCAATAAAGACATTACAACTGAAGAGCTAACGATTCCACAAACTTGTTACCTGGCCTCTATGGTGCAAAGACCTTCAACATATGCTACAGCTATTGAAAACGAAATTAAAAATAGAAGGAACCCTGAAAATAAAATTGTAAACCTAAATTGGGATTTATTGGAAACCAGAAAAAACAGCTGTGTTCAAAAAATGTTTGAGTTAAAATTAAAAAACCGAGGTACTGAAAAATTTATTCAAAGTCAACTAGATAGCGATAAACTTCAAGATGAGATTGTAGATTTTATTCCAAAACCTATTGAAAATTTAGTTTATGGTCATTTAATAAACTACATAACAGACGAATTAACTAACACTTTAAAAATTTCTGAAGGTGAATTATCAACCAAAGGTTATAAGATTAAAACCACTTTTGATTTAGATTTACAAAACAACGTTCAAAATATTATTACTTCAACAGCTGAAGATAGAGTTGTAAAAAATGGTGGAAATAATGCTGCTGGAGTTGTTTTAGATGGCCCAACTGGTGAAATTTTGGCTATGATAGGGTCTAGAGATTTTAATAATGAATCAATTGCTGGCCAAGTAAATGTAACCACAGCTCCGCGTCAACCTGGGAGTAGTTTTAAACCTTATGTGTACGCTTCGGCTTTAAATAATGGTTTTAACCCTGGTACAGTTTTATTGGATTTAACCACAGATTTTGGTAATTATAGGCCAGCCAATTTTAGTAGAACAACAACTGGCATTACTACAATTAGAAGCAGTTTGCAAAATTCTTTCAATATTCCAGCTGTCAAAAGTACGTTTTTATCAGCACCTAGCAGCCCCTCGCCAAATACCAATGGTGGCCTAAATAATGTCTTAAACTTTACTGAAAATGTGGGGGTCAAAATGCCTTTTAGAGATAGCTGTACTTTAAGTGCTAGTTTAGGAGGCTGTGAGTTAACCCTGTTATCACATGCTGGCGGTATCAATACTTTATTACATAACGGTAATTATAGAGCTCCTAAATTATTTAAAAAAATTACCTTTAAAGACAGAATTACTGGACTAGAAACTAATGCGTTTAACAACATAATTTCTACAGAATATCAAGATAGAGATGGCGTTGTAAAACCAGAAATTGCCAATCAAGTTGCTAATATAATGTCAGATTATGGAGCAAGAAGTACCAGCGTTTGGGGGGCTGGTAAAAAAACTTTAGAATTAGATGGTTGGAGTGGAGATAATTCTGTAGCGGCTAAAACTGGAACTACAAATGACGTAAAAGATACCTGGACTGTTGGCGGCTCGCCTTTGTACACAGTAGCTATTTGGGCAGGAAACACCGATGGCAAACCTATGAATAGTAAGGCTACTTCAACAACTACAGCTGCAGCCACCTGGAAAGATATTATGACTTTAATCCATAAAGATAAAGTAAAACAAGGTTTTTCCAAAGACGGTTTGAAACAGTTTGCACTAGATCCAAGTACAGGATTACCTGGTAGTGGCAAGCCTGAGTGGCTAACAAACGACCAAATAAAAATCCTTCAGGACGCCGAAAAAAAATTAAATGATCCTAATTATAATCCACTAGAAAATTCTATTTTTAACAACAGAACTCCTGTAATTCAAAGAAAATTGTTAGTATCCAAAATAGATGGCCTGCTAATCCCAAACCCTGCCGATGGAGCTGTATCTGGTTACCCAGCAGAATTAACTACAGAAATTTCCTGTAAACAAATTATTTCCGAATTTCCAAAAGCAGCTAATTGGCTGGCACCTGTAGGAGCATATCAGCAAAGAATAGGTGCGGACTTTACCCCTTGCCCAACAGAAATTACAAGTCTCGATATTACAAAACAAGGCCCAGACATCACAACCAATATAGATATAACCAAGCCACTAATTAACCCTTTAACTATATCTGCTAAATCCAAGATAACTGATGGTACAATTGTGGAGCTAAGCTTTTCTATTGGTGGGGTAGAGGTTGATAAAGTTCAAAATTTAGACAAGCTAGAGATTGATATTTTAGCCGAAGACATAACTGGAATTAAAGATATAATTATAAAAGCTACTGATAATTTTGGATTAAGTAGTGAATTGGTGATTGAAAATGTTGATTTTGGTAATATCGCCAGCTCCAGTAGTAAAAAACCTAAATCTAGTAGTAGTTCTAGCAGCAGATCTAGTAGTTCTAGTTCTAGTAGCTCTATATCTTCTTCGTCGTCTTCATCTTCTAGTTAGATACAACTTTGGCTAAAAAAAACTTTACTAAAAATTAAATAACAAGCTCGGTTATAAGGCTAGATTTTATGCTATTTGGATTATTCAATAACAAAAATAAAAAGCCTAGATCAGGCAAAAATAATAAGTCGTTAAATAACTCTAAAAATAATGTCTTCCATTCCACAAATAAACCGGCTGATGCTAAAAAACCAGATCTGAAAATTTTTAAACCTCGTGCGGATTTCAATTTAAATCAAAATTTAAAACCTACAAAAACTCAAGTTAACTTTAATTTTCTAAACCTAAAAGACTTTAAAATAGACTTAAATCTCAAAGAATGGCAAAAAAAACTGAATTATCTTGTATTTAAATACAATCTTGGCAACAAAATTAACTGGCTAATTGGAAGACTCATCATTGGTGCGATTTGTGTAATTTTACTGTATCTTACTTTTTTTGATACATTTTTTCTGGTTAAAAATTACAGCTTCAGTTTCACCCAGCAAGACTATCAAATTCAAACAGAAAATGGACCAAAAACCATTAATTCAAAAAGTTATTTGTCACAAACTGAATTGCAAAATATCACTAAAGCCATTGATAACAATAGATTTTTGGGTATAATTCCAAATAATCAATACTGGTATTTAAACAATCGTAACTTGCTAGCTAGTAGCCAAGAAATTACTCCCGAAATTACAGATTTAAAAATTACCGACAGAAATTGGCCAAATGGGGTGGAATTACAACTCACAACCGAGCCAATTTTAGCAACTTTAGGTTTAAACGAAAATGGTGTTAAAAAATATTATCGTGTCAGTCAGTTAGGTAGAGTAATAACTGAAGATATGGATAATATTAAAGAAAAATTAATTTCTGTAGATAGGCGCGTAAGTTTTAATCAAAGTAATGTGACTTTTAAAGATTATCCGCTAAGCGAAAATAAATTACAACTAAACCGTATTTGGTTTACAATTACACTTTGGCAACTTTTGGATTTATATAATATAAAATTAATTAGCACCAATTTTCCTAGCATGACAGATACCGAGGTTATAGTTACAACAGCCACAGGGACAAAAATGTTTTTTGAATCCGAAATAGAATTAATGCCCAGGGAAATTCAAGAGAATAGGATAAAATCAATCTTTAGCAGCAATATCCTTAACTCTGAAAAATTAGGTCAAATTGCCTATTTAGATTTTAGAACTCAAAATAAAAAAGTTTTTTTATGCTACCGCGGAAAATCTTGTGACAAATAAATTATGATTTCATACCTAATTCTGACCAACACTTATATTGACTATCAATCACTCCAAAAAATTGTGGCGGCTACTTTTTTTAATTCAAAAAACCAATTGTTAAATTTAGATATTAGCTTAAAAGAAATTGACCAAAATTTATATCATCAAAAGCAAAATACCGGCCAAATTATTGAAATAAATATAGATAAAAAGGAAGAGTTTACCGAACAGCAACACAATTGGTATCAAAAATATAGCCAGCCTACTTTGCTATTTTTAGGCGACTTAAACAACTATTCTGAAAATTTACAAGAAGGAATGCTGCGATTATTGGAAGAACCGCCACATAATTTGTACCCGGTTTTATTCGCCCAAGATAAAAGCCAGATACTAGACACAATTCTATCCCGGTGTAAAATTATTCAATTAAAGCAAAAGCAAATATTGGAATTATTGGATCCTAAAATGTTAGAATTAGTCAAGAAAAAATTGCCAAGTGTTAAAGAATCTTTGACTTCAATACTACAAAACAATTTAATTTTACCAGAATTAAGTAAAATAGAAAGGCCAGAATTAGACTTTTGGTTGTGGCAAATTCAGACTTATTTAGAAGCTCTTTATAAACAAAACCCAACTCAAAATTTGGCTAATAAATTGTTATCCGTTCTAAACGCTAGAAATCTAAATAGGCAAAATCTACAAAAAAAATTAGCCCTGGCAGTAGTAAATTTGTAAGTCTAAGCCAAAGTCCAATCTTCAACCTTAAGACCTTTTATGTTGTCAAAGTGTTTGGTATTGTGAGTAACCAAAGTTAAATTATTAGCCAAGCAAATACTGGCAATTATTAGGTCAAAGTCTTCTATTATTTTACCTGAGATAGATAAGTTAGCTTTTAAGTCCGTAAAAATCTCACAACTTTTAGATTCGAAGGAAAAATTTGGAAAAGATTCAAAAATACTATTATAAATGTCCACAAGGTCTAACATTTTAGCTTTTTTAGCCCCAAATAAACACTCTGCTTGAACAACCACACACAAGGCGATACTGTCTTCGTAATTTTGAATTTTTTGAATAATTTTAGAATTCTGTTTTACAAACAATGCCAGGATATTCGTATCTAATAGATACATAATTAATTACTTGTTAATTTAAATTTTTTTCTAAATTGTTCACCACTTTTTACACTTAGATTAACATTTTTATCTGAAATCTTTGCTTTTTTAATTTTTTCTAATAAGATTATAGTCTTGCTTAATTTATCAAGTTGGGGTTTCATTAGTGGCTGTAATTTGGTTTTTATATAAGTACTCAGGGGTAAATTATCTTCACTAGAAAGTTTATCTAACACGTATTTTTCTCCCCAATTTAAACTAATCGGCACTAAAAAACGAATTTTCTTTGTTGATTTAGGTATAAGAGTTTTTACTTGCATACTTGTATAGTGTTATACAATGAAAATAGTATATAGTATAAATATTGTCAAAAAAATATCCAAGCTTATAAATAAAACTACTATTTTACTAGCTAAGTTACAATACTCTTTCTATTAATCGATTCTTTGAATTAACTAACCCCGCCGCTAACCACAATATCTTTATTATCTAATTTGATAATCTTGATTCCTTGAGTATTTCTGCCAAGTTGGCTAATTTGCTCTGGACTAACACGAATTGTGATACCATTTTTGGTCGTTAATACCAGGCTTTCTTCAGCACCAAACAAGATTTTAACAAGTACAGGTTTTCCAGTTTTAGCTGTCAAATTGAAGGTTTTTACACCACCTGCAGCTCTATTAGTTTGTCTATAATCGGTTAATTTGGTCTGTTTTCCAAAACCATTTTCAGTAATAACTAAAATTGAAGGATATTCTCGCTCTTGTTTTTTAGTACTTTCAAGCAAGGCATTGTCTTCGTCAGCATCTATAGTTGCAAAATCAGCATTAGAAATTTGTAAACTAATAGCCTGCTCACCTTTTTTAATCTTAATTCCTTTTACACCCTTGGCTCCGCGACCAAGTGGGCTAAGCTGTTCTCTACTAAAAATCACAGTTTTTCCGTTAGAAGCTGATAAAATAATCTTGTCGCTAGGATCCAAACTTAGGCTAACGTCTAGTAATGCGTCGTCCTCGTTTAGGTTGATTGCAATAATACCAGTTTTGCGAATATTGGCATAAGCTTCTAGTTTTGTCTGTTTAACTAGGCCTTTACGAGTAGCAAAAATTAAAGATCCTGTTTGATCAGTTTCTTGTTGTTTGGTAATTGCTAGGATACTCATTACCTGTTCGTTTTCATTTAAGTTCAAGAAATTGGCGATAAATTGACCACGACCTTGACGACTTCCTCCTGGTAAATCAAAAACTCTAGTTCTAAATACTCTACCTGTGGATGTAAATACGTACAAGAAATCGTGAGAATTGCAAACACAACTAGTTTTTACCCAATCTTCTTCTTTTGGATTAATGCTAGTTACACCTCTACCTCCTCGTCCTTGCGTTCTAAAGGTGCTTAGTGGCAAGACTTTGATATACTGCGAATTGGTTAGCTGAATTAAAACATCTTCCTCTTCAATAAAATCTTCCTTGTTATAATCATCCAAAGTGTGAGCTATAATTTTAGTTTTTCTAGTTCTGCCAAGTTTTTCAGCCATGGCTTTAATTTCTTCGTAAATCAAGTCTTGTTTGACATCTTTATTGTCTAAAATATTTCGTAATTCCTTGATTAAATCAAGCTTTTGTTGTCTTTCATCTTCAATTTTACTTTTGTCCAGATTGGTTAAGGTCTGAAGTCTCATTTGCAAAATAGCGTCCGATTGTTTTTGACTCAAATCATAAGTATCACGCAGTTTTTGACCCGCCTCTTCTTTATCATAAGAAGCCCTGATTAATTTGATAACCTCATCGATGTGATCCAACGCAATTTTTAAACCATCCAAAATATGCAATTCTGCTTCAGTTTTATCCAAATCAAATTGGGTTCTACGGGTAACGACTTCAAACCTGTGATTAATAAATTCTACCAATATTTCTTTTAAATTCAAAACTTTTGGCTGCCTTCCATCTTGCACTAAAGCCAGCATGTTAAAGTGAATATACTTTTGAAGTTCTGTTAGTTTTAGCAGTTGATTTAAGACAATTTCTGGAGTAGCTTCTCTCTTGGTTTCAATTACAATTCGGATTCCTTTTTTGTTACTTTCATCTCGAATATCACGAATTCCTTCTACTTTTTTATCTTTTACAAGCTCGGCAATTTTAACCAGCATGTCAGATTTATTGGTTTGATAAGGGATTTCTGAAATAATAATTCGATCTTCATTGCATTCATATTTACTCTGTAAAAGTGCCCTACCCCTACCTGTATGATAAGCCTTTATCATATCATCGCGGCCATACAAAATACCGCCAGTTGGAAAGTCTGGACCCTGCACAAACTCACAAAGCTCATCAATTGTCGCTTCAGGGTTTTTGATTAAGTGTAAAATCGCATCAGAAATTTCACCAACATTATGAGGTGGAATCTCGGTGGCCATACCTACAGCAATTCCGGTTTGTCCGTTGATTAATAAATTTGGTAAGAGCGTCGGTAAGACTTTTGGTTCGCGTTGACTACCATCGTAATTGTCTACAAAATCTACAGTATTTTTATCTAAATCTTTTAATAAATAAACCGCAGGGTTATCCAGCCTGGACTCGG
>Ga0105045_10004481_pt1 | contig 12146 bp, 10 predicted proteins | sample MAT02_FD_78089 | JGI IMG/M metagenome (GOLD analysis project Ga0105045, IMG submission 78089) | Freshwater microbial communities from Lake Fryxell liftoff mats and glacier meltwater in Antarctica - MAT-02 (megahit assembly) | ecosystem: Environmental > Aquatic > Freshwater > Ice > Liftoff... | reverse complement strand
GCTCGTCATCGTCGGGAAACCCGGTTTCGGTATTTTGTTTAAGGGTAACTTTAAGCCCCAAATAATCGCTGAACCATTCCTCAATGGGTGAACGATCCAAGTGGAGCGCAAAAGTGTTTGATTTGTTGTCAACTGAAAAGGTCACCAAGCGATAGGTCAGGTCGTGTTCGGTGCGTACTCGATGGAGGGCTGGATACTTTTTGCCGTTGATCGTCCGGCCTTCAGCATTGAATAAAGCAAATTCACGGTCAAAGCGGAGTGAACCGCCGGGCTGGATCTGGCTTTGGCCCACCGCCACTCCGTCCAACGATTTGATTGGGTAAACAATGATTTTGTTGACAATGGGCATGAGAAAAATGAGTTTACTGGAATAGAGCGATGTGGGCGATTTTCAAGCGTTTTGCTTGCTATTCGATGATTTGCTTTGCTGGTTGGCCGAAAATCAATTGGTGCAAGTATAAATGAAAGTTTGGACTTTGCTGGTCAATTGCTCAGCCAGTGGCTCGAGAATCTGCGGTAATTTACCTAAAATGAGCGAATATAAGCTGGCGATGCGCTAAATTGCGGTTATAATCAACCTAAAATACCAAATGAAACTGTTGCTCAAATCCACCTTGATCGCCATGCTCCTCCTTTTGGCCCAAGGTTGCTCCAAAACGGAAAACGAAAACCCATTGGACATTGCCCAGACCAATTTGGTGCGCACTTGGCGGGCTGCCAATGTGAGCATCAATAACTTGCCATTGGCATTGCTGGGGGCGGCAGTGCCAGGAATTGACATCACGACCATCCGGCTCACTTTTCGGGCCGACAAGACCTTCCAAGCTTCGGGTCTCGGCATTCTGGGCACAGCCCTGCCGCCCACAGGGACTTGGGCGTTTGATAACAATAACCCCAATAAAATCATCATCAACCCAGGGAATTTGTCGGGCGAACTTTCTAACCTTAGCGCCATTGCGGGGACGATGACCTTCCAGATCTCGACTGCCAACACCCCGTTGAGCGCACTCGGGCCAATGGCCACTATTCGTGTGGACATGGTGCCCGGATGATACTAGTTGCCCTTGCCGTTGATTGATGGTGAGGGCTATTTTATTTTTCCACCAATAATTATTCATCCAAAAAGGCAACATTCCAAACATGGACGAGATATTCAAGGCTAGTCGGTTGAAAGATCCCATCACCCCCGATGAAGTCATTTTGACCGAAAAGGGCGTTACGTTTCGGATAAAAGAAGTATTGGGGGGATCGGAGAATTTCGTGTTTTATGAAGATATTTCGGGTATTGAAATTGATAATGGGATTATTTTTGCGACAATAAAAGTGATTCCCCGTGCCCGGGAAGAGATCGTGATTGAGAACTTTAGCCGGGAAGATGCTAGGCAGATCAAAGCATTAATTTTGGAACGGGTGACCCGTAAGTAAAGTGACCCTGGGCCAAAAAATATTGATCTGGTTGATGTTTGTGTGGTTGGGCGTGCCGTTCGTGGTGATGCAAGATCACTATCCACTGTTCCGCTATGGCATGTTTGCCGAGCCAGTGCAAGAGGCTATCCAGACCGAGCAATTTTTTGTCCGTTACTCCAACCCCAAGGCCGGGAACCCACTTCCCCAGCTTTTTGATCCCGCGCAAATCGGGATGCCCGGGCCCACTTATCGGTTGCTGCTGCGCAATTATTACTACCGCCGCCAAAGCCAACAATTACTGGAAAACTTACATCGGCCCCTCCACCGTGTGGGAGTGCGCGCTGATTGCTGGGAGCTTTACCGGGTCATGAACTTCCGGGACACCAGCCTAGTGGCCCAATGGCAAAACGCTGGTCTATGATCGATCGGCGGCGCCTTTACAGCCTCGGGGCACTTAATTCAGCTTATTTTTTTATATTGCACTACGTAACAACGCGATTTCCAAGATTTATTGCCTTGGTGTTGAACCGCTTTTTTTTCTGGTCAGTGAAAATCCGACCGTGTTTTGGTATCACCCGACAGATAGTCATTATTACTGCGCTAAATATTTTCGTTGGCGCGCTGGGGAACCAAGGTGGCCCTGAATGAAACCGTTGCGCTGTATTGTTGAAATTCACTAAATTTAACTCGTGAGAAATATTCGTTGGGGTATTGCTGGTTTGGGCAAGATTTCGGGGCGCTTCGTTGCTGATCTTGCTCTGGTCGAGGGGGCAATGGTGGTGGCCGTCGCTTCGCGCAGTTTGGATCGCGCAAAGGAGTTTGCCCAGGCATGTGGGGCTGAGCGGGCCTACGGAAGCTTTGCCGAGTTGGCCGCCGATCCGGAGGTTGATGCTGTGTATGTGGGCGCGCCCCACACCGATCATCACCCGCTCACCCTGCTTTTTTTGGGGCATGGCAAGCACGTGCTGTGCGAAAAACCATTGGCCCTTGATCTGGCCCAAGTCCAGGAAATGGTCGGTTTGGCCAAAACCAAGGCCCGGTTTTTTATGGAAGCCCTGTGGACCAAGTTTATGCCCCATTTTGGAGCCTTGCGCCAAGCTGTGGCCGACGGTGCGATCGGGGAACTGCAATCGGTTCAGGCCAACTTCGCTTTTATTCCGCCATTTGAGCCCGAAAAGCGGGTATTGAACAAGGCCCTGGGCGGTGGTGCGTTGCTCGATATTGGTATTTACCCCATTTTTTTGGCCACTACCTTGCTGGGCCGGCCGGCCAATATTCATGCTCAAGCTGTCTTTGGGCCTACTGGGGTGGACACCCAATGCAATATGCTGCTGGACTTTGCCCAAGGCCAAACGGCAGTGCTGTCTTGCAGCCTCAGTTATACCTCAACGCTGGAGGCCCACATTTATGGCACGCAGGGCTATATCAAATTGCACTCACCTTGGCATGGCCAGTGCCCAGCGATTTCCATTTTTGATGACCAACGGCAATTGGTCAAAGAAATGTCATTTGGCACCAAGGGCAATGGACTGTATTACGAAGCCCAAGCGGTGAACGATGCCTTGCAAGCCGGACTTTTGGAAAGCAGCACCATGACCCACGCCGATAGTCAGTTATTGATGGAAACCATGGATCGGGTACGGGAGGCAGCCGGCATTTTTTATGTTTGATTTTTGCTGTTGAATGGGCACCCACCCAAAACAGGACATGGAGGCAACATTGCTTTGAGGCTGTGCACAAAAATAAATTTCCGAGAAACCAGCGCAATGGAATTATATAGATCATCCTCAAAGTCATTTTGGCTAGGTTAAAATCTTAATGTGAATCCAACTTCATTTATACTCTGTCATACTTTCAAATTGCCATGAAAATACTTACTTTTTTCCTTGGTTTAGTTGCTCTTGCCCACTTTGCCCATGCCCAATGTACCTCTGGCGACTGCCAAAATGGGACTGGGGTTTATGCTTACGAAACTGGTCAAAAATATTTCGGGGAGTTCCGCGCTGGTCAGTTGGATGGTTATGGCATCTATACCGCGACCACTGGCGACTATTACGTTGGCGTGTTCACCACTAGCCAGTACAGCGGCTACGGCACTTATTGTTATAAAAGCGGGAGCCGGGATCGGGGCACATGGCGAAGTTCAGTCATTGGCGAGCGAGCTACCGGCACTTCGGGCTGTGTGGCGGGCGACTGCCAGAACGGGTCGGGAATCTATGCTTTCAGCAATGGCGATGAATATATTGGCGGGTTTTCTGGGTCTTATCTACAAGGGCGCGGGGTTTATGCCTTCGCCAATGGGGAAAGATATGTTGGGGATTTTAAGCTGGGCAAGCGCGAAGGCTCAGGTGCTTACCTCTACACTAGTGGGCGGATGGATGTCGGTGCTTGGCGGGCCGACGAATTTATCAGTAATTCGGCCAATGCAAAAACCAATATTGGCTGCACCTATGGCGATTGCAACGGGGGCTATGGCACCTACGTATTTGATGATGGCTCAAAATATGTCGGCAATTTTATCAACTCCAAGCTCGATGGCCAAGGTACTTACACAACGGCCAAAGGCGAGCGGTACACGGGCGAGTTTAAGTACGGGATGTACAACGGCTATGGTACTTATTACTACAGCGACGGCACTGCCAAAGAGGGCACTTGGGAAAACAATGAGTTCAAAGAATCGGTAGCCTCAGCCAAGACTGGGTGCGTTTCAGGCGACTGCCAAAACGGCACTGGGGTCTATTCTTTCGTTGAGGGCCATCTTTACAAAGGCGCATTCAAAAATGGCGCTTTCAATGGGTACGGAGTCTATTCGTTTAAAACCGGCGATCTTTACGCTGGCCAATTTCTGAACAATAAATTTCATGGCAAGGGTAAATATACCCATCTGAACGGGGTGTTGGAAGATGGAATATGGACTGATAATCAATTTACTGGTAATGGTGTAAACCAAGTGGTCAATAATGATCAAAAGGCAAATACCAATTCCAATAATAGCAACCAGCTTGGTAATGCCAATTCGGGTGCGGTCGAGAAACGGCTTGCTTTGGTGATTGGCAACTCCGCTTATTCCAATGCCGGGGCACTGAAAAATCCAGTCAACGATGCCCGGGGCATGGAATCCGCCCTGCGGGAAATGGGCTTTGATGTCATTAAATTGGAAAATGCTTCCCGCGATGACATGATCCGCGCCATCAACCAGTTCGGCGATCGGTTGAAGGGTTATGATGTGGGGCTATTTTTCTTCGCTGGCCACGGTTTGCAAATGAAGGGCAGTAACTTCGTCATTCCGATTTCGGCGGCGATCTCCTCCGAAAATGACGTGGAAATCGAGTGTTTGGAAGCCAACCGGGTGTTGGCCAAAATGGAGAGCGCCCGCAACCGCTTGAACATTGTCATTTTGGATGCCTGCCGCAACAACCCGTTTGAGCGGGCTTGGAACCGGACGTTGGGAGGAAACGGACTGGCCAGCATGAATGCGCCAGTGGGGTCATTTATCGCCTATGCAACTGCCCCGGGCAGCACCGCCTCCGATGGTACCGGCCAAAACGGGCTTTACACCGAGCAATTGCTCAAGTTCATGCGCCAGCCGAACCTTAAAATCGAGGATGTGTTCAAACAGGTGCGGATCAACGTGATGCAACTGTCCAGCAATTCGCAAACACCTTGGGAATCCTCCTCACTTATGGGTGACTTTTTCTTCAAAAAATAGAAAAGGTAAGAGATGATCCAACTGCTTGCCAAGCTACCGGCTTGGCAAGCAGTTGGTAATCAAATTATTGTGTTCGCCCTTTCCATTCAATCCGGGGGCGGAAAAGGTAATAAAAGAAAACCAGTGGGTTGAAGAAAGTGATAAAAACCTCGTAGATCCACAGATAAGGCCAGAGGCTTTTTTGGCCAACCCGCCAAGCGAAAAAACCTGAGATGCTGGCCTGCAAGCCGAAGCGCAACACCCCAAGTCCAAGGGCCCATTGCCAAGCCCAAATAGCGATCGCCGCCAGCAAAACACCAAAAAGTCCATTGAGCAACACCAAGGCGAGCAAGACGGGCCGCAACCCCAGCGCCCCGGCAAACCACCGCCGCCGCTGCCGGAGCAAAGTTTTCCAGTCGGTCACGGGCAAGCCCTCAGCTACAATATCGGGCGTGGAAAGTTGGGCAAAGTCCCAGCCTTGGCCCAAAATAGCCTTGAAAAGTACGAGATCCTCGGTCGGGGAGCGGGGCAGTTGTTCATAGCCGCCCGTGCTCCGATAAGCGGTTCGGCGGTAGGCCATGTTGCTCCCCAAACTGCATACGGGCTGGCCCAGCCAAGCGGCCAGTTGCACCAAGCCAAGGGCCAGCACCCAGTCCACTGCTTGCAGCCGGGCCATGAGCGAAGGGCCCACCATCACTGTGAACCCGGTCACGATGCCAGTTTGGGGGCCAAAACCCGCCACCATTCCGTTGATCCAAGTCGGGGGAACGGCGGTGTCGGCATCGGTCACGAGCAGGAGTTCGCCCTGTGCCCGCCGCGCCAACTGCATAATCACGTTGCCCTTGGCCTTGGCCGGGCCGGTAGGGTGCGCAATGTCAATGAGCTGATAAGCTGGCTTGTGGGTGATAAATTCCTTGATCAGCGCGCGGGTACTATCCTCGGAGTGATCCTCACCGATGAGGATCTCGACCGGCTGACGCGACTGCACCACTGCTTGATCCAACGCGTTGAGGCAGCGCAGAATACAAGGGGCTTCGTTGCGCACGGCCAGCAATACCGAAACGGTGGGTGCAATAACCAAAGTGGGGGAAGGATGAACCAAAGTTGTTGTTTTTGCTTGAATTTTGTAACAATAGGAGTCGTTTGGGCATCAAAAAACTAACATTTTGATTGCTTGCCCCAAGTACGACTAGAACGGCTTCACCCGCCCCAGACGCAATTTGACCCGGAATTTCCAAAAAGGTTCATCGCCCCGAATATCAATCCGTTTGATTAGGTAAGGATTGGCCAAGGGCAACACATTGACTTGGTTGCCGATGCGCAGCCCCAATCGGATGCCATTGGCTTGGAGCAACTTTTCCAGTTCGGCCAAAGCAGCCCGATCTTTGGGCACTCCCCCGTATGGGTACGCGAGGGCGGGCACACAGCGGAGCCCGATGGCGTTCATGGTCGCGATACAAGTCTGTAAATCCTCGGCAATGGTGGTTAGATCGGCGTGCTTATAATTGAGGTGGGCATGGGAGTGGAGGCCCAGTTCCACCACGTTGGGGTCCAAGCTTTGCAATGTTTGAACATCCATGATTGCTTCGGTACCGTTGTCCCAAGCATTGGTTTGGCCAATAAATTTGGTGGGAATAAATATTGTGGCAATTAGGTGGTGTTTTTTTAGCAATGGGTAAAGCAAAGTAGCGTTGCTCAAATAGCCATCATCAAAAGTGAGGATTACTGGGCGTTTGGGGAGTGTGCCCTTGCCATCCTGCCAGTCGATGAGTTGTTGACAAGAGATCGGTTGATAGCCGCGCCGCTCGAGGTGAACGAACTGCCGCTCGAGGCCAATGGCGGGAATGGTGAGAAAATCGGCTTCACCGACCGATACGCTGTGGTACATCAGCACCCTGAGCCTCATGGCCCGTGGACGGAAGAAGTACGAACCATACTGGAGGGCGATCAAAAGGACAATCGCCCCAATTGTCATTATTGCAAGCCAAAAACCCATAAATATCGACAAGGAAAACGATGACCCCACTATCAACTGAGCGAAGTTAAGCGGCAGAAAATTACCGATCGCGCATCAGCCAAAAAAACGCTCAGGTTTTTTAATTCACCAGAAAAAAATCTATCTTAGCCAACTGCAATCCTACCTAGCCCGCAAGAAATTGATAGCGAACAGGTTTACCACAATACATGATGGACAATAATAAGTCATTTACCCGCAAGCCGCGCAAACCGCCCATATCGTCGCCAAACGATTTGGAAATGTTGGGAAAAAAGCCGCCGCAAGCCCTGGAGTTGGAAGAAGCCGTGCTGGGTGCGTTGATGCTGGAAAAAAACGCCTTGAACGATGTAGTGGAAATCTTACGGCCCGAACACTTTTACAAAGAGGGCCACAAGGCGATCTACGAGGCCATCCTAGAATTGTTCAAAATGTCAGAACCCATTGATTTGCTAACGGTTACTAATCAACTTCGCAAATTGGGGACAATGGAAAAAGCTGGGGGCTACTCGGGAGTGGCCACGCTCACCACCAAAGTGAACTCGGCGGCCAACATAGTGGCTCACACCCGGATTGTCCAGGAGTGCGCCATCAAGCGCGAGATCATCCGCCTGTCGGGCGAGATCCTGCAAGATGCGTACGAGGACACGGCCGACGCGCTCCAGTTGCTGGATCGCACCGAACAGGCCCTGTTCGCCATTTCGGAAGCCAACATTCGGAAAAACTATGCGGACATGAGTTCGCTCATGCGGCTGGTGCTCAAAGAGATTGAAGAGAAGCGGGGCCAAAAAGATGGGCTGACCGGGGTGGCCAGTGGATTCACGGCCTTGGATCGGGTTACTTCGGGCTGGCAAAAATCGGACATGGTGATTTTGGCTGCCCGCCCCGGGATGGGCAAAACTGCGCTGGTGCTCTCGCTCCTGCGCAACGCCGCCGTCGATTTTGGCAAAGCAGTGGTGATTTTCTCGTTGGAAATGTCCCAAGTGCAATTAATGAACCGTTTGCTTTCTGCGGAGGCTGAACTGGAAAGCAAGAAAATCCAGACCGGTAAACTGGAAGACTATGAAATGCAGCAACTGGTCCACAAAACGACGCGCCTTGCGCAGGCCAAAATATTTATTGACGATACCCCCGCTTTGTCCATTTTGGAGCTGCGGGCCAAGAGCCGCCGCCTCAAATCGCAAAATGACATCCAGCTCATCATCATTGACTACTTGCAACTGATGAGCGGGGACAGTAATAAGAACAGTGGCGGCAATCGGGAACAAGAAATTGCGGGAATCTCGCGCTCGCTCAAGCAATTGGCCAAAGAGTTGAACGTGGCCGTCATTGCCCTGTCCCAATTGAGCCGGGCCGTGGAGACCAGAGGGGGCGACAAACGGCCCCAACTGTCAGATTTGCGCGAATCGGGCTCCATCGAGCAAGATGCCGACATGGTCATGTTCATTTACCGGCCCGACTATTATGGCATTACCAAGGACGACGAAACCGGGGTTCCGCTCAAAGGAACGGCCGAAATCATTATCGCCAAAAACCGACATGGTTCGGTAGGCAGTGTGTGGCTCAAATTTATTGATCGGTTCACCAAATTTGTGGACTTGGAGGATGATGGTGCTTCGCTGGGCGGCCTTGGTGCGAGTGGGAGCGGCGGTTACACTCCCCCCAGCCAGCCCGATGACTTGGCCTATGGCAAACTAAAAACCAGCCACTCTGGCGACGGTTCCTATACGGTGGGCAGTAAAATGAACGATCTCAACGACAAGTTCAAGAAAAATGACGAAGAAATGCCGTTCTAGGTCAGTATCAAAACGGGCCTAACCCTAGGAAGTTTAGGCCCGTTTGGTTGTAATAGATTGCCGTAAGTGTTTACCAGTAAGATAGTTGTCGGGGCTGAAATAAAGCAATGCTGGAACTATTGCTCAATTTCCTCGATGATTTCTTCGCCCGCTACCACCACATCGATGAAGTCCCCCAGTTTGATTTTGGCCCCCGGGGCATAAACTGGGGTTTGGCGGAGGATCGTACCTTGTTTCCGGCCCGGTGCAGCTTGATAAGCCGTCACATTGATCCCCAAACCGACGCCCCGGGTCAGGTATTCAGCCTCTGAGAGGGGCTTGCCCACGAGGTTGGGCATTTCAAATTCGGTGTTACCCACGCCATCGCCCACTTGCAGGTCAATAACTGATCCTTTGGGTAATGAAATCCCTTTTTTCAACTGGTCACGACTGATCTCGCGGCCTTTGTGGAACATCTTGAGCACGGCATTGGCGGCAGGATCGGGCACAAAATCAGCTTTCCCCCGTTTGAAACCATAACTTTCCAGCACTAAGTCCGCTTGTCGCAGTGAATTATCGATGATGTTTGGCAACAGTTCCATCGGTGGCATCAATGAGTTGATGGTCAAGTGAATGCGCCGGTTTACCTTCACTTTGGCTCCTTCGGCCGGATCTTGTTTGATCACGGTCAGCGGGGGTAGTCTTGGATTGTAGCTCGAATCGGTGACCACATAGCGCAAGTCGCTGTCCTCTAGCCGCTCCACTGCTTTATCAAAAGCAGACTCAACCACATTGGGGACGGTGATGGTTTCGCCATGATGGGTCGTGATGGGCAAATAAACGTAAAAAAAACCCAATAAAAGTAACAATAGCAAAATGGCTATGACCAATATATTCAGCAATAGGGCGGCAAGAGAATTGCCCCGGAGAAAACGAGAACTGTCCAAAGTAATGAAGGTGTTTAAATCTAAAGTGATGTTGGTGACAAAACTACAAAATTGGCCGGAAAGTACAAGCTACCGAGGCTTGCCCTTTCCGGCCAATGGCGTGGTGATTACCCCTAATGCACTTCTTCCAGTTCTCGCAAGTGGGCCAAGATCCTTTTCATCGGTTTGGCAATGGCGATCCGGCCCGAGCGGACAAAGCTCAAGATGCCGTGGGGTTTCAGTTCCTCAAACAGTTTTTGGGTCTCGGCCTCGTGCCCCGTTTTCTCGATCACGGTAAATTCTTCCTCAATGGCCAAAATCTGGGCGTGGTTGTTTCGGATTATCTTTTCCACCAGATCGCTGCCCATGAACGCTTGGGTCGGCATTTTGTAGAGGGCGAGCTCTTGGTAAACGATCTTGCTATCGTCGTAGAAAAAAGCTTTGAGCACGTCCACTTGCTTCTCGATCTGTTTCACTATCTGCACAATCCCTTCGTGGGTGGTGAAAATAGTGATGGTAAAGCGGCTGATCCCGTGGGTTTCGGTCCCGGAAACGGTGAGGCTCTCGATGTTGATTTTCCGGCGGGTGAAAATGGTCAATATCCGGTGCATGAGGCCGGAGATGTTTTCGGTAAATATCGATAATGTGTAAAGCTGTTCTGTTTCCATCGGGAGCAGGGAAAATGATTGATTCAATGGATGATTTTTTTGGTGGCAGTGGGCAAACCCACTGCCACCGGTTATTCCAAACGGATGTCCGCCGTGGCAGCCCCGGCCGGAACCATTGGGAACACGTTTTCCTCTTTTTCCACCATCACTTCCAAAAAGAAAGCAGTGGGGCTGTCAAGCAATTGGGTCAAGGCTCCGTCCAGCTCATCGCGGTGTTCGACACGCAGGGCCGGGATGCTGTACGCTTCGGCAATTTTGACAAAATTCGGGTTGCACATGTCCACCGACGAATAACGGCGATCAAAGAACAATTGCTGCCATTGCCGCACCATGCCCAAAAAATTGTTGTTCAAAATAATAATTTTGACCGCAACATTGTATTGTAGGATCACGCCCAGTTCTTGCAGCGTCATCTGGAAGCCCCCATCGCCGATGATGGCCACCACTTGGCGGTCGGGCCGCCCCACTTTGGCCCCAATGGCTGCGGGGAGACAGAAGCCCATAGTGCCCAGGCCGCCCGAGGTAATGTTGCTGTTCGGGGCAGTGAACTCATAATAGCGGGTAGTGGTCATCTGGTGCTGGCCCACGTCGGTGGCCACAATGGCTTTGCCCCCCGTTTTATCGGACAGCATTTTGATCACTTCGGCCATCTTGAGTTTGTCGGTCGAGGGGGCAAAGTCCTTGGAAATTACTTTTTCGTGCTCGATCCGGTCACATTCCCGAAAACGCTCCAGCCATTCCAAGTGAGAATTGGGCTTTAACCGGGGCAATAATACTTGCAGGGCTTCTTTGGCATCGGCATTGACGGCCACCGTGGTTTTGATGATCTTGTCGATTTCGGCCGGGTCAATTTCAATGTGGATCACTTTGGCCTGTTTGGCGTAGCGTTTTACGTCGCCCGTTACGCGGTCGTCGAAGCGCATCCCCACGGCGAAGAGCACGTCACATTGGTTGGTCAAAATGTTGGGCCCATAGTTGCCGTGCATCCCCAAATACCCTACGTAGAGCGGGTGGTGGGCATCCATGGCCGACAGGCCCAGCAAGGTGCTGGCCACCGGGATCCCGGTTTTCTCGACCAGTTTTCGCACCTCTTCTTGGGCTTTGGCCAGTACCACTCCCTGACCGATCAGCATCAAGGGCCGCTTTGCTTGGTTGAGCAGTTCGGCCACTTGGTCGATCCGGGCCAAGTCCACCTTGCGCTTGGGGAAGTAACTGCGGATTTTGTTTATCTTTTTGTACTTGAAATTGAACTTTTCAACTTGGGCATTTTTGGTGATATCGATCAGCACTGGCCCCGGGCGGCCACTTTGGGCAATGTAGAAAGCTTTGGCAATGGCTTCGGGGATTTCCTCGGCGCGGGTCACTTGAAAGTTCCACTTGGTGATGGGCAGCGAGAGGCTGATCACATCGGTTTCCTGGAAGGCATCGGTGCCGAGCAAATGTTTGGCCACTTGCCCGGTGATGCACACGATCGGGGTAGAGTCGATCATGGCATCGGCAATGCCGGTGATCAGGTTGGTGGCTCCGGGGCCGGAGGTGGCCAGACATACCCCGGCACGGTGTTGGACCCGCGCATAGCCCTGCGCGGCGTGGGTTGCTCCCTGCTCGTGCCGCACCAAAATGTGCCGAAGCCGATCTTGGTAGTCGTATAGGGCATCGTACACGGGCATAATGGCCCCACCCGGGTAG
>Ga0105045_10004480_pt1 | contig 12146 bp, 6 predicted proteins | sample MAT02_FD_78089 | JGI IMG/M metagenome (GOLD analysis project Ga0105045, IMG submission 78089) | Freshwater microbial communities from Lake Fryxell liftoff mats and glacier meltwater in Antarctica - MAT-02 (megahit assembly) | ecosystem: Environmental > Aquatic > Freshwater > Ice > Liftoff... | reverse complement strand
TAGCACTTCGGTCGTTAGTCGGAGACGCAACAGCGGCGTGACGGTATAGGTGATTTATATTAAAGACATACCAACGAAGGCAAGAAATTGTATTAGTAAACTTAATCTACTTTGCTGGTTACCACTTCAACCGTTGGTCGGAGATACAACAGCGGCGTGTAGGGATAGCAGGTGTTTCTAAGGGCATACCAACGAAGGCAAAATTACTTTGCAGCCTGTATTTGTAAACGCAACCTGCTTTTATGATTAGCACTTCGGCTGTTGAGACACGCAACAGCGGCGTGCCGGTATAGGTGATTTATATTAAAGACATACCAACGAAGGCAAAGCGAGCAATAAACATTGGGGGATTTTTTTTAGTAAAGATATCAACCAATGCATTTTACTTTTACCCTGTTACCGAAATGGGCAACCTCTTCTGTGAAACGACCTTCATACAATAGGTTAGTTGCCGGATCTACTATCACCTTCATCGGCTTTACATCCATGTTCACTTCAATTTCCGTTAATTTTTCTTTAATTGTAAAAACCTGATTATGTGTTTTTGTGGTTTTTCCATATTTGAATCTAAGCTCAAGCGGAAAGTCAAACAACTCGTTTTGCTGTTGTACAATACTTACTATCAAACTCTTTTTTCTTTCATTGAACTTCCAGGTTATATCAAGCACCGGATGCCCTGCAGTGAACAACCATTGTTTAAAAAACCCATTTAAATCTACACCGGAAACCTCCTCCAATATTTTTTGAAAATCAGCCGTAGTTGCGTTGCTGCCGGCATAAGCCGCATAGTAGCTTTGAATGCCCTTCCAAAAAACAGCATCGCCCAGTTTCCTTCTCAGCATGTGCAATACCCATCCTCCTTTCTCATAAGAATTCCGGTTAAGTAGTTTCAGAAATTTTACTTTTTCGCTGGCATCAACGATTGGAGTAAATCGTTATTTAGAAAAATTTATTACGATCTCCCGATCTCGTATTAATCTTGTTTTTAGCGTATCAGAGCCATACTTATTTTCCAGGTAAAGGTTGGTCATTTCCGTTGCAAAACCTTCGTTCAACCACACACACATGCGGCCAGTCAGCCTCCGTTACTGAATTACCAAACCACTGGTGTGCAATTTCATGCGCTATTAATTCTTCTGAGCGGGTGTGCTTGCCGGTAATGCTTTGTTCATAGTAAAAAATAGCACTGGCATTTTCCATCCCGCCAAATATGGTAATGGCTTCTACATTCGCCAGTTTTTGACACGCATAATGGCCCACGTTTTTTAGAAATAAAGCCAGTATTTCCAGTGCCTGCTCATAGTCGTAAAATCCGTTTTTTCTATCCTTTGGAAATACCCAGCTTGATACAGGAATACAATCAACCGTGCCTGCATAATTCACAGCAAAATCGGCCAGACCAATTACCATCACTTTGGTGGTTAACGCAAGGGTTTCCTTCCAATGGGTAAATTTTTTATGACCGCTCAATGCACTTTCTTCTACCCATATTCCATTTGAAATCACCTTGTAATGCTCCGGTGCAGTTACCTTAAAATCTACACTGGCCTTGTCCGACAAATGGTCTAGACAAGGCAGCCAGTTACGGGCACGGTTAGGCCAGTTGTCGGCAAAGATGGTACGTTGTGCAAATTTGTTTTTACTAAACACCAAACCATTTGCAGGCGTGCCATGGTAGGTGATACTAAAGGTGCGGATCTCTCTTGCCTTAGCCGCAGGTGATAAAATAATTTTTAACCGATCCGCAAACTGCTTAAATGGGCGGTTGGCATATTTTTCCGTTACAAACCGTTACAACCTTACCTTTTCCACACGCATTTTTTCCAATAAGGTTGAGCGTAATTGTTTGGGCATCTTTTTGAAATCGCATCGTTATCTCAGCAGTTGCTTTTATTTCATCATTACCATCATTTAGTTCGATGGTAAATGTATAATGCTGTACATCGATGGATGGATTGTACCAATATTTTTATTACGCAGATAAAGTGGTAGAAAAATAAAAAAGAAAATCAGCAGGGTACCAATTGAACGCATAAAGTATATGATAAGGAATAATGAACGAGATTACTAATATACAAGTAAAGTTATTCAATAGAAATAAATGAGTGGATGCTTTCTATTTTAAATGAGCAGATAATAAAAATATTTCAGCCTAAATAAGCCGGGCATTGAAGCCGCATTGTTAAACCCTTTGATATACCGATTCCACAAGAAAATTCATAATGACGATGTGTGAAGACAATTTGTGCGACCATTGAATTCTTTTGGTTGTGTTAATTAATATAAACAATTTAGTTTCCCCATTTTTTACCAATATTTAAGTATCGAAAGACACTTCCGATGCTACAGTAGCTACCCACCAGCTTCCTTTGTAGCTCTTTTCTTACCCCTCTGTAGACAACGATTCAGGCCCTAAAATCACCTGTTACAAAATATGTAATTTCTTTCCAAAACGTGGAATTTACAACCAAGCCGATTTTAGTAAAACCCATACTGGTAATACATTTCAACGTTTGGCACAACCTATGCAAGTTAAAATTCAAATCAAATAATCCAATAACTTAAACCTACAATTATGAAATCAGGCATCAAAATCATCGCAGTATTTGTTTTACTTCTTTTTGTTTACACAGGACAGGCGGCACCCGGCAAAACTTTTCATTGTAAAGTTGAAATTGGCGCTGAAAATAATTTAGTATTTTTTACAAAATCTACTAAAGATATTCCTGTTAAAACAGGCTGGGTAAAAAAAGAGGTGGCCATCAGTTGGCAAACAACAACAGAAATCAACACCAGTTATTTTGAAATACAACGCAGCTTCAATGGTAAAGATTATGAAACCATCAACACCATCTCAGCCTGTGGTAAATCTAAAAACGTTTCTGCATATTCATTTGTAGATTCTAAAAACGAAAACAGAAGAGGCCAGTCTTACTATCGCTTAAAGGCCGTATTTGCAAACGGTGAATCAATTGTTACCGAAGGAGCCAAAGCAAAGAAAACAGGTGTGTTTGATATGAACCAAAGTTATGCAGCCGCAACCGGCATGGTTGCTATAAAATAATTTCACCCTTGTGTTTTTTTCTCCTTGTTGGTCCTTTCAACTTTCAGATAAACACTACATTCACAAACAACCATTACTGAATTATCCGGACGCTATAAAACGTTCATAGGTAGTCAGCAGCAAATGATTGTTTTAAAACAATTAACCTTGGGTTTCGCCTGGGGTTTATTGTTTTAATAATTGTTAAGATTTGTAATTGCAAAAGCGTTGTCAACTGTAATTGCATATAGTAAATGATTAACTGATGACAGGTCCTTTACTGGTGGGTTAATGCCTGTAAGAAAGGCTCACTCAGGGAAAAGCAGATTTAAAAACGGATGATAGTTTATTCAAGAAAATATTCTGTTAAACGGTATGATCGCTGGTAGATCCTTTGGACTGAATATACCACAGTAATTGATATGCCGAATTTAATCAAACCGCTTTGGGAATTGTAAATACCATTTTAGTGCCCTGGTCAATTTGACTTTCTATTTTTAAGGCACCGGAATTTTTTTCCAGAAAATCTTTTACAAGTTTTAATCCTAACCCAAAACCTTTTTCGCCGGAAGTACCCTGTGTAGTTTTTGAGGTACTTTTATTCAGGATATTATCAATCTGTTCTTCAGTCATCCCCATACCGTTATCGGTCACGCTTAATTCGATGCCAGCTACAGCATCGTGTGAATTGAACTGGATAATTGAATCGGGATATGAAAATTTAATCGCATTGCTAATGGTATTTCTGAGAATAATTTCAAATTGATTGATATCCATCAACGCCAGATGGATAGCGCAGTTATTTTGTAAAGTGATCGATTTTTCTTTGGCCTGGTTTTGAAACAAAAGAATCATCTTATCAACAAACGATTTTATCTCCACCGATTCCGGTTTGGTTTCAATTCCATTAAACTGAGCCATTGACCACGTTAACAGACTCTCAATGGTATTGTTAAGATTGGTGCTGTTTGTCAGCAGGCCCGGCAAAAAAATTTCAAAATCATCTGCACCCATTTTTTTTCTTACGGCCAGTTGTAAAAGTCTGTGAACACTTGCCGCCGGAGCTCTTACGTCGTGACTGATCATTGAAAATAACTGATAATTTTCACCATTTATTTTTTGCAGCGAGGCCCTTTGCTGATCAATGGTTTCGTTTTGCTTTTTTAGCAACCTGTTCTTTGACAACAGCCGAAGAAAAAAATAGGATAACAAAATAAAAATACAGGCGATTGCGGCCACCACGATCACAACAAATGTAAAGGATCGTTGTTTATCTTTTAATTCATTGTGCAACTCGTTTATCTCATTCACATATTTGTCTACTTCGATATGCTGAAAGATTTGTTTTATATGACTTAATTTTTCCTCCTGCTGAATGGAATCAGTTAATAAAAATGCCTTGGTAAAATAAAGACCAGATGCTTTATAATCTCCGGTTTGATTGTAATAATTCCCCCAAAAAGACAATATCTCCTGTCGCTCTTTTAAGTAACGATCGTTTGGTGATATCTTAACTGAAAGCAGGTTGGCGAGAAAATTACTGGCACTATCAATGTAAATTGAAGCTGTATCAAATTTATTGAGTCTCAAAAATATTTTACCTAAGGAGATTTTTGCCCTCAGCGAACCTCCCGGATCATTGTTTTGAATACTGAGTTCGTTATCATTTTTATAAAATGGAACTGCTTCTGCAAAACGGTTAGCAAGACATAAAGTGTAAGCAAGATTTCCGGATGTAATTCCTTCCCAGGCAGCATTTTGTTTCACTTTGGTCAGCTCCAGTATTGCAGTAAATTGCTCAATTGCTTTGGTTAAATTACCGGTATTCCGGTCTATCAATGCCAGTGTAGTCAATGCATTGAGGTCAACGGCGGTTTGCATGTTTTCTGGAAAAACTGTTTTACCATCTTTGATAAAAATGTTAAGGTATCTGGCAGCATAATAGTACTCTTTCAAATGGTAATAAAACTGAGTATAAAAGTAGTACAACTGGTACTTAACATCGTGATTTGAAAAATCAGGGTCGTCCTTCATTCTCAAAACAATACGATTAAAGTCTTTCTCCAAATCCCTTCTGACTGACTCACCTAAAAGAGTATAGAACAGATTGTAGAAGTTATATTTTGGTGAATTTGATTTTGCCGCAACCTTTAGAAAATAAGCAATGTCCACAATGAAATCCTGGTCGTTGCGTTTTTGTAAATAGTTTTTAATGCGAGCGTTAATTGCTAATCCTTCGTCCTGAGATTTACTTTTGATTAAAGCTCCAGACCAAATTGCAACACTATCCTTTTGAGAAAAACCAGATGTTGGTAGAAATAAAAGCAGTAGAAATATAATGAGGACATTAAAACGAATCAACGGTTTCATCCGTTAAAGGTAGATACATTTTTAATGTGAAATTGGTAATACAGCACGCCCAGGGAAAAGCACCAGTTAAGAAGTTTTTTTTTTACAAGTGGGATCATTTTGAATTCATTAAATGACAATGATGTGTAAAGATTGTAAAAATTCTGGAACAGAATATTAAGAAAAAGACACTTAAATTTTCAAAAGGTTAACGGCTTAGGCAAAACCAACGATCGCCTCCAACTAAGCCATAATCATACATGCAAGGCCAACTATGAAGGGATAGTTTTACAAAACCTGGCGAAAGGAAGTATAGAACCTTTAGATGGGTATTGATATTGGGCAGCTATTTTTGGTGTTCAACGGGTTGGCGCTAAAGCCGATCGTTAAACCTTGTTACTGCTGCAATCCTGAAATGTTGCATCCTTTTTATAAATAAGAATACTTCCAGACCAATATTATTTCATCTGGTTTTTTAATCCCGAGATTAGTAGCCTATAGACACAGGGCTGAGCTGGGCGCAAGTTTAACTTTAACAGCCATTTTGGTAGTTGTTACCTCCGTTTTTATTACCATGAGTGGATTTTGTAGCTCATCATCTATCTCATTTATAGGCATTTTCCTATGCTTATGTAGTAAATCATCCATGCTACTGTGGCGCTATTTCTAACCTCCGAATAAGGCTGTACAGAATGTGTAAATCCTTTCCGGCAGGTGGAAATATTGCTTTAATTAAAACTGCTGTAATCCTTTCTGGTAAAGGAGTTTACTGTTTGGCACAAAGGATGCAACCAATATTTCAAACGTAACAATCTAAAACCTCAAATTATGAAATCTAATAGCTACATCATCGCAACAATTTTATCGCTGGTTTTTACTTTTACTGCAAAGGCCGAACCGGGAAAAACAATTTTTTTTATGGATGTAATTACCACATACAATACTGTAAAGTATGTTACAAAATCAATGGAAGATGATCCGGTAAAATCTGGATGGGTAAAAAAGGAAGTGGCAATTAGCTGGAAAACAACGACCGAAGTAAATACCAGCCATTTCGAACTACAGCGTAGTTTTAACGGAGTAGATTACCAAACCATTGCAACTATCGCGGCAAACTGTAATTCTAAAACTATTTGTACCTATTCGTTTATAGATTCTAAAAATGAAAACAGAAGAGGTCAATCATATTATCGGTTGAAAGCAATATTTGCCAACGGCGACAAAGCTGTTACTACAGCACAAAAAGCAAAAAAGACAGGCGTATTTAATATGAACAAAAGTTATGCAGCCGCAGCCGGCATGGTAACATCAAAATAATTTCACCCTTGTGTTTTTTCCTTCCTGTTGGTCCTTTCAACTTTCAGGTAAACACTACATTCTAAAACAATTAACCCCGGGTGAAACATGGAGTTAATTGTTTTAGAGATCGTTAAGATTTGCGATTGCAGATGGTGTTTGGTAAAATAGTTAGAACCTGATTTATTGTGATAAAGAAGCTAAAATGCTTTTCTTCTCTCTGGTAGTTATCAGTACTATTTTATGAGCAAGGGGTTTTACAAATCCATATAATAAATCCATTACCCTTACATATTCCGCCGGTACTGCCCACCCACCGCATACAATGCATTGGTGATTTGACCCAATGAACAAACCTTTACCGTCTCCATCAGCTCTTCAAAAAGGTTGCCGTTTGCAATGGCTACTTCCTGCAAGTGGGCAAGCATCGCAGCAGATTTATCTTTATGCCGCTGGTGAAATGCCTTTAAAGTAGTGATCTGAAATTCTTTTTCTGCGGTGGTACTGCGGATTACTTCAGTGGGCAAAATGGTAGGACTGCCCTTGCTGTTTAAAAAAGTATTGACGCCTACGATGGGAAATTCACCAGTATGTTTCAATGTTTCATAATACAAACTTTCTTCCTGTATTTTATTGCGCTGGTACATGCGTTCCATCGCTCCCAACACACCACCTCTTTCTGACAAACGATTGAACTCATCCATCACCGCGGCTTCTACCAGGTCGGTTAATTCTTCTATCAAAAACGAACCCTGGTTTGGGTTTTCATTATTGGCGGTACCCAACTCCCGGTTAATGATTAACTGTATGGCCATCGCCCTGCGAACACTCTCCTCCGTTGGCGTGGTGATGGCTTCATCATACGCATTGGTATGTAAAGAATTGCAGTTGTCGTAAATGGCATACAAAGCCTGTAGTGTGGTACGGATATCATTGAAATCAATTTCCTGTGCATGCAAACTTCTGCCGCTGGTTTGAATGTGATATTTCAATTTCTGGCTGCGGCTGTTGGCATTGTATTTATGCTTCAAGGCCTTTGCCCAAATGCGGCGGGCTACCCTGCCAATCACGCTGTATTCGGGATCCATACCATTGCTAAAAAAGAAAGAAAGGTTGGGCGCAAAATCATCAATGTTCATGCCCCGGCTTAAATAGTATTCGATGTAGGTAAAGCCATTGGCCAGCGTAAATGCCAATTGAGAAATAGGGTTAGCACCCGCCTCTGCAATATGATATCCGCTGATACTTACACTGTAAAAATTCTGTATGCTGTGATCAATGAAATACTCCTGCACATCACCCATTAATTTTAGCGCAAATTCGGTTGAAAAAATACAGGTATTCTGCGCCTGGTCTTCCTTTAAAATATCTGCCTGCACCGTTCCTCTTACGGTTGACAATGCTTTTGCTTTTATTTTTTCATACACATCTGCAGGCAAAACATCCGATCCGCTCAGTCCCAATAAACGTAATCCCAACCCATCATTACCAGCAGGTAAGCCCACTGTATTGCTATCCAAAAAACTACTCAAAGCATTAGCGTCTTTCAAAGCCCCTCCCCCGGAGGGGTTGGGGGAGGCTTTATATTTCGGCAGCGTTTCAATATTATATTTTGCCTCAATGATTTGATTGACCTGTTCTCTTAAATTATTTTCAAGGATGTATTTTTCACATTGTTGATCAATGGCGGCATTCATAAAAAATGCCAATAGCATAGGTGCCGGACCATTTATGGTCATGCTGACCGATGTTTTTGGATCGCAGAGATCAAAGCCACTGTACAACTTTTTGGCATCATCTACTGTTGCAATGCTTACGCCGCTGTTACCTACTTTGCCATAAATATCGGGACGTGGTGCAGGGTCTTCTCCATACAGTGTTACACTGTCAAATGCGGTACTGAGGCGCTTTGCAGGCTGGCCTAAACTTACATAGTGAAAACGGCGGTTGGTTCTTTCAGGTCCGCCCTCGCCGGCAAACATTCTTGTGGGATCTTCCTCTACTCTTTTTAACGGAAATACGCCAGCCGTATAAGGGAACTTGCCTGGGAAATTTTCCTGTATGCGCCAACGCAAAATATCGCCCCAGTCTTTAAAACGTGGCACTGCAATTTTAGGAATACTGGTATGTGATAAGGATTCAAAATAGAGCGGTTGTTTGATGATCTTTCCTCTTACATCGTATTCAAAAAATTCTTTTTGGTAGCGACCTTTTGTTTGTTCCCACTCGTCCACCAGTTTTTTACATACCGGAAACAATTGCTTTTCTAGTTTTGTTCTGGCAGCAGTTAAAGCTTCCATCGCAGGCGCTATCTCAGTTGCTGTTCGTTTTTTATCGGCCAGTATTTCAATGGTTCCATTTAATTGGTAAAGCTTGGTGGCAATTGCAGCCTGCTCATCCCCCAGCTTGTTGTACTTCTCAATCTCCTCGGCTATTTCCGCAAGGTAACGCACACGCTTAGCCGGTATTATGGTCGATTGACTGGTGGTGTTTTTAGTATGCACATGGTGTGGAATTTCGCTGCCAAATTGCACCCCGGTTTTCTCTGCTACTTTCTCCATCAACCGTTCAAATAATTCGTTGACCCCGGCATCATTGAACTGTGCCGCAATCGTTCCTACAATGGGCAGTTCCTCATCTTTGGTATCCCATAAACCGTAATTGCGTTTGTATTGTTTGCGTACATCATGCAAGGCATCCAATGCACCTGCCTTATCAAATTTGTTTACGCAAACCACATCTGCATAATCCAGCATATTGATTTTTTCCAATTGCGAAGCGGCACCATATTCCGGTGTCATCACATACATGCTTACATCTACATAATCCAAAATAGACGCATCGCTTTGGCCGACACCCGCACTTTCTAAAATGATAAAATCATAACCGGCGGTCTTACAAATATCAATAGCCTCCTGCACATACCGGCTCAGTGCCTTGTCACTTTCACGGGTAGCAAGACTGCGCATATACGCCCGTGGCGATGAGATGGCATTCATTCTGATCCGGTCGCCCAGCAATGCACCACCAGTTTTTTTCTTACTGGGATCTACTGATATTACGGCAATGGTTTTATCGGTATAGGTATTCAAAAACCGCCGAACGATTTCATCGGTTACAGAAGATTTGCCAGCACCACCGGTGCCGGTGATGCCGAGGACAGCCCGCCTGCCCCAAGCCCCCCTGCCCCCCGAAGGGGGGTTCTGGGAGTCTGCTAATTCGTTGGTATCTGCTTTTTGTTCGTTGAGGTGAGGTTTGAAATCTTCGCCATTCTCTGCAGCCCCCCTGCTCTCCGAAGGGGGGTTCTGGGAGTCTGCTAATTCGTTGGTATCTGCTTTTTGTTCGTTGAGGTAAGGTTTGAAATTTTCGCCATGCTCTAAAGCCCCCCTGCCCTCCGAAGGGGGGTTCTGGGAGTCTTTTAACTTGTTAGTGTCTGCTTTTAATTCGTTCAGGTAAGATTTGAAATCTTCGCCATTTTCTGCGAGCGTGATGGATCGTGCGATTTTTTTAATGTCCCGTTCTTCGCCCAATGCAAAAGCCCGCCTGCCGTCCGAAGGGAGGTTCCGTGACTCTTCGAATTCGTAAAGATTTTCGGCAATTGAAATAAGAACTCTATCTGGTTTAGATAGTTTACTTGAATTCGCAGGGTCTGAGGCCCCTCCTTCGGAGGGGTTTGGGGAGGCTTCCCCTTTGGGGAGAGATTTAGAGGGGGCCTGTTGGCTCATCGATTCTCCGGCCTGTCTTACCCTCTCCATAACATCCTCAATCATCCCTTCCAAACCCATTCTTCTTCCATCATCCGGACTATAAATCCTTTCAATTCCGTACTGATGCAATTCTTCTATTTCACCAGGTAAGATTGTACCGCCTCCACCACCAAATATTTTAATATGCCCGCAGCCACTTTCATCCAGCAGGTCTTTCATGTATTTAAAAAATTCTACATGGCCGCCCTGGTAACTGGTGATGGCAATGCCTTGTGCATCTTCTTCAATGGCACATTCTACTATTTCATGTACGCTGCGGTTGTGGCCGAGGTGAATGATTTCTGCGCCCTTCGATTGCAATATGCGACGCATGATATTGATGGCAGCATCGTGCCCGTCGAATAAGGCAGCGGCAGTTACGATCCTTACTTTATGCATTGGTGTAAAACTCATATATGATTTTAAAATTTAAGTACGATCGATGAAGTGATGTTTTTCAGTACTGATTATTTTATCAACTTTTTATATAACCTGGCGTCGCTGTACCTTATTTCCCGATCAGCAACATAGCTAAGGAACCAAAGATCAGTGGTAGCAATCGGCTCCCTAAACAATATACCGATGGGTAAGTTTCTTAGAAGTGTGCAACAAAACAATCGTGGTGCAAATTACAAAGAAAGCAACTCAAAATGTTAACAGTTGTTAGTTTTTCTGTTTCACTTTTTTTGATTCGTAGGTTGTATCGCTACTTATCACTTGTTTCTGCGAAATCCGACATCGATCGGATTTGAAATGCAGTTGTTATACTGAACAAAAAGGTAAATAAGTGTATAATTTTTTTATGAACCAGGCGGAAATTTTTCATGCGATAGCTATCGCATTAAGCTTCATTGGCGTCGCAGGCGATAGCGTCGGCTCTTGTACATTTTATCAATAATGAGCTAAAGAGCAACTCACTAATTGCACCCTTATACATTTTATCAATAATGAGCTAAAGAGTAACTCACTAATTTATCCCTTGCTTAGTATATTTTTTGTCAACTTCGTTTTTCCCACTAAGTAATTTGGGCAGATCAAATACAAGAGCGAAAGAAAAATTAAAAGCACGGTGATTGATGGGTCGGTTGTTTAGTACTATGGAGGTTCCAAACTGGTATTCAAAGAGAATGCCTGGTAATTTTTTAAACCCAAAGGAATTGGTAAAAGCGGGCTCCCAAAAATTACGGGTGCCATCCGTAAGACTGTCTAATTGATAATTGGATAATTCTGTAGCCGTATAATCCGTTTTAATATCACCAAACTTTAAAAAAGTAAAACGGTTGGAAAATGAAGCGGAAAAAATTCCCTTGCTCTGCAACATCAGCGCAGGCTGAAAATAAAATTTGGTAACCTGTGCCTGGTGGCTTCTGGTATAGGCAATATTACTGCGGTCTTTTCCAACATCGGTAAAACTAAACTGGCCCTTACCAATGCCACCAAACAACTGGAACATAAACAATTTACTCTTCTCCAACGGAGTGAAATAGCCAACTGCCAGTTCTGTCAGTTGCCTTTTATAACGGAGGTTTGCACTATCCAGCCTAAAGTTTGCTCTACTTCCGTTATTGCTTTCGTTTCGGCGGTAATAATTGGCTGCTATCGCAAAATGATTGGTAATGGCATAGGCGCCCTGCAAATCGAAGCCACGATTTTTAGTTTCGTTCAACCTGTTATTGGCTGTGTATTCTTTTGAAAAGTTGGTAGCAATTGCG
>Ga0105045_10004479_pt1 | contig 12146 bp, 9 predicted proteins | sample MAT02_FD_78089 | JGI IMG/M metagenome (GOLD analysis project Ga0105045, IMG submission 78089) | Freshwater microbial communities from Lake Fryxell liftoff mats and glacier meltwater in Antarctica - MAT-02 (megahit assembly) | ecosystem: Environmental > Aquatic > Freshwater > Ice > Liftoff... | reverse complement strand
TTTTTACAATTTGTTTGGTATTATTGCGGCCAGTGGTTTGCTCTATCCCTTTTTTGGTTTTATTTTAAACCCTGTATTAGCCAGTATGCTAATGGCTGTTTCCTCCATTTTTGTGGTCATGAATTCAAGTAGATTGGCTTACAAGATCGATGAGGTAACCGCTTTATATGAGGGTAAAGTAGTGGCACCCCAAACGTGGTTTCAAAAATTGATCCATTTTCTGTCGTTAGACAGTCTGTTTCAAACGATTAATATGCTGCTCACCTTTGATAACACGCCGCAAATTAACAAGCCCGCACTTCAGTCTGTGCCTGCTGAGCCTAATGCGAGCACGTGTCCGCCTTCTCCTACTCGTAAGCAGCCCGTGATTTTTACATCCGCGCACATGAAAGACAGTATTATTCACATTAATGAACAGTGTGTTACCAAAGAGGAAGTGTTATCACGGCCAGAAAAAAAGGCTGCTGTGAGACTCAGTTTTTAGGTATTTGTTTAACTGTTAAGCTTTCAGGATATTCTTTCATTTTGTTAAACTGTTAACGCGGAGACATTGCAATGCAAAAGATGATGATAGCAGCAGTTATGGTTGCTTCCTTTGGGTTTATTTCTGCAGCACACGCTGACAATCAACTGCCCAGTAAATCAGGGGCTGCTATTTCAGCCGCATCCACCACCACCACGGGTACAGTGGTATCCAGCACCGGATCATCTACCGGTGATCAAATTTTAGTAGGCGGTAGTGACGCCGCTGCGTCACAGACAAGTAGCAATCAAGATTCATTAGGACAGCATGACCATGGTCATGATGAAGACATGGATTAAGCTTGGAATACTGACTCTCAAGAAGAGATTAGCTTAACGGCTGATCTCCTGTTTGTCGTTGGTTAACTCAATAAATAAGCGTAATCACTCTCAACCTTATTCATACTGATCTGGTTTAAAAAGCTTGAAAAACACATCCAGGCAGAGATGGCATTGAGATCTTTGATTTGCGGGGGCAGATATTTTGGCATAATAATGATATTTTCTTCTACTAACTGAGAAATATCCCTAATATCCTCTAAATTCGTTTTTCCGCAAAAGAGCATCGGGATCCTATCTAACATACCTTTTCGCACGGCGAGCAAAATAAAGTTATAAACAGAGACGAATCCTTTGCAATAAGAAAGATCTTTAGTGAATGGTCCAAGTGTTGGCAGACTCCCTCGAAAAACCCGCCCTGCTAGCACATAGCAGGAGTCTTCGTCGTATCCTTCAGTGCGAAAAAATTCAAAAATATCTAAAAACGTAGCGCCGTCTTCGGCAAGTTCAACTGCTCTAATTCGATTCGCTAATTTTTTTAAGCGTGCTGGGTATGAAATAAGGCTCAGTAATTCCATTAAAATCGCCAAACCTTCTTGCGTCACAGTAGAAGAGGGGGGCCCTTTGCTTAAGAAAGTGCAGATGGGTTGGCTTTTGCCATTCAACGTTGTGCCAATGTGGACAAGACCCTCATGGATCTCAAGAATTTTTAGATCTCGTTCGTTGAACTTTGCATCACTGCGGATTTTAATATAATCAGCGCCTGCTGCTGCATCGGCAATGATGCCATCGCTCACAATAACGCGCACTTGTTTTTCTGAAAAATATTTATCGAGTTCGGTTTGTAAAATAACAATTGCATCCGCAGCATTAATCGTTCTTTCTTCTTCTTCTAGTAACTTACTTTGATTAATTTGACTCAACGCATCTGCCATCATAACCCCTAGTTGGGCAAGGGTTGGATCACCGACATGAAAGACATCTTTAGCAGAGCCATATAATTCTTGAGAAATAAGTGAAAACTCGAGGGTTCCGCGTGCTTCAAGCATGTGTAGAACACGTAAATATTCGGAGCAAATACGGCGCATCATTTGCCCAACGGGATTAAATTGGCCTAATTTTTTAGTAATTTCCCGCTCAATAATATGAAACAGCTGACGTTGCTTTGACCAGTCCAGTGAGGCGTTTCGTTGATAATAATCCTGGGTCACTTCAGGTTGTTCTTTAAACTTTTTAGCAAAGAACTTTTCCTTAACTGTGCTGTCCCATTTGATGGAATCGAGGATACGAATAGGTGCCTGAGCTCTCACAATTTCATCTGAAAGATGCTTAATATTTTGCTGATATTCGTTTAGGACAAATTCAGCGCCTTCTGGGGGGGGAGCTTCTTGTTTCATAGCGATGTGAGTTTTTCCTTAAAAATCAAACCGATCCATCTCTTACCAATTATAGCAAAGAATAAGCTCAATATTTTTTTGTAAATTGTCTTGAGAATCTGCGCCATGTCATATAAAGTTCCCTTTCAAACTATTTTGCTATTGTTTGCAGCATCAACAGGTGTACCTAGCTTATTTTAGTGTAAAGTTTAACGCTGCGATTATCTATGAGCATGTAGTTACATATTAAATAGGTAACTGACTTAAAAGAGGTTCAAGTATTCATGTCTGAAGTGATAGGCGCTTATTCGATCAACCTTATCAATTCTTTGCTGTTTGCCTTGGTTATGGTGGGTGGTTACTTATTATCTAAATATTTGTTAACTCGAAAAATCAAAGCCTTAAAAACTCGTACGCAATATTTAAATCGTTTGAAATATGTTTTCTTTATTCTGTATTTGATCTTTTTTATTAAAATATGGGTAGAAGGCTTCATCCAAATTTTAGCCTTCATCGGCTTTTTATCCGCTGCTATCACCATTACGCAAAAAGATAATTTACTCAATTTAATTGGTTGGTTAATTATTAATTGGCGTGGTCTTTTTTGTGAAGATGATTATATTAAAATCTCACAATACAGTGGTTATGTTAAATCCATTGGTTTTTTATATTTTTCCTTAATTGAAGCAAGTCCTGATTTTCCCAATCGTTCTACCGGCAGAATGATTAAAATTCCGAATGGTTTAGTTGCTAGAAATCCCGTCACTAATTTTTCACATGAAAAATTTACGGAATGCACACTCAATATCATTTTTAAGCCAAAAAGTAATCTTGATGCGATTGAGAAATTATTTGGTCTTGTTAAAGATGAGGTACAACAGTATTTAAAGTCTCATTTAAGTGCTACGTTGCCGATGGCAAAACAAGAACAAACGCTCTTAGAATTTGAACCAAAATATTATGTGAAAATTCGTCAAGAAAAGCCTAGCGGCTTTGAAATGATATTAATGTTTTATTGCAGATATATGGATAAAGCCGAAATACAATTTCAGATCAATAAACTTATTATTGATTTTACGAGCCAAAATGAAGAACTGACCTTGTCGTTTGATTAAGAAAATCCTCCGTTCGCTACGCCCACGGCCGCCTTTAAAAAAGTGGACTGTGGCGCTTCACGCCGGGGGAAGCGTGACTTATCACGCAGGGTGATTTAATCTTGTGCTAACTGCGATGCCACTAACGTATTCGCAAGCAGTGTTGCAACCGTCATCGGTCCGACCCCGCCTGGAACCGGCGTTATCCAACTAGCCCTTTCTTTGGCACTCTCATAATCCACATCGCCAACCAATTTGCCATTCTCTAAGCGGTTTGTTCCCACGTCGATCACCACGGCGCCTTTTTTGATCCAAGCACCTTGAATAAATTGTGGCTGGCCAATACCGACGACGACGAGATCCGCATTTGCCAGGTGGCTCTGCAGATCTTTGGTGAAGCGATGGCAAACCGTAACCGTTGCACCCGCATTTAAGAGTTCAATCGCCATGGGTCGACCGACAATCCTTGATGCGCCAACAACACACGCTTGGCATCCTTTGAGTTCTAAATCTGTCGTGGCCAGTAACGTCATAATGCCATGGGGGGTGCAAGGACGTAACCCTTTTTGGCCTTGTACGAGTTTGCCCATATTGTAAGCGTGAAAGCCATCCACGTCTTTATGAGGCGCGATACGTTCTAACACTTTTTCACTGGCAATGTGGGAAGGCAAGGGCAGTTGGATCAGTATTCCATCGATCACATCGGATGCATTTAGTTCATCGATTTTTTGTAGCAAGACTTCTTCACTGATCTCTATGGGATAGTCAAAAGCTTGAGAATAAAATCCGACGGATAGACAGGCATGTCGTTTGCGCTCTACGTATACCTGTGAGGCAGGATCTTGCCCGACCAGGATCACTGCGAGTCCAGGGGGTCTTATACCCGATGCTTTTAGGCTAGCAACTTGTGCGGCTATTTTGTCTTGTTCAAGTTGGGCAGTAGCCTTGCCATCAATTAATTTTGCAGTCATTAAATCAACTCACATAAGGTGGGAATTCGGCGCCAGTATACCAGCTGTTTGCGCATTGTTTGACGATAGACAAGGGAATGAGTATCATGCGCGTTCTAAAAAAATTCTACTTTCATTAAAATATATAAAATCGGGGTATAGCGCAGTCTGGTAGCGCGCCTGCTTTGGGAGCAGGATGTCGGGGGTTCGAATCCCTCTACCCCGACCAGTTTTCTACAAGATAAATGCGCTTGTAGCTCATTCGGATAGAGCATCGGCCTTCTAAGCCGAGGGTAGCAGGTTCGAATCCTGCCAAGCGCACCAGAGGCCTAGAAATGGGTATCTGATGAGTTTAGAGATTATGGTGGACGTAGCTCAGTTGGTAGAGCCCCGGTTTGTGGTACCGGTTGTCGTGGGTTCGAAACCCATCGTTCACCCCAGTATTGGGGCCGTTAGCTCAGTTGGTAGAGCAGCTGACTCTTAATCAGCGGGTCGTAGGTTCGAAACCTACACGGCCCACCATGAAAGGCAAGGCAATTTCTTTTTTCAACGGGCGAATGTGGCGGAATTGGTAGACGCGCTGGATTTAGGTTCCAGTGGGGAAACCCGTGAGAGTTCGAGTCTCTCCCTTCGCACCAATACAAAAAAGATAACACGTCAACTACTTAATTAGTGAGGGGATTTCCATGGATGTGTCATTAGAGAACACCAGCACATTGGGGCGTCGGTTGAAGGTGAGTGTTCCTGACGCAGCAATCAGCGAACAAATCAAAACGAAAATGGCCAAATTAGCGAAAGATATCCGTTTAAAAGGCTTTCGTCCCGGCAAAATTCCACCCCATGTACTGCAACAGAAATTTGGTCAATCCGTTCGTATGGAAGTGATCAATGATGTGATCCGTCAATCATTAGGTGATGTGGTTAAAGATAAGCAACTGCAACCAGCGGGTGCCCCTAAAATTGAAGAAATCAAAGATACGGTTGGTCAGAATTTAGAATTCACTGCTAGCTTTGAAATCTATCCTGAGATTGCCTTAACAGACTTTGCACAAATTTCTGTTGAGAAGCGCACAGCCGAGATCACGGATAAAGATGTGCAAAACATGATCGATAAATTACGTGATCAATTTGCGCATTGGAATAATGTCACTCGCAATGTAAAATCAGGCGACAAATTGACTGTCGATTTTGCGCGAGTCATCAAACAAGAAGGCAAGAACAAAGAAGAGCAAGCCAATGTTCAAATGATCGTGGGCGATAAAGGCGTATTACCTGGATTAAGCGAAGCGTTGATTGGTAAAGCTAAAGGCGACCAAGTTGAACTTGACCTACGATATCCTGCCGATTGGGCAGATGTTGCTGCTGCCGACAAAGATGTCACACTGTGGATAACCATCCATGAAATCGAAGAAAAGCAGGAATTATCGGAAGAAGAACTGGCGGAAAAGCTCTCAATTGAAAAAGACGATAAAGCGGGTCTGAAAACAACCGTCAATGAGCGGATGCAGGAAGAATTAGCGACTGCACTACAAGATGAGATAAAAGAAAACGTCTTAGAAAAATTATTGGAATCGAATCCCATAGAATTACCCAGTTCGCTTATTGAACAAGAAAAAGAAGCTATCCAACGAGAGGCTGCTCGTTCCAAACGAGAGTTGCCAGCTGACGAACTGGCTGAAACAGCTAAAAAGCGCGTTGAGTTGGGATTGCTGTTAAATGAAGTAATCAAGAAATTTAACTTAACTGCGGATGGCAAACGGGTTCGTGCGCAAGTTGAAAAAATTGCTTCTCGTTTTTCTAAGCCATCTGAAATAGTTGAGGCCTACTACAAGAGTAACGATCTTCTTTACGGTATCGAGAGAATGGTATTGTTGGAACAGGCGGTTGATGCCATTCTAACGGAAGTGAAGGTAGTGGACAAAAACGTCTCCTTCGATGAAGTTATGAATTCAAGTGACTCTCAGTCATAGGTAACTACACGGATGAGTAATCAATCAAGGGGTGATAACGATGACCGATAACAGAATATACAACTTGGGCGTTCCCATTGTGATCGAACAATCAGCTCGGGGTGAACGCGCATACGACATTTATTCTCGTTTATTAAAGGAACGGGTAATATTTTTAGTAGGCCCAATTGAAGATTACATGGCGAATCTTGTTGTGGCTCAGCTTCTGTTCCTTGAATCTGAGAATCCTGATAAGGACATCTATATTTACGTTAATTCCCCAGGCGGTTCGGTTTACGCGGGGAATGCGATTTACGACACGATGCAATTTGTGAAGCCAGATGTGAGCACGATTTGCGTGGGCATGGCGGCAAGTTATGGTGCGATTGTGTTAGCTGGCGGCGCTAAGGGTAAAAGGCACGCCTTGCCGAATTCGCGCATTATGATTCACCAGCCACATGGTGGTGCCCAAGGGCAAGCCAGTGACATTGAGATTCAGGCAAAGGAAATCATTAAGACCAAGAAAAATCTTAATGAGATCCTGGCGAAACATACTGGGCAACCCTATGAGGCAGTTGCACGAGATACCGATAGAGACAACTTTATGGACGCTCATGAAGCCGTGACATACGGTTTAATTGATTCTGTTATCGAAAAGCGATAAAGATAAACAGAGAGTCACGTTAAGGCTTGTGAGTGAAAATGGGGGAATTACTGGTGTATGACTTGAAATACTCCAGTGGTATCCCCATATATATTCAGTACGGTATTTTTAAATAATTTGAGGTATGGGCCAATGAGTCAAAGTGGTCGTGGTGAAGATAACGGGAAGTTGCTGTATTGCTCCTTTTGTGGCAAGAGTCAGCATGAGGTTCGCAAATTAATTGCGGGTCCTTCCGTGTTCATTTGTGATGAATGTGTTGAACTTTGCAACGACATTATCCGTGAAGAAATTGAAGAAAGTAGTTCACCTACTCAAGCTTCTCAATTACCTACTCCGCATGAAATCCATGCAATTCTTGATGACTATGTTATTGGACAATCCAAAGCGAAGCGCATTCTTTCAGTTGCGGTTTACAATCATTACAAGCGCTTACAAAGCAATATTAAAAACGATGAAGTTGAGCTCGGCAAAAGTAACATTCTGCTTATCGGGCCAACAGGTTGCGGTAAAACGTTGCTCGCTGAAACCCTTGCACGCTTACTAGATGTGCCGTTCACTATCGCCGATGCAACCACATTGACTGAAGCGGGCTATGTGGGTGAAGATGTTGAAAACATCATTCAAAAGCTATTACAAAAGTGCGATTATGATGTTGAGAAAGCGCAAACCGGTATTGTTTACATCGATGAAATTGACAAGATTTCAAGAAAATCTGAAAACCCGTCGATCACACGAGATGTCTCCGGTGAAGGTGTACAGCAAGCATTATTGAAACTTATCGAAGGTACGGTTGCTTCTGTTCCTCCCCAAGGCGGTCGTAAACACCCGCAACAAGAGTTCTTACAAGTTGATACCTCGAATATTCTCTTTATTTGTGGTGGTGCATTTTCAGGACTTGAAAAAATTATTACGGAACGTTCAGATAAAGGCAGCATCGGGTTTGTTGCGCAAGTGAGAAGTAAAAAAGACAAAAAAGCACTGACGGAATCTCTTGCCAAAGTAGAACCTGAAGATTTGATTAAATTCGGTCTTATTCCAGAATTTGTTGGTCGTCTGCCGGTCGTTGCAACGCTAGAAGAATTAGATGAAGATGCTTTAGTCACTATTTTAACTGAGCCAAAAAATGCGCTGACCAAGCAGTATGCACGGCTTTTTGAAATGGAAACGGTCGCATTGGAATTCCGCAAAGAAGCGTTAAGAGCAGTTGCTAAAAAAGCGCTTGAAAGAAAAACGGGTGCCAGAGGCTTACGTTCTATTTTAGAACAAATTTTGCTCGACACCATGTACGATTTACCTTCCATGGAAGGCGTTAGCAAAGTGGTTATCGATGAAGGTTTTATTAATGGCGAGTCAGGCCCGTTATTAATGTACGAAAACCCTGAAAAACCGCTTTTAGCCCAAGAGAAAAGAGAGTCTTAGCTTATAGGATAACGAGGAAATCGCCATGGACCAAAATACTACCGAAATGCCGGTGTTACCACTTCGCGATGTGGTAGTTTATCCCCACATGGTGATTCCGCTGTTTGTCGGGCGAGATAAGTCTATTAAAGCCTTAGATGCTGCGATGGCAACTTCCGATAAACAAATTCTTTTGGTTGCGCAAAAAGAAGCCACCGAAGATAACCCCTCAGAAAAGGATGTTTTCGCACTGGGCGCGGTTTCTACCATTTTGCAATTATTAAAATTACCGGATGGCACCGTTAAAGTCCTGGTAGAGGGTATTCGTCGTGGTCGCGTTACCGAATATGTTCAGACTGAACCCTATTTTTTGGGTGCAGTTGAATATGTTGAAGACGGTCAGTTACGCGAAGAAGAAGCAGACATCTTAGTTCGCACGCTAATGAGCCAGTTCGAAAAGTATGTCAAACTGAACAAAAAGATCCCACCTGAAATTGTGACATCGGTAGCGAGTATTGATGAGCCTGGTAGGCTTGCTGATACGATTGCTGCTCATATGTCGTTAAAAATCCAAGAAAAGCAGAATGTCTTGGAGATTGTATCGTTAAGAGAACGACTTGAGCGCTTAATGGCGCTGATGGAATCTGAAATCGATTTGTTGCAAGTTGAGCAGCGCATTCGTTCTAACGTTAAACGCCAAATGGAAAAAAGCCAAAGAGAGTATTATCTCAATGAGCAAATGAAGGCCATTCAAGAAGAGCTGGGACACGAAGCAAGTGAGCACGAAGAACTCAAAGAGAAAATTGAAAAGGCAGGCATGTCCAAAGAAGCTTATTCCAAGTCAATGGCTGAGCTGAAAAAATTAAAAATGATGGCACCCATGTCAGCTGAGGCAACTGTTTGCCGTAACTATATCGAGTGGATGGTTCAAGTGCCTTGGAAGAACCGTTCAAAATTGAAAATTGATCTGCAAGTTGCTGAAGATATTTTAGAGCAAGATCATTATGGATTAGAAAAAGTCAAAGAACGTATTGTCGAATATCTTGCTGTTCAAAAACGCGTTAAAAAGCTGAAAGGCCCCATCTTATGTTTAGTAGGACCACCAGGGGTAGGTAAAACCTCATTGGGTAAATCGATTGCCAGAGCAACAGGACGTACCTTTGTGAGAATGTCGCTTGGCGGTATTCGTGATGAAGCTGAGATCCGTGGGCACAGGCGTACTTATATTGGTGCAATGCCTGGTAAAATTTTGCAAAAGTTAGCCAAAACGACGGTAAGAAACCCGCTCTTTTTATTAGATGAAATTGATAAAATGGCGATGGATTTTCGCGGTGATCCTGCGGCAGCCTTACTGGAAGTTTTAGATCCAGAACAAAACAATACTTTTAACGATCACTATCTTGAAGTCGATTATGATTTGTCGGACGTCATGTTTGTTGCAACAGCAAACTCTTTAAACATTCCAGCACCTCTACTCGACAGAATGGAAGTAATCCGTCTGCCCGGTTACACCGAAGATGAAAAATTGAACATTGCTGAGCGTTATCTGATCCCTAAACAAATTCATGATAATGGTTTGGTTAAAGATGAGTTAATTATTAAGCAACCCGCCATTTTGAATGTGATCCGCTATTACACGCGTGAAGCAGGCGTTCGAAACCTTGAGCGAGAATTTTCAAAGATAGCTCGAAAAGTAGTGAAAGAAGTTCTGATGAATAAAGAACTGAAAAATATCGAGATTGATGAAGAGAATATTGAAAATTATTTGGGTGTAAAACGTTTCCGCTTTGGTTTGGCAGAAGATCATGACCAAGTGGGGCAGGTTACAGGTCTTGCATGGACTGAGGTGGGTGGCGATATTCTGACCATTGAAGCTATTGCGGTAACGGGTAAAGGTAAAACAACCTCTACCGGTAAGCTGGGTGAGGTGATGCAAGAGTCTATTCAGGCTGCAATGTCAGTTGTCAGAAGCAGAGCAAAAGCATTGGGTATTTCTCCAGATTTTTATGAGAAGCTAGATATTCATATTCACGTTCCAGAAGGCGCGACACCCAAAGATGGTCCGAGTGCCGGTATTGGCATGTGTACGGCTCTGGTATCGGTTTTAACCGGTATATCAGTGCGTGCGGACGTTGCCATGACAGGTGAGATTACGTTGCGTGGTGAAGTGTTACCGATTGGTGGTTTAAAAGAAAAATTGCTTGCAGCGCGTCGTGCCGGTATTGCCGAAGTGATTATCCCTGAAGAAAATCGTCGTGATTTGAAAGAAATTCCAAAAAATATTCTGGAAGACATAAAAATTCATTGCGTAAAATGGATAGATCAAGTGCTTCAACTTGCTTTAACGCGCGTTCCACAGCCGTTATTGGAAGAGCCAAAACCGGAGCCTAAAAAAGAGGACCCGTCAAAGGAAGATAATACTTCCGATCACTTCCATCATTAATCGACATTGCGATAAACGAAGTGACGAAGCAATCCAGCGATACCATAGTAAAGTCTGGATTGCTTCGCGCATGCTAGCAATGACGGTGAGCTTTTTAATCACTCCTTTGCTCCTCTAAATCTTTCTACCAAGCTGGGTTACAAAATCAATTCGTTTTATATTTTAGCTAAAACCTTGTGCATCCAGCATCAGCATGTTACTTTGCCGTTACTATTTTTTTGACTGTCGGCAGTGCCAAATTAGAGGACTACGACATTATTTCTTTGATAACTATATTCTGTCATTCATCAAGGGGACAATCCTGTGAGTAAGATACCAGTTAACAAAACTGACATCATTGAACTTGTCGCCGAACAAGCAGATATTACGAAAGCTGCTGCAACGAAGGCTTTCAATTCTGTTTTAGATTCGATTACTGCTGCACTACGTGGCGGTAAAGGCGTTTCTTTGCTTGGGTTCGGTACTTTTGCAGTTAAGGCCCGTGCAGCTCGCGTAGGACGTAATCCTAAGACCGGAGCGCCAATAAATATTGCCGCAGCAAATGTTCCTGTATTTAAAGCTGGCAAAGCGCTTAAAGATGCAGTAAACTCCGGCACCGTTGTTCTAGAAGAAGAGCAGCTATAAAAAGACGATTGTGCTTTAGTTACTTGGGTGCTTAGCTCAGCTGGTAGAGCGTCGCCCTTACAAGGCGAGGGTCGGGGGTTCGAGCCCCTCAGCACCCACCAAAAATAAATGCGGAGCGGTAGTTCAGTTGGTTAGAATGCTGGCCTGTCACGCCGGAGGTCGCGGGTTCGAGTCCCGTCCGCTCCGCCACTTCTAAAAGCGCGCCTTAATTTGAGGGATACGAATCATGATGCAGGATCTGCGTGATAAGGCGCAAGGTTGGATTGCCTGGGTTATTGTCGGTCTTATTGCTATTACTTTTGTGCTATTTGGCGCGGGTAGTATGTTTGACCGAGGTAATGCAAGTAACCAAGTGATTGCCACCGTGAATGGCAAAAAAATCATGGGCAGCGAGCTTGAAGGCGTTTATCAACGCTTCATGCAACAAAATGCATCGCAGCTTCAGAACATCGATTCAAACGAAGTCAAAAAAGAACTCCTTGACTCTCTCATTCAACAAAAAACACTACTTGAAGCAACACACCAACTTGGCATGATTGTGAGTCCACAACGTGTTGATGCGACGTTGGGAACTTTGCCTTTTCTACAAGTAGATAATCAGTTTTCAAAAGAGTCTTATGTACAATTTTTAAGTAAAAACCATTTTTCGGATGCACAATTTAGAGAACTCTTAAGCGATGCGTTATTGCGCGAACAGTTGCAGCAATCGATTATCCCTACCTCATTTGTTTTAGCGAATGATCTACAAGATTTATCTAAATACATGTTTCAAAAAAGAGATTTTCGTTTTGTCACTATTGCTAAAGAACCTTTTGAGAAAATGGTTAAGGTAAGCGATGAGGAAACG
>Ga0105045_10004478_pt1 | contig 12147 bp, 13 predicted proteins | sample MAT02_FD_78089 | JGI IMG/M metagenome (GOLD analysis project Ga0105045, IMG submission 78089) | Freshwater microbial communities from Lake Fryxell liftoff mats and glacier meltwater in Antarctica - MAT-02 (megahit assembly) | ecosystem: Environmental > Aquatic > Freshwater > Ice > Liftoff... | reverse complement strand
TAAAAAAAATAAAAATAATGAATTTTATCTTTTTTCAAATGGAATTTTCATCATTTTTTTTACGTTGCTGTGGTCTTCAATATTTTGATGTGTGTCAATACCGTAAACAATTTTATCGTTGGATAATGTTGAAAAAGTGCCGAAAAGCCGATCCCAGATTGAAAATATATTACCATAATTCGTGTCGGTATAAGGCAAAACATGATGATGATGTACTTTGTGCATGTCAGGGGAGACCAAGAAATAACTGATGACTTTATCCAGTTTTTTAGGCAATTGAATATTCGCATGATTGAATTGTGAAAAGACAACCGATAAGGATTGATATAAAAAGACCAGCCACATTGGAGCTCCCGAAATCAAAACGGCAAGAATGGTACACAGGAATCGAAGCATGCTTTCTCCGGGATGGTGCCTGTTAGCTGTTGTAGTATCCACATAAGTGTCGGTGTGGTGTATTAGGTGAAACCGCCATAATGATGGAATTCGATGTTGAACCCAATGGGCAAAATAGGCACCAATCAAATCTAAAATCAATAATCCTAAAAGTGTATAAATCCCAATGCTCATTGCAGGAAGTTGGTTTAGAATCCCCCAATTATTTTCAAAGGCATAGTTAGCAATAGCTAATAAACCAGTTGCTAAAGCAAAATTCACAATAATTGTCGTTGTTGTAAAGAAGATATTGATGCCTGCATGATTCCACTTTTTGTAACGAAAAGAATGCAGTGGTGAAATGTTTTCAATAATCCAAAAAACAGCAATACCTCCAGCTAAGATTAAACCTCGATGTAAGGAAGAAATGCTCTCAAAATAAGTAACTATTGTTTCCATAATTTCAGATTCTATTTTTTAATTCAGCTTCAGTCTGTTTTTTAAACGTTTGCTAAGATCAATTGACGGCACTAATGTAGTAATTTTTATAGTTCTTTTATAGTGCGAAACGTCAAATTAATTCTTGCATCAATGATTTGCATCGTTTTAGGAATTTGATGCTTGTAAAAATGTTGTGTGGCCGCTTTCATCAATAGCAAACTGCCATTTTCTAGTTTTATTTTGGCTTTATATTCAGGCCTACTTTTGTGTTTTAAATGAAAAAAACGCTCATTTCCCAATGTTACAGATGCAATTATAGGATTAATTCCTAATTCTTTTTCGTCGTCGGCATGCCAACCATTACTATCTTTTCCATCCCGATATAAATTCAGTAAAACGCTGTTAAATTCTGCTTCTGCTTTTTCTTCGACTTTATATTTCAAGTCTAAAAGGGTTGATGTCCAGCTATTTGTTTGTAATTTTATATTTGAATAGCTGTATTTCAAGTTGTTATTTCCATAAAAAGCGGTCAAACGGGGTTGAAGATGAGTCTTGCCAAATACAGTAATCGTATCTTCCTGCCACGGCGAATTTTCTAATAAATTTTGAAATAACTCAGCCGAATCTCTTGCGTTCAGAAATGCAGGAAAGTAAAGTACTTCTGCATCTGGCAAGTTAAAATCTATGCGTTCCTTTGAAAATAAAGATTCCATTGTCATTTTATAAAGTGTAATTATAAGCCCAAATCATTAGACCAATTTGTAAGGGGATTCTTAAAATCAATATTATTTTTGGCAAACCCATTCCTGCTTTCTCATTTGAAAGCATATAAAAATGCGTAGGAAAAATAGCAATTAGTAAAGCAATAACTCCCCATGCAGAAATTGCAGAAAATAATGGGATGCAAATTCCTATTCCCAAGATAATTTCAACAAGTCCTGCCAAATAATTGAGCATTTTAGGATTTGGAAAATAAGGTGGAATAATTTTTAAGTATAATCTAGGGCTTCTGAAATGATTGATTCCAGCCACAACATAAATAATTCCCATTAAGTACAAATGCCAAGGCAGTTCAAATGTCATGTGCTTGCTTTTTCATGCCAATTTATGAAAAATATTTTACATCATTTTAGTCTTTTTCTGAAAATTCAAATTCATGATGACAATTGCTAAAATAATGATACTAATTCCCAACCACTGAATCACAACTACTTGTTCGTTCAATAAAAAGTAAGCCATTAATACAGAAACTGGAAGTTCCAAGGAAGCGACAATACTTCCTAAACCGATTCCCGTATGTGGAAAGCCCGCGTTCAACAATAGGGGAGGGATTACAGTTCCAAAGAGCGCCAAAATTAATCCCCATTTTGCAAATATCTCAGTGTTAAAAGGGGTGACTTGCGTTATTAGGGCAAATGAAAACACAATGAGCGCTCCGCCAACTAACATTAGTAAACTGCGTTGTGGTGCGGAAATATGCGTGGCAATTCGGTTGGCCGTAAACATGGTTGTTGTAAAAGAAGCTGCCGCCAAAAGCCCCCAAAATAATCCAGTCGGCCAATCTATGGAAGTGTCGTTGAAATCGATTTTGAAAATATTAATTGCCAAAGCAGTGCCAATTAAAACGACTAAAACCGCCAAAGTCTTTTGCAATGATGGTGCTCTCTTGTCTAAAAACCATTCTAGTAAAACGCCCATCCAAACGGTTTGCATCAACATCACAATTCCAATGGATACGGGAATATATTTTACCGCCAAATAATAGAATAAACTTGTTAAACCAGTAGAAGTTCCAGCAACAATAAGCTGAATGATATTTTTCTTTGAAGGTTGTATTATTTCTGTTTTTGTTCTAAGTCGTTGAATTAAGTTCACAATTAGCAATCCAACCAAGCCATATATAAATTGAGATGTAGTAACTTCTGCCGTTGTAAAATTTTCGTTGTAGGCCAGTTTCACAAAAGTAGCCAGCATTCCATAACTTGTCGCACCAAGAGCCACTAGACAAACGCCTTTGAGTAAATTATTTTGAGTCATTTCTTAAAAATTGAAAACGGCGACAAATATAGTGCTTAAATAGTCAGGTTTGTGGCAATTATATCAGAATAATATTCCCTTATTTAAGTGCTGCATTCTTTGTTTTTAAAAAATATTTAAAAGGTAGGTGTCAATTAAAGTCATATTTTCGTTCTACTGCAAAACGAAGCAAATCTGTTTTTCCTTGAATGTTTAATTTTTTTAAAATATTTTTCCGATGGGTATCAACAGTACTTTTTCCTATTCCAAGTATTTCGCTAATTTCCATAGAAGTATTGCCTTCGCCAATAAGTCGAAGAATTTCTTTTTCTCTTTTGCTTAAAACGATTTCATCTTCGGCATTGGTGCCCTTCTCGGCAATTATATTAGAATCATAAAAGGGTTCGTTTTTTGCAACAGACCTAATCGCCTCTATCACTTTTGCTAATGAAGAATTTTTCATAATATAGCCAGATGCACCCGCTTTCCGCATTTCTACTACTGCTTGAGTTTGGTCGAACATACTAAATGCAACGACTTGAATATACGGAAACTCGCTTTTTATTATTTTTGTAGCAGTAATTCCATCGCATTTTGGCATGCGGATATCCGTAATTACCACATCGGGTTTTTTTAAACGTACCAATCTGAGTAGTTCGTGTCCATCGTTTGCTTCGCCAACTACTTCAATGTCTTCTTCATGTGCCAATGATAGTTTGATTCCGTCAATGAGCGCTTGATGATCTTCTGCAATAATAATTCGTATCATAATGGTATGTCAATTATAATGGTAGTTCCTTTTGATAGTATGGAATCAACGGTGAAAGTACCTTCCATTTGTTCCACTTTTTTCTCTATATTTTTAAGACCAATCCCGTCGGTTTTTGTAATTTTTTTATAGTCAAAACCCTTTCCATTGTCTTCGATAATAACATTAATTGAATCGCTATTGTGTTGCGTCAGATAAATATTTACTTCATCAGCTTGTGAATGTTTGATAATATTGGTGCACAATTCTTGTATCATTCTAAAGAGCATTATTTCTGTAGAATTTGTTAAACGTTGCGTTAGTCCAAAAGGAATGACATTAATGGTAAAACTATTTATGATGGACATTTTTTCAGCCATCTTTTTTACCGCTACAACTAAACCTTCGCTTCCTATAACTCCAAGATTTTTTAAATGCGCTATGTTGCGTACTTTTTGATAAGTTTCCTCCAATAAAGCATCTGTTTTATCAAATAAAACTTTGTCTTCTTCTTGTGGTCTCCGACTTAGGTTTTGAAAATTTAATTTTAATGTTGCCAATAGGCTTCCTAAATTGTCATGAAGTTCATTTGCTATTTGTTGCCGTTCATGTTCTTGACTTTCCAGCATCAAGTCAATATCGCGTAATTCTTGATTTTTTAACGTTTTTTCTAATTTTTGAATTTGAATTAATTGCGATTGTTCGGTAATCTTTTTCTTTTTGGAAAGATTTTTATAAATCAAAATAGTTAAGATAATTCCAACCAGAAACAAACCTAAAGTGGCGTATGTAATAATACGATCTCGTTCTATTTTAGCTTTAAGATTTAAGTTTTCAATTTGCTTTTCTTTGGTTTCATATTGGATATTGAATTCAGAAATTTTAGTGTTTTGTTCTTCGAAATTAAGTTGTGTTTTAATTTCAATTGACTGTCTTAAATTATCATACGCTTTTTGATATTCTTTTAGCTCATTGTAATTTACCGCTAAAAACTCTAGAATAAAACTTTTAATATTTTTATTGTTTTTAGAAAGTTTAATTTTATTGGCTTCTTCAAGCAATAAAAGGGCTGTTTTATAGTCTTCTTTATAATAGTAGCAACTGGCCTTGTTGATTAAGTTGAGGCAAATTGCATCTTTGTTGCCTGTTTTTTTTGCATAGAATGTCGATTTATCAATATAATAAATGGCAGAATCTGGTTTTTGAAGCATTTCATTATACAAAACCCCAATATTGGAATATAAATTTTCCAATTGTTTAAAGTCTTTAGCTTTTTCGCTGTAAACCTCTGATTTTTGTAATAATTTTAAACTTTCTGCAGGTTGCTCTTCCATAATCAAACTTCCCCAGTTTAAATATGCTTTCGCAACCAACACATTTTCATTCTTCTTTAAAGCATAATTCAAATATTCTTTAACATAATTTTCGGCTTTCTTTCTGCTGCTTTTATCATTGCTTAATAGAAAAGCGATGTCTAAATTAATGGACATTGCGTCATCGATGCTGTCAATTTCCAAGTAAACTCTTTTAGCTTGCAAATAGTTTAAAAAAGCTTTGGCAATATTACTTTCAGCGGCAAAGCATTTTGCTCTATAATAATGGAATACGGCCAACTCATACTTCTTTAATTCTAAGGTATCAATAGTGCTTATTTCTTTTAATGCTGTAAAATTCTTTCCATTTTGCAATAAGCTGTCTATTTTCTTTTTATTGATGCTCTGCGATTGTGCTTGTCCAATCAATAATAGAAAGAACAGTAGAAAGAAAATTTTATTTTTAGAATACCAAATCATTTTTATTATTGTCCCTTTGTTATTAAACTCATGCCTACTTTCCGCGGATCATTCTGAGTGGCATGTGTTGTTAAATTAAATAAGCCATCTTGACTTTGATTTCCTCGTTTTTTCACAACGTCATAGATGTTTTCAATTTCAGAAAAATACAAATCTCTGTCAGCGGAATTAAAATCATTATTGTGAAAAAATATAAATAGAGATTCTTCTTTAATGCTGTCAAAACTCACCGCATAGGGTGCCGATTGCAATTTGTCTGCAGCAAATCTCATCTCATAATCAAAACTATTATGCTGTAGAGCATGCGGACTTTGATTGCGAAAATGACAGAAAACAACATTAATTACGCCAGTGGCTGTATTTTTTGATAAATTAAATAATTCCGTTGTGTATTCTCTAGAAGAACGTTCATCAGGAATACATACATTAATGACGGCTTGACCATTTTGGTCAAAGTGGCCTTGCGCGGTGTACGACGAATCAATCATGTTTTTGATTTTAAAGTGAATAGTTGTCAAAAGTAACTAAATATTAATCAAAAAAAAATCCCTACAAGTAGGGATTTTTCATTTTTATTTTAACATTATTTTACTAATTCAAAACTTCTTTTTACGAAGGCGGTTAAGTCTTCTCCTTTTAATAAATTTTGAGATAATTTAGCCAAATCCAGTGCTTGTTTCACAAGTTGTTCTTGATGTGATTTGTCTGTTGTATTTAAGATGGTGTTGGCCAAATCAGAATTGGTGTTAACAACCAGATTATACATTTCAGGCATATTTCCCATACCAAACATACCGCCGCCGCCCGACTGGCTCATTTCTTTCATTCGTCGCATAAATTCTGGTTGCGTAATGATAAAAGGTGCCGATTGGCTGTCCATCGCTTGAAGTTGCACGTTGTATGTTGGCTTCGGAACCAATGTTTCTAAGACGGTTTTCAAACTTTCCTGCTCTGTATCTGATAATTTAGAAATCGCTTCTTCGTCTTTTTTAATTAAGTTTTCTACATTATCAGAATCAACTCGAACAAAAGTCAAATTTTCATTATCCGCTTCTAATTTTTGAATCAAATGCGAAATAATAGGAGAATCTAAAAGCAAGACTTGATAGCCTTTTTCTTTTGCAGTTTCAATATACGAATGTTGTGCTTCCTTATTACTAGCATAAAGAACTACCAATTTTCCGTCTTTGTCTGTCTGCGAATCTTTGATTTTTTCTTTTAATTCTTCTAATGTAAAGTAAGTAGCATCAACGGTTGGATACAAAGCAAAAGCTGCTGATTTTTCATAGAATTTAGGCTCTGAAAGCATTCCGTATTCCAAAACGATTTTGATATCATTCCATTTTTTCTCAAAATCATCCCGATTTTCTGTAATCAATGCCTTCAATTTATCCGCTACTTTTCTGGTAATGTAATTTGAAATTTTCTTTACAGCACCATCCGCTTGCAAATAGGAACGAGAAACATTCAACGGAATGTCTGGAGAATCAATTACGCCTTTCAGCATCGTCAAAAATTCAGGTACAATTCCTTCTACATTGTCGGTAACATACACTTGGTTTTGATACAACTGAATTTTGTCTTTTTGAATTTGTAAATCCGAAGACATCTTGGGGAAGTACAAAATCCCTGTCAGATTGAATGGATAATCTACATTCAAATGAATATGAAACAAAGGATCTTCAAATTGCATCGGATACAATTCTCTGTAAAACTCCTTATAATCTTCGTCTTTCAATTCCGTTGGTGCTTTTGTCCAAGCTGGATTTGGATTGTTGATGATGTTATCTACTTCAACTGTTTCTCCCGAAGCTTCGGGATTGAAATCTTCTGGAGCATCTTCTGGGGTTGGAAGTGTTTCTGTTTTCGTTCCAAATTTAATCGGAACAGGCATGAATTTATTATACTTATTCAATAAAGATGAAATTCTATTTTCTTCCAAAAACTCTATTGAATCTTCTGCAATATGCAAAATAATTTCTGTACCGCGACTAGTTTTGTCTGATGCAACTAGCGTGAAATCGGGACTTCCATCGCAAATCCAATGTGCTGCTGGTTCGTCTTTATAAGATTTCGTGATCAGCTCTACTTTTTCAGCCACCATGAAAGCTGAATAGAATCCGAGTCCAAAATGCCCGATAATTCCAGAATCTTTGGCCGAATCTTTGTATTTTTCAAGAAATTCTTCGGCTCCAGAAAAGGCAATTTGATTGATGTATTTTTCCACCTCTTCAGCGGTCATTCCTAAACCTTGGTCGGTAATGTGTAATTTTTTGCCTTCTTTGTCAATTCTAACTTCAATCTGCGGAGTGCCATATTCTACTTTTGCTTCGCCAATACTGATCAGATGCTTCATTTTTAAAGTGGCATCTGTTCCGTTCGAAATAAGTTCACGTAAGAAAATTTCGTGGTCGCTGTATAAAAATTTCTTTATTAAGGGAAAGATGTTTTCTACTGAAACATTAATTTTTCCTGTTGTCATAGTATGGATTTTTTAAATTTTTATTAATTATTTATATACGAGACTGATTTTCAAATAAAGTACCAAAAAAGTAAACGTGACAAATTGTCCTAATTGTTAATATTAAGATAATGTATAAATGATTTTAACATTTAAAAATGAAACCTTGTATATTTGTATAAAAACTAAATTTGTTAGCTATGAGAAAATTACTATTACTAGGCACATTGGCACTGTTATTTGTGTCGTGCAAATCGAAGTCCGTTACCAATACGGCAGTGGACAACAAGACCGAACGGATGATGAAAGGCGACTGGGTCATCAGTTCTGTCACTTATCCAGGATCTGAATTTATTAAAGTACAATCGTTCAACCTTGCAGATTCACAGTGTTTTCAGGGAAGTAATTGGAAGTTAGTATCCAATAACAATAAAGGCGAGATGTCATTAACGAAGTCAGACTGTCCGTCATTCAGCTCCCCAATTTCTTGGTTCGTAAATAAAGACGGACAATTCGTTTTGAAAGTATTGAATGCTGGAGACAAGGCCAAAAAAGTAAGAGACGGTTATATCTTAAATATGGCCAATCAATCAGAAAATTCTTTTCAACTAATTGATAAAATCAATGTAGGCGGAAAAATGACGGATGTTGTGTACCAATTTGAAAAATTGAATTAATAAAATTAAATAAAAAAATATGAAAAATAGATTAGCAATTGTAGCGCTTGCTGCATTCACATTAATAGGAACGACTTTTACAAGTTGTGAGGCCGCTAAAAACACAAACAAAACGCAACGTGGTGCTGGAATTGGTGCTGCAGCGGGAGCCATTTTGGGTGGTGTTTTAGGAAATAATGTTGGCAAAGGTGGAAATGGTGCTTTGGGTGCCGTACTTGGTGGCGTTGTAGGCGGTGTTGCAGGGGGAGTTATTGGAAATAAAATGGACAAACAAGCCCGTGAAATTGACAATGCAGTTCCTGGTGCAGAAGTAGAACGAGTAGGAGAGGGAATCAAATTGACTTTAAATGAAAATGCAGTGCGTTTTGATACGAGTAAATCAACGTTAACAGCTTCTGCAAGAGCAAATTTGGATAAGTTGGTTACGGTTTTTGAACAATATCCAGATACAGACATTAAACTTTACGGCTACACAGACAGTACTGGACGTGCAGAATCTAATCTGACATTGTCAGAACAAAGAGCAAATTCAGTAAGAACGTATTTAACTGGAAAAGGTATTAAATCAAGCCGATTTACCGTTCAAGGTATGGGAATTGCCGATCCAATTGCGTCAAATGACACCGCGGAAGGTAGAGGTAAAAACCGTCGTGTGGAAGTTGCAATCACTGCAAATGAAAAAATGAAACAAGACGCAGAACAAGAAGCTAAACAATAGTTTTTCTGTTCTTTTAATTTCAAAAACCGTTTCGAAAGAAGCGGTTTTTTTATGCTTCAATTTTTTTGAAAGACATTTAACAAATGTTTTTAATTTTCAGAAATAATTGAAAGTAAATTTACACAACAAATTAATTAAAATCTAATAACATGGCAACTGCAAAGAAAACCACCAAAAAAGAAATAGTAGAACCAATGATTGATCCAACCATTGAAGCAACGATGATTGATGATAATCACATCATTACCTTGTATATGGAGCAAATTCTACTTGAGGAGCACGAACCTAAAACGGTATTTGCTTTTTGTAAAAAGAATGGAATTGAAGAAAGCGATTTTTATACGTTTTTCGGATCATTTGACGGTTTGAAAAAAGAAATTTGGAATAAATTTTTGGAAAACACCATTACCACTTTGCATAATGATGCTGGTTTTGGAAATTACACCCCAAAAAATAAATTGCTGACTTTATATTTTACGCTGTTTGAAGTACTGACTTTAAATAGGAGTTACGTACTTTATGTATTGCAAGACAACAAAGAGGGCATGCAAAACATGATGCAGTTGAAACAAATTAGAACAACATTCAAGGATTTTGTCCGAAACAACATAGCAACAGAAGAATTAAGAAGCCGAACATTATCCAGAATCACAAAACCAGCTTACACCGAAGGTGCTTGGATTCAGTTTTTATTGATTTTAAAGTTTTGGATGGCTGACAATTCTAAAGGATTCGAGCGAACTGACATTGTTATCGAAAAATCTGTAAACACAGTAGTTGATTTATTAGATTCCCAACCTTTAGAAAATATAATTGATTTGGGAAAATTTCTTTGGAGCGAAAGAAAATTGTAAATTTTTGCCATAAAAAAACCTTATGAAGACACTAGATAAAATACCAACAACAAAAATTGAGCGAGCGGGTCAGTTGGTTAAAACCGGTTTTAAAATTGGCGGAAATTATATTTCTTACTACGGTGAGAAAATAGTAAATCCGTCCTTAAATCGAGACAAGCTTAACGAAAATAATGCAGAAGACATTTACGACGGCCTCAAAAACCTGAAAGGTAGTGCTTTGAAAGTAGCTCAAATGTTGAGTATGGACAAAAATATTATGCCAAAAGCGTATGTGGAAAAATTTTCACTAGCACAATTTTCCGTGCCGCCACTTTCAGCTCCTTTGGTTCGCAAAACGTTCAAAAGATATTTGGGCTACGAGCCAGAAGTTTTATTTGATACTTTTACGGCAGAATCCGTAAATGCGGCGAGTATAGGACAAGTACACAGAGCGACGAAAGATGGAAAAAATTTGGCAGTAAAAATTCAGTATCCAGGTGTGGCAGAAAGCATTAGTTCCGACTTGTCAATAGTAAAACCATTTGCAGTCAAAATGTTTAATTTGCAAGGAAAAGATTCTGAAAAATATTTTAAAGAAGTTGAAAATAAACTTTTAGAAGAAACAGATTATGCTTTAGAATTGCGTCAAGGAATGAAAATAGCCGATGCGTGTAGTGAAATTCCGAATTTGAAATTTCCAAAGTATTACCCAAAATGGTCGTCTGCAAAGATATTGACGATGGACTGGATGCAAGGTTTGCACCTGTCAGAATTTGCGCCAACAAATACAGATGAAGCACTGGGAAACCAATTGGGACAAGCCCTGTGGGATTTTTATATGTTTCAAATTCACGGATTGAAACAAGTACATGCCGATCCGCATCCAGGAAATTTCTTGATTGATAATAAAGGCAATTTAATTGCGATAGATTTTGGTTGTATCAAACACATTCCAGACGAGTTTTATTTTCCCTATTTTGAATTAGCCGTTCCTGCTGTTATTGATAATCCAGAACTGTTTCGCACAAAATTATATGAGTTAGAGATTCTTCGCACCGATGACACGCCTGAAGAAGTGAAATATTTTACAAGTTTATTTCACCAATTGTTGAGTTTGTTTACAAAACCTTTTCACGGCGAGTTCTTTGATTTTTCTAGCGACGAATTCTTTGGACAAATTGCTGCAATGGGAGAGGAATTTTCAAAGGACACGCAATTGCGAAAAATGAATGGTAACAGAGGTTCAAAGCACTTTTTGTACATTAACAGAACGTTTTTTGGATTGTACAATTTATTACATGATTTGAAAGCAAAAGTACATACTAAAACGTACGAAAAATATATTTTAGGTTCATAGTTTTTTTTATTGGTTAATTGGTTGAGAGCGGAATTCAGTAATGGATTCCGCTTTCTTTTTTGTAAAATATTTATTTGGGCGTGCCCTCGTCAAGTCAGAAAAGACTTTTCAAAATCAAATCCTTTTTGACTTTACAAGGTCAGGCTTTCCACTCCCGCTTTTATTGCTTTGTAGAAAGCAATCTCATGTTATAGATTGCTTTCTGCAAAGCAATAAAGAGCTCCGCTATAATCCTTCACTCAAAAAAATCCTACTCATCCAAAAAAAAATAAGGTCAAGAAGAAAATGCTGTATTGAATCCACTTTTTTCATAAAAACCCATTTCTTACAAACAAAAACCTATTTTAAAAGTTGTATTTTTGCAGTTCTAAAAAAAGGATTTCACAATGCTTCAAGTTCAAAATATATCATTTGCTTACGATACAACAACAGTTATTTCTGATGTGAGTTTCAATATAGAAAAAGGCAAAAATGTAGCTATTATTGGCGAAAGTGGTTGTGGAAAAAGTACACTTTTGAAATTAATTTACGGTTTGTATGATTTGAATGAAGGCGAAATCTTTTGGGGCGAAAATCCTGTTTTAGGTCCAAAATTCAATCTCATTCCAGGAATGGAGCAAATGAAATATTTGGCACAAGATTTTGATTTGATGCCCTACATTACAGTTGCCGAAAATGTGGGTAAGTTTCTTTCCAATATTTATCCCGAACAAAAAAAGCAGCGT
>Ga0105045_10004477_pt1 | contig 12147 bp, 11 predicted proteins | sample MAT02_FD_78089 | JGI IMG/M metagenome (GOLD analysis project Ga0105045, IMG submission 78089) | Freshwater microbial communities from Lake Fryxell liftoff mats and glacier meltwater in Antarctica - MAT-02 (megahit assembly) | ecosystem: Environmental > Aquatic > Freshwater > Ice > Liftoff... | reverse complement strand
GCAGTCGTTCGGGCGAGCAGAAATCGGAGAGGAAGGTATCCGCGTCCACCACGGTCACCATGGTATCGATGACGGCGACGTCCGAGAGCGAGAACCCGTCCTCGTCGCGCACCGAGAACGCCGCCGCCACCGGCATCGGCTCGGAGATGCCGGTCGATTCGATCAGCAGATAGTCGAAGCGGCGCTCCTCGGCCAGGCGTCTGACCTCCTTGCGCAGGTCTTCGCGCAGGGTGCAGCAGATGCAGCCGTTGGAGAACTCGATCAACTTCTCCTCCGTGCGGGAAAGCTCTGCCCCGCCGTCACGCACCAGCGCGGCGTCGATGTTGATCTCGCTCATGTCATTGACGATCACCGCCACCCGCAGGCCCTCGCGGTTGTGCAGGATGTGGTTGAGCAGGGTGGTCTTGCCGGCGCCCAGGAAGCCGGAAAGCACGGTGACGGGGAGGCGTGAGTTCATAGGGTGCACTTGTCTTGGAATGTTATAACATAACATTATGATCGCCCCTGAGGAGCTTTGCCGTGACCGCACCCCCCGCGCCCCGCGGCGCCAGCGTTGTTCCCGATTCCTGGGAGCAATGGCGACACTGCATCGAAGTGGACTGCCGGCTGGCGCTCACGCCGGCGTTCGTCGCCGAAAGGCGGGCTGAGCTGGGCGACCCCAGCCATTTCCGCACACGCCAGTTCATCGCGCTGTACGGCGATGCGCACCGCCTCAACGTGCTGGCGTGGTTCCAACGCGCGGCAGCCCAAGGCGGTGCCGGGACATGACGTCGGTGCATGAGGCCCCCACCGCGCAGGCGGCCGAAACGGACGACGTCGCAAGCCTGGAGCATCTGGCCGAGGTCAGGGCACCCGGTGCCGCGCTGCGCGTGCGGCGGCGACGTCTGGACCCGGCGATCATCGCTTTCGTCTCGGCGCAGCAGGTGCTGATGCCGCGCCAGCGGCTCTTCACGCTGGGCCATGGCGAAGCGTTGGAGCCGGCGTTGGACGCCCGGTTGGACCAGTTCCTGGATCGTCGCTGGTTCGGCTATGCCGCCTGGCGCGCGGACCTGCTGGGATTGGTCGGTTTGGCAAGACGGCTGGCCAGCGGGCCTTCCCTGCGCGTGCGCATCGAAACCGTCGCCAGCAACAGCTGCCGGCTGTTCCACTCCGACCAAGTGGCGCTGCGCATGATCACAACCTACCGTGGACCCGGCACCGAGTGGTTGCCGGCGTGCGCGGTGGACCCGCGGGCACCTTCACGCCACGACAACCAGCATGTACGCGACATGTCGCGTCTGCAGCGGCTGGCGCCGGGTGACGTGGCGCTGATGAAGGGCGATCGCTATCCCGGGACCGGCGCCCCCGGGCTGATGCACCGTTCTCCGCTCGCAGGCCCGGAGCAGCCGCGCATCGTGCTGGCCATCGACCTGGACTGAACTCAGTGGGAGTGTCTCGGCCATGATGGTGGCGTCGAACAGGCGGCCGTTCACCCTCACCGTCCCGGTGTCGGCGCGCTTGCCCACTTCGATCAAGCCCACTTCCCTGGCCAGGCCCAGGTAGGAAGCGCGGCAGCCGCTCGTTTTCCCAGACGTTGGGGTGCGCGCACCAGTAGCGTTCGGCGTTGAGGCCGCCGCAGTTCGCCACCAGGGTGGCCCGAGGCCAGGTCCAGCACGTGCAGCACGGTCGCAGGCGGACGACGGGACGATACGGGCAACTCCATCCAGGGGGCCCGCGATGCTGGGCGAAGCGGCCGTCGGCGGACCAGGCCGACGGTCATGGGCCGGCTAAAGCGTGAGCCGTTTGGCGGTAATCAATATCCAACGGGGACAAACGCTTGTGCCGAACCCGGGGGTGGCCGAGAGTAGGGCCATGCCTGTTTCCTGTTCCCTGCCAGCGCTGGTGTCGCGCGGCGCTGCCGTCGTCGGCGTCGCCGCGTGTGCGCCGGCCTGGGCGGGCTCCTCGGCGATGGCGGTGGCCGCTTGGGTGTCGCTTGGCGGGGCCCTGGCCTTGGCTGCCGCGCTGCTGGTCTGCTGGAGCGTGCTGCGCCAGCGCATCGCGCCCCGTTCGGCGTGGCAGCCCTTCGCCATCACGGTGGCGGTGTTGGCGCCGGCGGTGGCGTTCGGGGTGGACCGTTGGCCGCTGGTGGCGCTGGTGCTGTCGGTCGCGGTGCTGGTGTGGGGGTTTGCGCGGCTGCAAGGGCTGTCGGCGCGCACGCGGCACCTGCTGGAAGACCACGATCATGCGCGCGCCGCCGCCAAGCAGGCCAAGCAGGACTCCGAACGCGACGCCCTGACCGGCGCGCTCAACCGCGCCGCGTGGCGCGCGCGCCTGGAGCGCATGGCGCAGGACGGCAACGAAGCAACGCCCGCGCGCCCGCTGTCGGTGCTGTTCTTCGACATCGACCTGTTCAAGCTCGTCAACGACAGCCTGGGCCACGGCGTGGGCGACGACTGCCTGCGCGCCGTGTCGGCCACCGTGGCGGCCGAACTGCGCGGCGGCGACGTGCTGGGCCGCATGGGCGGCGAAGAGTTCGCGGTGGCGCTCCCCGGCGCCAAGCGCATCCACGCCATCGCGGTGGCCGAGCGCATTCGAATGGCGGTGCAGGGCCACTGCCGCGTCGTGGGTGAAGAAGTGGTGGAGCTGACGGTCAGTATCGGCGCCGCTGAATATGTGGGCGGCGACGAATCCCTGGACGCGCTGGTCGACAGATCCGACCGCGCCATGTACCGCGCCAAGGATGCCGGCCGGAATATGGTGGTGGCCGACCCCTCCGTCCCCGCCGGCTCCTGAGCCGCGTCCCGCAACACGGCCGCCCCATTCCACGCACCCGGACTCCGGGGGCTGGACGGGCCACCGCCGGCTGGGCGTAGACTGGCCGCCACGGGCGCGGGACGACAGGGGCGGTCATGCGCGGTTCGATCCAGATCGGGGAAACCATCGGGCCATTCGTCATCGTCGCCAAGTTGGGGCGGGGCGGCATGTCCACGGTGTACAACGCCTACGAAACCGGGCTGGACCGCGAGGTGGCGCTGAAGGTGCTGCCCATCGACCTGCTCGAGGAGCCGGGCTTCAGCGAACGCTTCGAGCGCGAGGCGCGGCTGATCGCCAAGCTCGAGCATCCGCACATCGTGCCGCTCTACAGCTACGGCATCGACGACGGCGTGCCGTGGATGGCGCTGCGGCTGGTGCGCGGTGGCCACATGGGCGAGCGCATGCAGCGCGAGCCGCTGGGCCGCGACTCGGGCCTGGCCTATTTCACGATGGTCGCCGATGCACTCGACCACGCGCACAGCCTGGGCGTGGTGCACCGCGACCTCAAGCCACAGAACGTGCTGCTGGGCGAGCGCGGCGAACTGTACCTGGCCGATTTCGGCATCTCGCGCCTGCTGCAGGGCCGCACCACCATCACCAGCACCGGCGCCGTGCTCGGAACGCCGCAGTACATGTCGCCCGAGCAGGCGCAGGGCGAGCAGATCGGCCCCGCCACCGACGTGTATTCGGTCGGCATCATGGTTTACCAGTGGCTGACGGGCACGCTGCCCTTCGACGCGGACACGCCCTACGCGGTGATGTACAAGCACGTGAACGCGCCGCTGCCGATCGAACGCCTGTCGGCGCTGCCCGATCGCGCGGTGCAGGTGATCGCGCGCGCCCTGTCCAAGAGCCCCGACGAGCGCTGGACCAGCGCGGGCCAGTTCGTCGAAAAGCTGGTGTCGGCGCTGGACGGCGACGCGGCCGAAGGCGGTCGGGCCGGGCCGCGGTTTGCTTCGCCGGTGGCGGCCGCCATCTCGGCGCGCAGGCTGGAGAAGGTGCCCACGCCACCCACCAGCCTGCAGCCTCCGGCGAAGCTGGACGGCAGCGAACCGGCCCCGGCGCAGGGCGATCCGAAGGTGCCGGTACCGCCGACGTCGATTCGGCTGCGCGCGCTCGCAGCCAATGCCGCTTTCAACGCCGCCCAGGCAGCGGCCGCCGCCAATCCCGCACCCGAGGCGGTGCGGCCCGTGCCGCCGCGCGCCACCACGCCACCGCGCGGGTCGGGTCCGGTGGCGGAGCCGGCGGTGGACGCCACCGCGCAGACCCGCATCGGCGAGGCGCTGGAGTTCCGTCCGCGCGGCGCCGTGGCCCCGCCGCCCAGGCGCAGCCCGATGATCTTCGTCGCCGCTGCCGCGCTGCTGGGCGCAGTGGTGCTGGTCGGGCTCCTGCTCGGCCGATCGCCGGAGGCAACGGAGGCGCCGGTGGCCGAAGCCGGGCCCTTGGCCGCCGCTCCGGTTGCCGCCCCGGTGCAGCCCGTGCCGCCGCTGCCGGTGGGCGACGCCCGCCTGCTGCTTGAAACCGACGCCGACTGCGAGCTGGCGCTGGACGACGTCAACCGCGGCGTGCTCAAGCTGCAGTCCACCCTGCGCCTTGAGCTGGCGGCCGGAAACTACGCCGTCAGCTGCACCAGCCTCGCGCATCCGGAGGTGAAGGTGTCCCAGAACGTCGCCGTCACGCCGGACGAACCGTCGGTGGTGCTGTTCGAACTCAAGGCCAGGATCGACACGATCGAGCAACTGCGCGCGGTCGAACAGGCGCGCCTGGCCGAACAGGGGCGCCTGAAGGCCGACGCCGCCCGCAGGCAGGAGGAGCGCGAAGCGGCCGAAGCGCAGCGCCGCATCGGCGACGCGCGCCAGGCCGAGGCCGACCGCGTCGCCAAGGCGGCGCGGATCGACGCCGACCGCCGGGCCGCGGAAACCAGCAAGCTCGAACAGGCGCGTGCCGCGGCCCAGGCCCGCCGCGAACTGGAAACCCGCAAGCTGGAGGAGGCACGCGCCGCCACCGCCGCTCGTGCGGCGGGCAAGGCCGCGCCCGCCCGGCCGGCCGCAATGGCACAAGCTCCAAGCCCCCCTGACGCCGGGGCCGCCCGCGCGGCAGAACAGCGCCGCCGCGCCGCACTGGAAGCTGCCCGCAAGCAGGGCGAAGCGCGCTTGGCCGAAAAGAAGACGGCGGAAGCGGCCGACGCTGCGCGCATCGCCAACCAGCAGGCCGCCGCGCAAGCTGCCGCCGCGGCGGCCGCCGTGCCGAAGCGGCTGACGCCGATCGCCGTCAGCACGCCGCAGCCGGAATATCCGCCCAATGCCCTGCGCAGCGGCATCACCGGCTCGGTGGAGGTGCAGATCACCGTGCGCCGCGACGGCAGCGTCGCCAACGTGCGCGTGCTGGCGGCCAAGCCGCGCGGCACCTTCGAGCGCTCGGTGCTGTCGAAGGTGCGCGGCTGGCGCTTCCAGCCGCTGGACGAGGAAGTGACGATCATCCGCACGATCAACTTCCGCTGATCGCGCGGCGGGTCAGCGGCCGGAGTAGGCGCGCGGCAGGGCGCCCTCCGGCGCCAGGTAGCGGTCGCGCAGTTCGGTCTGGCGCGAACGCATGCTGGCGGGCTTGCCGGCGAACCACACCTGTTCGGCCAGCGTGTTCACTTCCAGCGGATCGCCGCTCCACAGCACCAGGTCGGCCACCTGGCCCACTTCGATGCGGCCGCGCTGCTCCGACAGCCCGAAGATATCGGCCGGCGCCGACGTCAGCCCCGCCAGCGCTGCTTCCCACGGCAGGCCGTTGGCCACCGCGTTGCCTGCGAGCTGGCGGATCTTGCGGGCATTATGGGTGGCGTCGCCGCCTTGGCTGAAGGCGACGCGCACGCCGGCCTGGTGGAGGCGCGCAGCGTTTTGCAGCGTCGAGCCCAGTGCATCGAAGCTTGAAGGCAGGTTCACCAGCGCATCGAGCAGCACCGGCACCTGTGCCGCCTTCAATTCGGCCGCGACCTCCCAAGCCTCGGCGCCCCCGGCGATCACCGGGCGCATGCCGGTGCGCCGGGCGAACGCCAGCGCCTGCAGGATGTCGGCCGCCCGATCAACCTGGAACACCACCCGCCCACCGCCGAGATAGCGCGCGAAAGCCACTTTGCCCGCCGGTGTCAGCAGCCCATGGGTACCGGCGTTGAAGCTGGGGCGCGCCTCGGACAGTGCCTGGTCGAGTAGCATCCACTGCCCGGCGCGGCTGCCGCCCGAAAGCGGCAGGGCATTGCTGCCCAAGGCGATGAACAGGCTGCGGCTGCCCTCCAGCGCGGCATCGAAGCGCCCGTCCAGCACCACCGCGCTGCCCTGTCCGGCGATGAAGCTGCCGCCCGGCACGCTTGCCGGCGCCAGCACTGTGAAGGTGATGCCCTCCACCCGGTTCACGGCGACGGCGGCCGAACGCGGATTGAAGGCGATGCTCACGTCGAACTCCGGCCGCCAGACGCCCGTGAGCGGCGGCATGTGGTTTCCCAACGCCAAGCCGCCGTCCACCGTGGCCGGTTCGCCCGACACTTCTTCGATGCCCAGGCCGGTGAGGCCGCCGAACAGGCCCGGCGTCAGCGGCCGGCCCTTGGCGTCCAGCACGGGGGTGCCCGCGGGGGCAGCGAGGTTGGCGCCGACCGCGCGCACCACGCCGCCCTGCACCAGCACGTCGTGGCCCTCGAGCGTTCCCTGGGCGCCGGCGGTGTGCACGGTGGCGTTGCGCACCAGCAGGTCCTGCGCGGCGGCGGGCAGGGCAAAGGCAAAGGCGAAAGCGATCAGCAGGCGGTTCACGGCGCCACCTCCCGGCCGAGCATGAAGTCCGAGACCGGTTGCTTGGACCGGTCGTTGATGTCGTACAGCCAGGCGCCGTCCAAGTAGACGCGCTCGGCCTTGGCGTAGACGCTGAAGGGATTGCCGCTCCACACGACCACGTCGGCCATTTTTCCCTCGGCCAGCTCACCGGTCTGGTCGGCGATGCCGATGGCGCGCGCGGCGTTGGTGGTCAGCCAGCGGATGGCGCGCTCGGGCGGCAGCTCCAGGCCGATGCGTTCGCCGCGCACCATCACCTTCGCCGCTTCCTGGTTCAGGCGCTGGATGCCTTCGGCCGAATCCGAGTGCACGATTGCGCAGCCCTTGTCCGGGCGGTCCACCAGCGCGATGTTTTCCTGGATGCCGTCGTAGGCCTCCATCTTGAAGCCCCACCAGTCGGCCCACAGCGCGGCGCACACGCCGGCCTCGGCCAGCCGGTCGGCGATCTTGTAGGCCTCGCTGCCGTGGTGGAAGGCGGCGATCTTGAACTCGAACTCCTTGGCCAGGTCGAGCATCAGCGCCATTTCATCGGCGCGGTAGCAGTGGATGTGCACGGTGATCTCGCCGCGCAGCACGCCGGCCAGCGTGTCCAGGCGCAGGTCGCGCGTGGGCGGCTGGTCGGCGTCCTTGGCCTTCCTGCGGCCCTTGCCGGCCGGGCCCGCTTCGTACTTGTCCCAGGCGCGGCGGTAGGCCTGCGCTTCGATGAAGGCGGCGCGGTAGCCGGCCAGGTTGCCCATGCGGGTCATCGGCGACTGGCCCTGGCTGCCGTACACGCGCTTGGGATTTTCGCCGCAGGCCATCTTCAGACTGTGCGGGGCGCCGGGAAACTTCATGTCCTGCACGGTGAGCGCGGCGACATTCTTGAGCACGGTGCCGCGGCCGCCAATCAGGTTGGCCGAGCCGGGCAGCACCATCAGCGACGTGACGCCGCCCGCCAGCGCCGTGGCGAAGCCGGGGTCCTGCGGCCACACGCTGTGTTCGGCCCAGACCTGGGCGGTCACGGGCGCGGTCATTTCGTTGCCGTCCTCGTGCGCGGTGACGCCGGGGCTGGGGTACACGCCCAGGTGCGAGTGCACGTCGATGATGCCCGGCGTCACCCACTTGCCGGTGCCGTCCACCACGGTGGCATCGCCGGCCGCCAGGCCCTTGCCGACGCCGGCGATGCGGCCGTCGCGCATCAGCACGTCGGCGCCGTCCAGGCGCGCGCCCGAACCGGTGAGCACCGTGGCGTTGCGGATCAGCACCGGGCCGGATGCGACGGGGCGGTAGGTGCTGGCGAAGGACTGTTCGGCGGCCGGCGCCACGGCCGGCAGCGCAAGCAGGACGGCGGCCAGCAGCGTGGCCTTGGACGGACTGGACATTCGTGGACTCCCCCGGGAAGCCGCCACCCTAGCCGGGGCCGCCGGGGCTTGCCAAGTGCACCGCGCCGTCTTCACGCGGCCGCCACGGTAGAATGGCCCGGCAGCGCATATAAAAAAAACAACAGGGACACGAAACGATGAAAGACAAACAGGAAATCGTCAGCAACTGGCTGCCGCGCTACACCGGCGTACCCCTCGACGGCTTCGGCGAGCACATCCTGCTCACCAACTTCGGCGGCTACCTCAATACGTTCTCGCGCCTGACCGACGCACCCATCGTCGGCATCGACCGGCCCATGCCCAGCGCCACGGCCGACGGCATCACCATGATCAACTTCGGCATGGGCAGCGCCAACGCGGCCACGGTGATGGACCTGCTGTCGGCCATCGACCCCAAGGCCGCGCTGTTCCTGGGCAAGTGCGGCGGGCTCAAGCGCAAGAACCAGCTGGGTGACCTGATCCTGCCCATCGCGGCGATCCGCGGCGAAGGCACCAGCAACGACTACCTGCTGCCCGAAGTGCCGGCGCTGCCGGCCTTCGCGCTGCAGCGCGCGGTGTCAACCATGATCCGCGACCTCGAGCACGACTACTGGACCGGCACGGTGTTCACCACCAACCGCCGCGTGTGGGAACACGACGAGCCGTTCAAGGAATACCTGCGCAAGCTGCGCTGCATGGCCATCGACATGGAAACCGCGACCATCTTCTCGGCTGGCTTCGCCAACTCGATCCCGGCCGGCGCGCTGCTGCTGGTGTCGGACCAGCCGATGATCCCGGAAGGCGTGAAGACCGAAGCCTCCGACCGCGTGGTGACCGAACACTTCGTCGAGCGCCACATCCAGATCGGCATCGAGGCGCTGCGGCTGATCCGCCGTCACGGCAAATCGGTCAAGCACCTGCGCTTCGACGAGTAGGCGCTACCAGTTGAAGCCGAAGCCCACCACGTCGGGCGCCGGCTTGGCGTCGCTGAAGCGGACCGTGCATTCCACGATCTGCTTCACTTCCGACGTCAGGCCGGGCTCTATGACGATGGGCGCCGTGAGGAACTTCTCGCCGTTGGGCGCGTCCTTCATGCTGGCCGCCAGCGCGGCGAGGTCGAGTTTGTAGAGCTTGCTGCCGAGGCGAGACTTGGACGCCTCTTCGCAGGCCTTGGCCGCCAGGTCGTTCGGTGTGTCGACGGCCACCTTGCCGCCGCCGCAGGCGCTCAACGCTGCGGCCATCGTGATCACCACCCAAGTTCGCATCCCAGCCCTCCTGGTCCAAGCCTTTGCCCGCAATCCAGGAAGCTCCGGCCGGGCAGGCCTGCAGACGCCGCCAAATTAGCGCAAAAGCTCTATGCGTGCCAATACCGCTGACGGGAGGGGGTGCTCAGGACATTCAGTAGCGTGCAACGGACGGATCGATGTCCGCCGACCAGGCGTCAATGCCACCCTCGACGTTGTAAAGGTCGTGGAAGCCCAGGTTGCGGAAGTGCTCGGCGGCCTGGCGGCTGGAGTTGCCGTGGTGGCACAGGAAAGCCAGGGGCAGGTCCTTGGGCAGCTGCTCGAGGCGTTCGGCGCTGTCCTCGTCCAGCACCTCGTGCGGGTGCGGGAACGGCGCCAGGGCGCGGGCGTGGGCCGGGCGCACGTCCACCACGTCAACGGTGCCGGCGACGACGTGGTCGTGCAGCTGCTGCACCGACAGGGCCTTCACGGCCGGCGGGGCGTTGGGGTTGTGGATGGCCAGCCCGGCGCCGCGCACGTCTTCCACCCAGTCGATGCGGATGCCGCGGGCGCGCGGCGCGCTGGCCAGGTCCAGGTGCAGGCGGATGCCGGCGGCCTCGGACACGATTTCCTGGCCGGTGGCCGGCTTGAGCTCGAAGCGGGTGTTGAAGCGCGGGTCCACCGTCAGGTGCAGCACGGCGCCGTCGTCGGTGCCGGCCATCGCGCGGCCGATCGCCTCGGCCGCGGCGGGGGTGATCTCGATGGCCGGCGGGGTGCGGTCGGGCGCGGCCAGTCCTAGCGCTTCGTGCAGTTCGCCGCTGTTGAGCATCTGCTCGATGATGTCGCTGCCGCCCAGAAGCTCGCCGGCGACATACAGCTGCGGGACGGTCGGCCACTGGCCGTAGACCTTGATGCCCTCGCGGATCTCGGGGGCGGCCAGCACGTCCACGTGCCCGAAGCCCGGCACCAGCCCGCCCAGGATGCCCACGGCCTTGGCCGAGAAGCCGCACTGCGGCGCCTGCGGGTTGCCCTTCATGAAGAGCACCACGTGGTGTGCCGACAGGATGGATTCGATGCGCGCGCGCGTTTCAGGGGACAGGGACATGGCCGGCTCCGGTGGGGAATGCAGCATTTTACCCCCACGCGCTGAACCCGCGCGTCACGCTGTACCGCCGACGCGCCGAGCGCTGGCGCGATGCTGCTGCAGGTGGGCCTTCAGGCCCGTTGCTTCTCGGCCACGGGCAGCGCCAGCGCGGTCCACAGCGCGTATTGATCGGCATCGGGGTGCAGGCCGTCGTTGACCACGCCGGCGCCGGGGGCGCGGCTGGCGGGGGTGATGTCCACGAAGGCGACGCTGCGGGCGGCGCACGCCTCGGCGGCGCTGGCGTTGTAGGCATCCAGCTCACGGGCGATGGTGGTCGTATCGCGGCCGCTGGCCTCGCCGAAGGGCGTGCTGCCCCAGTCGGGGATCGACAGCACCAGCACGCGGCCCGCGCGGCCGCCGGCCAGGGCAAGGGCGCGCTCGAGCAGGGCGGTGAATTCCAGCGCGTAGTTGGCCACGTCGCGGCCGCGGTACTGGTTGTTCACGCCGATCAGCAGCGAAACGAAGTCCCACTGGCCCAGCGGCTCGGCCGCGTCTATGGCCGCGGAAAGCTCGTCGGTGGTCCAGCCGGTGGTGGCGACGAAACGTGGGTCGGCGATGGCGACGCCGCATTCGCGCAGCGCTGCGGCCAGCTGCATCGGCCAGCACCCCGCCTCGGGCACCGATTCGCCGAGGGTGTAGGAATCGCCCAGCGCCAGGAAGCTCAGGGGCCGCGCCACCGCCTCGCCGGCCTCAGGCCACGCGCCGCGCGCGGGCGGCGTGCCGGCCCAGCGCGCGGTCGATGCGGGTGAACACTTCGCGGATCACGGCCGCGTCGGGCAGCAGCGTGATGCGGAAGTGCAGCGAGCCCGGCACGTTGAAGCCGCTGCCCGGCACCACCAGCACGTCTTCCTCTTCCAGCAGCTCGAGCGCAAAGGCCTGGTCGTCGAAATCCACCGCCGCGTCGCCGATCACTTCCGGGAACGCATAGAGCGCGCCCGCCGGGGCCACCAGCGACAGGTGTTCGCTGGCTTCGCAGCACTCGATGGCCGCGCGCCGGGACTCGTGCAGGCGGCCGCCGGCCCCGGTGAGCTCGAGGATGGTCTCGGGGCCCGTGAGCGCCGCGGGCACGGCGAACTGCGCCGGCACGTTGGCGCACAGGCGCAGCGCGCTCAGCAGGTCCATCGCGTGGTGGTAGTCGCCGATCTTCAGCGGGTCGCCCGATAGCACCGCCCAGCCCACGCGCCAGCCGCAGGCGCGCCACACTTTCGACAGGCCGCCGAAGCTCAGGCAGGGCACGTCGCGCGCCAGCGGCGCCAGCGGCACGAAGCGCGCTTCGTCGTACAGGATGCCGTCGTAGATCTCGTCGGCCATCAGCAGCAGCTTGTGCCGTGCGGCGATGTCCACCAGCTGCTGCAGCACTTCGCGCGGGTAGCTGGCGCCGGTGGGGTTGTTGGGGTTGATCACCACCAGCGCGCGCGTGCGCGGCGTCACCAGGCGCTCGATCTGCCTGGGGTCGGGGATGAAGCCGTTGGCGGGCGTGCACGGGTAGTACACCGGCCGGCCCTGGTTGAGGACGGTGGCGGCGCTCCACAGCGGGTAGTCAGGGCTGGGCAGCAGCACCTCCTCGCCGGGGTTGAGCAGGGCGCGCAGGGAAATGTCGATCAGTTCGCTGACGCCGTTGCCGATGAACACGCGGTCGGCATTGGCGTTGGGCGTGCCGCGTTCGCGGTGGTACTGCGCCACGGCGTCGCGCGCCACCGGCAGGCCCTGCTGGTGGGTGTAGGGGTCGCTGTCGGCAACATTGTCAGCCAGTGCGGCCTGCAGGTGCGCCGGCGTGCGGAAACCGAAGGCGCCGGGGTTGCCGATGTTCAGGCGGATCAGCTGCCGGCCCTGGCCCT
>Ga0105045_10004475_pt1 | contig 12149 bp, 12 predicted proteins | sample MAT02_FD_78089 | JGI IMG/M metagenome (GOLD analysis project Ga0105045, IMG submission 78089) | Freshwater microbial communities from Lake Fryxell liftoff mats and glacier meltwater in Antarctica - MAT-02 (megahit assembly) | ecosystem: Environmental > Aquatic > Freshwater > Ice > Liftoff... | reverse complement strand
GGGCCCACTGACCCTGCCCATCGGCGTCCTGCTCGCCCCGACCGCGACGACCGCGGTCACCATGGGCGGCAACCTGCCGGCCGACAGCACCAGCACCACCCCGCTCCCCACCGCGATCGAGGTGTACGACGCCCAGGGCAACGCTCGCACGGTGTCGCTGACGTTCACCCGAACCAGCGCCACCAACTGGTCGGTCAGGGCCACCGACGGTGGCACCGTCGTCACCAGCGCCCTGTCCTTCGCCGCGGACGGCACCACGCCCACCCCGGCCACCCTGGGCATCAACGGCGTCGCCATCGACATGTCCGGGCTGACGGGTTACGCCGGCACCAACACCGCCGGCGCGCTGCGGCAGGACGGCTCCACCGTGGGCACCCTGTCGTCCTTCGGGGTGGGCCCCGACGGCTCGCTCGTCGGTGTCTTCTCCAACGGTCGCCGCGAGACCCTCGGCCAGCTGGCGATGGCCACCTTCGCCAACCCCGGCGGGCTCGAGAAGGCCGGCGGCTCCACATACCGGCCCAGCGTCAACGCCGGCAACCCGCAGATCGGTGTGCCCGGGGAGGGCCGCGGCACCCTGTCCGGCGGCATGCTCGAGATGAGCAACGTCGACCTCGCCCAGGAGTTCACCAGCCTGATCATCGCCCAGCGCGGTTTCCAGGCGAACAGCCGTGTCATCACCGCCTCCGACGAGATCCTGCAGGACCTGGTCAACATGAAGCGCTGACCCCGCCGGCACCCGCGCAGACGAACGGGCCGCACCCGCCGGTGTGGCCCGTTCGGCTGTCCGGGGGACACGACCGTCACCACCTCAGCCGCACGGTCGCGCTGCCGATCAGCACCAGGAACGACGCGCCACGGACGGCGCGCCCACCACCTCCACGGACGGAATCGACGTGATCCGACTCACCAGGCTCAACGGCAGCGAGTTCTCCCTCAACCCGGACCTGATCCACCGGGCCGAGGAGACCCCCGACACCGTGCTGACCCTCATCGACGGCAGTCGCTATGTGGTCGTGCAGAGTCTCGACGAGCTCATCGACCGCATCGTGGCCTACCGCGCCCGCGTGGTCGCCGCCGCCGGCGTCTTCGCCCCCGCGCCGCTGGACAGCTCCACGCCGTTCCCGGACCCCGCGGACCACGTCGACGGTGACGACGACGCCCCCGAGGTGGCCGGCGTGACCCGGCTCCGCACCCGGCGGGCCTGATGGACCCGATGACCCTGATCGGGGTCGTCCTCGGCTTCGCGGCGATCTTCGTCTCGACCACGCTCGAGGGTGGCAACCCGATGGCCATGTTCCTGCTGCCGCCGATGCTCCTCGTGCTGGGCGGCAGCATCGCCGTCGGCCTCGCCGGTAACACCATGAGTGACGCGGCCCGCTTCCCCAAGGACCTCCTCAAGGCCATGACCGCCAAGGCCGCCAAGGCCGACGCGTCGCTGGAGACCGTGGTGGCGCTGGCCGAGCAGGCCCGACGCGAGGGGCTGCTCGGTCTGGAGGAGGCGGCGTCCAAGCTCGAGGACCCGTTCCTCAAGGAGGCCGTGGAGCTGGCCATCGACGGCACCGACCCCGAGGACCTGCAGGAGATCCTGTACGGCCGGATCGAGGCCAAGCGCACCTACGACAAGGTCGGGGCCAAGTTCTACGGCGACATGGGCGCCTACGCCCCCACCCTCGGCATCGTCGGCACCGTCCTGGGCCTGGTCCACGTGCTGGAGAACCTGTCCAACCCGGACGAGCTCGGTCACCTCATCGCCGCGGCCTTCCTGGCCACCCTGTGGGGCGTCATGAGCGCCAACGTGATCTTCCTGCCGGTGGGTGCGCGCCTCAAGCGCCTGTCGGAGCTGGAGATCGCCAGCATGGAGCTGGTGCTGGAGGGCGTCCTGGCCATCCAGGCCGGCTCCAGCCCCCGCGTCGTCGCCCGCAAGCTCGGCAGCCTGCTGCCCCCCGGCAGCGTGAAGGCCGGCAAGGGCGACAAGGCCAAGGCGGCCTGACGTGGCGGGGCACAAGAAACGCGGCGGCCATGAGGAGGAGCACGAGAACCACGAGCGCTGGCTGATCTCCTACGCCGACATGATCACGCTGCTGATGGTGCTCTTCGTCGTCATGTTCTCCATCAGCAACGTGGACAAGGGCAAGTTCGAGGAGCTGAGCAAGGGCCTGTCCGCAGGCTTCGGCGCCCCGCGCTACGTCGCCATGAGCGGCAGTGACAGCCCGTTCCCAGGCTCCGGGCAGCAGGTGGCCCCCGTCAGCATCGGCCTCCCGCGGATGGGGCCGGCCGAGGACGGCGAGGCGACCAGCATCGCCGACACCCTGCCGGTGGACCGCACCGAGTCCGACCTGGCCAGGGCGGAAGTCGAGCTCGCCCGCCTGGACACCATCGCCCGGGAGGCCGAGGCCGCCCTGGCCGTGCAAGGCCTGGAGGACCGCGCCTCCTACCGGGTGACCACCGACGGCCTGGTCGTGGTCCTGGTCGCCGACGACGTCTTCTTCGCCAGCGGGAGCGCCCAGATCCAGCCGACGGGCGGGAAGATCGTGGACGCCATCGCCCCGGTCCTGGCCCGTTCCGACAACGCCATCAGCGCCGAGGGGCACGCCAACCACCTGCCGGTCGGGAAGGGCTCCATCTACCCGTCCAACTGGGAGCTGTCGGCCGCCAGGGCCGCGGCCGTGGTGCGTCGTCTCATCGAGGTCGACGGCCTGGCCGCCGCCCGCCTGGACGCCACCGGCTACAGCGACACCCGCCCGCTCGTGCCGCCCAGCGACCCCGGCTCCATCCGGACCAACCGGCGCGTGGACCTGCTGGTCCGTTCCTCGGAGTCCCCCGAGGTCCGTGCCCTGCTCCCCACGCTGGAGGCGACCCGGTCATGAGCCGCACCCGCACCGAGCCCACCGGGCTCACCGACCGCACCCAGCAGAAGGAGGACTGACATGGCCACCACCACCACCACCGACCGCAGCCTGACCCCGGGGACCAAGGTCCCCGGGCAGCGTGGCGGGGACGCCCCGCTCGGCACCGACGGCGAGGCCCCGACGAAGGGAAAGAAGAAGAAGCTCCTGCTGGGCGGCGTCGTCCTGCTCGTGGCGCTGCTCGCCGCCGGCGGCGGGGCCTACTTCATGCTGATGGGCGGCTCGCCCACCCCCGAGGAGGCCGCCGCCGAGGCCGCCGAGGTCGCCGCGGCCGAGGCGGAGGGCCCGGAGCCCGGGATCGTGGTCCCGCTCGAGCCCATCACCATCAACCTGGCCGACGGCCGCTACCTGCAGGTCGGCATCGCCCTGCAGCAGCCCGTCCCCGAGGACACGGGCCACGCCGAGGAGGCGGTCGACGGCAGCCAGGCGCTGGACATCCTCATCGACAAGCTGTCCGGCCGGCCCATGACCGACATCGCCTCCGCCGAGCAGCGGGCCGCCATCAAGGCCGAGCTCGTCGCCGAGATCGACAAGGCCTACCACCACCACGTCTACGACATCTACATCACGTCCTGGGTGATGCAGTGACCGCGCTGTGACGGGCGCGGCGCGCCCGCCGCTCAAGTAGCCACCCGTTCGGCCGATAGATGGTGCGTGCGGACAGACACCGGCTCCAGGACCAGCGCTCGCCGACGCGGCGACCGCGCGGCCGCCGACCCCGAGCCCTATGACTTCCGACGGCCGACCAAGCTGTCCCGGGAGCACGCCCGCGCGCTGCAGGTGGTGTCCGAGACGTTCGCCCGCCAGTGGTCGACGCAGTTCTCCACCATGCTGCGCGACGGCCAGGTGGAACCGGGGTCGGTGACCCAGACCACCTACGGCAAGTACGTGGCGTCGCTGCCTGCGCCGTCGCTGCTGGCCACGATCTCCTCCGTCGAGCTGCAGGACTTCGTCCTGCACCTGGACCAGGGCTTGGCCATGGCGGCCGTCGACCGCCTGCTGGGCGGTCGCGGCGAGGCCGAGCAGCCCGCCCGCCCGGCCACCCAGCTGGAGGCCCAGCTGCTGCGCGGCCTGCTCGAACGGGTCGTCGCCGAGCTGCCCTACGCCTTCGCCCCCCTCGGTGAGCTGACCCCCCGCCTCGGTGCGCTGGAGACCAACCCCCAGTTCGCCCAGGTCGTCGGTCCCGCCGAGGCGCTGGTCGTCATGGACTTCACCGTCACCGTCGGCGAGGTCACCGGCACCGCCGACCTGGCCGTGCCCTACTCGGCGCTGCAGCCGCTGCTCAACCCCGAGGGCGCCGACGAACGCACCACCTCCCGGACGAACCCCGCCGCCGAGCAGGGCATGTCCGACGTGCCCCTGACCGTCGGCGCCCGCATGCGGGGCATCCGGATGACCTCCGAGGACGTGCTGTCGATGGCCGTCGGGGACGTCGTGCGTCTCGGCCACGCCGCCGACAGCCCCCTGCTCCTGGTCGCGGGTGAGCGGGCGTTCGCCCGCGCCGTGCCAGCCAACCGCCGCAACCGGCTCGCCTGCCTGATCGTCGACCCTCGGAAGGACCGCTCGTGACCAGCTCCCCGACCGCACGAACCGCCACCACCACCCCCGGGACGGACCTCTCGCTCGTCGCGGCCCGCGCCGCCTCCGCGGTCCTGCCCCTCGGCGGTCCGGTGGAGCCGGTCCCGGCCCCGCTGGAGGAGATCGCCGGGCTGGACACCCACATGGCCGTCGTCGCGCGGTACTCCGGTGCGAGCGAGGGCACGGTCGGGGTGCTGCTGTCCGGCGCGGACCTGCTCGCGCTGTCCGGCGGCGAGGCCGTCGACGCGGAGTCCTGCCGGCCTGCCCTGGAGGCCGCCGCGGCCGCGCTGGGCCCGTGCGTGCTGCAGGACCTGACGACCGTCTCCGGACCCTCGCTGCTGGAGCAGCTGCGAGCGGCCGACGGTCCGACCTGGTTGGCGCGCCTGGGCGAGGACCCCGCTGACGCCGTCCACGTGGCCGTCATCGGGGACGCGGTGCTGCCCGACCCGGTCGCCGACCTCCCCGCCCCTCGCCGTGCCCCCGCGGGCGTGCCAACCGGTGCCCCTGCCGCCGGGTCCGGCTCGCGCGGCATGGGCCTGCTTCGGGGGGTCCAGATGGAGGTCACGGCCGAGATCGGCCGCACCCGCCTGACCGTGCAGGAGCTGCTGGAGCTGGCCGCCGGGTCCGTGGTCGAGCTCGACCGCCCGGTCGGCAGCCCGGCGGACCTGCTGGTCAACGGTCAGCTGTTCGCCCGCGGCGAGGTGGTCGTCGTCGACGAGGACTTCGCGCTGCGCATCACCGAGATCGTCGAGCCGGACCGAGACGTCCACTGATGGAGACCGCCGAGCTGGTGCTCCGCAGCGGCGGTGGCCTGCTGGCGGTCCTGGGGACCCTGTGGGTCCTGGTGCGGGTGCTCAAGGCCCGCAACGGTGCCGCCGGCCCCGGCCCGGTCGTCCGGCTGCGCGTCCTGGCCCGCACGTCGGTGGGCCGGCACGCCAGCGTCGTCACGGTCGACGTGGGGGACCGGGTGCTGGTCCTCGGCGTCGGGGAGCAGGGCGTCAGGCTGCTCGTCGAGCAGCCTGCGCTGTCGGCGCCGGAGCCCGTCGTTGCGCGTGTGGACGTCTCCGACGGTGTCCACCCGGCCGTTCGTCCGCAGGCCCAGGTGCCGGCGCAGCGTGACGCGCCGGCCTCACCCCTGGCCGGGTCGCTGCTCGACCCGGGCACCTGGCGCTCCGTGGTCGGGGCGGCACGCGAGCGGACGGTCAGGCGGTGAGGCTTGCTCCAGCCGTCCTGTCCCGCTGGCTGCTGGCCGCTCTCGTGGTCGGTGTGCTGCTGGTGGTGCTGCTGCCCGCCCTGGGGGCGCAGGCCGCCACCGGCCCGGAGACCCCGGTGGCGCCCAGCGCCCCGAGCGCCCCCGTCGACCCGGCCGACACCGCCCCCGGTGGCCAGGTCTCCCTGGAGGTCAACGGCCCCGACGGGACGCCCGCGTCGGCGCTGGTGCTCATCCTGGTCATCACGGGACTGTCGGTCGCACCCGGCCTGCTCCTGATGACGACGGCGTTCACCAAGATCGCCGTGGTCCTCGCCCTCACCCGCAACGCCATCGGCCTGCAGATGACCCCGCCCAACCAGGTACTCATCGGACTGGCGCTTTTCCTCACCCTGTTCGTGATGACGCCCACCCTGACCGCGGTCAACGAGGTCGCGGTCCAGCCCTACCTGGCGGGCACCATGAGCATCGAGGACGCCTTCACCACGGGCCTGCAGCCGCTGCGCGAGTTCATGCTCGCCAACACCCGGCCCGAGGAGCTCGCGCTCATCACCCGCGCCGCGGACCTCGACCTGCCGGCCGACGCCGCGGCGGTCCCCATCACCACGCTCGTGCCCTCGTTCGTGCTCTCCGAGCTGCGGGCGGCGTTCATCATCGGCTTCGTCATCTTCGTGCCGTTCCTGGTCATCGACCTGGTCGTGTCCAGCGCCCTGATGAGCGTCGGGATGATGATGCTGCCGCCCGTCATCATCTCGCTGCCGTTCAAGATCCTGCTCTTCGTCCTGGTGGACGGCTGGGGACTGGTCGTGCGCGCGCTCGTCGGAAGCTACGGGTAGAGGCCATGACCGACACCACCGTCGTGGAGATCGGGCTGGCCGCCCTGGTGGTCGGCGCCAAGCTCGCCGCACCCGTGCTCGTGGTCGCCCTCGTGGTCGGCTTCGTCGTCTCCCTGTTCCAGTCCGTCACGCAGATGCAGGACGCCGCGCTGGGCTTCGTGCCCAAGCTGGTCGCCGTGGCCGTCTGCCTGGTCCTGTTCGGCAGCTGGATGATCACCCAGATCACGGTCTTCACCACCCAGCTGTACGAACGCATCCCGGACCTCGTCCGAGGCGGCTGAGCGTGGTCGTCGACGTCCCGACGGAGGGGCTGGCCGCGCTGCTGCTGGGCTCCCTGCGGGTCGTCGGCTGGCTCGTGGTCGCACCCCCGTTCGCCGGGCGCACCGTCCCGGCCCCGGTCAAGGCACTGCTGTCGGTGGCCCTCGCCCTGCCCATGCTGCCCTCGCTGCGGGAGGACCTGCCGCCGCTGGAGCTCGGCCCGTTCATCAGCGCCGCCGTGGTGCAGCTGCTCGTCGGTCTCGGGCTCGGCTTCATCTGCTTCCTGCTGTTCCAGGCCTTCCGCACCGCCGGTGACACCATCGACAACCTCGCCGGCTTCGCACTGGCCACCGCGTTCGACCCGCTCAACCAGAGCCAGGCCTCGGTCATCGGCCGGTTCCAGGGGCTGCTGGCGGCCACGCTGCTGGTGGTCACCGACGGGTGGCTCGTGGTGTGGCACGGCTTCTTCCGCAGCTTCGACGCCATGCCGATCGGGCAGTCCTACGACGCGGCCGCCTTCGCCGTCGCCGTGTCCGACGGCATCGGCACCATGATGCTGTCGGCGGTGCAGATCGCTGCGCCCATGCTCGCGGTGCTGTTCGTGGCCGACGTCGGCCTCGGCCTGGCCACCCGGATCGCGCCACAGCTCAACGCCTTCGCCACCGCTTTCCCGCTCAAGATCCTGCTGACCATCACCCTCATCGGCTACACGTTCGTGGCCATGCCCGCGGCCGTCACCGCCACGGCGCAGGCCATCGGCGCCACCCTCGTCCAGGTCGTCGGCTGAGCGGGGCGGGAGGTGTCCAAGGAGGGCGGTCAGGAGAAGACCGAGGCCCCCAGCGAGCGCAAGCTCAAGGAGGCCAAGGACCGGGGCGACAGCCCCCGGACGCAGGACGTCTCGGCCTGGGCGTCCATCTCGGCCATGGCGCTGACCGCCCCGGCCGTCATCCAGGCCGCCCACCGGGAGCTGGCCGGCACGATGCTGCGCGTCGCGGAGGTGGTCGAGGACCCCGAGCCGGCCGCCGCGCTGGCGGTGCTCGTGGACTCCGTCGGGGCCGGGATGCTGCTCTTGACCCCGCTGATGGTGGCCGCGCTGGTGGCCTCGGTGGCCGCGCACGCGCTGCAGGGCGGTATCCACGTGGCCAAGTCCAAGTTCAAGCCGGACGTGAAGAAGCTGAACCCGATCGCCGGGATCAAGCGGATGTTCGGGCTCATGACGCTGTGGGAGCTGGCCAAGACGCTCGTCAAGACCGCAGCGCTGGTGCTGGTGGCGTGGTGGGCGGTCAGCCGCATGATGCCCGCGCTCATGGGCTCCGGGGTGCTGACGCTCGGCTCGACCGTGGACACGCTCATGGGCTCTCTGACCCTGCTGATCCAGGTGTCGGTGGCCGTCGGGTTCGCCATGGCCGCAGCCGACTTCGTCGTGCAGAAGCGCAAGGCGCTGAAGGAGCTGCGGATGACGCGGCAGGAGGTGCTGGATGAGAACAAGTCGACCGAGGGCAACCCGCTGATGAAGCAGGCCCGCCGCTCACGGCACCTTCAGATGAGCCGCAACCGGATGATGTCGGCGATCGCCCAGGCCGACGTGGTCGTCGTGAACCCCACCCACTACGCGGTGGCGCTGCGCTACGAGGCCGGTTCGGGCCCGCCGCAGGTGCTCGCCAAGGGCACCGACGCCGTCGCGGCCCGGATCCGTGAACGCGCTGCCGAGCACCGCGTCCCGATGGTGCAGGACGTCCCGCTGGCTCGGGCTCTGCACGGCGCCTGCGAGGTGGGTGACGAGATCCCCGGTGAGCTGTTCGAGGCCGTGGCCCACGTGCTGGCCTTCGTCATGTCGCTACGCGCGAAGGGCAGCGCGGCCGGCGTCCACCGCGACCCCCGCCGTTCGGGCGACGTCCCGGACGGCGACCAGCTGCGCCGCGACCGACGACGTCGGCGCCGCCGGAGCCCGTCGGCAGCTGCTGCCCCGCAGGGCTCCAGTGATCGTCCGCTCGTGCCGAGACAGCATGTGCCAGGACGGCGACAGGACGGCCACGGAGCGGCCACAGGTGGATCCACCGCACCCGGAGGGGCTTCGTGAAGGCGTCTGAGATCGGTCGTTACGCCGTGCCCGTCGGCGTGGTCGGCATCATCCTGCTGCTCGTCGTGCCCATCCCCGCGATGCTGCTGGACGGCCTCATCGTGCTCAACATCGGTCTGAGCATCCTCACGCTGATGATCTCGATGTACGTGACGCGGCCTCTGGACTTCGCCATCTTCCCGGCGCTGCTGCTGGTGCTCACGCTGTTCCGGCTCGGGCTGAACGTGGCTTCCACCCGGCTGGTGCTGCTGAACGGCTACGCGGGCGAGGTGGTCGACGCGTTCGGCGCGTTCGTCATCGGTGGCTCGCTGGTCGTCGGCCTCGTGATCTTCCTCATCCTCGTGGTCATCCAGTTCGCCGTGATCACCAACGGTGCGACGCGCGTGGCCGAGGTCGGCGCCCGCTTCACCCTGGACGCGCTGCCCGGCAAGCAGATGGCCATCGACGCCGACCTCAACGCCGGCCTCATCGACGAGGACACCGCGCGCACCCGCCGGGCCGACGTGACCGCAGAGGCCGACTTCTACGGCGCCATGGACGGCGCCTCGAAGTTCGTCAAGGGCGACGCGGTCGCCTCCATCATCATCACTCTCATCAACATGGTCGGAGGCTTCGCCATCGGGATGGCGCAGCGCGGCATGAGCTGGGGCGAGGCCCTGGAGACCTACTCGCTGCTGACCATCGGCGACGGCCTGGTCTCGCAGATGCCCGCCCTGCTGCTGTCGGTGGCCACCGGCCTCATCGTCACCCGCGCCACGACCAAGGGCGACATGGGTTCCGACGCCGCGGCGCAGATGTTCCGCAGCAGCCGGGCGCTGTACATCAGCGGCGGCGCGCTCGTGGTCATGGCTCTCGTGCCGGGCCTGCCGGTGCTGCCGTTCCTGGTCGTCGGGGTGGCGCTGCTGGCGCTGGCCGTCCGCGCCATGCGGGCCGAGGCGGCGGGCCCGGTGGAGGAGGGTGACACCGACGTGCTGCCGCCGGCCGACCCGACCGAGCAGCTGGTGCTGGAGATGGCCGTCGACCCCATCGAGGTCGTCCTGGCCACGGACCTCATCGACCTGGTCGACGCCGGTGCCGGTGGCGACCTGCTGGACCGCGTCCGTGCGCTGCGACGGAAGGTGGCCCTGGAGATCGGTCTGGTACTGCCCCCGGTGCGGACCCGCGACTCGCTCGACCTCGCGCCCGGCGCGTACACGATCCTCGTCTCCGGGGTGGAGGTCGGCCGCGGCCAGGCACCGGCCGGCAAGGTGCTGGCCCTGGGCGACACGCTGGAGTCGCTGCCGGGCCTGACGACGGTGGAACCGGTCTTCGGCCTCAACGGCAAGTGGCTGCCGATGGAGATGCGGCACCAGGCCGAGCTCGCCGGGGCCACCGTCGTGGACCGGGGTTCGGTGCTCATCACGCACCTGGGCGAGGTCGTGCGCACGCACGCCAGCCGGTTGCTGTCGCGCGAGGACGTCAAGGCGCTGGTGGAGTCGGTGCGCCGCTCCCACCCGGTGGTGGTGGAGGAGCTCGTGCCCTCGCAGCTGTCGCTCGGAGAGGTGCAGCGGGTGCTGCGCGGTCTGCTCGACGAACGGGTGCCGGTGCGCGATCTGGTGCGGGTGTTCGAGGCGCTCAGCCTGCGGGCCCGCACCTCCACCGACGTCGACGGCCTGGTCGAGACCGCCCGCGCCGCCCTTGGGCCGGCGGTGGCCGACGCGTTCAGCCGCGACGGTGTGCTGCGGGTCATCACACTGGACCCGCTGCTGGAGCACGAGCTCGCCGAGCACGTGCGCCCGGGCGAGGACGGACCCGTCGTCCAGCTGGAGCCGGGGGCCACCGAGCGGCTGCTGGATGCGCTGGCCGCCTGCATGAACCGTGTCGACGCGCTCGGCGTCGACTACGTGCTCGTCTGCGCGCCGGGCCTCCGCTCGGCGCTGCGCCGCCTGGTGGGACCGGCTGCGCCGGTTCTCGCGGTGCTCTCCTACACCGAGGCCGGCCAGGCGCCTCGGGTCGAAGCGATCGGGACGGTGAGCCATGCCACGGCAGTTGCACCTTGAGGGACCGAAGCTCGAGCCACTGCTCGCGCAGGCCAGGGCCGCGCACGGAGACGACGTCACCGTGGTCCGCGCCCAGCGCGTACGCACGGGCGGGGTCGGCGGCTTCTTCGCCCGGGAGCGTTTCGAGCTGACCATCTCGGTGCCGGTGCCGGTGCCGGTGCCGGTGCCGGTGCCGGTCGCGCCGCCGTCGGTGGCCCGTTCCCAGGTCGTGCCGGCTCAGGTGGTCCGCTCCGACGCCGATCCGATGGCGGCACTGCTGGCTGCGGCCGACCTGGCCGACCGTGCCACCACAGGTCGCGTCCAGGCGGCTGCCGGTCCGGCTGCCGGTCCGGCTGCGGTCTCGGCGGTCGTACAAGGGCCGACCGCAGCACACGCTGCTGCTCCTGATGTCGCGTCCAACTCGGACACGTCGTCGATTCTCAAGACGTCCGCACCGGTGCAGGGCAGACCCACTGGCGCCCGGGTCGCCACGCTCACCCGGCCGGTCGTCGCGGCCCCCAGCAGGACCGCGGTCGTCACGGCCCCGGTCGTCACGGCGCCCGTGGTGACGGCGCCGGTCGTCACGGCGTCGGTCAGCACCGGCCCGACGGCCCCGTCCGGCAGCCTGACCCCCGCAGCGGACCTGATGCAGCCCCACCTCGATCGCCGCGTCGACGACGTGCCCACGGTGCGCCGTCCCGGTCGCACCCTGTCCACCGAGACACGCGGCTTCGACGAGGTCCTGGCCGCGTTGCGCGCCGACCTGCTCGGTCCTGGCCTGACCGGCGCCGTCGACCGCACCTCGCCTGCAGCGGTGTCCGCGGACTCCGCCGCTGTTTGGCAGCCGATGGCCTTCCCCGAGGACCCGGAACCGGCGACCGACTTGGCGACCGACCTGGCGACCGACCCGGTCTCCGACCCCGCCACGGCTGCTGTCGCGGCCGTCGCCCAGGCCTCGACCGAGGCCTCCGACGCCGCGGACCTGGCGCCGGGGCCCGCAGCGGCGGACCTGGCGCCGGGGCCCGTATCCGCGTCCTCGCTCGCCCCAGGCTGGGTCCAGCTCGCCCGCCTGGTCGGGGCCGACCCCGCCCGGGCGGCGGTGGCCGCGGCCGACGTCGTGGCCGCGGGAGTCACCAGCTCCCGGTACGCCCTGCCGCTCCTGGCGGCCTCCCTGGCCGAGGACCTGCCCGCGAGCGCCGGAGACGACCCGCGCCGCGCCCACCTGGCAGACCCGACCGGCGACCTGCTGGCCGCCGGTGCCGG
>Ga0105045_10004474_pt1 | contig 12150 bp, 7 predicted proteins | sample MAT02_FD_78089 | JGI IMG/M metagenome (GOLD analysis project Ga0105045, IMG submission 78089) | Freshwater microbial communities from Lake Fryxell liftoff mats and glacier meltwater in Antarctica - MAT-02 (megahit assembly) | ecosystem: Environmental > Aquatic > Freshwater > Ice > Liftoff... | reverse complement strand
GCTCGTGGCATCTCCGAGTCGATGAACTTCATGGGCTTCAGCGTCGTCCTCTGCTGCGTCGTGACCTGCGCCTACTACGGCTATCGCTTCTTCATCGCGAAGCCCCCGCTTTAGAGCGACCTCTCGTCAGAACGACTAGGCTAGGTGCAAGTGCATAAAAGCGAAGGCTGTGAACGCCCGTTGGCGGCGACCCTTTCGCTGGTCTTGACTTCGCCATACCCCCCTTTCACTCTCGGCCCCGAATGCCGACGCGAGTCGAGAAAACGCTAGTGGCGTGCGATTCCGACGCGTCGATGTCTTCCCCCCAAGGGTCGTATGCGCCTCTGGGTGCGATGCGCTCGCGTTGGGTCGACGAGGTGCGCGCGAACGTCGACACCGTGCTCGCCGACTTCCTTGAGAGCAAGCAGGCGATTGCCTATCGAATTGCGGGAGATTCGACGAAGCTCGTCTCCGCCATCGCCGACATCACGCTGCGCGGAGGCAAGCGCCTGCGCCCTGCAGTCGCGCACGCTGCCTATGTGGCGGTCGGTGGCCAAGTGGGGACGAGCGAGCTTGCGGTGCTCGGCCGCGTCGGTGCCGGCCTTGAGCTCCTGCAGACATACTTGCTCATCCACGACGACTGGATGGACAAGGACGATCAGCGTCGCGGTGGGCCTGCAGCGCACATTCTCCTGCGCGATCAGGTTGGCGGGAACGCGCACCTCGGTGACGCGCTGGCGATCCTCGCCGGAGACTTGGCGTCTTCCTACGCATGGGAGCTCTTCATGGCCGAAGCGTTCGCGCTCGGCGCATCGGGCCCGGCCCTTGTTCAAGCGTTCTTGCGCCTGCATCAGGAGGTTGTGCTCGGCCAGGAGCTCGACCTCATCGGCTCGTCCGACGTGCCGCGCATGCAGCGCCTCAAGAGCGGCAGCTACACCGTAGAAGGCCCGCTTCGCATCGGCGCCGTTCTCGGTCACGCAAGCGACGCACAACATGCCGTCCTTGAGGCCATCGGCACACCCCTGGGCGAGGCCTTTCAAATTCGCGACGACCTCCTCGGCGCATTCGGCGACCCAGCCAAGACGGGCAAGCCAGGTGGCTCCGACATCCGCGCAGGCAAGCGCACCGCGCTCGTTCGCGAGTGTGAGCGCGCGGCCCTCCCCGAAGAGCGTGTCCTCCTGGCCAGCGTGCTCGGGCGCGGCAACGCGACGGCTGCCGAGGTGGAGAGCGTGCTCGTGATGTTCGATCGGACAGGCATCAAGGAGCGCGTTGAGCAGAGGCTTCATGCGCTCATCGAGACCGCACGCGCCGCGCTCGACACCACGCTCCTCACGCCAGCAGGCATTGAGATGTTGAATGAGCTCGTCGCTGCGCTGGCCTGGCGCGAGACCTGAAGACGCGGTCTGATTCACCTCTTTCGTTGGGTGTCTGGCCACAGACCTCAGAGACGCTGTACGAAGAGAGCTGAATGTCAGAACCTCGCGCCATCGTCGGAATCGATCTCGGCACCACGCACACGGTCGTCGCTTACGCGCGGCTCGATGTTCCTCCGACATCCGAAGAAGCCAAGCCACGGATCTTCCCGATCGAGCAGCTCGTGGCTCCTGGCGAGATCGAGGCGCGACCGCTCCTGCAATCGCTGCGCTATCACCCAGCCGAAGGAGAGCTCGCAGAAGGCGCGATGACGCTCCCCTGGGAAGCTCCGTTGCTGGCTGGCTCAAGCGTCCCGTACATCACCGGCGAGCTCGCACGTGCGCTCGGAACGCGCGTGCCGGGAAGGCTTATCGCGAGCGCGAAGAGCTGGCTCTCGCATGCGGGCGTCGACAGGTCTGCAGCGATTCTTCCGTGGGGCGCGCCCGATGGCATCGGCAAGGTCTCACCCGTCGTCGCGAGCGCGAGCTACCTCGCGCATGTCCACGCGGCTTGGAACGCTCGGTTTGTGGGTTCCGGGAAGGCGTTTCCGAATATGCCGCTCGCCGAGCAGGAGATCGTGCTGACGATCCCGGCGTCGTTCGATGAGGGCGCGCGCGCCTACACCCTTGAGGCTGCGCGCCTTGCAGGCTTGCCCCGCGTACGCCTCGTCGAAGAGCCCCAAGCGGCCTTCTACGACTGGCTCGGGCGCGCTTCGGACGTCACGCAGGTCGCGAGCGATCTCAAGCTCGCGCTGGTGATCGACGTGGGCGGCGGCACGACCGATCTGACCTTCATTCGCATCGAGCCACGCGCATCCGAGACGAGCACGCTGCGCCTCTCGCGCATCGCCGTCGGCGACCACCTCATGCTCGGTGGCGACAACATGGATCTGCTCCTCGCTCGCGAGGCCGAGGCCCAGCTTGGAGGCAAGCTCCCCAGCGCGCGCTTCACGCAGCTCGTGCAGCAATGTCGCGACGCGAAAGAGCGCTTGCTCGGCGAGGCCCCACCCGAGAGCGCACGCGTCACGGTGCTTGGATCAGGCTCCAAGCTGGTTCAAAGCGCGCTCTCCGCCGAGCTCAAGAAGAGTCATGTCCACAGCCGCATCGTCGATGGCTTCTTTCCCCTCGTCGACATGGATGCGCGTCCTCAGCGTCGCGCCTCAGCCATCGTTGAATTCGGCCTTCCCTATGTCGCCGATGCCGCGATCACCAAGCACGTCGCGGCTTTCATCGCGCGCCATCAGAGCGTCGCCAAGGAAGCCGTTGGTGATGGCCTGATCGACGGCCTGGCCCTGCCCGATGCTGTGCTCCTCAACGGCGGCGTCTTTCGCGGTGAGCCCCTCGCCACGCGCATGGTCGATGTGCTTCGCGGATTCCGAAAAGGCGCGCCGCTTCGCGTCCTTGAGAACACCGAGCCTGAGCTCGCGGTCGCACGCGGAGCCGTCTTCTATGGCCTCGCAAGACGCGGCGTCGGCATGAAGATAGGCGGCGGATCCGCACGCTCGTACTTCCTGATGTTGGGTGCGCAAAAAGGGCAAGAAACAAAGGGAGAACGCGCTGTTTGTCTTCTCCCGCGTGGCGCCGAGGAGGGCGAAGAGGTGCACCTCTCCGCACGCTCGTTCGCGCTGAAATTGGGCCAGCCTGTGCGCTTTCATCTCGCGTCTTCCGTCGGCCAAGCGGCCTATGTGCGCGCTGGGGATCTGGTCGAGCTGGTCGACCCCCCATCGCCCGGTTCCCCGAATGTGGAAGCGTCCAAGCAGAATGACGACGAGACCTCGCCGGAAGTCTTGCTGCTTGAGCGCGATCTCTTTCGTCCGCTTCCCCCGATCGCGGCTGTGCTCGATGATCGGGAGAGTGAGGGCAAGCCTCAGGGCTCACGTGAGGCGCGCGTGACGCTGGCTGCGATGCTCACCGAGATAGGCACCCTTGAGATGAGCTGCCTCGCTGAGGGCGATGCATCGCAGCGCTGGAACCTCGAGCTTCAGCTGCGTGGCGATGCCGGTGAGAGCGAGCTGACACCCCAGCGCATCACCCAGCTTCATCCGCGCTTTTCCGAGGCGAAGGCCAAGATCGATATCGTCTTTGGCAAGAGCGAGACGTCGATGGAGAGCAAGCCGTGGAAGACGCTGCGCCAAGATCTGGAGAGGATCCTCGGGCCCCGCGGATCGTGGGAAACACCCCTCTTGCGTGAGCTCTGGGGCTCGCTCTTCGCCGGCGCGAAGCGTCGAAGGCGCAGCGATGATCATGAGCGTGTCTGGTTCAACCTGATCGGCTTCTGTCTTCGCCCAGGCCTTGGCTATCCGCTCGATGGCTGGCGTGTGAAGCAGCTCTTTGAGCTCTTCGATCAGGGTGTGCAGTTCGCACCCGAGGCGCAGAATTGGTCCGAGTGGTGGACGCTCTGGCGGCGCGTCTCAGGCGGCCTCGATGCTTCGCAGCAGACGAAAATATTGAACGTGTTGGAGTTCTATCTGCACCCACCTGGAGGCCGAACGCGTGCACGTCCTGCAGGTCCGCGTGCTCAGGGCTACGACGATATGGTGCGGCTCGCGGCCTCGCTGGAGCGTGTCTCGGCCGAGCAAAAAACGCGGGTTGGTAACTGGCTCATTGAGCGCCTTCAAGAGCACAACGAGGGCTCGTTCTCGTGGTGGGCGGTCGGTCGCATCGGCGCGCGCGTTCCCTTTCATGGCAGCGCACACACGACCGTCTCGCGCGGCGTCGCCGAGCAGTGGCTCGCGTCTGTGCTTGCGCTCGATTGGGCCCAGGTCGAGCCGGCGGCCTTCGCTGCGATGCAGCTCGCACGCGCGAGTGGAGACCGTCAGCGCGACATTGATGAGCCGCTTCGCGAGGAGGTCATTCGTCGTCTTGAGGTGCGCGCGGAGGCTCCGGGAAAGCCGGTGCCGCAAGCATGGATTTCGCTCGTGCGTGAGCCGACGAGCCTCGAGACCGAGACCGCGCAGCGCATCCTCGGCGAGAGCTTACCGCCAGGCCTCGTGCTGGTCTGAATCGCGTTGGCTCCGCGCGATCGGATATCGTCAGCTGTGTTGGCTAAATCCGAATTCTGCGGCCATGGACCCCCGCGCCCTCAGCGCGGACGGATCCGTCCAGGGCCACGCACCCGCGCTTTCTCCTGACGTAACGACTGCTCTTTTTCGGCCGTGAGGATCAACACGCACGCCTTCCGCATCGTGTCTTCAAGCATCGCTTGATTCCTTGTCCCGCTTTCCCTTACCAACGACCTCGCTCCTTCGCTGCACTCGAAGAGCGATTCGTTTCACCGATAGGTGAACCAGCAACCAAGTCAATGCGCAAGAAGCCCGGCACGAAGCCCGGGGGCAGCCTGAAGACGACGTGGGACACGTGGCGAAAACGTCTTTGGGTTGGGCGATGAGCGAGCGACAGCCGAGAGGCTGGCGGTACAGGCAGCGATGGAGACTGTGATTCGAAAAGTGCACCCCGGAGGTCTTGTGGCGGTCGATATTCGTAGTCCTGGAAAGCGCGTAGAGGCGAAGGCGATGGATCTGAGCGCGGGCGTGCATGTGGCGCGGCGCTTCAGTGAGCCTGGCCAAGACCCGCTCGATCAGATCACCTATGAGCGGCGCGATAGCGTCATCACCAACCCCGATGGATCCATCGTCTTTGAGATGCGCGGTGCGGAGATCCCTGAGAGCTGGTCGCAGCTCGCGACCGACATCGCGGTCTCGAAATACTTCCGTCGCGCTGGTCTCAAGGGCGAGAGCCAGGGCAACAACAAGGGCGCCGTGACGAGCGTGCGACAGATGGACGTGCGCATCGCGAAGACGATTCGCGAGTCTGCAGAGCAGCAGGGTGGCTACTTCGCATCGCGTGAAGAGGCCGACGCGTTCGAGGCCGAGCTCAGCTATTTGCTCGTCACCCAGCGCGCCGCATTCAACTCTCCGGTCTGGTTCAATCTTGGGCTCTGGCATCGCTACGGCATTGATGGCCAAGGCGGGAGTTGGGCCTGGGATGAGAAGCGCGAGGAGGTCACCGAGACCTCCAATGCCTACGAGCGACCGCAGTGCTCTGCCTGCTTCATTCAGTCGGTCGATGACGACTTGATGAGCATCTACGATCTGATGAAGACCGAAGCGCGCCTGTTCAAATATGGGTCGGGAACGGGCTCCAACTTCAGCGCGCTTCGCGGCCGCAACGAGAAGCTCGCAGGGGGCGGCACGAGCTCTGGATTGATGAGCTTCCTCGAGGTGCTCGATAGAGCTGCGGGGTCCACCAAATCGGGAGGAACCACACGTCGCGCCGCGAAGATGGTCTGTCTCGATATGGACCATCCGGAGATCGTCGACTTCATCGAGTGGAAGGTACGCGAGGAGAAAAAAGCGCGCGCTCTCATCGCAGCGGGCTTCTCCAGCGACTTCAACGGCGACGCCTACCACACGGTCAGTGGCCAGAACTCGAACAACTCACTGCGCATCACCGACGCCTTCATGCGGGCTGTCGAGCAAGACGGTGATTGGCAGACCACGCAGCGCACCAACGGCGAAGTGGTCGAGACGTTCAAGGCCAGAGAGCTTTGGAAGAAAGTGGCCGACTCCGCATGGCAGTGCGCTGACCCTGGCCTCCAATACGACACCACGATCAACGCCTGGCATACGTGCCCGAACACGAGCCGGATCCGCGCGAGCAATCCGTGCAGCGAGTACATGTTTCTCGACGACACGGCCTGCAATCTCTCGTCGATCAACCTCGTGAAGTTCCTCGATGAAGACGGCAACTTCGATGTGGAGGGTTATCGCCACGCCATCCGCGTGATGTTCCTCGCGCAAGAAGTGCTCGTCGATCTCTCAAGCTATCCGACGAAGAAGATTGGCAAGAACAGCCACGACTACCGCCCGCTCGGTCTTGGCTACGCGAACCTCGGCACGCTCTTGATGCGATTGGGCATCTCTTATGACTCGGACCTTGGGCGCGCGTGGTGCGCTGGATTAACCGCCATCCTCACGGGCCACGCCTATCGCGTCTCTGCCGAGATGGCCGCTTCGAAGGGGCCCTTCGTGGCCTATGCCCGCAACCGTCAGCCGATGCTGCGCGTGATGGGCAAGCATCGCGATGCGGCCTATTCGATCGATCGAGCGGGCTTCCCCGGCACCGTGGGACGCGGCGACTCAGGGCTCCCGCGCGATGTTCTCTCCGCTGCGCGTGAGGACTGGGACATGGCAGTTCAGCTCGGCGAGCAATACGGCTATCGCAACGCGCAGGCGACGGTGCTCGCGCCCACCGGCACGATAGGCCTCTTGATGGACTGCGACACCACGGGCATTGAGCCCGACTTCGCGCTCGTGAAGTTCAAGAAACTCGCAGGGGGCGGCTACTTCAAAATTGCCAATCAGAGCGTGCCAGAGGCGCTTACGCATCTTGGCTACTCGCCCGCGCAAGTGGCCGATATCGTCTCGTATGTGAGCGGCACCAACACCTTCACCGGCGCCCCCTATTTGACCCGCGCGATGCTGATCGAGAAGGGCCTCACCGAGAGCGAGCTGAACAAGGCTGAGAAGGCGCTGCCCGGAGTCTTCGATGCCTCGCAGGCATTGAGCCCTTGGGTGATTGGCAGTCATGCATTGGAGCGATTGGGCATCGAGCCCGCGGTCTACAACAGGGCTGGATTCAACCTGCTCAAGCACTTTGGATTGACCACTAGGCAGCTTGGTGAACTCAACGATACGGTCATTGGCCGCATGACGATCGAGGGCGCGCCACACCTTCGAACTGAGCACTACTCCGTCTTCGATTGCGCGAATCGCTGCGGAAAGCATGGCAAACGCTACCTTCAGCCGATCTCGCACGTGCGCATGATGGCGGCGGCGCAGCCCTTCCTCTCGGGCGCGATCTCCAAGACCGTCAATCTGCCCAACGAGGCGACGGTCGACGATGTAGCCGAGATTTATCACGAGGGCTGGAAGCTCGGCTTGAAGGCCGTCGCGCTCTATCGCGATGGCTGCAAAGCGAGTCAGCCGCTCAATACGACAAGCCAGGATGAAGACGAGAAGACCGAGGCCAAGAAGGCCGAGGCCGTGCTTGAGAAGACGATGCCCAGCTCGGCATTGCCCCACGCCGCACTGACCTACATCGAGCCACCGAAGAAGAAGCAGATTGAAGGGCTCACGCCGCCGTCGACGGTGCGTCATCGCCTTCCCAAGAGGCGCCGCGGCTTCACGCAGGAGGCGCGCATTGGCGGTCACAAAGTCTTCTTGCGGACTGGCGAGTACGAAGATGGACAGCTCGGCGAGATCTTTGTCGACATGCACAAAGAAGGAGCGGCCTTCCGCAGCTTGATGAACTGCTTTGCGATCGCCGTCTCGATGGGCCTTCAGCACGGCGTGCCGCTCTCAGCCTACGTCGAGCAGTTCACCTTCACGCGCTTTGAGCCGAGCGGCATCGTCGAAGGTCACCCCAACATCAAGTTCTCCACCTCGCTCGTCGACTACATCTTCCGCGTGCTCGGTGTGGAGTATTTGAAGCGCTACGACTTCGCGCAGGTGCCCCCTGAAGCGTCCCGCGAAGAGCTCACGAACCCCACAGACCTCAGCTCGCCGCGCCTCACGCAGAGCGCAAGCGTGCAGCCTGCCGACTACCAGGCGCCGCAGCAGGTCGAGCTCACCTTCGCAGGACGCACCGAAGAGCAGGCGACGCGGGCCAAGAGCGTCCTTGATCAACAGAACGAGAACATGATGGGCGATGCACCGATGTGCGATGGCTGTGGCCACATCACCGTGCGCAGCGGCGCTTGCTACAAATGCCTCAACTGCGGCGCGTCGCTAGGCTGTAGCTGATATGCAAGCCAGAGGTTGCACATGACGGGTTTGCGGATCCTTGTCAGTCAGTCGATATGCAACTCAAAGGTTGCATGTTTTCTGCCCCTACTCTTGCTCGCCTGTGAGCCCGCAACTGACATGCTCGATGCGGCGCTGGATGCGACTGACATGCTCGATGTGGCGACGCAGGACGCGACTGACATGCTCGATGCCGCGACGTTGGACGCCACGTCGAGCCTGGATGCCACGTCGAGCCTGGATGTAACTGCGATCGATGCGGCAAGTCTTGAGGATGCCTCACGTGTTGCGTTTCGATGGCTGCCCGAGCCGCTGATTGGCATACCGGCGCGCGCAGAGCTCTTGCCTCTGCCGGGGATGGGCGTGGGCAATCCGGTGGTAACGAGCAACAACCCCGAGGTGTTTAGCGGCGACGGCCTGCTCTATGGCAATGCACGTCCCTCGCCCACGCGCGGCGGCATGGCGTACCCGCTCTCGGGCGATTTCGGCGTCTACCTTCACCACGTCAATCGCGCGGGTGCTCTTCGCTATGTGGGCATCTTGGTCACGAATCCGAACGCCACGGCGGTCACGCTCAGCGCACGCGGCTCGGGCTACTCACAGACAGAAACAGGCGGGCTCGGGCTTGGTTTGAGCCCTGACTATCGCGTCTCTCGCGAGTGGATCGTCGACGCCCCAGAGACCCGTGTGGAAGGCGCTGTCCTCGCGCCCTCGATGGGCATTCTCCTCTGGCAGAAGCGCGTGAACGACAACGCGGAAGTGGACGGCCGCTTCGCGATCCAGGCGAGCGCACCGGTCTTCGTCTACGTCGTCTCCACCTCGGACGCCTCGCTGGCGTCGGCGCTGACCGCATCGCGGATCGACGCGCCAGGAGACTACCTAACGAGCGGCACGCCCCCTCCACCCTTCGGTCGGGAAGCCGGCGTGTACGCGCACGACACGTGGCAGTCGCGCATCCGCTTGGACGTGCCGCGCACGGGCCACCTCGCGTTCATGGTGAACACGGCCACGGGTGGCGGCCTCTCTCCCGTACAAGCCTTTCCGGCGCTCGCGCACTACGACGCAAGCGCGGCGGAAGCGGTCGGTATGTACGGAAATGTATATGATTTCGATATCTCACTGATTCATGACGGGTCCGATGCAGCACCTCGGCGCGTCCGCCTCCAATTTCATAGCCTCTCCCGGGGAACAGCCTCGCGCTGGTGGGACGGCGTGGGCCTCCTCGATGGACGCGAAGTGGTCCTTCGCCACGTGCCGGGGTCTGTGTCGACCCTTCTCACCGAGGTGACGATCATGCCCGGTGAGACAAGGCGCGTTCGCTTCCAAGCGATGGTTCCAGGGCTCACCTCCATCCCTCAGGCTCTCACGATCGAGTCCCTCCCATGAGCGAGCCCAACGTCCAATCTCTGCTCGGCGACTGGAACATCGTCGCTACCACGCTGACCTTCTGGCGCGGCAAATACGCGCCCCGCGTGACCTACCGCGAGCTCGGCGATGCACGCTGGCTCGACACGATAGAGTGGACGAATAAGCGCCGAACGTCGCGCTCGCTCTCTGGCATCAACCGGCTCTCGGCAGCTCTCGAAGCGCCCGCGACCTCATGCCGTTTTGCATGGCGCGGCAAGGGGCCGATGTTCTGGATCACGAGCGAGTGGCGTTTCGTGGCGCTTCATCCTGAAGGCCGGTGGGCTGTCACTTGGTTCTCTCAAGCGACGCTCGGCATCACCCCTGCGGGCATGGATGTCTATGCCCGCGCGGGCCAGTTGCCTGAGCTCCGAGAGGTGAATGGATCCCTCGATGAAGGCGTGCGCGCGTTGCTCAAGGACGTGCCCAATGTGCCGCCCTTCGCAGGCTTCTACCGAACGCTTCGCTGAAGCCAGAGCGAGTTCAACGCAGCGTCTGCGTCGCCGCCGTCTGCCCTTGAATGCGCTGAATCCACATCGCGGTATCGGGTGTCGGCACGCGTGCGATGAACACGAACGCGCCAATCCGTTGGCGGAAGAAACCCATGATCACCGTCACAGGAACGGCGCCGTGCATGCCAGTTGCCATGAGCATCAACTCGCGCTCCGTGGCCTCACCCACAGGGTTCATCTGACCGAGCTCGGTCACGCCGAGCTGCTGCGCGCCCATCATGCCCATCTGCTCGCCGATCTCATGATCGGTGCCTGTCTCATAGGACCAGATCAGCGCAGGCGTATTGCCCTCATCAGGGTTCGCGTTGGGTGGCGCGTAGATCAGAAGATGGGTCTGCGAGATGGGCTGGAGCACCATGCCTACCGGCGGAGGTTGGGTGAGCCCCAGCGCGTGCACGGCATCGAAAGGCAGGGAGAGATCGAAGTGCATGCCGCTCACCAAGCGATTGGCCTCTTCGACTGTGGGCGCGGAAGCCATCACGACAGCCGCAGCTCCCTGCGCACGAAGAGGCCGCGCGACGAGCATGCCTATGGCCTCCTGGCAGACGATGCCCTCCACGCTTGAAGTGCACGAACGCGTCGCCTGAAGGTCCGCCATATTCGCCGTGATGAACGAGGGATCATTCGCCATCGATGGCGGCGCTTCGACGACCGCGAGGAAGCTTGAGCAGGCGGGAATGACGTAGACAACATTGCCTTCGGAGAGGGTCACTCCAGCGGGCAGAGGCACCAGCACGCGCGAGCCATCGACATGAGATGGCTGCCACTGCGCGATCGCCTCCGCGCTCAGATCACACTGCGACGTGCCTGGCGATCCGTTGCCATTCGCATTGTTTGCTGTGCCCTGATGGACAGCTCCTCCGCCACACCCGAGCGCGAGTGCAGTGAGGAGCGAGAAGGCGATCAATGAAGACGAAGAGCGAGCATCCGTGCGCATGAATTCGCTTATCGCACGCTGACCTTTCGCGAACAACGGTGGCTCCTGCAATGCAACGATGCGGAGATGGCGACGCCCTACCTTCGACGTGTGTATCTCCGTCGCGATCGCCCCCTCGACGTGACGACGTACCCAGGCTCGATCCCCTTCGTGCCAAACCTCGATCTCGCCTTCGAGCACAACATCACCTTCTTCGTGGGCGAGAATGGCAGTGGCAAAAGCTCGCTGCTTGAGGCGCTCGTCTCACTGAGCGGGTTGCCCGTTGCTGGGGGAAGCAAGAACGACCTCGCCGATGGGAAGCCTCCCGAGAATGACGCCTCGCTCGCGGCGCATTTGCATATCGGTTTTACAAGACGCCCGAAGCACACATTCTTCTTTCGCGCGGAGCTCCAGGGACACCTCGCGAATCGCCTCGATCAGCGTCGTGACGATCCCGACTTTGGGGGTGACCCCTATGCGATCTATGGTGGCCAATCACTGCATACGCGCTCGCACGGCGAGGCGTTCTTGGCTGTGCTGACCAACCAACTGCGTGATGGTCTCTACTTCCTCGATGAGCCTGAGTCGGCGCTCTCACCGCAGCGCCAACTGGCACTCTTGGCGGCGATGTTTCAGAGCGAAAAACAAGGCGCGCAGTTCGTCATTGCGACGCACTCACCGATTCTCCTGACGTATCCGAACGCCCGAATTCTCTCTTTCGATGACGGCGCGATCACGCCCATCGAACTGACCGATACGCCTCACTACCAGATCACGCGCGGCATCCTAGAACACCCCGAGCGCTACTGGCGTCATCTGAGGGAGTGATCCGAGACGTAGACCGCGCCGGAGATGCCGAGGTCGTTGTTGTAGGGCCGTTGATGAGGGCGCTTCCGCCGTCCTCAAAGTTCGCTCCGACCGCGAGCGTGTTGCCATCGGCGCTCAATGCGACGGCATGTCCAAAGTAGTCCGTGAATCCCACGTTCGTGGATTTGATGAAGGCCTCAAGCGCGAACGTGCTCGGGGGGTTCAACATACAGCTCAGACCGTCGCCTGCGAAGCGGACGGTGCATCGGCAAGTGCGGCCGACGATCTCATCGGTGCACGTCGCGTTGACGTCACAG
>Ga0105045_10004472_pt1 | contig 12151 bp, 7 predicted proteins | sample MAT02_FD_78089 | JGI IMG/M metagenome (GOLD analysis project Ga0105045, IMG submission 78089) | Freshwater microbial communities from Lake Fryxell liftoff mats and glacier meltwater in Antarctica - MAT-02 (megahit assembly) | ecosystem: Environmental > Aquatic > Freshwater > Ice > Liftoff... | reverse complement strand
GTTTAAATAGCCTCAATTCCTGATGGCTTCAAGTTTACTTTTGAGGCGCAAGTTTTGGTCAGTGTCCAGTTTTTCGTTATCGTCCAGATAGATCTGGTTGTCTATCCCATGAGCAATGATCTCGATCATGGCTTCCCGAACTGCGGTGTCCAGCCGGCGCAATGCGGTGACTACCCGCTCAGGATGGTTGGCAAAACACTGGGCCAAGGCCACCGAGGGCATTTCGCTTTGGGCACCCCGGTCGGCCCAAAGAGTGGCGAAGAGCTGTTGTAGCGTGGCCATGTCCTGCGACTTGCGGAAATAATCGGCAAATTCACTTAGCAAAGGATCAAACTTTTCATCATTAAATTTTTCCACCACCAGTCGCATCGCCGTTTGGGTGGTCTGTTTGGGCGCTTCGATCTGCACGCGAAAGGTGTCGGCCAGTTGTTGGTAGGCCCGAAATACCGAATCAAATAGCACCTTTTGGGCCGCCAACGGCAGTTCGCTGATCAAGGCCACTTGATCGGCTGGCACAGAGCCCGATTGATAATCCACCACCGATTGGGCTGGCCACCAAGACTGGGGATTTTTCTCACAATAGATAAAATCGCCAAATTGGGCCGGTTGCCGCTGGGCAGTTGGACTGGATGCAAGGTGCCAGCTCGGGGAGCGGTGGACAAACACCGCCAATTGGAACTGCCCCAAAGCCGAAGGAAATGGCAACAACAGGAAGGTGAGCCAACTGAACAAAAACAATTTCATGAATGGATAGTGGTCTGAAAAGCTGAAAATAAAGTGCCAAAGTAATCAAAATCAGGGGAGGGATTATCGTTTTGCCCCCTTGGTTTGGTTCCAGCCCGGCGATAATGGTTGCCGGGCCAGAGCGTCTTTAAGCTTCGTTTACCCCAATTTAATGACCGATTTCGGCTTCTTCCAGAGCGGCTGCTTTGGCTGGATCGAAGTTGTCGTCAAACTCGCCCTCCCAGCGGGCAATGACCACCGTGGCCAGGCAATTGCCGATCACATTGACCGAAGTGCGCCCCATGTCCATGAGCGCATCAATGCCCAAAATAACGGCAATGGGCCAATCGGGCAGGTTGAATGAAGCAATAGTGCCCGACAAAATGACCAGAGAAGCCCGCGCTACCCCCGCCACTCCTTTGCTGGTGAGCATAAGGGTGAACACCATGATCAACTGCGTACTGAATGGGAGATCGACCTTGGCGGCTTGGGCCACAAAAATGGCAGCCAGTGCCAAATAAAGGGTTGTGCCGTCAAGGTTGAAACTATAGCCAGTCGGCATTACGAAGGACACAATCTTGCGCGGCACCCCAATGGCTTCCATCGCTTTCATGGCCTTGGGCAAGGCTGACTCCGAGCTGGCAGTGGCAAACGCCAATGACACTGGCTCTGCAATGGCCGCCACGAACTTTTTGAGGGGAACCCTGGCGATCAGGGCAATGGGCAACAAGACCAAGAAAATAAATGCCAGCAGTGCCCCATAGAGCGTGAGCAGCAGTTTGAGCAGGTTGAGCAATACCCCAAACCCCATTTCGGCCAAAGTATAGGCAATGGCGCCCCCGACCGCAAACGGGGCCATGTACATGATCACGTTGGTAAATTTGAACATCACTTCCGACATGCTTTCCAGGGCGTTCAGCATGGTCACTTTGTAGCGCGATTTGACCTGCGACAACCCAATGGCAAATAGGATACTGAACACCACAATTTGCAACACTTCACCATTGGCGATCGATTTGGCAATGTTTTCCGGGAAAGTATGGAGCACGATCTCCTGCCAATTTTGCTCTTTCACTTTGGGGATGCCATCGGCGATCATCGCCGCCGACTGCTCAATCCCCGCCCCTGCTTGGCTCAAATTAATGGCGGCCAAACCCACAAACAGCGCAATGGTGGTCACTACTTCAAAATAAAGGAGCGATTTCCAGCCCAAACGGCCCACCTGCTTCATGTCAGAGTGGCCCGCAATGCCCACTACGAGCGTGCCGATCAACAACGGGGCAATAATGGTTTTGATGAGCCGGATGAATATATCGCTCAACACTTTCAAGTTCTTGGAAAATTCGGGGAAATCGTGGCCGAGGGCCGCCCCCACAAACATGCTGACCACGATCCAAGTGGTCAGGTGGTTGCGCCGATAGCCATAATACCCGAACAATCCAAGGCCCGCCCACCGCAGGGGCATCAGCACTGCTTCGGGCAATAACAGCACCGCGTTGGCATTGAGCACGCTCAATAAAATAGCAAGTCCACCCACGCCGGCCACGCCCCATAAAAGTTGACTGTATTTGGGTTGCTGAGGGACTGGGGCCGGGTTTACATCAAGATTGACCATAGAATAGGGAAAGTGATTAGTTGTATTGCGCAATTTAGCCAAGTTCCGGTTTTTAGCAATTTTTGGGGGCTATTTGGCGGTTTTGGCCCGAAACTCTACCCACTTGGTGTCTATGTGAACCCCAAAATTTGCACATTGGCAAAAATACCTTAATTTTCCCCCTAACATTCCCAAAGGCACTATGGCAAAGATATTAATTATTGATGACGAAAAAAACATCCGCTATTCGCTCAGGGAAATTCTTGAGTACGAAAAGTACGAAGTGGACGAGGCCAAAGATGGGGAAGAAGGACTGGAGAAATTGACCAGACAGAATTTTGACATTGTGCTTTGTGACATCAAAATGCCCAAAATGGATGGGCTGGAGGTGCTAGAAAAAGCCATGGAACTGGGCAAGGACACTCAGTTTATCATGATTTCGGCCCACGGCAGTATCGAGGCGGCGGTAGAAGCTACCAAGAAAGGAGCCTATGATTTTATTCAAAAGCCACCCGATTTGAACCGGATGCTGCTCACCATCCGCCATGCACTGGACAAATCCTTCCTAGTGGCTGAAACCAAGGTGCTGCGGAAGAAAATCGCCAAGTCGATCGACATCATTGGCGAGTCGGAAGCCATTAACCGGGTCAAGGAAACGATTGAAAAGGTGGCCCCGACCGAAGCCAGGGTAATGATCACGGGCCAAAATGGTTCCGGCAAAGAACTGGTGGCCAAGTGGCTGCACGCCAAAAGTGGGCGGTCCCAGATGCCTCTGGTGGAGGTCAACTGCGCGGCCATCCCCTCCGAATTGATTGAAAGTGAGCTGTTTGGCCACGAAAAAGGTTCGTTCACCTCGGCCGTCAAACAACGAATTGGCAAGTTTGAGTTGGCCAACGGGGGCACGCTGTTTCTCGACGAAATTGGTGATATGAGCCTTTCGGCCCAAGCCAAAGTGTTGCGCGCCCTGCAAGAGCACAAGATTACCCGAGTAGGTGGCGACAAGGAAATCAAGGTGAATGTGCGGGTGCTGGCCGCTACCAACAAAAATTTGAAAGAAGAGATTAAAAACAACAATTTTCGTGAAGATTTATATCATCGCTTGAGCGTCATCGTCATTGATGTGCCACCGCTGAAAAACCGCATTGGGGACATTCCGCTTTTGATGGAACATTTTCTGGATGATATTTCGGCGGAATACGGCACTCCAAAAAAAATCCTCACCCCAGAGGCCATTGCCAAGCTCCAGAGCTACGAGTGGACGGGCAATATTCGCGAACTGCGCAACGTGGCCGAACGGCTTTTTATCATGTGTGGCAACGAGATTACTGCCCAAGACGTGGAAATGTATGCCTAAATATGCTTGTGCCCGAGCGAACAAAATTCACTCGGGCACAAGCATAATTGCCCGGAACTGCCAAGCACACTTTGGCCGAAATCGGTCTATGGTTTGGCCAAAAATTTGCTCAACCGGCCCAATTGATCCGTGCCAATCAGGCCAATGCCATTCGCGATCAATACTTGCCAGACCGCTTCATTTTCAGGGCTGGCCCAAAAACGCAGCTTTTTTCCCTGCCGATTGGCTTGCTGGGCCAAAGCTTGCAGTTTGAACAACTCCTTTTCTGGAATCGGCCCCTCCCCTTTCCAGCCAAGTATTTTTCCGTACCGATCACTGATCACGGGCATCAATTCGGTTGGGTAATCTTTGTCCAACTCATCGGGACGGCCATCAATGGCCACCCAACGCATTTTTTCTTTCATTACAGTTTCAACGGGCCGATTGCCCGAAAGGAACACCAACAAAGCACCTTGGTGCACTGTTCCATCGTTCCAGTGAGTTAAAATCTCTTGGTAATCAGCCAATTGTGCTTTTAGTACTTGATAAGTGGCCTCCGATTCGGTCTTGATATCGATCATCAAATAAATGGGCGGCGCGTAATTGGGATAGACTTGGCCACCATTTTCCTTGATCCGCTTTTGCAGCGGCCCCAAATACAACTCTTTCAGCGTTTTGGCCGTGCCCAAACGGGGGGCGTTGTGCGAAACATATAGCTCCCCATTGACCAAATGAACATCGGCTTCAATACTGGTGAATCCAGCCGCCAATGCCTCAAAAAGCGGCGTGGCGTGCTCGTAATCGTTGTGGGCATGGGCTTTGGGGTGGACGATCACCTGCCCAACCAGCGCAGGGGCCAAAAAGCAGGATATAATAAAGGCAAGGAACGGTCGCATGGTGCTGCTGTCTCAACAAGTTTGATTGACAAATTTAGCTAAATTAGGCTACGAAGTTGGCCAAAATCAGCAACTGCCCAGTCAGTTATCCCACTGATCACTTTACTGAAACGATGAGTTCACCTACGCGGGCAGCATCCACCAGATTTCAAATCTACGCAAATCGTCCATTTAATTCTCAGCAAAGGCACCAAAGCTGCCAACGAGCCACGCATGGTCGTGCCGGTTGCTAGGCATGCCCACAACAAGCCATTGAGCGCAACATCGCTGAACTGACCACCGAAAGCCCTGAAGTTCTAGCGCAAAACAGGCAACTGAACTTCAGGGCATTGGCTCATTTGACGGCCAACTCACCCACTTTATTTTATTTCTTTGCCCCCCGCAATCAAGTTGCTGAACAGGCGGTAAGCACCGGGCACACCGGCCGGCAGTTGCCGAAAAAAAGCGTATCCCGTATAAATAAAGGCCCCTTTGCCGTGTTTGGCGTACAGTAGGCCCCCCGGCAAGGGCGTGCGGCCCGGATCGGCACAAGCCAGTATTGTTTCGTAGCTCTTGTCCCATTGATCGGCAAAATAGAGGCCGCGCTCTTGGACCCAATCCTTGAAATCTTCGTCCGTAATTTTATTGGGCACATTGAGCAAGGCATGGCCCGGGGCCAAAATGGAAACGGGGGCCTCCTCCAGCGTTACACGATCACGGGAAATGCGGAAAGGCATGGGGCCGATGTCCTTGGTGACCAAGCCAAAGTTGACATTGTACTGCACGATCACCGTGCCGCCCTTTTTGACGTAATCCAGCAATTGTGAGCCGTGGAATTTAAGGCGACCCTTGGCGTTGTAGGCGCGGATTCCGGTAATAATGGCATCAAACCGGCTCAAATCAGTGTTCTCAAAATTCTGTTCGTTCAACTCGGTAACCGTGTAGCCGATTTGCCGTAGGCTAGCCGAAATCTCATCACCGGCTCCTTCATAATAGCCGATATTCGTGCCCCGGACTTGGATGTCAAGCTTCACCGCCCGGGCTTGGGGTCGGGGAAACAGGGTTTGGATCGGGATATGGGGATAGGAAATTTGCTCCATGCCAAAGGCTGGCTGCCCATTGATCTTGACGCCAATCGTGACCACGCTCTTATCACGGGGGGGGAACAATTTGAACACCACGCTTTTTTCTTCTTCCTTGAAAGTCATTTGATAACTTATTTCGGCAGGTTCGCTGCGCCACCCGGCCGGCAGATCCAGTTCAACCACGCCCTGAGTTTTGCTTCGTCCCGCCTTCAACACGATGTGCACGTCTTTGGGTTCTTCGCCCGAAAATACATAGACCTGTTCTTTGGGGTTGGCCGTCATCTCGGGAACTACCTCAAAAGGTCGGTACAATTCACCGTCCACCCGATGGGTCCACTTGTGGAGCATGGGCACGTCATAGGTGAACAAAATGCCTTCCAGTTCCACCCCAAAAGTGACCACTGTCTCCGAAGGGCTTTCGGGCAGGCCCACCAGCAATTGATCATCAACTTGGTACATGCCTTTCTGTAGCGGCTGGCGCAACCAATAGGGCTGGGTAATTTGAGTTTTATCGCTCAACTTGTACTTTCGCTTCTGCACCACGGGCACGTTGGTCAGCAACATTTTGTCGAGACTGGGCTGGGCGCTTTGATCAAATTTGGCTTGGCAAACCTTCCAAGTGGCTTTTACCTCATTGCGTTTGAGGGCAATGAGGGTTGTGTTGATCGAATCGCCCGCCACTGCTGAGTATTCATCGGCGGTCACTTCAAACCATAGACCGGCACACTCACGGATTACTTCCTGCAAATCCCTCTTTTTGGTTTTCAACCAATATTTTTCTGTTTCGTCGGTACCGGGCATTTTGTCCAATTCGCGATAGGCTTGCAATAGCAGCGGCAGGCTGGCTTGGGGTTGATCGGGCTTAAACTTGTCATAAGCCTCTTTGAGGATCTTGCCAATTTTGTCACCGCCTTTGATCCGGGCCCACGTGGGGTCTATGCCCTCAAAAAGGGTTTTGGGCACTGCTTTATCCCCGATTTTAGGTTGGAGGTACTCAATGCGCGCGCCCCGATCCTTGCCCGACCCAAAGCCCTGGCTTTTGTGCTGGGTGCGGCTGTCCATCGCGATGTCGTAATAACTCTCGCCCAGCAGGGGGTTGTAGAGGCCCACATCCACTTTGAGCAGGCCGGTCTCGTCCACTTTGGTGGTATCGCTGAACCCCGGCCGCCATTTGTTCCAAAGCAATCGTTTGGGTTGCCAAGCGGGGTAATGGGCCAACTGATCGGGGTACCGACTGGGATTGCCGGCCGCTTGAAATGCTTCTTCGGCCAACAGTGCAGAGGAAGTGTGGTGGCCGTGGCCCGCCGTGCTATCAGGGGGGAAGCGGGTGATGATCACGTCGGGCCTAAACTTGCGGATGATCCACACCATGTCGGCCAGCACCCGATCCCGATCCCAAAGCAGGAGCGTTTCCTGGGGGTTGCGCGAGAACCCAAAATCATTGGCGGTCGAGAAAAACTGTTTGCCCCCGTCGATCCGGCGGGCGGCCAGTAGTTCTTGGGTGCGGATCAGGCCCAGCAGATAACCTTGTTCGCTGCCGATCAGGTTCTGGCCGCCGTCGCCCCGGGTCAGTGAGAGGTAAGCCGTTTCATAGTTTTCGTGCTTGGCCAGATAAGCAATGAGCCGGGTGTTTTCATCATCAGGATGGGCCGCCAAGTAAAGGACCGATCCCAAGGTTTGCAACTTTTTGAAAGCCAATTGTAAATCACTGGCTTTCATTGGTTTAAGGGCTTGGGCGAAGAGTTGGGGGGACAAGCCAGCCACCAAAATCATTACAATTAGTCCGAAAAGTAATTTTTTGTGCATCTCGATCAACGATTTGAGGAAGAACAAACATACTCATTTAGGGGCAGTTTACCTTGATCTTATCTGTTGAATTCAGTTTAGCACTACCACTGCGCAAAACAAATATTAGCAAAACAAATATTTGGGCTAAATTTACCCCAGTGTATTCAACGTATGCTGGCTCGACATTGCCGAAATGATCAACTCCTTGTAGATCAGGGCAACCAGTTGTGTTCATCTACCAAATTGAATTTAACTTAGCATTTATTCACCCAAAAAACAACCAAACGGCCATGCCAATTTATCATCGACTCGGCAAGATCCCCCCCAAACGACATACCCAATTTGAAAAGGCGGGGGGAGGATTGTACTATGAACAACTCTTTGGCACTGAGGGCTTTGTGGGGATGTCTTCGTTGATGTACCATCTCTATCGGCCCACGATGGTGCGCGAAATCCTCCATTCGGTGAGTGTGGCCCCCAAGATTGCCGTGGAACGCAACATTACGGCCCGTCGGATGTTGGGCTTCCAAGTGGCCCCAGCTGACGATTTCCTAACCAGCCGGACCCCACTTATGGTCAATAGTGACTGCACAATCGGAGTGGCCGCGCCCCGGCTCAGCCTCACCGACTATTTTTACAAAAATGCCGATGCCGACGAACTGCTGTTTATCCACCACGGTAGCGGCACATTGCGCACACAATTGGGCAATATTCCTTTTGAACCGGGCGATTATTTATTAATCCCTCGGGGCATTATCTACCAGCTTTCATTTGCAAACCCCAACAACCGACTGCTGTACGTAGAGTCGTCTTCGCCCATTTATACGCCCAAGCGATACCGGAACTGGTTTGGGCAACTGTTGGAACACTCGCCCTTTTGTGAACGGGACTACAAATTGCCCCAAGAACTGGAAACGCATGACGAGCGTGGTGATTTTTTGGTCAAAATTAAAAAACAGGGCGTACTGCACGATCTCGTTTTGGCCGCGCACCCGTTTGATGTCGTCGGTTGGGATGGCTACAATTTCCCCTACGGTTTCAGCATCCACAATTTTGAACCGATCACGGGCCGGGTACACCAGCCGCCCACTGTCCACCAAACCTTTGAGAGTGAACGTTTTGTGGTGTGTTCTTTCTGCCCCCGAATGTATGACTACCACCCCAAGGCGGTGCCCGCTCCCTATAACCACAGCAATATTGATTCAGAAGAAGTGCTGTATTATGTCGATGGCGATTTTATGAGCCGCAATGATGTGGAGCAGGGAATGTTTACGTTGCATCCGGGTGGGATCCCGCACGGGCCGGCCCCAGGCGCAATGGAGCGCAGCCTTGGCAAGACCGAAACCAAGGAATTGGCGGTCATGATTGACACGTTCCGCCCACTCATGCTCACTGAGGCCGCCATGAAAATTGACGATGGAAAATACTATAAATCTTGGGTGGAGTAGTTGTTTTTGGCCAACGGAGGGGACAAAAAACTCTTTGTCCCCTCCGCTGTTGAACTAAAGTGGGCTTGCCACTACGAGCGCCAAAATCGCAGCATCACTACCTCGGCCAACAGGAAAAACAGCGCTGCCACCAATAAATACCGCCAAAGTGGCAAGGCTATGTTCTTGGCACTGAACTCACTGGCAAACCGATCGGCAGCAGTACCCTCAAATACTTGGACGTTTTTGCGCCCCGCAAACAAGGCTTTTAGTTCAGCGGCCGAATAGGCCGCAAAACGCGACTCGCTCTTGTCGTAGTTGAACGCGACTTGGCCCATTGGCTGGTTGTCCCGGCGCCGGGCCAAGGTATAATTGCCCGCCACTAAGTTAGCCTTAGGGATTTCAATGACCAGTTGGTTGCCCGACAAGCGCTGGGGCGGGATCAGTTCCAGGTTAGCATTAGCGCTGTCCGCGTAGGTGAGTTTGAAAATATCATTGCGCCCATACGTTTCCCCCTCGTTCAACGGCAGGGTGATCACTGGCTCGCTGAACGAGAAGGCCAGCCGATCCGGGCTTTTGCGGCTTGAAATGGCTATTTTGTACATCACCGGGACAAAGAGCGCGTGCTTGGCAAAATTGGAATAAGCATCGCTCAAGGGGGACGCACTCAAATAAACTGTGCTGTTGAGCAGACCGAAGGTGGAAAGGAACGGCTGGTCGTTGCGGAAGTTGAGCAGGGAACTGCCCCCCGACCAACTAATGACCGGGACAGCTTCGGGCACGTTCATGTTGGGTGCTATCTTCTCAAATACGCCGTTGAAGAAAGGGTTGCGGCTATCGGGCGGGTTGAGGGCCAACCGACTGGGCGCTGCGGTTATTGGGTTGATCTTAATCCCCAACAAAGAGGTGTAGCTCTCCGGGTTGATCTGGGCCGGCGGAAAAACGACCAACGCCCCTCCCCTAGCCAAAAAATTGCGCAGAGCAACCATCAGGCCACTGTCCACTTCCCGCACCGACTGCAACACAACTACGTTGGCGGTGTTGAGCTTGTTGTAATCCACGGCAGCAATGCTGTATTTCTCCATTTTGAAGAAAGGTTCGTTGCCGTAAACACTGCTTATAAAGTTGTCATTATCACCTGAAATATGAACTATCCGAATTTCGGGGGCGACGGAAATGGTGAAGAAGTAATCGTTGTCAAAAATGACCGGATAATCGTCCACATTGATCCGGCAAGGTTTTTGGCCGGGCGTGGAAACAGCAAAATTGAGTTGGAGTACTTCACTGGCTCCCGGTTCCAAGCTCACCGTGCTGCCCGAAACCTGCTTGCCATCAATAAACAGCTTGACGATCTTATCGGTGACTCCTTGCGAACCAAAATGGCTCACTTTTACATGAAGGATGTTGTTTTCATTGATTTTGACAAAGGGATTGTCCAGCCAAACCGAATCAATGTACAAATTGGAAACATCATTGGGCGCGAGCGGGATGAGGTAGAAATTGTTGGTGCTGTCCAGATCCAAGGTGGCCAGATCACCGGACGAATATTTTTGGAAATCAGAAATCCAGAACAAATGGTTGCGCTTTTCGCTGGTATTGGCCCCGAGCGTGCTCAGTTGGCGGCCATAAACGCTTTTAAAATCGCGCCCAGTGTTACTAAAATCCATTTTGGCCAGTAAATCCGCCGCTTTGCCCGCTTCGAAGAAAAAATTCTGATCGGCTTCAAAACTGTTGTTCAGCACGGCAAACTGGGCATTTTTGGGGAATGCCTTGAGCGCTTGCCCGGCATAGTCCACCGCGGCATCAAATAGTTTCTTTCCATCCCGCTCGTTTTGCATACTGAACGAATTGTCCACATACACACTGATATAATTACTGTTGGCCACACTATCGGCCAATTTGCTGGGCAGGAAAGGCTGGGCGAAAGCCATGCACAAGGCAATGATAAACAGACACCTGGCCGCCAGCACCAGCAGGTTTTTGAGCCGGTTTCGTGAGTTTGACACGGCCTTGACATCGCGCAAAAATTGGATGTTGGTGAAAAAAACCTTTTTAGGCCGCTGGAAATTAAACAAGTGAATGATAATGGGGACCGCGATCAAAGATGAACCCCACAAAAATGCTGGATAAATAAAATTCATCAGTTCTTATATAAACTTAGCTTGCTAAGATAAAGGTTTTTTTAAGCTTCTGCAAGGTAAGTTTTTATTGACAAACATCAACGGGCCAGCACAAAATTGTACTTTAGAGAGATTAAGCACTATTTTTAATTGATTGACCAACAATTTATTAGCTACTATTGGGATCATCCAACTTTAGGTTAAATTTGCAATGTTTTTCAAGCATACCTGTTCCTTTTAAAAATTTACATCATAATGGTAGAAACGAGCACTTACGTTCCGTTCAAAGTAAAAGACATCAAGCTTGCCGAATGGGGCAGGAAAGAAATGCGCTTGGCCGAGGCAGAAATGCCGGGTCTAATGACCCTGCGCAAGCAATATGGCGAAAGCAAGCCCCTCCAAGGTGCGCGGATCGCGGGCTGTTTGCACATGACCATCCAAACTGCGGTCTTGATCGAGACTTTGGTGGTTTTGGGCGCAGAGGTTACTTGGTCTTCTTGCAACATTTTCTCTACCCAAGATCACGCGGCTTCGGCAGTCGCCGCCGCTGGGGTATCGGTGTATGCTTGGAAGGGCCTGACCGAAGAAGAATTTGATTGGTGTATTGAACAAACTTTGTTCTTTGGCGAAGATCGCAAGCCGTTGAACATGATTTTGGATGATGGCGGCGACTTGACCAACATGGTGCTTGACCGCTACCCTGAACTGATTGCGGGCATTGGTGGGATTTCTGAGGAAACCACCACGGGTGTTCACCGCTTGTATGAGCGCGTGAAGAACGGTAAATTGCCACTCCCCGCAATCAACATCAATGACTCGGTGACCAAGTCCAAGTTTGACAACAAATACGGTTGTAAAGAATCTTGTGTGGATGCCATTCGCCGGGCCACCGATGTTATGATGGCCGGTAAAGTGGCTGTCGTGGCCGGTTACGGTGACGTGGGCAAAGGCTCGGCAGCTTCGCTCAGCGGAGCTGGTGCGCGGGTAATCATCACTGAAATTGACCCGATCTGCGCCCTACAAGCAGCGATGGACGGCTACGCAGTGCGCAAAATGAGCAATGCCATTAAAGAAGCCGATATAGTGGTGACTGCCACCGGCAACTTGGGCATATTGAAGGAAGAGCATTTCCGGGCGGCCAAGGACAAAGTAATTATTTGCAACATTGGCCACTTTGATACTGAAATTGACATGGCTTGGTTGAAC
>Ga0105045_10004471_pt1 | contig 12151 bp, 8 predicted proteins | sample MAT02_FD_78089 | JGI IMG/M metagenome (GOLD analysis project Ga0105045, IMG submission 78089) | Freshwater microbial communities from Lake Fryxell liftoff mats and glacier meltwater in Antarctica - MAT-02 (megahit assembly) | ecosystem: Environmental > Aquatic > Freshwater > Ice > Liftoff... | reverse complement strand
CGTTCACATACTTCCATTCCGGGTCGCTGGACAAGGTGCGCCCGCCCCACACCCGGTGGCCGCGCCCGGCAAAGCTGCGCAGGCAGTTGATGCCGTTGGGGTTGAGCAGCTCCTGCTGGAAGGCGTTGATCTCCTGCTCGAAGCCCAGCGCCCCCAGGACCACCTCGTTGGCCGGGGCCTTGTGCACGCCGCGGTCGACATCGGTGCGGGCGTACACACCAGCGATGAAGCCCGACGGTGGCAGGGTGATCTCGCGGCGCCCGCCAGTGGGGTCGCTCACCACCACCCAGGGGTGGTACATGGCCAGGCGCGAGTCGTCGAAGTCATTGCGCATCTCGCGCACCTGGGCCACGCTCATGCCCTCGCGTGCATCGACCAGGCCCACCCGGTAGCGCATGCGCCGGCAGTGCGCCTGCATGGCCAGCAGCACACCGGCGTGGCTGGCGGCATGCGCGGCGGCGGCAGGCACCATCACGATGGCGATGTCCTCCACATCCTCCAATGCGGCCAGGCCGGTGCTGCCCAGCAGCTCATTGGTCTCGCCGGTGTAGTCGATCGGTTGGGGAACCATGCCGTCGCTGCCGTTTTGCAGCGCGATCAGGTAGCGGGGTTCGTCCAGCGTGCCGGCGGGCGGGTTCAGCGCCGGGCCGTCGCACAGCGACAGCAGCGCCGCCAGCACCGTGGCGCCGGTGGCGCCTGCAGCCACCGTGCACTGGACGGGCGAGCTGAGCGCATCCTGCCGGCGCTCGGGCGTGGCGGGCAGTGCCGTGGCCAGGCTGTTGGCGCCAGTGGGCGCGGTGCTCAGGTTGCCGTAGGTGTAGACCACCTCGCCGTTGCGGCCGCCGCTGCGCACGTCGATGGCGAAGCTGCGCTGCACCACCACCGCACCGGCCGCCCCGGCCACTGCGGCCAGGGCCGACAGCGGCAGCGTGAGCGGCGCGGCCACGCCGGGGTTGAGGTGGTTGTCGGCACTGACGCTGAAGGTCTCGCCGGTTGCGTCCAGCGTGCCGCGCAGCGTGCGCAGCGTGCCCCAGTGGGCCCCGCGGGTGAAGGCGCTGAGGTCGACGGCGTCGCTGCCCAGGCTCAGCTCGGCGGTGGTGCCGTCGCTCAGCGGGCCGGATGCCGGCTGGCGCGCAAACACCCGTGTCAGCCGGGCATTGGCCGGCAGCGCGGCCACGGTGAAGCCGGTGATCTGGCCACTGGCCACGGCCACCGGATCACCAACACCGGCAGTGGATGCAATGCTGGCGCGCTCGGCTTGCACCTCCAGCACCGCGCCCGCCAGGCGCACGATGGCGCTGGCATTCACCGGGTATTGGCCGGCAGCCAGCGGGCCCACCCCCGCCGCAGCGGCCACGCCGCTGGCCTGCAGCAGGTAGGTGGTGTCGTTGCGCGCGGCGCCTGGGGCCAGGGTTTCGCTGCGCAGCAGGTTCTCGCCGCCGCGCCAGTTCAGCTCCAGCCAGTACCCGCCCTGGTTGCCGGGGAAGCGTGCGCTGAAGGTCAGCACATTGCCGCCATCTACGCGGCTGGCACGCGCGGCGCTGCCGCCGCTGCCGTTGGCTGCCGTGCCGTTGACCCCGGCGATCACCCGCATCACATACAGCTGCTTGCCGCCGTTGTCGAAGAAGGCGCGTGCCGCATGCGCCGTGTGGTTGAGCACCGGGGTGGTGTCGAACACCAGGTCTTCGGCATCGCCGAACACCCGCTCGTAGTCGGCATAGCTGGTCACCACCTCGGGCACACCACGCAGCGGCCCGGTGCGGGTGGGCCCGACCAGGCCTGCCACGCTGGTGCCCACGCCTTCGATGGACTTGTTGCGGAAGCTGGTTTCCTCGATGTAGACACCAGGTGCAAGATATTCGGGCACGTCGCTTCTCCTTCAGGCCGCCGGTTTCAAAGTGCCGGTGGTGGGTTGAACTCAGGACACTTGCAAGACCAGACTGGTCTGGCCGGGGCTGGCCAGCGCACTGATGCGGCCCGGGCTGATGGCGATGTCGAGCTGGTTGCGCCAGCGGGGCAGTGCGGCGCTGCCGGTGCGGATGCGGGCCGTGGGCTGAGCATCGGGGTCGACTGCCGGGGAGCCTGCCGCCACGGCGCGGGCGCGCAGCACGGCGGGGAAGCTGGCTGCGGCGCCGGGTGCGGGCATGGGCAGGCGCTGCAGTGCCAGACTGAATTCCCCGGCGGCATCGGCCTGCGCGGCATACACCAGCGGCGTGGCCAGTGGCGGCGACACGGTGAGCTGCAACAGGGCCCAGGGCAGGGCATCGCCGGCTGCATCGCGCACGCGGCCACGCAGCCCGCCTTCAGGCCCGAATGCCGTGCCATGGCTGCTGCGGTACAGCCGCAGCCGGTGGCCGTTGCCGTTGCCGGCGTCGAGATTGAAGGGCCGTGGCAGGAACACGCCCATGGCATCGGCCACTGTGCCCTGCAGCACGTACAAGGCCTCGGCGGGTGGCAGCAGGTCGGCTGCGGCCGCGTTGCCCGGCAGGCTGCGCCGCAAGCCCGCCGGCCGGCTGCGCCACAACACCACGCGTCCGCTGGCCTGCGGCACCAGGCGCAGGTCTGCCGGGCCACGCAGCACCCGCAGTTGCAGCGCTGCAACGGGCACCGGCCGCCGCGCCTGGCCTTGAACGCCGCTGGCGTCGACCCACTCCAGCCAGCCGCTGCCGTGCAGCACCGTGGTCTCGAGCGTGCTGGCGCTCATGCACCATCCCCCTGGCCCACGGCGGCAGGAAACACCAGGGTGCGCACCAGCGGGCCGTCGGGCTGCATCTCGACCGGCAGCAGTCTCAGGGTCTTGACCAGATAGGGCGCGCTCAGCCGGTAGTCACCGGGCAGGCTGTCCCACAGGCGCATCAGGTCTTCGGTGCTCATGTCCTCCGGCAGCACCTGCACCACCTCGTCGGCGCCCCAGCCCGGGTCGGCCGCGCCGATGTCGCCGGCGCCCAGTACCAGGGTGCTGCCGATGGCCTGCATCGCCGCAGTGATGTAGGCCACCTCGATGTCGGCGCTGACGGTCCAGGCGATCAGCAGCAGATGCAGGTTGACCGGCAACTCCGGACGCGGCCGGCGCTGGCCTTCAGCCGGCGGCAGGTAGCGGTTGCGGCCCACCGGGTCGATGCTGATGCGGTGCAGATAGACGCCCAGTGCACTGGTGGCTGGCGCGGGCGCGGCGAGCAGGGTGGACGAACTCATCACGTTGACGGTGACCGGGCTGCCCATCAGCGCGCCCATGTGCCGCTCCAGCCGCGACTTCAAGGCTTGCAGGACTGCGAGGGTGGCTGCGTGTGACGCCATGCCGGCCAGTATGGAGAGGCCTATACGCCATGAGAAGCGGCCAGCACCACGGCGCTACGTCCTTCTGTGGACGCCGGCTGCCCCCCCTGCCCACGCCAGATGGGCCACGGCGCCAAGCCACTGGGGAATGCCCTGACGCGGAGACTTCAAGAGCGCATCACCCGATGAGTTCGCGACGCCGGTTTCCGGAATCGGCATGCGTCGGGCGTTGCCGTGGCTGCGATGGCCCAGTGCAGACAAGGTCCGCATCGGTGTGCGGGCGCGGTCTCGGCTTCCCCGGCTTGGGATGCGTCCCCGTTCTGGTCAACCCGCCTGCCAGGCACTGGCTGCATTGCGACGGCCCGGCCAGCCGTCTGGACGGGGCAGCGGGCAATTGCCGCCTTCCATCTCAGTGGGTAGGGGATCCGAATCCCGCCGTCCCGACCAGTTGCATTCGATGGCTCAGCCTCCAATAGGCGCTGACCCGTTTGGCCTCTCGGTGTGTGCAAACTGCGGTCAGGTCGCACCCCGGCCTTGATCCAGCTCCGTCGAAGCGGCATTCCACCGGCACGGCTGGCTACGACGACGCAGCCTGGCGAGCCTGGCGAGCCTGGCAAGGGCAGCGGTTCGGCGCCGGGCTGGCGGCGGTGGAACAGTGCCTGGCGGCTGAATCCGACACCGGCAGCTTCTGCCATGGCGACGTGCCCGGCATGGCCGACATCTGCCTGGCCAGCGTCATCGCGATGATGCGGGTGTTCAAGTCCCCACCAGCGGCACGCCGACGATCAGCCGCATGATGGCTGCCTGCGAAGAGATCGACGCTTTCCAGCGGGCCCAGCCGATGTTGAAAGCCGGCGCGCCGGAATGAACGAACGCGGCGCTCAGCCTGCCGGGTTGCTGATGGCGACGTGGCTGAAGCCGCCGTCGACATAGATGATCTCGGCGCTGATGCCGCCAGCCAGGTCGCTCAACAGGAAGGCGGCGGTGTTGCCGACGTCGTCGATGGTGATGGTGCGGCGGATCGGCGTGGTGGCGGCAAACTCGGCCAGCAGTTTGCCGAAATCCTTGATGCCGGAGGCGGCCAGCGTCTTGATCGGCCCGGCCGAAATGCCGTTGACCCGGATGCCCTTGCTGCCCAGGCTCTGCGCCAGAAAGCGCACGCCGGCCTCCAGGCTGGCCTTGGCCAGGCCCATGGTGTTGTAGTTGGGCACGTAGCGCATCGCGCCCAGGTAGCTCAGCGTCAGCAGCGCGCCGCCGGCACGCAGCCGGGGCAGGGCGGCCTTGGCCAGTGCGGGAAAGCTGTAGCTGGAGATGTCGTGCGCGATGCGGAAGTTCTCGCGCGTCATGCCGTCGAGAAAGTCACCGGCGATGGCCTCGCGTGGCGCGAAGGCGATGGCGTGCACGAAGCCGTCGAACTGGTCCCAGTGCTGGCCCAGGTCGGCAAACAGGCGGTCGATCTGCGCGTCGTCCGACACATCGCAGTCGAACACCAGGCTGGAGCCGAACTCGGCGGCGAACTCGGTGATGCGGTCCTTGAAGCGTTCGCCCTGGTAGCTGAAGGCCAGCTCTGCACCTTCTCGGTGGCAGGCCCGGGCGATGCCATAGGCGATGGAGCGGTTGTTGAGCACGCCCGTGATCAGCAGGCGCTTGCCGGCAAGAAAGCCCATGGGTCCGGATCCTGTGGTTGTGGGCCCTGAGGGCACCGAATCAAGCCCTGGATTCTCGCACGCCAAGGCCCGCACAGGCCTTCGGGTATTGCCGGCAGGCTGCCTGCTGGCTATAATCCGTTTTTCGCTGAAGAGCAAAGTGGGCGGACTTTCCAGCCCATTTTTTTTGCTTGAACGAAATGCATGGCGCTCGAGGCATGGCGCACCCTCGATGGGTGCGGATGTGCGTACGCATCCCTTTGGCAGAGACAACGGCAGGAACCGCACTGGGCACGATGAGTTGGAGCGAAGCGCTAGAGCGCACCGTCACCGGGTTGCATTACGACCTCGTGGACGTCGAGCGATCGGCGGGGGGATTGCTGCGCGTCACCATCGACCGGCTGCCCGGGCTGGTCTATGCCACCGGGCCCGGTGGGTTCGTGCTGGTGGAAGATTGCGAGATCGTCACCCGGCAGTTGCAGTATGTGCTGGAAGTGGAAGCGGTGGATTACGCCCGGCTGGAAGTGTCGTCGCCAGGCCTGGACCGGCCGTTGAAGAAGATCGCCGACTGGCGCCGCTTCGAGGGTGAAGAGGTCGAAGTGACGCTGTGCGAGGCCTTTCAGAACCGCAAGAAATGGCGCGGCGTGCTCGTTGCCGGCGTGGGTGACGTGGACGGCAATGCCTGGCGGCTGGTGCTGCCCGATGACAAGCCGTTGTCGCGCACCGCAGCCAAGAAGCTGGCCAAGGCGGCAGTGGCCGGGCAGGCAGAACCAGCAGCGCAGCAGACGCTGGATTTCAATCTGGATGAAGTGCGTGAAGCCCGACTGGTGCCGGTGGTCGACTTCAAGGGCCGCCGCGACGGCCTGGTGGACGACACCGGGATGGACGACGCCGGAATGGGCGGGCACGCAAGCCGTATGGCGGACAAGGTAGACGGAGGTCAGGACTGATGAACCGCGAAATGTTGATGCTGGTCGACGCGATCTCGCGCGAGAAGAGCGTGGACCGGGATGTGGTGTTCGGCGCGGTCGAGTCGGCGCTGGCGCAGGCCACCAAGAAGCTCGACGGTGGTGAGGTCGACATCCGCGTGGCGGTCGACCGTGACACCGGCGACTACGAGACCTTCCGCCGCTGGCTGGTGGTGCCCAACGAAGCCGGGCTGCAGAACCCCGACGCCGAGGAGATGCTCTCGGACGCGCTGGACCGCATTGCCGAGATCGAGGTGGGCGATTACATCGAGGAGCCGGTGGTGTCGGTGCCGATCGGCCGCATCGGCGCCATGGCGGCCAAGCAGGTGATCCTGCAGAAGATCCGCGACGCCGAGCGCGAGACCCTGCTGAACGACTTCCTGTCGCGCGGCGACAAGGTCTTCGTGGGCACCGTCAAGCGCCTGGACAAGGGCGACATCATCGTCGAGAGCGGCCGGGTGGAAGGCCGCCTCAAGCGCAGCGAGATGATCCCGAAAGAGAACCTGCGCACCGGCGACCGGGTGCGCGCCTACATCGCCGGCATCGACACCGCCGCGCGCGGCCCGCAGATCATGCTGTCGCGCTCGGCGCCGGGCTTCATGATGGAGCTGTTCGCCCAGGAAGTGCCCGAGATGGAGCAGGGCCTGCTCGAGATCAAGAGCTGCGCCCGCGACAGCGGCAGCCGCGCCAAGATCGCCGTGGTCTCGCACGACAAGCGGGTCGACCCGATCGGCACCTGTGTGGGCGTGCGTGGCTCGCGCGTCAACGCTGTCACCAATGAACTGGCGGGTGAGCGGGTGGACATCGTGTTGTGGAGCGATGACCCGGCGCAGTTCGTCATCGGCGCGCTGGCCCCGGCCAATGTGCAGTCGATCGTCGTCGACGAGGAGCGGCATGCGATGGACGTGGTGGTCGACGAGGAAAACCTCGCCATCGCCATCGGCCGCGGCGGCCAGAATGTGCGGCTGGCCAGTGAATTGACCGGCTGGCGCATCAACATCATGACGGCCGAGGAATCGAATGCCAAGCAGGCGGTCGAGAGTGACTCGATCCGCAAGCTGTTCGTCGAGAAGCTCGATGTCGACGAGGAGGTGGCCGACATGCTGATCGCCGAAGGCTTCTCCAGCCTGGAAGAAGTGGCCTACGTGCCGCTGCAGGAAATGCTGGAGATGGACGCCTTCGACGAGGACACTGTCACCGAGTTGCGCGCCCGGGCCAAAGACGCGCTGCTGACGATGGAAATCGCCCGGGAAGAGAATGTCGAGGCGGTGTCGCAAGACCTGCGTGATCTGGACGGCCTGACGCCCGACCTGATCGCCAAGCTGGCCGACGGCGGCATCAACAGCCGCGACGACCTGGCCGACCTGGCCGTCGATGAACTGGTCGAGATGACCGCCATCGACGACGAGGCGGCCAAGGCCCTGATCATGCAAGCGCGGGAGCACTGGTTCACGGCCTGACGGCCGTGCCTGTCCTCGGGATCACCATCCACCCACGCTTTTTGCACCACCGCTCGCTAGATTCGCAAGATTCGCAAGGAAATTCACCCATGGCCGTGACGACCGTCGCCCAGTTCGCAGCCGAGCTCAACCGTCCTGCCGGGACGCTGCTCGAGCAGCTGCAGTCTGCCGGTGTCGCGAAGAAGTCGCCCGACGACGCGCTGACCGAGTCAGACAAGGAGCGCCTGCTGGAGCACCTGCGCCGCGCGCACGGCACCGACAGCACCGAGCGCAAGAAGATCTCCATCGTGCGCAAGAGCACCAGCGAGATCAAGCAGGCCGATGCCTCCGGCAAGGCACGCACCATCCAGGTGGAAGTGCGCAAGAAGCGGGTGTTCGTCAGGCGTGACGATGCCCCGGTCGGCGTTGACTCGCCTGCCGTGGCGCAGGCCGAAGAGGCCGAGCTGCAGCGCCGTGAAGGCGAGGCCAATGCCCAGGCCGAGTTGCTGCGCCAGCAGGAGGAAGTGCTGGCCGAACAGGCACGCCAGCGTGCCGAGCGCGAGCGCCAGGAACGCGAAGCGGCCGAGGCCGCCGCCCGGGCCGACGCCGAGGCGCGCGCTGTAGCCGAGGCCGAGGCCGCGCGTGAGGCGGCCCAGGCCGCCGCCAAGGCTGCGGCGGCTGCGGCCATCGAGAAGGCTGCCGGCCCGTCGCCCGCCGGGCCGGTCGGCAAGGTCACTGCCGGCAAGGCCAATGCCGGCAAGGCCACGCCTGCTGCCGCCCCGCCGGCAGCCGCTGCACCAGTGGCTGCCGTACCTGCAGCACCCGTTGCCGCGCCGGTGGACGTGCCCAAACCCGGCATCCGCATCGTCAAGGCCGTCGAGGCAGAAGCCGCCGAGAAGGCTGCGCTGGAAGCCGTGTCCCGCCGCCGCAAGGCTGCCGAGGCCGAAGCCGCTGCGATTCGCGAAATGATGAACAAGCCCAAGGGGCCGCAGTTCGCGAAGAAGCCCGAGGAGCCGAAGCCGGTCCCCGGCAAGGAAGCCATTGCCGGCACCATCCACAAGCCCAAGGCCGTGCCCGGCGCACCGGGCGCGGCCACCACCACGGCAGCCAAGCCGGGTGACAAGAAGTCGGTCAAGAGCGAGAAGCTGTCGTCGAGCTGGGCCGACGACGCGGCCAAGAAGCGGGCGCTGGCTGGCAAGGGCCGCAGCGACGGCGGCGGTGCCAACCGCCCGGGTTGGCGTGCGCCGCGCGGCGGCCGCCGTGGCGAGCGCGACCAGGGCGCCAGCAACTTCCAGGCCCCCGCCGAGCTGGTGATCCAGGAAGTGCACGTGCCCGAGACCATCAGCGTGGCCGACCTGGCGCACAAGATGTCGGTCAAGGCGGCCGAGGTGATCAAGCAGCTGATGAAGCTGGGCCAGATGGTCACGATCAACCAGCAGCTCGATCAGGAGACAGCGATGATCCTGGTCGAGGAGATGGGCCACAAGGCCTTCCCCGCCAAGCTGGACGACCCGGACGCCTTCCTCGAGGAAGAGCACAACGCCACCGAGGGCGAGGCCCTGCCGCGGGCGCCTGTGGTCACCATCATGGGCCACGTCGACCACGGCAAGACCTCGCTGCTGGACTACATCCGCACCACCCGCGTGGCTGCGGGCGAGGCCGGTGGCATCACCCAGCACATCGGTGCCTACCACGTGCAGACCCCGCGCGGCATGATCACCTTCCTCGACACCCCGGGCCACGCGGCGTTCACCGCCATGCGTGCCCGTGGTGCCAATGCCACCGACCTGGTGATCCTGGTGGTGGCAGCCGACGACGGCGTGATGCCGCAGACCAAGGAAGCCATCTCGCACGCCAAGGCCGCCAAGGTGCCGATGGTGGTGGCGATGAACAAGATCGACAAACCGGGCGCCAACCTCGAGCGCCTGAAGGGCGAACTGGTGTCCGAATCGGTGGTGCCGGAAGACTTCGGCGGTGAGACGCCGTTCGTTCCAGTGTCGGCCAAGACCGGCGAGGGTATCGACAACCTGCTCGAGCAGGTGCTGCTGCAGGCTGAGGTGCTGGAGCTGAGGGCGCCCAAGGCGGCGTTGGCCAAGGGCCTGGTGATCGAAGCCAAGCTCGACAAGGGCCGCGGCCCGGTGGCCACGGTGCTGGTGCAGAGCGGCACGCTCAAGCGGGGCGACGTGGTGCTGGCGGGCAGCAGCTTCGGCCGGGTGCGCGCCATGCTGGACGAAGACGGCAAGGCCTGCCAGGAAGCCGGCCCGTCGATCCCGGTGGAGATCCAGGGCCTGACCGAAGTGCCGCAGGCCGGTGACGAGTTCATGGTGCTCACCGACGAGCGCCGGGCCCGCGAGATCGCCACCTTCCGCCAGGGCAAGTACCGCGAGGTGACGCTGAACCGCCGCCAGGCCGCCAAGCTGGAGAACATCTTCGAGAACGTCGGCGAAGGTGCGGCGCAGACCCTGGCGCTGATCATCAAGGCCGATGTACAGGGCTCGCAGGAAGCGCTTGCGCAATCGCTGCTCAAGCTCAGCACCGCCGAGGTCAAGGTGCAGGTGGTGCATGCTGCGGTGGGCGGCATCAGCGAGAGCGACATCAACCTGGCGATCGCCAGCAAGGCGGTGATCATCGGCTTCAACGTGCGTGCGGACGCCAGCGCCCGCAAGCTGGCCGAAGGCAACGGTGTCGACTTGCGCTACTACAACATCATCTACGACGCGGTCGACGATGTGAAGGCGGCGATGACCGGAATGCTGGCACCCGAGCAGCGTGAAGAGATCATCGGTTCGGCCGAGATCCGCACGGTGTTCGTGGCCAGCAAGATCGGCACGGTGGCCGGTTGCATGGTCACATCAGGTGTGGCGCGGCGCAACGCCAAGTTCCGCCTGCTGCGCCAGAACGTGGTGATCTACACCGGCGAGATCGATTCGGTCAAACGCATGAAGGACGATGTGCGCGAAGTGGCCGAAGGCTTCGAGTGCGGCATCAAGTTGAAGAACTACAACGACATCGCCGAGGGCGACCAGCTGGAGTTCTTCGAGGTCAAGGAAGTCGCACGGACGCTGTAACTGTCTGCCCCCACGCTCCCTTCGGTCGCTGCGCTCCGAAGGGGGCGCATGCAGCAGCCCGGCAGAGCCGGATCTGCGCATGACCTTGGTTCAAGCCCCGCCGCTGGCGGGGTTTGTGCTTCAGGTACCAACCAGGAACCCACGATGCGCCACAAACGTGCCATCCCCAACCGCAGCTTGCGTGTGTCCGACCAGATCCAGCGCGATCTGGCCGAGTTGATCCGCGACCTGAAGGACCCGCGCGTCGGCATGGTCACCCTCAACAGCGTGCAGGTGACGCCCGATTACGCCCATGCCAAGGTGTACTTTTCGGTGCTGCTGGGCGACACGGCCGAGTGCGAGGCCGGGCTGAACGAGGCGGCTGGCTTCCTGCGCAACGGCCTGTTCAAGCGTCTGCAGATCCACACCGTGCCCACGCTGCATTTCCTGTTCGACCGCACCACCGAACATGCGGCTGAACTGTCGGCGCTGATCCGCACGGCCAACGCGACCCGCGCGAAGGACGACTGAGCACCATGGCCCTGCCTGCGCGCCAGAAGATCACACGCCGTGCGGTGCATGGCGTGCTGCTGCTCGACAAGCCGCTGGGCTGGTCGAGCAACGACGCCTTGCAGAAGGCCAAGTGGCTGTTGCGTGCCGAGAAGGCCGGCCACACCGGCACGCTCGACCCGCTGGCCACCGGCCTGCTGCCGCTGTGTTTTGGTGCGGCCACCAAGTTCAGCCAGGTCAGCCTGGACGCCGACAAGGCCTACCGCGCCACGCTGCGCCTGGGCGAGTGCACCAGTACCGGCGACCGCGAAGGCGAGGTGACCGCCACCCGGCCGGTGCATGTCACGGCGGACAGCCTGCGCGCTGCCATCGCCCGCTTCAACGGCCCCATCGCCCAGTTGCCGCCGATGCATTCGGCGCTGAAGAAAGACGGCAAGGCCTTGTACGAATACGCCCGCGCCGGGTTGCAGGTGGAACGCACGCCGCGGCAAGTGTGCATTCACGCCATCGACATCGTCAGCTGGCAGGATACCGAGCTGGTGATCGATGTGCGTTGCAGCAAAGGCACCTATATCCGCACCCTGGCCGAAGACATCGGCGAGGCATTGGGTTGCGGCGCGCATCTGAGCGGGCTTCGCCGCACCGCCAGCGGCCCGCTCACGCTGGCAGGCGCAGTGAAGCTGACAGACCTGGAAGCCATGGACGAGACTGCCCGCCTGGAGTTGCTGCAGCCGGTGGACACGCTGCTGGTCGATTGGCCCCGCATTGCCCTGCCAGCTGATGAGGCCGGCCGCTTTTTGGCCGGCCTGCGCCGCCGCCTGCAGCAGGCCGACGCACCGGCGCTGCGCGTCTACGGGCCCGAACCCGGCGCCTTCCTGGGCAGCGCCCACCTCACGGCCGGCGAGCTGATCGCCGACCGCCTGCTCAGCCCCGCCGAGGTGCAATCCATCCTGAACGCTGCGCCAACCGAACTGGCCGCAGCCGCCTGAAGAATCTTCACGAGAACCACCATGACCCTGCAAATCCGCAACATCGCCATCATTGCGCACGTCGACCACGGCAAGACCACGATGGTCGACCAGTTGCTGCGCCAGAGCGGCACCTTCGCCGACCATGAGAAAGTGGTCGACACCGTGATGGACAGCAATGCCATCGAGCGTGAACGCGGCATCACCATCCTGGCCAAGAACTGCGCCGTCAGCTGGCAAGGCACCCACATCAACATCGTCGACACCCCGGGCCACGCCGACTTCGGCGGCGAGGTG